>Ga0306920_100014669_pt1 | contig 10709 bp, 13 predicted proteins | sample flu12Cox44000170_FD_204666 | JGI IMG/M metagenome (GOLD analysis project Ga0306920, IMG submission 204666) | Lab enrichment of tropical soil microbial communities from Luquillo Experimental Forest, Puerto Rico - flux4day.12C.oxic.44.000.170 (v2)... | ecosystem: Environmental > Terrestrial >... | reverse complement strand
GAGAACCCGGTATATAACTCGGCACTGTACTCAGCGAGCAAAGGAGCGTTGGATACGCTGACAGCCGCACTCGCGAAGGAACTGGGACCGCGGAGAATTCGCGTCAACGCAGTTGCTCCCGGTAGCACGGTGACCGAAGGTATCCACCGTATCGCACTTGCAGGCAGCGAACTGGAGAAGACAACGGCCGCCGCGACCCCGTTAGGGCGGTGCGGACAGCGCGAAGACCTTGCGCGATTAGTAGCCTTTCTGGCCTCGGATGAGTCCGCATGGATGACGGGAGAGCTAATCACCGCCTCGGTGGGTCTGGGCCCGCTCTTTTCGGAAATCCCTGAAAGACGCCTGAAGCGCGTGAAAAATCTCGTCTTCACGGAGACTTAGCGGCGACGCTGCATGAACGAGTGCCCGGCAGACGGGCAAATAGTGCGGATCTCCTTCAGCCTTCGCCGGTCTTGACCTGCGCTTCCGGGCTGTGGCTGGGTGTCAGCAGGCGCGCCATGAGGATGCCGCCCTCGTACAGCAGGTACATCGGGATGGCGAGCGAGCATTGCGAGATCGCATCGGGCGGGGTGAGGAGCGCTGCGAGGATGAATAGGCCGATGAGCACGTAGCCACGGTTCGTCTTGAGCTTATCGATCGGCACGACGCCCATCACCACCAGCAGCACCACCGCGACGGGTACCTGGAATGCGAGTCCGAAGCAAAGGAACATGGTTAGGACGAAATCGAGGTAGTTGTTGATGTCAGTCATCATCGCCACACCCTTCGGCGTCGTGTGAGCGAAGAACTCGAACATCACGGGGAAGACGAAGTAGTAGGCGAAGGCGATGCCGACGTAGAAGAGCAGGATCGAGGAGACGAGCAGCGGCACCGCGAAGCGCCGCTCGTGACGGTACAGGGCAGGAGCTACGAACGACCACAGCTGATAGATGACGTACGGCATCGCGATCAGCAGCGCGGCGAAGAACGACAGCTTGAAGGGCGTGGTGAAGGGCGACATCACCCCGGTCGCGATCAGATTGCTCCCCTCCGGCAGGCGCGCGATCAGCGGCTGCGCGACGAAGGTAAAGAGATCGTTCGAGTAGTACACGCAAGGGAGGAACGCGATGCCGACCGCGACCAGCGCACGCAACAGCCGATCCCGCAGCTCCAGCAGATGCGAGATCAGCGCGCCTGCGGCGAGTTTCTCAGGCGCTTCGCTCATCGGCGCCTCCCGCCTGCGCGGGCCATCCGACGGTCGCGTTTCCGCCGGCGGCGTTGGCAGAGTGCGCTTGGGTGAGTCGGGAGTTGGAGCCCCCGTTCTCGGGCACGTGCGGCGCCACGGTGGAGTCGGCCGCTGCGGCCAGCTCCTCTCCCGCCGACGGCTGAGCCATGCCGTATGTGGCGGAGGCTGCGGGCGCCTCGGCAGCGGCCGCTACCGGCTCAACCGGTGGAGGTGGGACGGCGCGCTGCGCCTTACGGGCCTGCTCGAGCTGCACCTCCTCCTCGAGCTGCTCGCGAAACTGCCGCGCCATGCCGCGCGCCCGTCCGACCCAACGGCCCACTTCAGACACTACACGCGGCAGCTTCTCCGGTCCCAGCACGATCAGCGCCAGGACGAAGATGATCAGGATCTCTGAAAACCGGCCTTCGAGCAGATCAGGTGCTCCGTTCGGTCTTGGCGTCGCTCTTCTTCGCGACTTCCGGAAACTCCGCATCCGGACCCTCGGAGCGAATCTGCTTCGGTGAGGTGCTGCGCTCCTCGTCACCCTCGCCCTCGCTCATCGACTCCTTGAACCCGCGCACGGCGTGCCCGAGGTCCGAGCCCACGGTTCGCAGCTTCTTGGCACCAAACACGACGAGCACCACGAGCAGCATGATCATCAGCTCGCGCATTCCTAGGCCGCCCATAATTCACGACTCCACAAGCTTCCGCCCAGGCCGCAGAAAAGATTTTGCATCACAAGTAAAAGGAGTGCCTGGAGACCCCACTTTAGTTCGTACATCCTGTACGACCATGACCCGGATCAAGTGTTCTTTGTCTTTTCAGGCTGCGATTCGGATGAGACGGGCTCGTCCATCAAGACGGGATCTACGGAGAGGCGCAGTGAATTTTGTCGCTCGCTCGCGAAACACGAGGATGCCTTGATCGCCTGCTGAAGAGGGGACCGTCAGCTTGGCGAGCGGCTCATTGGGAGAATGAGTCTCCGGGGTTCGGGAAGCATACGACGGCGACCGAGCGTGCCGCGCATGGCTCGCGAACGGAGGAATGACAGCGGCAACCATGCCCTTCGCTCCGCCGGTCTAGACGATCTATCACAAGGGGTGTTACAACCGATCGTGCCGTTGATAAGATCCAATATCGGCTGGAGCGCCCAGTACAGCCTCCGGGCTAGAGGCTGCGCCGGCCCATCTCGACAAATTGGAGGATATCGGATGAACACTGAACGCGCCGTTCTGGCAGGCGGTTGCTTTTGGGGAATGCAGGACCTGATTCGGCGACGCGACGGGGTCATCTCGACGCGGGTCGGATACACGGGTGGAGACGTGCCGCACGCGACCTATCGGAATCACAGGGGTCACGCCGAGGCGATTGAGATTGTCTTCGACCCTTCGAGAGTCACATACCGCGATCTGCTGGAGTTCTTCTTCCAGATTCATGATCCGACCACTCTGAATCGTCAGGGTAACGACGTTGGCACAAGCTACCGCTCGGCCATTTTCTACACTAGCGAAGAGCAAAAGCGTATTGCTGAAGATACGATTGCAGACGTTGATGCGTCGGGTCTCTGGCCAGGAAAGGTCGTCACAGAGGTCGTGCCCGCCCGCGAGTTCTGGGAAGCTGAGCCCGAACACCAAGACTACCTTGAACGTGTCCCAAACGGGTATACCTGTCATTTCGTACGCCCGGGCTGGACGCTTCCCCACAGAAGCCGTTCAGACTTCACGCCTGAACAACAACGGCTTTAATTAGAAGCCAGTCAGCCGTTCGCGAGCGTGCCTAAGACCTCACTCTTCTTCGGGCTGGTGCGTGAAGGTCGCTGCCGTGCCCGAGCAGGCTGGAGCTTCGGGGTCTCGCGACTGCCGTCAGTGTGAGGGGGCAAATTCGCTTTGCGATCCTGTCCGGACTATCGCTCTAGGACCGGATAGCCCTTTGTGTAAACCCACTCAGTCGCCTGAGCCGGCTCATGGCATTGAAGACAGTCAGTTTTGTAGTCAGTCGAGGTTGTCTTTGAAGGGTTCGTGACATCGAACCACGACCAGCCCCAGCCGTCGCCCCACAACTTGTTGCCAGCGTGGTGTCCGTGACTGTCTCGTACCATGACGAACCACCCTGTCAACTTCGCTGCGTGACTAACAGTGCCCGTTGTCATTGGGCTGATGACCGCTGTGTAAACTTCTTTCACCAGCACGGTGCCGTCAGGGAAGCGTGCGTTCGCCCGGTAGGCGGCGACAGTCCCGGGCGATGCATAGACCATATGGATCTGCTTTGCACCCGGCCCCTTTTCGTCGGCAATCGCCCAGCTTCCCAAATACTCGTACGCGCCACGATAGTCCTTGGGCACGTGCAGATTTCCTTGCCTGTCCGCAGCCGACTGCCCGTCGACCGACTCACGCGATACGGCCGGGGCGCCGCCGCTGACCTGCGGCAGGAGAGTTGCCACTACCACCGCCGCTGACGTTGTTGCTGCCATTAGTCTCACGAATCTCACTCGCATCGTTGATCTCCTAAGTTCTGAAGTACTCCAGATCGACGTCCTCTCCAACGCAACGCCGTGCGCCTGCAGAATTGGGCCGCAGCACGCGCGCTACGCCCTTCGGGTGAAATCCAACGCCGACCGTAACGCCGCCGTTGCTGGTCGGCGGCCTCGTGTGCAGCATTTGTTCACGATGTGGCTGGTATGCGCCGCGACTCGCTTCTCTAGGTCATGCTGATGATCAGTGCAGCAGCTGCGAGAAAGATGCCTAGGCCTACCGGCATCACCCAAGCGGATCGGAATCCTGGGTCGTCGAACTCACTGTGCTCCGGCTCTAACTTCGCTCCCGCATCCCGTGGAGTCCCTGGGTCTGCGCGGTCCATATCGGTAGTCCGTTCCGGCTCCGGTGACTTCGCTGTATCATTCGCCAAACTCTTTGCGTCCATTGAAGACTCCAGTTTTCATAGCGCGTCGCGTCGTCCCAGTCCAGGTCAGAAGTGTGATGGCTTCTGCGCCGACTGGGCCTGACTCGATCCTCGCTTCGGGTCCATTGTTCGGTCGAGAAACTCATGCATCAACGACCCAATCCGATCCACTTCTTCTTCCAACGCGAAATGGCCCGTATCGAGAAGATGGATCTCTGCGCTGGGAATATCTCTTTTAAAGAGTTCAGCTCCCTCCACCGTGAAGATTCCATCGTTTTTGCCCCACGTGATCAGCGTAGGGGGCTGATGTTTACGGAAGTACTCCTGCCAATCGTCGAAAACATCCAGGTCTCTCTTCGCGTTGTAGAGGATTGAAAGCTGGATATCCTTGTTTCCCGGTCGGTCTTGGTAGGCCTGGTCGATCACCCAATTGTCGGGGCTGATCTTCGACGGATCGCTGGCACCATGCAGATAATGCCACTTGGTTCCTTCAATCGTCAGAAGCCAGTTGCGCAGAACTTGAGCGGTCTTTTCGCTCCGAGCTTCCCAGTAGTCAGATAATCCCTCCGCCAAGAAGTCCTTATTTATGGCTTCAACATGGGCCCCTCCGTTTTGGATGATCATAGCGGTCACGCGTTCGGGATGCATGACAGCTAACCGGAATCCAACTGATGCACCTATATCCGAGAGGTATAGCGCATATGAAGAAAGATTGAGCTTTTCGATGAACTTTTCGGTCACAGACGCTAACCGCTCAAAGGAATACTCGAAATCGTCGACCGAGGGTGCTGAGCTTTCACCATATCCCGGGAAGTCTGGGGCAACGACATGATATTTATCGGCAAGCATGGGAATCAGATCGCGGAACATATGAGAAGATGACGGAAAGCCGTGCAAGAGCAGAACGGCGGGAGCATCTCGGGGACCGGCTTCGCGATAGAAGATTTCCAGCCCCTCCACGTTAAGCGTGCGATAGAAAACCGTCGATGTAACAGATTTGGCCTCGGTCAGCATAGATGTCTCCTTGAAGAAGTCCGCGATAAGCGGCGTGAGCTGAAGAAATTGTGTTGCGGGTATTGGCCCACCGGCGCGAGTCATCGAGACACTCGGCTAAAAGCGCCGGCCGGCTGCGTGCATCGATGTACGCGTGGCGCTCACGAACGAACGCAGATGATCGTCTTTCCCTTGCGTCGCTCGGTCGGGTTGAAGGCGGCGACGGCGTCGTCGAGGGTCGAGACGCTGCCGATGTTCGTCCGCAGTCGTCTGTCCCGCACGCGCTGCATGATCTCACTCAGTTGGGCACGATCGGACTCGACAACGAAGTCGACCGCCAGGCCGTCGGCGGGCCGCGCCTCGGGCGGCCCGACGATCGACACCAGTGTTCCTCCGGCTCGAATCCGGCCTGCGGACCGCTTCCCGATGTCACCGCCGAGGACATCGAAAACCAGATCGACTTCGCCGACGTCTTCCAGGGAGTCGTTATCGAGGTCGACGAACTCCTGTGCGCCGAAGTTGAGAGCCGTCTGACGGCCGCCCGCGCGCCCGGTGCCGATGACGTACGCGCCAGCCTCACGTGCGAGCTGGCTCGCCATCGAACCGACTACGCCGGCCGCGCCGTGCACGAGGACGCTCTGCCCCGCGTGAAGGCGGCCGTGCTCGAACAGCGCCTGCCACGCGGTCAGGCCCGGCATCACGAGGGCCGCGCCTACCCTGAATTCAACGTCGCCCGGCAGCGGTGTGAGGTTGCGTGCCTCGACGGCCACATACTCCGCCAGCGTACCGTCGCGATACCAGTCCGTGAGGCCGAACACCCGCTGTCCAATCGACAGCCCCGTCGTGCCATAGCCGAGAGCGGTGACCACTCCGGCCAGTTCGTGCCCGGGAATTGAAGGCGTCCGGTCACGGCCGACGCGATCGGTCCAGGTCGAGGGCCACGTCGTCTCATCCCCGGTGAATCCCGACGCATGAACCTGAACGACGACGTCGTTTATCGCCGCCTGCGGCTCGGGCCGCTCCACCAGCGTCATACCGGCCGTTCCGGCGGCCTGATCCGTTACCACAATCGCCTTCATAATGATTTTCTCCTCGGTCATTTGTCTCTTCAGTGGAAATGCTGCAGCGTTAGAATGCCCGTTCGACATCTCACGCCAGGGCCATGGGTAGCTTCTTGGCGGTGCGGTCACTGGAGCGCGAGAAGATCGCCCCGACTACACCTGCTGCCACTCACGCCGTCATCGCCAGCCATCTCACGTACCTCACACGCATCGCTGGTCTCCTTTCCATTCTGATCGGCATGATCGCCGACCGAAATTTTCGAGAACCTCATCTTCGGAGGCCCGGGTTTGTGCGCGAGCACGCGTACACTTTAGTTCGTACGTCCTGTACGGCCATGATCCGGATCAAGTCGTTTTGGTCTACCAAATAGCTCGTGCGGCATCGATTGACCTTGGTCAACGCATCAATCGAGTCACGGCGGTAGTTTCGAATCACTGGGCTATGCAGCCGTAACAGTCACTGAGAGTTGACACACGGGAAAATTTGTATGGCGCGGAATGGTAGGTTTAGCGGAGCTGTCTCACACGGCAATTCGCGCCACCAGCAACGAACTCAAGCCGCCGCAAACATCCTGTGCATGCTTCTCGAGCGCATCATCCGCGAGATCAAGCAGGATGCGGCAGCATGACGAGCTCTCTTCTGTCCAGCCTGCGGCGGGATAGACGGCGCTTCCGCTTCGCCGTGACACGGAAGATTCGATAAAGCAAAGGATTAAGAGTAACTGACGGGAATCCATCGACGGGGTTTCGAAAAGGTGCACGAGATCGTTGACACTGCCGTTTCAGCAGAACCAGCGACCGTCGCTCGCTCGAATCGCCGTGCGCTACTCCCGGTCATACCACCCACCACGGCTCTCAGTTATCCCTTCCTGCTGGCGATGTTTCATGAATCAGTAACTCACCGCGGCATGGCGTGGGCGGCGCTGAGCTCGTTCCTCTTGCTCGCTGCCATTGCCGCACCGCCTGTGGCCGGAATTTACGCCTTCTGGAAAATCGGGTCGGCTGTAAGCCTCTCCGCGGCTGCGATCCGGGCCAGGGGCCTGGCCCTGATATCCGTCGCGGCTGCCACCTTGTACACAACACTCGGGGTGGTGCTGGCGATCGCGCACAACCCTGTTTCGGACCTCATCGTCTGGCCAATCTTGTGGGTTGCAGCAAGCGCGATCCTCCTTTGGGACAGGCGCGAAACCTATACTGACGCGCAAGTGAGGATGCCGAGCCTGCATCCGCGCGTCCGATTTGCGCACGGCGTGAGTGCAGCGCTGATCGTGTGCATCTTCCTAGCGATGCACCTCACCAGTCATCTGTCAGCGTTATGGAGCCTCGAAGCTCAGCACTTGCTGATGGACACATTTCGCCACATTTACCGTGCCGGACTCGTAGAGCCTACCCTGGTTGGACTCATGTTCTTCCAGATGGGCACGGGAACTGTACTGGTATGGGAGTACCTCGGTCGGGAGGTCGATCTCCGGAGGGCCTTGCAGATAGCCTCCGGCGCCTACCTTCTCTTTTATATCCCGGGACATATGAACTCGGTGTTCATCTATGCAAGGGCGATTGAGGGGATTCCGACCGACTGGAACTTCGCAACCGGCGCTCCCACCGGACTGCTGCCCGATGCGTGGAACATTCGCCTGCTTCCTCATTATCTGCTCGCCGTGTTTTTTGTGGTCACGCATCTGGTTCTTGGCGCCCGCATCATCGCACTTGCGCGCCACGTGAGCGTCAAAGTCTCGGACCGCCTGGCCTTGGCAGGCATTGCGGGCGCGGCGATCCTCGCGGTCGCCATCATGGTCGGAATGACTGGAGTTCACCTCCACTAGGTGACACCCGCTGGGCACCGTAGAAACCAGCCATTGAGCGGAGCGCCCAATCACCGCTCACTCGAGACTCAACACGATCTTCCCTCCGCTCGCGGGCGCGTACCGTCGAGCATTTCGTGAACGCTTCGCGCATCGGCCAAGGGCACGACGCCGCCGTGACCCGCACGATGATGTACGCCCCACGAGCCCGCTGACGGGCAATGAGACCCGCATCGGGCTTGGACACCGATGATGCGAGGCCGCCTGGCTTCAGGAGCGATAGCAGGGATGCCTGTGAGCGTCCGCCGACCGTGTCGATAACGGCGTCAGCTGCCCCACTGAGCCCTGAGACGTCCGTGATTGGTGCGATAGTCCTGATACATCGCCTTCATGGCAAGTTCGCCGTGCCTGCACTGCCGGTAACACTCAGTGCCTTGAAATTGGCCACCCGGTCCGCTGTCATCTGATCCGTTCTATCGACCCCGACCAATCCTGAATTGAGGCGAACCGTCAGGGTCACAAAGTCCTGTCCATGATTCGGCAGCCGAATGCCGCCATTCGACCAGTGCCGGAATGTCAGCTCGCCGACCACGCGATTGCCTGGCAGCGGAAAGCGCACCCCGAACTGCGAGGCAAAATCCAGGCGCGTGACGCTGAGTTGGTCCGATTCTGTCTTCGCCGCGATTCCGAAGCCGAAGAATCCCCTGACCGGGCCTCGCGCGAATATTTGCCAACGCCGTGAGAGCGACAGGCCCCAGTACGGATCCGCCATCAAGTGACCACTCGGATAATGCGCGTCGTAAAGGATCTGTCGCGTACTGAGACGAAAGAGTCCGAGCTCGTATCGGCCATCGCTCCATTTCAGGGTAATCGGCAATACCACCCCCCCGGTCGTCCCCCAGAAGTGATAGGTGTCGCCAATTCCGATCTGCAGCTCGCAGCTCTCACACAACGAGGCGGCGCTTCCGAACCGGGGCGCGTAGCCCGCGATCAGAAGCAGTGCCATTCCGACGCTGTGGATGAGAGCCTTGACGCGGATACGCGGCTCGCGAGGCATGGGAAACAACGCCTCCTTCTTCAGGTTGTGACAGGGACAGCGACGCTCCGTTTATCAACATGAGGAGGGGCGCCACGACTTGATTAAAGTGCTCGGTGGAAACGTACCGCTGGGACCGTGAGCAGCGCTCTGTGATGTGGGCAGAGAGCGATCCTCGCGAAGAGATGGCACCTGCAGCGGCGCCGCTCATGGGGCCGCCTCGCGCAGATAGCGCTCGAAGGCCCAGCTCGGGAAGTCGATTAACGAATCATGGCCTTCCCGGTAGTAGTGGTCGATTAAGTTGTCAAAGTGCACGCGAACGAACTCACACAGTGCGTCGAAGCAATTCGCTTCGAAAGGTGCGAACTCCGTCCGCCAGCGGAAGTATGTTGGATCCATTGCCCTATCGCCTTTCGCTCTTCGCCTCTCCGCTGCGCTTCGCCCGTTTATCGCCCCGTCCTAGTCGAGCGGTGGAATAACATGCCGCTGCCGTAGCTCGTTGAAGAAGCGCATAGAGAAAGCTTCCAGAGCACGCCTCGACAACTTCAGTCAGCGCTCGAGCAATCTTAGCGACGCACGACGGCGCTGCAATTGCACTCGTGTATAGGCTGTCTCGTGAGCGCCGATACTGGCTCGGCCCGAGCAGGCACTCTGGTGGTGCCGCAGCCATCGAAAGTGGCTGTCGGTTGGTGCATCGGTTGATCTTGGTCAACGCGTCAGTCGAGTCACGGCGGTAGTTTCGAATCACTGAGCGAGGCAGCCGCCGTAACGGTCACGTGACAGTTGACACACGAGAGAATGCGCATGGCAAGGAATGTTAGGATTTCTCGTCGGTCTTTCATGACGTCCGTCGGCACGGCAACCGTTGTGCCCGTGATGCTCGGATCGAAGGCATCCGCGGCGCCCCAACACTCTCATTCAGATGAGGCTCTTGCGCGACGGGAAGGATCCTCCAATGACGCGCCGCTCTACCTATTCTTCAATGCACAGGAGGTGGAATTCATCGAGGCCGCATGCGAGCGGCTGATCCCCGCTGATGAGATCGGACCGGGTGCGCTCGATGCGTGGGTACCGAATTACCTGGACAAGCAGTTGGGGGGCGCCTGGGGCGCGGGCGAGCGTCTATATCGCAGCGGCCCATGGCAGCCGGGAACGCCCATGCAGGGATATCAGTTGCCATTCACTCCAGCGGAGCTGTTCCACTCGGCAATTCGCGCCATCAACAACGAGTTCAAGGCGCAACCCACGTCCTTTGCGCGCTTGTCTGCCGAACAGCAGGACGCGTATCTCAAGGGTCTCGAGGCAGGCGGCAAGGACCTCGACGGCGTGCCCTCGGCGGCCTTCTTCGAAATGCTTTTGCAGATGACGATAGAGGGCTACTTCAGCGATCCCGTCTACGGCGGCAACCGAGACATGTCCGCGTGGAAGATGATCGGGTTTCCAGGCGCGTATGCGAACTACTACGAGGCCATCGACCGCCATGGTGTCAAGTTCGAACGTGAACCGATGAGCATCGGTGATGACCGGCTTCACCACGTGCACGTCGACCCCAATATTCCTGCGAGCCTCTGATAGTTGGTGGAGCGCGCATGGCTACCAAGCTAAAGGAAACGGACGTCGTCATCATCGGTGTCGGCATGGTCGGGAGCATCATGGCGAAGGAACTCGCCGCGGCCGGCTACAAGGTGGTTGGACTTGAGCGCGGGCGGCCGCGC
>Ga0306920_100014667_pt1 | contig 10709 bp, 13 predicted proteins | sample flu12Cox44000170_FD_204666 | JGI IMG/M metagenome (GOLD analysis project Ga0306920, IMG submission 204666) | Lab enrichment of tropical soil microbial communities from Luquillo Experimental Forest, Puerto Rico - flux4day.12C.oxic.44.000.170 (v2)... | ecosystem: Environmental > Terrestrial >... | reverse complement strand
CGGCATCCTGCATCAGCTTCTCGATCTTTTTCGGCGTGTAGCGCGCGATTTTCGCCGGCTCGAAGCCGTCGAAGGCGCGCCGGAAATTCTCGCGCTTGCGCAGGATGGTGATCCAGGACAGCCCGGCCTGGAAGCCGTCGAGGATGAGCTTCTCGTAGAGCGCGCGGTCATCGTATTCCGGCACGCCCCATTCCTCGTCGTGATAGGCGACGTAGAGCGCGTCCCGCTTCGGCCAGGGACAGCGTTTGAGGCCGTCAGGATGGAGGAGGGGAGGGCTCATTCCGCCGCCTTCGCCTCGCCGGGCCATGCGAATTGCGCCCAAGCCGGCTTGACCAGGCGGATCTCGACGCCGCCGGCGATGAACGGTTGCCCCGCGGCCAGCCCGTCGGCGGCGCGGTCGAGGCGAAGCAGGGCGAGGCCGCGGCCTTGCGCCGTCGAGCCGAGCGTGCCGACGCTCTTGTCGCCCATGGTCACCGGGGTGCCGGCCTCGGGGGCAAAGCCGTCGTAGCTCACGGGCACGACCCGCGCGCGCGCACTGCCGCGGTGCTCGATGCGCGAGACCACCTCCTGTCCGACGAAACAGCCCTTGTCGAAGTCGACGCCGCCGAACTGATCCATGTCGGTCTCGTGCGGGAACGCATCGCCGTAGATGAAGTCGAGGCCGCCGCGCGGGACGCCGAGCGCGATCCGATGCGCCTCGTAGGCCGACGGCTCGACGAGCTCGGCGCCGATGTCGGCCGCAGCTTCGCCCGCAAGGTGCGGCGGCAGCATGCAGCGCAGCCCCAACGCCGCAAGACGCGGGTCGCGGTAGCACAAGCCGTATTCGGTCGCCGCGCCGCCGTCCCAGATCGCGAGCACGCCGAGCGTCTCGGATAGATCCTCGACGACGAGCTTGGCCCGCAGCTTGTAGAAGTTGAGCCGCTGCACGAGGGTCGAGGCAAGCGCGCGCGGGCAATCGAGGAAAAAGCCGCCGCCATCCGCAGGCGGCGCCTCCGCCAGGATGAAATCGACGATGATCTTGCCTTGCGGGGTCAGCAGCGCGCTAAAGCCTGCCGCCGCCGGCGTCACCTTGGCGATGTCGCTGGTCACGAGCCCGTTGAGGAATTTGCGCGCGTCGTCGCCGGCAACCTTGACGACGCCGCGGTCGGGAAGCAGCGCGGCCTTCATGGTACTTGATCGGACTTGCCAGATATCGCGCCTAAACGTAAGGCGCTCGCCGCACCGTCACAAGGGCGGACGTCGCGGGGATGGCGGGGCGCGCCTCAGTCGCCGGTGACGAAGAAATGCCAGGTGCCGTCGGGTCCTATCCCGACACGATAAAAAGCGTAGACCCCGAGCTTCATCATGTCCTTGTAGTCGGCGCCTGTGACGATTCGAAACAGCTCGACTTTCTGCTGCGGCGTCAGCGCGGAGAGCGACATGCGCACGAAATAGGGCCACACGTACATTTCTTGCGGCGTGCCTTCGTCGACGCGCACGTAGCCGGCTTCCAGAATCATGGTCAGGATCGAGAGCACCTCGACGCCGTCCGAATCGGGATAGTTCGCCTTCCAGAACGCGACCGGATCCTTCTCCTCGGTGAAGGAGAAAACCGGCGTCGAATCGTTCATCAGCGCCGCAAGCTGCTGCAGGTCGCCGCTGCGCGCGGCAGCGAGCAGGCGTTCGCGGGTGCGCGCGACCGGCGCGGGCAGGCGGGAGAGATCGGTGATGATTTCGGCAACGGCGGACGCCGGGGCGAGGTGACCCTTGCCCTTGTCGGCGCTTCGCTGGGCGAGCTCGTCAGGCGCCGGGGCGGAGGCGTCCGGCGGCTTTACGGTCTCGCTGCGAAGGTTGGTCGGCACAACCACGCCGGCGCTCGCGACGAGCGCAGGCAACAAGAGCCTCAAGCCAATGCGCAGCAGCATGGGTTCGGCGGCCGATCGAGGATCGCCGCCAGTCTACCAGAAGCGCGGAATCGGTGGCGAGTGGCCGCAACGATGAGCCGCGCGGCGAGTTCCGGTGGAATTGGCATAACCTTGTCGGCGCGCTTCGGCGGCAAGCTGCAAACAGCGTGGCTTGGCGCCTATTGCCGGGCCAGGGCGAGGGAGAATTCGCCGTTGCGGATGCGCACGGCGAGGCCCTCGGCAAAACGCGCCGCCGCCTCCTCGCCGTAGGTCGAGACGAATTCGGCAAAAGCGGCGAACAGGCAAGCCTGCGCCAAGCAATCCCCGTCAATGCCGTCGACGCGCGCTTCGGCCCAGGCCGCGTTGAGGTAGCCGAGCGCAGCCCGTTTCTGCTCATGATCCGGAGCCTGCCCCGGAACCTCGATGGCTTGCGCTGTCATGCCCATGTGGATGCGGGGCCTTGTTACGCGCGGCAAGTTAGCACGCGACGCGCATCCGCCTAGGCGCAACTGGAGGAACGGTTAATGCTCCGCCGCAGCTGGCGAGGCGGCCCGCTCGCGGTCATGGCTGGCGCAAGTTCCGGGCTTCGCAAGTTCCGGCCTTGGGGCGTATTACCGTTGCGGTGCAGGGGCGCGTGGGACGCAGGGGACGCCGTCAGTTGGCGTAGCGCGCCGTCATCTCGCGGGCGATTTTCGACCCTTCCTCAAGGTAGCGGCGAATGACCACGTCGGCCGCGGGTGTGCAGGTGCGATAGCTCTGCTGGTAGCCGCGATAGCCGCGATTGAAGCTCGCAATCATACGCAGGCGTCGCTCCCCGCTCGGGGCTTCGGCGTCGACGAGGGACTGCATCTCGTTGCGCCACTTCTGGCCTTCATTGGCGCCACAGATGTTGCGCAGATAGTGCAGCGCGCCGAGGATCTCGGCGAGCCGCTGGAGGCTGCCGTCGAATGGCGCCACCCCGGGTTCAGCGCGCGCGGTCACGCTGGCGGCCGCAAGCGTGATCGGAGCCACGGTCGCGGCCACGAGCAAGGCGCGTCGCAACATGGAATTGAGTATCTGCGCCGACATGAATCCTAGGTGCAGCCAATCGCGATGGAGCGGCATTGTCGCGGCGCAAGGCGACGGAAACAAGGCATGCCGAATTGCCTGCTTCGCGCCGCCCGAGGCGAGGCTCATCGGTCGGCTCGCAGGCGATCGAATGCCGCCGCCACGATTTCGGCGAGGCCGGCGGTTGTCGGCAGGCTCGCGAGCTCGGCCGGGTCGACCCAGCGCGCCTCGTCGAGTTCCTCGTTGAGGACCGGCTCGCCCGCGCACCAGCGGGCGGCAAAGCACAGGATAATGAAGTGCCGCTCCACCCTGTTTTGCGCATCGCGGACGATGGCTTCGCGGAAGCCAGCGAGCGCAACCGGTTCGATCGCCAGTCCGGTCTCCTCGCGCACCTCCCGCGTCACGGCTTGCGCGAGCGTCTCGCCGACCTCGACCACGCCTCCAGGCAGGCTGAACAGGCCATGGGCTGGCGCACGTGCGCGCCGGACCACGAGTAGCTTGCCATCGCGCACGATGGCGGCGCTCACCGCGAGGTAGGGGCGCTCGGGATAGGATGGTGCATCCGGTCCTTTTTGGTCCAAAATCCACCTCAAGACCCGCAAGAAACCCTGATAAAACGGGCATAACTTGAGCGAGGGGGGATCATTTCTTTGTCGCATTTGTCCGGATTTTTCCGCGACAATTCGTGAGCCTTTTCAATGGTCCGAAATCTGTGAGAGAATCTGGACGCGGCAAAGGCGCGACAAAACGGACAGCAGGAACGGGCCTCCGAACGAGCTTGCAGATGACGGGCAGCACTACCAATACCGACTGGCCGCTGGCCAGCGCCGAGCTCGCCTTTGTCGCCGAACACACCGATACCAAGCAGCGCGCCGGAGAGGTGCTGCTCGACGGTCTGGCAAAGGGACTTATCCGCTGGGACTGCGACCCCTACGGGCTTGTAGTCCGTGGCGATTTTCGAGCTAACCCATCGTTGAAGATTACGTTCGCAGCTGCCCGCGGGCACGGCTTTATCTGGCGTCGCGACGAGCATTCGCGCCTCAGCGTCGATTGGTCGACCAGCTACGTAGATTGGACGGGACCGCTCTCAGGGTTTCAAGCGGACGGTTGTGGCAACAGCTGGCCGATCTTTGACCCATGTGCATCAACCAGTTTGACGGCGAGCGGGGTCCGCTTCCACCACGGTGACGTTGTGAACTGGCTGGTAGCGTTAGGACTCAGGCCGCGGCCGCCGGCGGAAGCCGAACCGGCAAAAGTTAACCCGGCGGAAGTTAAACCAGCGGAAGTTGAGCCGGCGGAAGTCAACTCGACAGAAGCCAACCCGACAGAAGCTGAATCGGCAAAGGCTGGACCGGCAGGGCCGCGGCCACAGCACCTTCCGCATCGCGCGCCGGTAGAGATCCCGCGCTGGGCCGAAGCAATGGGTGAATTGAAACGCCAGCGGGAGCATCGCCTGGATCTCGTCAATAGACCAACGGAGCAGGCGCGCATCGTCGTTCGTTGGTTGAGCGACCGCGGTGTCGAGATTGTCGAGTCTTCCAGCAAACGAGCAAAAGATGCGGAACTGAACCCCAACATCATCCCCCTTTCAGAGCGCCAGCTCATACGACGGATCGACGGGTGGGATTTCAAGTTGATGCGGCCCAAATAGTTCTGTCCTGACTTCTGTCCCGACTTTTGTCCCGAGTTCTGTCACTTCTGTCATGATTTTCTGTTGTGGAATCAGGGCGGGGTGCTGACCCCTTGTCACGACCGATCTGAAAATTCTTCTTGGTATGTCACTTCTGTCGCGCGCTTTAGTGAGCCTCGGAAAACACCAAGGTTCGCGACGATGTCCAGATTTTTGCGAGGCGCGCGCGCCATTGGACGCAAGCTTGCCGAGTTAGGAGTTCTCCCGCCGGAGGAGGACGACGAGAAGCTCGCGGACCTAGTCTACTATCTGGATCGGAGCGGAAAGTTCAAATTCGATCGCTTCGGCGACGAATACATCTCGACTCCCGAAAAACTGGAACGGCAGGCTAAGCAGCTCGTTTCGTAGGGCTTCGTGCTCGACGCGGCGTCGTCCTGGCGCGCGAGAACGGGAATCAGAGTGCAGGACGACCGGGGGCGTGCAAATCCCCGGAATGCAAGTCGCTGAATGATGAAGACACCCGGGCCAGGTGAATGAAGGTGGCCCTACGGGTGACCGAAAAGCACCAGGAGCAGCCACAGCTCGGCGACAAACTTTTCGGTGCTCCAAGAACCTCGGTGCGCTTGGAGTAGTCCCGACATGTTACCGGGGCGCTCGAAAACGGTGCAGAACCGAAAGCGATAGTGCCTACATGTCGGGGTAGGGTCGGTCTGGGCGCCAGAGAAACGGTCGCGCCTAAGCAGCCTCATCCCCGTGAGGGGGACCAGCCTCGTCTGACCTTCAAGCACCGATCATAATCAATACCAACGGCGGCTCCGTCATCAGGGCCGCCGTCGGAAAATTGGGATACGCCGCTGTCGCGGCATATCCCGGTTTGTAGATATTAAGAGCGCGGGCCGCGGCTGGGGGCCGCAAACCCGCGCGAAGGGGCGAGCAAGCGGCTCATATACGAAATTCCGTCGAAAATTCAAGGCGGCGCACGTGTACGCGGCGTCGTCGTGACAGCGTTCGGCGCGGATCGTCACCCACGCGCCGGTCGGGAATATCGGGGTGATGCTGACAATCGCGTTCTGAGGAGGGACTTAACTATGCCCACGACCGACCAGCCCAATACGCCCGGCGAGAACAATATCCCCGAGACAGGACCCGCCCCCAAAGGGAATTCCGGCGCGCACCCAAAAGCGGATCCCGTTGCCCCGATCGCCGTGGGCAAACCGGACGACGCCGCCTCCCTGGCGATCGATCAGAAGCACATGGAGGCCTATACCAACGCGGACACGGAACCGGGCGTAGTCGAGTGCCGGCGCCCGCCCAAGGGTCAGTTCTTCACCGTCCTGCCGGAGGAGGAGGGGAATTGGCGCAACCGCGCCTACTACTTCATTCTCGAGACGGAAGGACGCGACCCGCACCTCGTCGCGCACGCGATCGCGGAAGCAAAGAAGGACGATGAGGACACTATCCGTCCCATCATGCTCGTGCGCTACGTGCTGATGAACGGCACGGAAGGGCTCTGGCCGGTGAAGCTCAACCCGCCGGACGGGAAGGCCAACCGCTGGAATACATCGGCGATGACCGCGCTGCGCACTGCCGAGAGCGGCAAGTGGGTGCGGCTCATATCGAAGGGGGAATATCGGTACTCAGTCTCGAAGAAGACGCTGGAAGAAACACCGCCGAGATTTTCCGAGCGAAGGTTCGCGGAGCTGGTCAATGACGCGTTTCCGCCGGATCGCGTGATTAAGTCGCTCGACCATCCGATTTGGGACGAGCTCGCCAATGGCAGCACCAAATGATTACTTGCCAGCGGGTCGTATTCATCGACAGCGAATTCGATGCCAAGAAAGGCCGGGGCGAGCGTCCCGGCTTTCCTCACTGCATCTGCGCCCTTGAGGTCTTTCCCGACGGCCGCGAAATCGAGCATCGCCTGGCCGCACCATACCCAGAGCGACCGCCATGGGACCGCGGCGATCCCTACGCAACCGTCGGATTTGCGCTCGGCGCAGAGATGGGAAGCATGATGCACGCCGGTTGGCCGCTGCCGGCGCCGGCGATCGATCTCTATGCCGAATACATGGTGCTGCACAATTCCGAGATGTGCCGCGGTGACGAAGGTAAGAAGCCGGGGCCGTCCCTGATCCAAGCCTGCCGGCGTTATGGCGTCGCCACCATGGACGCCGCGCACAAGGAGGAGATGCGGGCGCTCGCCTATACAAAGACCGGCCACACCCCGGAAGAGATTTCTACTCTGCAGGACTACTGCCTCGACGATGACTGCCGGGCAACACTCGGACTATTCCGAGCGATGCGGCCACGCCTCGATCTGCTGCGCGCTCCCATCCGCGGCGCCTTCATGATGCAGCTGGAACGTATGCGCTGGCGCGGCCTGCCGATCGATGTGCCGCTCTACCGACGCGCGGAGCGGCACGCGCTGGCGATCGCGGTAAAGATGCGCAAGGAGCTCAATCGCAAGCTCGGTGCCGAGATTTATTACAGCGGCGTATTCAAGCGCGCCGCCATGTTCGAATTGATGCGCCGGCGCGGCATCCCGATCCCGATCGACCCGAAGACGGGCAAATGGAGCTGCTCCACCAGGCTGCTCAAGCCGATGATCGAGACCTATCCGGAAATGAAGATCTTCTACGAAGACAAGCGGATGCTCGATGCCTTCACACGACTGGGGATCGAGATCGGCACGGACGGTCGCCACCGGATCTGGCTCAATCCGTTCGGTACCAAGACCGGGCGTAACAATCCGAGCACGAAGGCACTATGGGGCCTGCCACACACAATGCGGTCCTTCATGCGCGTGACGACGCCAGACATGGCAATCGCCCAAATTGATTTCAGCAGCGAGCATATCGGGATTGCTGCAGCTTTGTCCGGTGACCCCACACTGATGGCGGACTACCATAGCGGTGACCCCTATCGCCAATTCGCAGCAGCAGCGCTCGGCATCGTCAATCCGACTGCGCTCCAGCGGCAGGTGTACAAGGCCTGCGTGCTCGGTCGCATCTTTGGTATGGGTGCCGATACGCTCGCCCGCAACCTCGGCATTTCGAGATCACAGGCGCAGCGTATCCTCGACCAGATGAGCGCACGCTATCCGGTACTGAACGCATGGCTAGAGCGGGTCCTCGTCAAGGCCGCTCACTTCGTCCCCATTACCTGCACTCTCGGGTGGTCGTTGACCGCTTCCGGTAAACCGGGTGAGCAAAGGACCTTCCTGAATTTTCCGATGCAGGGAAATGAAGCCGAGATACTGCGGCTGGTGTTCGCGCGCGCAGGCGACCTGCCGATCATCGGCTGCGCCCACGACAGCTTCATTCTCGAGGACCGCGCCGATCGGATCGAGCAGACCATCCAGGACATGCAGAACGTCATGCGGGCGGCCACGCGCGACCTGCTCGGCGGGTTCGAGCTGCGGGCGGACTGTAAGCCGGATGAGGACATCACTTACTACCCCGACCGCTTCGTCGATAAGCGTGAGCGCGAAGACCGGATGCAACACTGGAACTGGTTGTTGCAGCTCATCGAGGAGGCGGAACATGAAGACGGAAGAGACACAAGCGAGCGATCTGGCGATTACGGGCGAGCTGGCGAAGACCCTGAGGCGGCAATACGAGCAGATGCGCGCGCAGGTATCGAAGCGGGCTCGGAAACAGCGCAAGCGGAAGTCGGGGTTCAAGGTCGGGTTTGCCCTGTTTCCGATGACGTGGCGCCGGCGGCTGCGGGAAGCAAAGGCTAGCGGAGCCGCCTACGACCTTGCGATTACCATCCTAGCCGAACTTCACAAGCTCGATCACAATGCAGTTAAGGAGATCATCCTTTCGGGGGAGGTAACCGGCCTACCTGAACAAACTCGACGAAGGGCAATCAAGGATCTGGTCCAAATTAATTTGATTAAGGTGGAGAGAAAGGAGGGGCAAGCTTATAGGGCAACTCAGTTACATTATATAAAGAGAACTAGTAGAGAATAAGAATAGGAGACAGGGCTGCTATAAACGATAGGGGTCCGGCACCAAAATCGTACCCCGCCCCTACCAAAATGATCAGGGTCAACTGGCGCGGCATGCCCGCCTGACATGGAGGCAATCATGTGGATCGTGCTCAAGCGTCACCCGCTCATGGCCTATGGGAAGCTCCAGTATCCGACCGCCGCGACGGAGAGCAGACTTCTGCGGAGAAAGACGCCGATTGGCTGATCGTTTGGGTACAGCGACTGCAACCAGCACGCGTCGTCAGGTTCCATCCAGCTGCTGAGGAGAACGGTGTTCTACATCAGAATTGGTCGAATAGGTAAGGGTGGTCTGCCTTTTTAACCCAATGAAATCAGGCACCTATCTGTCGATGGCTCAAAAGATTAGCGTCTCTCCAATAACTTAAGCCATGGAACTATAGCAGCTCCGTCAGCCGTGGACCTCGCCAAAATCAGGCAAAATCGATCGGAATACAGGGCTAAGGGCTTCCCGCGCTTGCCAAAAGCAGGAATTCATGGCATTTATTGGTTGTAGAAATGGCCGGTGGGCTACCTAGAATTGTAGAGGTAGGTGCCCATCCGGGCGCGGCGGCGGGATGGCCTTGCTACGTGTCGAAGAATATTATGCCCCATTACGGCACTTCCGCTGGCATTTTGAGAATATCTTTCGCCCGCGTTCGAGCCGACTTAAGCTGGCGGTTGAGAGGTCCTCCATATGCCGCGAAAAGCTGCCGATTCGCTAACTGTCCTCCCTCCGCAGCTCGAGCCGCTGAGGCCGCCGGCAACATTGAGCGAGGGCGCTAAGGCTGAGTTCATCCGCATCGTGACATGCGAGCGGCCCGAGCACTTCCGCACGTCGGACTTGCCGTTGCTCTGCCAATACGTCGAGAGCGTAAGCTTGGCCGCGCGGGCAACGCAGGAGCTCCAACGCGACGACCCGCCGGCGCGATGGCTGACGCTGTGGGAAAAGGCAAACCGCAACATGGTGGCGTTGAGCGCGCGCCTGCGGCTGAGCCCGCAATCGCGGATGCCCAACAATCCGACGCGGAAATCTCCGGAGCGGGTGAGCTTCTACGAGCGAATGCAGCTAGCGGGAGAACTTGATGGACCTGAGCGACCCGATTGACCGCGAGGCGCTGGCGTTGTTCGCCGCGCTCGAAGACGTGCCACCCGAGCGGCAAAACACCCTAGCCTACAAAGAAAACGCGCACCAGCTCATGCGCCTACTCGGCTTGGTCAGCGAGTTCTGGACGATGAACAGCGTGCTCGACCGCGCCAAAAAACCGCCGTGGCCGGAGCATTTGGTCGCCTACCACGATTGGCATCGCTGTCGCGCCGTTCGTAAGGCGTTGCTCGCAGCGGTGGAAAGACAACAGGCCGCCGAATAGAAAAAGCCCGCCGCGGCGGCAGCGGGCAAGTCCACATTGAAAGGGATTGCGCCGTCGACTTATGCCGACGTTCCTGATTCGCGCAAGCCCGCTTCGGAGGCCGCCCCATGCCGCTCGCCCTGACCGACGAACAACTCGACACAATTCTGCTCGGTGCTCAACCGCTTGCTGTCCGCGATCGCGACGATTTTCTGAAGGAAGTCGTAGCCGCGCTCACTAACGGCGGCGGCGGCGGTCCGATCGGGGATGGCGACGTCCACCGCGCTGTCCACGCGGCGCAGAAAAAGTTCTTCGATCCGCCGGTGCTCGATCACGACCTCAGTAAATATCGCTGAGCGCCGCCGGTCGTAACACACAGCTGGCAGTTACAGCGGTCCCCAATGCAGACCGCGCACCGCGTGCGGCCAGCGCGCAATCTGACGCTGCGTCAGCGACGCTTTCCCCGTCGGGCTCGGCGCATTGATGCGAACGACGCGACCATCTTGCCGCTTGGTGATCGATGCGCCGGCCCAAATTTTCTTGCCGGTCACCAGCTCGTGCAGGCGCATGATTTCGCGCCGCCAGCCCTCGCTGTCGTGGCCCGCACGCTCACCGCGCTCGTTGAGATACTGATGCACCATCTCGTGTAGCAGCGTGCCGCTGTCGGCCATCAGATCGGTGAACATCGCCGGGACGTTGAGCGTGATTGCTCGCGCCCCGCGTCTTTGCTCATTGAGCAGAACGCGAGCCGACGTCCGAACGGCTGGGTGTGGGTGATAACCAGCGGGATCGGCTTGAGCCGGCAGCGC
>Ga0306920_100014666_pt1 | contig 10710 bp, 12 predicted proteins | sample flu12Cox44000170_FD_204666 | JGI IMG/M metagenome (GOLD analysis project Ga0306920, IMG submission 204666) | Lab enrichment of tropical soil microbial communities from Luquillo Experimental Forest, Puerto Rico - flux4day.12C.oxic.44.000.170 (v2)... | ecosystem: Environmental > Terrestrial >... | reverse complement strand
CGGCCCGCGCCAGGGCGGCCTCGCCGTAGGCCACGTCATAGCGCAAGAGTTCAGGAACCACTTCGAGGAAGAACCTCTCCCGCAAACACGCCACGGTCTTGGTAGACGGCGTGCCGAGGTAGGTCTTGACCGGGTCCGGCCAGTCGTGTTCGATGGTCTCGGCGAAGCCGCCCGGTATGGCGTCGGCCGTCGTATAGGTTGCCACGGCACCCGGACAGAAGGCGCCCACCTTGCCGGGGTGACTGACGACGTGGTGCTCGATGTCGGGGTAGTAGTGGAGCAGGTGGCGCAGGACCGCACCGAACTGGACGCAATCGCCCAGGCCATGAAAGAACCGGTGCAGCCAGCGGATGGTCATGTGGTAGCCTGCTGGTTTTGCCACAGATCGCAAAGGCCAATGAAATCAAAGGCTTCACTGATCTGCGTGTCGTTGATCTTATTCTTGCCGAGTCTGATCCGCTCCCGTATCCAGTTTCGTATGGTTTCTTGAATGGCCACATCCTTGCCGCGCAGGACAAAGATCGGTTCGTTGTCGGCTGCCCGGTTAAGGCAGCTATTGGGATTGGCAAGTTCGTCACGCTTTATCATGCTTCCACCAGTTCATAGGTCTCCGGGCACTCGCGCACACGCAGGTCTTCGGGCCATTCGGCGAGGTCATCGTTGTGGTTGCCGGCCAGGGGCAGCGAGATGCGTCCGTCGAACACCTCGGTCCCCAGTTGCTTGAGGAAGAAGGGTACCGATGCTTCCTGGCACTGGCGCCTGAGCAGCCGCGCCCAGTCGATGTTGAACGGCCGCACCAGACCCCCCTGCCGACTCTCGCCGCCGACAATCACCCAGTCGAGTAACTCGATCCAGGGTGTCAGCGAGATCCGGCCAATCTGCGGCTCGACCGATAAGAACAACACGTTCGTCATGCTCCGGCAGCCCAGCAGCCGCTGGACGAACTCATCGGCGTTGTCCTGGTTGGCGATGCTGGTGCCCAGCCAGACGTTGCTACGATACCGGCCATAGAGACACTCAGGATGGTCGTACTGGTCCTGGTTCGAGAACAGGTCGGAGTCAGCCGGCTTCCACATCTTCTTGATGTTCTCCGGCCGCTTGGTCAGGAGCAGCCAGTACAGGTTCGGCGTTGCGTCGATCAAGTCGAACAGGTCATTGCGCCACGGCACCAGTTCAGGCCGATCCTCGAACACGTCGGCCAGGCTGGCGCAGAACACCTTGCGCTTCGTGCCGGCCTTCGCCGCGGCCCGGTCCCACCTGAGCGGCTGCCGCCAGTTACCCATGCTGGTACGCCGGCGCGTGCCCTGCGGACCCCACTTGACCCGGCCAAAGCGATGATCCATCATGTGCTCGGCGTAGCAGTGCGCGCATCCTTCATTCACCTTGCTACAACCTCCCCACGGATTGAAAGTGTGGTCGGTCCAGCTAATTTTGGTGCGTTCAGCCATTGTCGGTCTCCCGTTTGATCCTGCCGGTGCCGCGAGGCACACTGGACGACGCGACTCGTATCTCATCGACAGCTTTGTCTTCCCCTTCTTCCAGATACTTGTCCACCAGCCGGCGCACGATCTCGGCCACGGACAGACCGGTTTGCTTGGCCACGGCCCGGAGTTTCTTGCCCTGCTGCGGCGTCAGGTAGTGGTTGAAGCGGATCATAGGGTCACCGAGGTCGTTTCCCCACAGCGCTTACAGGTCCAGGTCTGGGTGACGCCGGCATACATCACCTCGTCGTGCGGTTCGTGGTCGGTTTCCTGGCCGCACTCCGAGACGCGACCCCACTCCACAGAGATGGTCTTGCCATCGCAGTGTTGCTTGCTCTCCCAGGTCTGCTCCGCGTCCGGCTTCCAGGGCAGGTATGCCTGGCAGTGCTCGCAGCGCGGCTGCACCGGCTCCGGCTCCTCGCCGGGCAGCGTGTGGCATCCAGGGGGCAGCGACCAGCCGAAGATGCTATGTGGCATGGCCGTGCCTTTCTGCATCTGTGGTAAAGTTATGTTCCTCATCCCACGTGCGGCTGGTTTCGTGGTCGCGGACGGGCGCCTGCTGGTTGACCTGAAGTTCCCAGGTCGAGTGCTGCAACTGGTCGGCCACGAACCGCATGGCCTCATTCATGTCCGCGAACAGACCGAGGTCAACCAAGATCGAGGCGGTGCCGTGCGGACCCTCGCCCCCGTATCCCCACGAACAACCGGTCAAGAACAGGGAATGCCGGCTCGTCCTGATGACCAAGGCCGCTTCCGGAATGGTCCGGTGACCATCCCCGTCCGGAACCATGTAACCCTGGACACCCTGGACCAGCTTGACGTTGCCGTTCCAGACCCGGCGCAACTGCCGCCAGGCGGCCAGGGCATAGTCGGTGGTGCCGTGGTGCATCTGTTCCAGGTTGCCGGTGAACGAGTCAACGACATAGTAGAAGAAACCCGGCGGGGTGCCCTCGGCATTCTCGTGGGCTTTACAGCGCTTGTACGCTTCCTCAATCCGGTCGAACATGGCCAGTCTCCTGTTTTTGAACTACGTCGTAGATCATGAAACCATCACCACAGGCCGGCTCATTCAAGACAAACTGAATGCCCAGCGGTTCCAATGCGACGTTGGCCTTGTTGACAACGTCATCAGGCTGATCGTCGTAGTCAATCCGCAAAAGCAACGGCCCGGTTTTAATGACTAGCTCCTGTTGGAAATATCCGGGAGCGGCCTTGTTCAGAGGTGTCCACAAACTTTGTCCGTGCGTGATCTTCGTGGACTGTTTACCGCTCCCGGATATACGTATACCTTACTCACAAAAGCGAAGTGTGTCAACCGGAAAATACCAGGCTACGCCGTATGGCCGTAACCACCTGTCCCGGCTCGATATCGGCCAGGCACTGTGGCACATTACCGACCGGCCGCTCGCAGGCATCACCATGCAGCGGGTCGTCCTGGTTACCCTCACTGGCCAGCGCGTACGACCGCCAGCAGGCACCGTAGCGACAGCACGGCAACGTCCCGGTGCCGCCCAGGGTCACCTGGGTCGGATAGTGAGTCCACGACACTGGCTCCCGACCGCCCAGCAGACAGACATACGGCTTCTGAAAAGCGGCCATGACGTGAGAGAGGAAGGTCGTCGGGCCTAGACCACCCTGAGACCGATAGGCCAAAAGTATCATCTCCCGTTCCGTGGTCTTGCCAATGAGGTTGACTACCCCGTTCAGAGGCTTGTGATTATCACGGTCAAGCCCGACCTGGACGAACGAGGTTTCATCCTTCAAGGCATCCACCACCGCCTGGTAGCGCTCGTGGCCCCACGCCTTGGCCGTCAGCCGGCCCACGCCCGCATTGACCAGCCAGAACCGCTCAGGTACTTCCCGAATTCGCACGGCCAGTTCCGGCTCGGCCACGTACAGGCTCGGCCGGTTGACCGTCAACTCCAGCTTGATCTCCAAAAAACGCGACAGGAAATCGACATAGGCTTGCAGGAAGTGGATCGGCCGCTGGTTCGACCGGTGAATGAGCGGGTAAGTCATCAACACCCTCTCGGCCGACTCCATACTCGAATCGAGCGGCTGGATGTGTGGGTTGTTGAGCCACACGTCCGGCGACGGCGTCTCCACGGCTGTCAGGTACAGGCCCCGGTGCTGCTCGTGCAGCATCTGGACCGCGGCCGTCATGACCACGTTATCGCCGGGTGCGTTGCCGCCCATGTGTGGGCTCGAACACAGGAGCAGCTTCCTCGGTATCACCACCTTCTGGACCTCGCTGGCGTAATAGGGACATTCCTGGCAGTCCTTGACTGTCACCTGCTCGCCTTTCCGCTTGTCGTGGTCGCAACTGAAGACCTTCAGTTTCCGGAGCTTGCCTCAGCCGAACCCGCAGTCACGAGTCACGGCCCGGCCATTCACCCTGGTCTCGGCGCCCTTGAACAGACAGGGTAAGGTCCGCTGGACGTGGCCGTTCGATTTCTGCCAGTGCTCTCGATACTCGACATCATGATAGTAGAGCCAGCACAGCCGGCACTGCGATGTGTCGTAGGCCGAGCCCTTGGTGAACCGGTCGCAGGTACACAGTCTGACCATTAGAGCGTCACGACGGCGGTAAAAATACAGGCGGCGCACTGGACCGAACAGTAACAGTTGTTCGAGCCGCCCGGCTGAGCCGGATTTACCTGTTCAAATACCGGATTGAAGTTTAACTGGAATGGCTGGTTAATCCCGCAAGTATATTGAGACTGGGATGGACCAACACCTTGCGGCGTGGAACAGCCGATATCAAGCGTCTTGTTCTGGTTGGTCGGACCGAAGACCTCCAGCACCCAGTCCGAGTCTTGCGGATAGTTGAAGCAAGCCTGAGCGCTGCCGCAGAACAGATTCCAGGTGACAATTTGATCGCCACCGAAAGTCGGCGGACAGACATCGGTCCCCGTCCAGTAACCAAGGTTTGGGTCGTAGGTCAGGGTGATAACCCGCGGGCCGCCCCAGCTACATTCCATCGAGCCACCCTGCTGCATCAGCGTGAGATGCAATGTCTTGGGCACACAGTTACAGCATGGCGTATTGACGGCCCCGGAACAGTCGCCGCCCATCGAGCCGCTGCCGAACGAGGCCACGCCGGAACTGATCGGTGGCGCCAGCGACGGAAACTTGTGGTGCATCTGATCCACGCCGAAGTCCCAGGGCTTGCGCATGACCCTGGTCGAGATCATGAGTACGTCGCCGTCAGCCATGCCTTCGGGATAGCCGCGGTGCGTCGGCGCCGGCCCGACGCCAAACGACCAGATGATGTCGTTGCTCGGTTCCGGCGCCCACTTACGAATGCCTGCGTAGGTCTCGTCCAGGCCCTCAAGCTGGGCATCGTAGTAGTCCTTGGCAAGCTGGGTCGCCAGTTGCTGAAGCTGGACCAGGTTATCTGGGTTGCCGGTGCCGGTGGCATTCGGATACTGGGCCTTGCAGGTGTCATGGATCAGCTTGATACCGTTGAAGCCGGAGAAGTTATTATAGGGTACTCCTAGTGAGACCAGGGTGACGTTGACGACAAACGTGTCACCATAGGAGTCCAGAACGAAGAAGCCCGCTCTTTCCGTGTCGATATACCCTGTCGTCGGCTTGTACTGCCACTTGGGGAAGGTCACATCGACCGAGGCGGGCAAAACCGCGTTCATGCGGTTCTCGTAGATGTTGCCCGTCTCTTGCGGGTCCATGATATTTCCGCCCACGGCCCGGTAGCGGGGCACTGGTGGCCGGTTGGCCGCGATGGTCGTGTCGCCGGCCTGAGTCCGAACCAGGCCGTAGGTGCCGTCCAGATTCCGGACCACGGTAAGCCCCACGTTGTAAGCGACCGTGTCCAACAGCAGTGGCAGCGGTTCATAGTTCGTATACAGGTCGCTGTCGGGTTCCGGCGAGCCGTACACAGACGAGATGGCCGAATAACTGAACGTGACACCCAGGGCCGACGTGATGGTCGCAAGCAAACCCGGCCAGGTTGCCAGCAAACCCGTGTGCGCTATGCCGACGGTCTTGTACTGCCAGTAGTAACGCTCGTCTACCAGCGTGATGAGGTAGCAGCCGTCGAGCCCGGAGAGCGCCTTCGAGGTCTGGCCGAGCGGCCTCGCTGGTAGCATGAACAGGTTCGTGGAGATTCCACCGCTGTTATCCGTATGCGTGATGTCGTCAGCCCGGCACACGAACGGCTTGGCTACCGGCGTACCGCCGCCGAACACCGCCGCCTCCATGGCTGCCAGTTCGGTCGTGGTGGCCAGAAAGAAGCCGACCGAGTAACGCGAGGCGTGCGTGGGATAGAAATAGCGACCGATCTGCGGAGTGGGGTAATCGGGCCACGGTGGGAAGCTGAGTCTTGATTTATTTGCCCCCGGCCACCTAGGGACCGGGTTTAGCTCCCGGAGATTCTCCAGGTAGTGATGCCGGGCCAGCCAGTCGCCGAGATTGGCCTGGTCCCCGATGGACAGACCGACGCCAGCATAGGACAGTTGCCAGGTCCGGGCGGCCACATGCTCGTCCCTTGAATAATGCGCGCTCGTGCCGCCCCCCTGCGGCGGCTCGGCCGGTCACCGAGAAGCCCAGCCGATTCACGAGCGCGCTTCACGGCTACGGTAACTTCATCTTGTACTTCAACTCCCAGGTCGTCTCGAACCGGCGCAGGTCGGGCTCCGGCTGCTTGGGTATCAGCGAGAACCTGAGCAGACGCATGGGCTCCTGCCACAAGAGCAGGCCGGTCTGCTGGTCAGTCGCCTGCCAGGCGTCAGCCGGGTTCCACGTAAGAGCGTCGATCAGCGCTCGCAGCTTGATGAGCGCCCCGCGCGACTGGTCCTTGAGCGCCTTGGTGGCCGTGCCCGGCTTGTCCAGCATTATCCTGATCCACAGGTTGATCTCCAGGGTGCCCTCGGCCACTATCGGCGTCCGGCCGCCGCCGGCAAACTGGCGCTGGTCTATCGGGAAGTCGGACGGATAGATGGTCACGAACGTCTGGGCCTTGGGGATCACCGGTCCGTCCGGCGTCAAGGTCAGGTGGACTAAGCTGGGGTCAAGTCTCAATTTATCGACCAGTCTTTGTTCAACCTGATCGAGTATGTCCTCCAGGTAACCCTGGTCATCGCCGGCCGACGGGTCGAACGGCAGCCCACGCGCCTGCTGGCGTGCCAGATCAAGAGCCAGTCTTTCCACTTCTGTCATATCAGTGAGTCCTCCAGGTAACCCTGGTCATCGCCGGCCGACGGGTCGAACGGCAGCCCACGCGCCTGCTGGCGTGCCAGAGCAAGAGCCAGTCTTTCCACTTCTGTCATATCAGTGAGTCCGAAATCGTCGGCGCCCCCGTGGTCGATGGCAACAGCAGGTCATTGGCCCGCATGTTCAAGAGCCGGTCCGTATTGGTCTGGTGCGTGGCCTGATTCGACGCCCCGGCCCGGTTGTTCGTCACCGTCAGCCGCCAGGTGTCCGGCGTCGGGTAGGCACCGCCCGCGATCCAGTTAATCGACCCGGCGAAGATCGACAGCGATGGCCCGCCCGTGTACAGGAGCGTCATCGGCCCCATCGCAAACTGGTCCATGAAGAAGTTCACACCGTTCGACAGCGCGGTCGAGAGCCGCAGCCGCAGCTTCAGGGTCGCCGGCATCTGGTTCGGCGTCCGGAACACACCGTTGACGTTGATCCAGACATTGGCCGACTGCGCCGGCAGGCTCAGGGTGAAGCTGTTGGCCACACCCTGGGCATCGGTCGTGATCGTGCCGCTGCCATCGACCAGGGCGACCTCGAACACGCCCGCAGCAGGGACGGCAGATAACCGCACCCAGCCATTGACCGCGAACTGCTGTTCCGGCAACGGGATGAAGGACGAGCCGTTCGAGGCGACGTTGAAGGTCTGCGTGACCGCCGTCAGGGTCACGCCGTCGCCGGCAAACTGGAGTGACGACGAACCGGCGTAGACCGTCGTGGTCGATTTCAGTACCTGGGTGCCGGCCAGGCCGACAGCGATCACCCAGTTGTCCGGTACATTGGCGACCGTGAAGTTCTCGAAGTCGCCGTTGCGCAGGTCGTTGAAGCTATCAACATAGCTAGCAGCATTGATGGTCGTGAAGCTCTGAGTCGCGCCGGAGCCGAGCGGCCACTGCCAGTCCCAGACCGATGGTGCCGCTACTTCGCCCTTCCATTGCCAGGTCTCGTTGCCGGCCCTGGCGCCGCCGCCCGGCTGGCCGTCAGCCGTACAGATGATGTTCTCGACCTCGGCGAAACTGTTCTCCTGAATCAGACCGTCGGCACGCTTGATCGACGTGACCACCACACCGTTGCCGACATTGGTGACGCCGGGCGCCGCCGCCACGGTGGCTGTGATAGTACACTGCTTTACCGTCTGGGCATTGAGCTTCATCTGCCGGATCAGTTCATTGATCGACGCAATGATATTGGACCGCGAGAATAGTGGGTTGTCGAGATAGACAGCCAGGTTGAGGCCGGCCGCGGCAGCGGCCTGGTACTGGGCCGTGGACGACGAGATCCCCGACCGGATCGCATCCTTCTGCGCCGAGATGGTCGAGATCACACCCTGGTCCACGGTGTACTGGGCCAGGATGTTATTCAAGTCAGTGGTCAGAGTTCCCGCGCCGAACACGGCGAGGTCGATACCGGCCCTGCCGAGCACGCCGAAGCGCGTGAAGACACCGCCAGTGCCAATGAAGGGCAGGGTCACTTGGTTAACCTCTCTGTGCCGGCGTAGAGTTTACGGCAATTCCTGCTTTCCGCAAAGCAGAAAGTCGGCTAGAATCGCGCCCATGAAAAACAAGCAACAGGACCGCCAGCGCAAGGACCGCCAGCGCAAGGACCGCCAGCGCAAGGACCGCCAGCGCAAGGCACGGAAAGCCAGGAAGCTCCAGGATCTGGCCTCGACCAGCACTCCTGACATTAACATCGGCTACCGGGCCGGCGAGCGCATGATCTTCCAGTTCTGGGACGGCGCCAAGTGGCGCAAGATCGACCCTATCGTGGTCCACCGCCGCCTGCTCGACTCGCCCGACCCACTCGATATCGAGATCAAGAAAATCTTCTTGGGCCAGACATTCGGCAACTCGGACGGCTCGCCGCTCAGTGATGAACAGCTTCTGCACATTCACAAGCTGGCCAAGGAATCGGGCGCGTCCATCGAACGGCTGGCCGGACAGGTCCGCAAGGCGTTCGGGATTGTCGAATACGCCGAGATCGACGGCCAGGAACAGGGACTGACCGAGGCCGAATGTATCAGCCTGCTGGCCCTGTTCTTCGCCTACATGGACGACCTCAAAAAAAAACTGCCGCCAGCGGCCTTGCCGACATGGCCGACGCCTACGGCTCCGCCATCGCCACCAACGGCCAACGGCTCAGCTACACCGTCTGGGTCGGTCTCTGGCTCAACCGCATCCGCATCCTCTACCGGCGAGCCGGCGCCGTCGCCACCGGTATCGGAGTCGCCTTCGGCGGTAAAGGCTCCAGAGACTTCTTCGACGCCCTGACCGACTCGAAGTCCCAGGCTGACATCATGGAAGGTACGGTCTCGGCCGCCCAGCAGGAAGCCCGCCAGACAGCACCGGACGTTAACGGATTCAGAGAGAGATTCTAGTGGCTGCCCGCATTTCCATCTCTGACGCCCTGGCGCAGCTGAGCCAGGCCAGTGCCCAGGGCTTCCACAATATCGGCCTGCTGCTCCAGCAGCAGATTGACGACGCCAAGCGTTACGCCGACGAGCAAAAGAAACGCGACGAGGAAGCCGCCAAGAACCGCGGCCAGCAGACCCAGCGAGAGACCAAGCGCGAGACCGACCCGTCCACCCAGATCGGTTCCGAACTGAAATCGACCTTCCGCAGCCTGCTCAGTTTCCTGCCGCGCGAGTTCCAGCAACTGTTCGGCATGATGAGCACGGCCTTCAATGCGCCGCTGACAGCCCTCAAGGTCGTCAACTCGCTATGGCAGGCCATGTTCGGCCGGGCGAGTCCGGCAGCAGGATCGCCTGGACCTGTAGGAACAACGGCACCATCGGTACTGCCGCCGGTCGGTGGACCGACGCTTGGATTGCCTGGCGGCACAACCGGTGGTCAGTTCGTGCCGATCATCCATGCGCCGCAGGCGCTGATCCGGGCCGGACTGGTAAACGTGCATGGCCCTTCTGGTCAGCCAGGCTGGTCTCCATCTCGGCCAACTACCACGGCTACCACAGTTCTCGATACCGCACTTGCTGACGACACCACAGTCATCAGGCGACGACGCGGTGAACCTACTATCTATTATCCGCCCATGGGGACCACGCTGGGGCGCCGGGCCGAGCCAACAGCCTTGGTCACGAACGAGGCCATGCAGCGGCTGGTCCAGCAGACAACCGTGAATGCCAATAACACTGTCATCGACATGGCGAACGCGCTTGCCAGGACCGCGGCCGTGCGCGCTGCCGCGGGGACGGCAGGCGCCGGAGCCGGTGGCGCAGCCGCAGGGGCCGGAGCCGGTGGCGCAGCCGCAGGGGCCGGAGCCGGTGGCGCAGCCGCAGGGGCCGGAGCCGGAGCCGCTGCTGGCGCAGGAACCGAAGCAGCCGGTGGCATTCTCAGTGCTCTGGGCTCACTGGCAGCGGCCCACCCCATTATCGCAGCCATCGTCGGGGCCACCGCCGCCGTCCTGGCCCTTAGCGTCGGGATGCTTGTCTTTCCAGCACTCGCACAAGGATTAACCGAGAGAATCCGCGAAGGCCAGCGTGACCTGGCCCGCTGGTCAGCACAGATTTCGTTTATCTTCGCCCAGGCTGAGTACCGGCAGATCCGCCGTGACATCCTGATTGGTCAGGGTACGGCTGCTTCAACCCAGATGATGTCAACCAGCGTCGAATCACTAAAAGACTCCAATACGGAACTGAGCATGGCCTGGCGCAACCTCAAGAACCTGTTCGCAGCCGGATTTGCCAAGTCTACCGAGTGGTTAACTAGCTGGATGAAACCAATCTTCAAGGAATTCAACGACTTCGTCAATGACTGGCTCAAGGACCAAAAGCCTGGAATCGTCCCCATGAGCACCTGGCTGCGCAACATCGGAGACGACGCTGCCAAGATGCGCATTGACGGCACCGCGCCCGAAGACTACCGCTGGCCGGGGAGGTGAGCCATGGCAGCCGATTTCGAGGACTGGTTCAAGATCGCACGAGACTTCCTGGAAAAATGGAAAAAAGACCGCCAGCAAAATCTTATCCCCATGAGTTCCTGGCTGACCGAAATATCCA
>Ga0306920_100014665_pt1 | contig 10710 bp, 9 predicted proteins | sample flu12Cox44000170_FD_204666 | JGI IMG/M metagenome (GOLD analysis project Ga0306920, IMG submission 204666) | Lab enrichment of tropical soil microbial communities from Luquillo Experimental Forest, Puerto Rico - flux4day.12C.oxic.44.000.170 (v2)... | ecosystem: Environmental > Terrestrial >... | reverse complement strand
CTGGACCTAGCCTGCGCGCTTCATCTGCAGTCATGCTTTGCGCTGCCAGCGGCCGCGCTCGTCGGCCTGCCAATAGGTCACATCGAAGCCTTGCGCCTTGCACGCCGTCCAGCGTTCGCGCGCCGCTGCGACCGCGTCGGGATCATCGCCATCGAACAGCACGACGATGCGTTCATAGGCCCGGGCGTCCGACGGGAGCGGCGCGCCATCGACGACAAAGCGCACCGACGCGCCGTTGGGATTGTCATCGTTGATGGTGAGAAGGATCGGCTGGTCGCGCGCCTCGCCTTGCCGCCAGGTGCCATGGGGAAGGAAACTCTCGTCGCGAAAGGTCCATAAATGCGCGTCAAGCGCATCGACGCGCTCCTCCGACGGCGCCTGCACCACCACGCGCCAGCCGCGCTCGTATGACCGCTCAAGCAGCGTCGTGAGAACTTGCTCCATCGGCGCACGCTGCAGGTGATAAAAGAGGAACTCGGTCATTATCAGGGATCAGCTGGTAGGTTGGGTCGAGCGCCTTCGCGAGACCCAACGCTTCCCACCACGCCAGTGATGTTGGGTCTCGTAAAGTACTCGACCCAACCTACTGCAGACTACTCGTAGTACCTCGCCACAAATTCATTGAGCAACCGCACGCCGAAACCCGATCCCCAGCTCCTGTTGGTGTCGGTTTGCGGCGAGCCCATTGCGGTGCCGGCGATGTCGAGGTGCGCCCACGGCGTCTTGTCGACGAAGCGCTGGAGGAGCTGAGCCGCGGTGATCGCGCCGGCGTGTCGGCCGCCGGTGTTCTTCATGTCCGCAAATTTCGAATCGATCATCTTGTCGAATTCGGGTCCGAGCGGCATTCGCCAGACGCGCTCGCCGCTCTGCCTTCCGGCCTCGACCAGCCGCTCCGCGAGCTTCTCGTCATTGCAAAACAGGCCGGCATATTCCTGCCCGAGCGCGACAATGATGGCGCCGGTCAGGGTGGCAAGGTCGATCATGAGCTTGGGCTTGAATCGCTTGTTGACGTAATGGAGGACATCGGCGAGCACGAGCCTGCCCTCGGCATCCGTGTTGATGATCTCGATGGTCTGGCCGGACATGGTGGTGACGATGTCGCCCGGGCGCTGGGCCATGCCGCTCGGCATGTTCTCGACGAGCCCGATCGCGCCCACGGCGTTGACCTTTGCCTTGCGGGCGGCGAACGCATGCAAGAGGCCGATGACACAGGCGGCCCCCGCCATATCGCCCTTCATGTCCTCCATCCCCGACGCCGGCTTGATCGAAATGCCCCCGGTATCGAAGCACACGCCCTTGCCGACGAAAGCGAGGGGAGCCGCAGCGCGCTTGCCGCCGTTCCAGCGCATCACCACCGTGCGACTCTCGTGCTGCGAGCCTTGCCCCACCGCGAGCAGCGCATTCATGCCGAGCTTTTTCATCTGCGCGGGATCGAGAATTTCAACGCTCACGCCCAGCCGCTTGAGATTGCCGGCACGCCGGGCGAGCTCTTCCGGGTAAAGCACGTTGGCGGGCTCGTTGACGAGATCGCGGGCAATGAGAACGCCGCCGGCGACCGCAGCCCGCGACGCGTAGGCTTTTTTCACCGCGCCGACACCCTGTGTCAGGATCGTCGCCTTGAGCTCTCGTGCCTGCTCCTCGTCCTCTTTGCGCCTGGTCTTGTAGCGCTCGAACGCATAGGCGCGAAGCTCTGCCCCAAGGGCTATATCGGCAACACGTTGCGGGCCCAGCCCCCGCCCAGGAAAGTCGACAAGCACGGTTGCAACCCTCGCCGCTCTGGGAATCTTGCTCATCGCAATTCCGCCCAACTTGGCAAAATCCGGGTCGTTGAGATCGCGTGCTTTGCCGATGCCGACCAAAACCAGGCGGGGCACGTCAAGGCCCGCTGGCGCAATGATTTCAAGACTTGATCCGTTCTTGCCCTTGAAACCGTCGGCGTTGGCGGCGCGGTTGATGAGATCCCCGGTCGGGGCGAGGACCCTGCGTGCAGCCCCCCCGAGCCTGAGTCCCTCCTCGCAGAACAGGATCAGAACGCCCGCCGGAGGCGTACCCAAACCGGCGAATTCGAGCTTCAGCGTGCGAGCCATGTGAACCGATCCTGCGTTCTGGGAGGCGGCGTGGACCCGCGGTGGTCACGGAGGCGGGCACGCCCTGGTATGCCGTGGACAACTTGTGGGGGAAAGACCCTCCGGACGGGTGCTTTTTAGATTACGAGGGCTCGCGCCACCGGAGTAGGCCTGTCGCATGGCACCGCGGTGCCCAAAAGTCGCCCGAAACGGCTCCTAACCAGCGTCCTTTCGGAGCCCCCCGATTAACGAATTGTTGTGCATACTCAAAGGGTTTGCCTTGGCGAGGCCATTTTGTTGGCCGATCAGGGAGAGCATAGAAAGGGCTGGTCTGCCGGAAGCGCAATGCCGACTGGGGGGTCGCGCGCGCCGGAGTTTTGCCGTGAACGGGGACGCGTAGCCGCATGGGGTCTATCGGGCGGTATATCTTCCGCACCACCTTCGGTGCGTTCCTGATCATTTGCACGAGCGTGACAGCGCTGATGTGGATCACGCAGGCGCTGCGCGACATCGACCTGATGACGAACCAGGGCCAGAGCATTTTCGTGTTCGTCGGCATCACGGGGCTGATCATTCCGCTCCTGCTGCAGATCATCGCACCGCTCGCGGTGATGATCGCGGTCGCCCACGTGCTCAACAAACTTGGCAACGATTCCGAGCTCATTGTGATGAATGCGGCCGGAATGCCTCCCTGGATATTGTTTCGGCCGTTCCTGGCGGTGGGGGCGGTTGTCTCGCTCATGGTCGCCGCCATCAGCATCTATGTCTCGCCCTGGGGACTGCGCGAATTGCGCCTGTGGGCCACGGAAGTCCGCGCCGACCTCGTCAGCAACGTGGTGCAGCCCGGCCGATTCACGAAACTGGAAGAGCGGCTCACCTTGCACATTCGCGAACGCGAACCGAACGGCCAATTGCTCGGCATCCTGATCGACGATCAACGCAGCCCCAAGGAGAGGGTCACCATTCTCGCCGAGAAAGGCGACATCGTAAAAAACGAGCGCGGGGCGTTCCTCGTGTTGGGCAACGGCAGCATACAGCGGCAGGAAACCGGCCAGCGCGACCCCGCTCTCGTGCTGTTTGAGAGTTACGGCTTCGACCTTTCATGGCTCACGCACGCGACGCAGAACGTGAAATACTCGGTGCGCGAGCGATATCTGTGGGAGCTTTACGATCCCGAGCGCAGCGGCGCGGAATTCGCCGACCAGCCCAATCAGGTTCGCGCCGAATTTCACGACCGCATCACGGCGCCGCTCTATCCATTGGCCTTCGTGGTGCTGACCTACGCGTATCTGGGAGCCCCGCGCACGACGCGCCAGAGCCGCACCATGTCGCTCCTCGGCGCGATGGGCGCGGTGGCGGCGCTGCGCGGTCTGGGCTTCATCGGAATGATTGCGGGTGTGCACACGCCCCTGGCGCTGCTCTTACCCTATGCCGGAATGATCGCCGCGTTTGTGCTGGGATATCTGGCAATCTCGCGTGGCGTGATCATTGAGCCGCCGGCGTTCGTGGCCAACCTGATTGCAGCCGTCATGGAGCGCCTCGCACAGCGAACGAATGCGATGGCGGGACAGACGCCATGATCGCCGGCACGATTTCGCGCTATTTCGGTCTGCGTTTCCTCTCCGCGGTGCTCGCCGTGTTCGCCGGCACGCTCGTGCTCACCGCCATGATCGATTTCCTCGAGCTCATGCGGCGCAGCGGCGACCTGCAAAATGTTTCCGCCCTCCTGATCGCCAAAATCACCCTGTTTCGGGTTCCTTTCATCACCGAGCGCGTATTGCCATTCGCCGTGCTGGTCGGCGCGATGTTCTGCTATCTCAATCTCTCACGCCGCCTCGAGCTCGTAGTCGCGCGCGCAGCCGGTATTTCGGCTTGGCAATTCATCGCACCCGCCATCATCATTGCATGGCTGATCGGGATGATTGCCAGCACCGTCTACAATCCAATCTCGGCCATCCTGCGCGAGCAATCGACGCGGCTTGAAGGCGACTTGTTTGGCTTCGAGGGCGGGTTCCGCAATGCGACAAGCGGATTCTGGCTGCGCCAGCGCAATGAAGAGGGGCAGGCGGTCATCAATGCGAAATCGAGCCGCCAGCAAGGAATCGAGCTTGGCGGCGTGACCGTTTTCCGTTTCGATCCATCCGGCCGTTTTCAGGATCGCATCGAGGCCAAGAACGCAATCCTCGAGGCCGGATATTGGCGGCTCGAAGATGCGCGCTTTTACGTCAGCGGAGTGGCGCCGGCTGAGCGCGAATTGTTCCGGCTGAAGACGACGCTGACCCCGGCTCAGGTGGGAGAAAGCTTCGCCATCCCCGAGACGGTGCCGTTCTGGCAATTGTCGTCCTATATCGATGCCGCTGAAAATGCCGGCCTGGCCGCCTCCGGTTACCGGCTGCAATATTATCAGTTGCTGGCTCAGCCCTTTTATCTCGTTGCAATGGTGATGCTGGCCGCATCCGTGAGTTTGCGTTTTTTCCGCTTCGGCGGGGTACAAAAGGTCGTGCTTGGCGGCATTGCGGCGGGCTTTATGCTTTACGTTCTGGCCAAGATCACCGGCGACTTGAGCAAGGCCGGAATGATGATTCCGATCGCGGCAGCAGCACTGCCGGCGGCCATCGGCGGCATCACCGGAGTGCTCGCCCTGCTTTACCAGGAGGACGGGTGATGCGCTGGGCCAGCGCCGTCCTCCGATTGGCCCATCGCGCGCGACGAACCGCGATCCTGTTCGTCGCCGTGGCCTTGTTTGTCGGCGGCTTTTTCGCAATGCCGGCGTCCGCGCAGATTCTGACGTTCCCCAAGCGCGAGGCGCCGATCCCCAGAACGGCGCCAAGTGGGGCGCAGGAACAGATGCTCGTGCGCGCTCAGGAGATCAATTACGATTACACGAACGAGCGTGTGGCCGCCGTCGGCAACGTGCAGCTCTATTATGGTGCGTCGACGCTGGAAGCCGACCGGGTCATCTACGATCAGAAAACCAAGCGTTTGCATGCCGAAGGGAACGTCCGGCTCACCCAGCCCGATGGCAGCGTCACCTACGGCGAGATCATGGATCTCAGCGACGACTTCCGCGACGGCTTCGTCGATTCACTGCGCGCGGACGCCCCCGAGCAGACCCGGTTTGCCGCCTCGCGGGCGGAGCGATCCGAAAGCAACTACACCGTCTTCTACAATGGCATCTACACCGCCTGCGAGCCCTGCTTGGAAGATCCGACCAAACCGCCGAAGTGGCAGGTCAAGGCCGCGCGGATCATTCACGACCAGGGCGAGAAGATGATGTATTTCGAGGACGCGAAGCTGGAATTCGCCGGCGTCCCGCTCGCTTACGTTCCGTTCTTCTCGGCTCCCGATCCCACCGTCAAGCGCAAGACCGGTTTCCTGGTGCCCACGTACAGCACGAGCACTGTTTACGGGTTCGGCGTTGCCACGCCCTACTACCTGGCGCTCGCTCCCGATTACGACGCCACGATCACGCCCATGATCACCACTCGGCAGGGACCGTTGCTGCAGGGAGAGTGGCGCCAGCGGCTCCTGGATGGCTCTTATACCATTCGCGGCACCGGCATATTCCAGCTCGACAAGAATGCCTTCTCACCCGAGACTCCCGGCTATCGCAACTTTCGCGGCAGTCTTGAGTCATCGGGCCAGTTCAACCTTTCAGACCGATGGGTCTGGGGTTGGGACGGCACGCTGCTTTCGGACAAGGCTTACCTCTACGACTATTCGCTGCAAAAGAATCTGCAGTCGGGCGATCTGCTGCGCTCGACACCCGACTACGCGCTTTCGCAGGCCTACCTCGCGGGCCGCGGCGACGGCAGCTATTTCGAGGCGCGGGCGATGTATTTTTACGGATTGTCGCAGGCCGATGTTCAGGGCGAGTTGCCGGTCGTGCACCCCGTCATCGACCACAATTACGTTTTCAAGAATCCGATCCTCGGCGGAGAGCTTGCGCTGCGGAGCAATTTCACCAGCCTCAACAGAAGCTCGGCCGAGTTCGACCCGATCACGACGAATGCCTACTTGAACAACCTGTGCAGCCCCCTGACCGCGGATACCGCCGTCAAGAATTCCAGCAATTGCCTCTTGCGCGGAGTCCCGGGCGATTATTCCCGCTTCTCGAGCGAAGCCTCCTGGCGCAGCACCGTCATCGATCCGTTGGGTCAGGTGTTCACCCCCTTCGTCATCTTGCGCGGCGATGCTGCGGACATCCAGGTGTCCTCGCAGCCTGGCGTCTCCAATTTCATCAACACCGGCCAGAGCGACGTGGGACGGGTGATGCCCACGGCCGGCGTCGAGTACCGCTATCCGTTGATCAATGCGCAGGCATGGGGAACGCAGACCATCGAGCCTGTTGCGCAGCTTATTTTTCGGCCGAACGAAACCGGCGTCGGCCGGTTTCCGAACGAGGATGCGCAAAGCCTGATCTTCGATGATTCGAACCTGTTCAAGGTGAACAAGTTCTCCGGCTGGGATCGCGTCGAAGGCGGCAGCCGCGCCAATGTGGGCGTGCAATACACCGCACAGTTCAACCAGGGCGGCAACGTCAATGTGCTGTTCGGGCAGTCTTATGAGCTGTTCGGCCAGAATTCGTTCGCGCTGGCCAGCACCTCTAATACGGGAATCAATAGCGGCCTCGACACGTCGCGGTCGGACTACGTAGCGCGGGTTTCCTACCAGCCGAACTCGACCTTCCTGTTCACATCGCGCTTCCGCTTCGACGAGAGCACCTTCACCGCGAACCGCACCGAGCTCGAGGCTACCGCCAGTTTCGGCCGCTGGACGACGTCGATCATCTACGGAGACTATGCGGCCCAGCCGGAGATCGGTTTTCTTACCCGGCGGGAAGGCATTCTCGCCAATGCCCGGGTGAAGGTGACACCCAACTGGGTCCTGACCGGCGCCGCACGATGGGACCTGCTTGCTCGCCAAGTCAGCCAGACCCAGGTGGGCGTCGGATACATTGACGACTGCCTCATCTTGGGCATGAATTACATTATTGATTACGCCTATAGTGGCAGCTTGACCGTCAACCACAGTTTCATGCTGCAGATAAGCTTGCGCACCCTCGGAGGAACGACAACCAACCAGGGCGCATCCGCGCTCAACAGCGGCGTGCCGGGGTTGGGGACACACTGATGCGCGTCAGACTGGCCATGCGCGGCGGATTTTTGTTGGCGGGAATGCTGCTCGGCTTCGCGGGTTTCCTCGCCAGCGCGGCCCATGCGCAGCAGATCATCGTCATTGTCAATGGCGACCCGGTCACGGCGCTCGATATCGATCAGCGTTCCAAGCTCAATCAGTTGTCGACCCACAAGGTCCCTGCCCGCCAGGAAGTGCTCGAGGAACTGATCAACGACAGGCTCAAGATCAAGGAGGGCAGGAAGTTCGGGTTCGAGATCAGCGAGTCCGAAGTGGACAGTGCCTTCAATACCATGGCGAGCCGCATGCGGCTCACACCGGACCAGCTCACGCAGATGCTCACCAAGCAGGGTATCGCCGTTTCAACGCTCAAACAGCGCATCAAAGCGGACCTGACCTGGCCGCAACTCGTGCGCGGGCGATACTCCGCGTCCCTGCAAATCGGAGAGAAAGACATCGTCACCGTTCAGGATCCGAAACCCGAGGACAGCGTCGGATACGATTATACGTTGCGGCCGATCCTGTTCATTTTCCCGCCGGGATCGGGCGAAGCGATGATCGAGGCGCGCCGCCGAGAGGCGGAAGCGCTGCGTCATCGATTCCAGGGCTGCGACGCCGGGATTTCGTTTGCGCGCGGGGCGCGACCAGGTGCTCCGCAGCTCCGCCGATCTTCCGCCCGAGCTGCGCAAGGTGCTTGACGACACCGAGGTTGGCAAGCTCACTCCGCCCGAAACGACCAAGCTCGGCATCGAGATGTTTGCCATTTGTGCAAAGAAGGAATCGGCAGCCGACAACACCCCCGGAAAGCGCCGGGCACGAGAGGCGCTCATGCAGGAGCGATACGAGCGGCTGTCGAAGCAATACCTCAGCGAGGTACGCCGCGGCGCGATGCTTGAATACAAGTAAGCACTAGTGTGGCTTTGGTTCAGAAGTCCGCATCATTTCTTCCACGAGTCCGAGATGCGGACTTCTGAACCGCCACACTAGAATCAAAGCTTTGCTAGTGTCCTTCGATTCCGAAATTCGTAAATGAGCTTGCCGCACAATGGGACGAATTTCGGAATCGAGACACTAGAAATGGACAGCCCTCTGGCGCTCACGCTCGGTGAGCCCGCCGGCATAGGGCCCGATATTACGTTCGCCGCCTGGCGCCGGCGGAAAGAGTTGGGCCTGCCGCCGTTTTATATTCTCGCCGATCCGGGTTTCCTTGCCCGGCGAGGGAGCCGGATTGCTCCTGATGTCCCTATTTCCGTGATAGAGCCGCCGGGCGCGAACGCTGCGTTTGAGACTGCGCTGCCGGTCGTTGATATCGGCGTTGAGGTTGGCGCGCAGCCCGGCCGCCCCGACCAATCGAGCGCGCCGGCGGTGCTTGCCGCAATTCGCCGCGGCGTTGCCGACGTGACTGCCGGCAGGGCACGGGCCATCGTCACCAATCCCATCGCGAAGAACGTGCTCTATCGCTCCGGATTCACCGAGCCCGGACATACCGAGTACCTCGCCAAATTGGCGTCGGAAGGGAGCGGGGTGACCGCGCATCCGGTGATGATGCTCTGGTCGCCGGAGCTCGCCGTGGTTCCCGTCACAATCCATTTGCCGTTACGGCAAGTCGTCGAGGCGCTCACCAGCGAGCTCATCGTGCAGACAGGGCAGATCGTGGCGCAGGATCTGACCGCGCGCTTTCGCGTTGCACGTCCGCGCCTTGCCGTAGCTGGTCTTAATCCGCATGCCGGCGAGCAGGGCACGCTTGGTGATGAGGATGTGACTGTGGTGCGCCCAGCTGTCGAGCGGCTCAAGGCGCAAGGGATAGACGCGCGCGGACCGCTTGCCGCAGACTCCCTGTTTCATCAGGCAGCGCGGGTTAGCTATGACGCGGTGCTTGCGATGTATCACGATCAGGCACTGATCCCCATTAAAACGCTGGCGTTCGACCACGCCGTCAACGTCACGCTCGGGCTGCCTTTCGTGCGCACCTCGCCCGATCACGGGACCGCGTTCGACATTGCCGGCACCGGGCGTGCCGATCCAGGCAGCCTGATCGCGGCCCTCACGCTTGCGGCGCGATTGGCCGGCAATGATCCCGCCGGCACGGCGCCTGGCACATGAATTCGGTTGCCGATCTCCCGCCATTGCGAGAGGTGATCCGGCGATACGATTTGCGGGCCAAGAAATCGCTCGGCCAGAATTTTCTGCTCGACTTCAACCTCATTGCCCGCATTGCACGGGCAGCAGGGCCGCTAGAGGGAATCGACGTGGTCGAGATCGGCCCTGGACCGGGCGGGCTCACCCGCGCCTTGCTCGCGCAAGGGGCTCGGCGAGTGATTGCCATTGAACGCGACGAACGCGCTATTGCCGCGCTTGAGGAGATTGCACAGGCCAATCCGGGCCGCCTCGAAATTGTCGCCGCCGATGCGCTTGCGATCGATGCGCGCGAGCTGGTTGGGCGCGCTCCGGCGCGAGTCGTCGCGAACCTGCCCTATAACATTGCGTCTGCCTTGCTGGTCTCGTGGCTGAGCGCCGAACCATGGCCGCCATGGTATGATCGGCTGGTGCTGATGTTTCAGCGCGAAGTCGCCGAACGCATTGCGGCGCTGCCGGGCAAAAAAGCTTACGGCCGCTTGTCAGTGCTCGCGGGCTGGCGGGCCGAGGCGCGCATTCTGTTCGATGTCGCGCCGCGAGCGTTCGTGCCGCCCCCGAAGGTAACATCGTCCCTGGTAAGGCTCGTGCCGCGCGAAAAGCCGCTGCCATGCGATCGCGATGCCCTCGAACGGGTTACCCAGGCGGCCTTCGGTCAGCGCCGCAAGATGCTGCGCCAGAGCCTCAAGTCCTTGGGTGTCGATCCATCCGCGCTGCTGGCAGCGACGGATATCGCGCCAACCTGCCGCGCCGAAGACATCCCGGTTGCGGGTTTTGTCGCGCTGGCACAAGCCTATTCCAGAAGCAGCCCGTTCACTCCAGATTCTGGACCTGCTCGCGGAATTGTTCGACGACATTCTTGAGTTCCAGACCGATGTTGGTGAGCTCCACATCGTTTGACTTGGAGCACAAGGTGTTCGCTTCGCGATTGAGCTCCTGCGCGAGGAAATCGAGGCGCCGCCCAACCGCCCCTCCCTGTTCGATAAGCCGCCGGACGGCAGCCGCGTGGGCTGCAAGGCGATCGAGCTCCTCGCGGATGTCGGCCTTGTTGGCAATCAAAATTGCTTCCTGATGCAGCCGGTCGGGATCAAACCGGGCGGACGCATCGAGCAGCATCGCGACTTGCTCCGCGATTCTTGCCTTGATCGCCTCGGGTCGGCGACCGGGCGCGGCCTCCGCCCGCCCGGCAAGGGCTGCGATTTCGCCCACGCGCTGGGTAAGCACGCGCCCCAGAACCTCGCCTTCCTGCCGGCGCATGGCGGTAAGCTCCGCAAGCGTATCCGCAAATCCGGCGATGACTGCAGCTTCAGCAGCACGCTTATCCTCTTCCCTCTCGTCGGGCTCCATGATCTCCATCACGCCTTTGAGCGAGAGA
>Ga0306920_100014664_pt1 | contig 10710 bp, 7 predicted proteins | sample flu12Cox44000170_FD_204666 | JGI IMG/M metagenome (GOLD analysis project Ga0306920, IMG submission 204666) | Lab enrichment of tropical soil microbial communities from Luquillo Experimental Forest, Puerto Rico - flux4day.12C.oxic.44.000.170 (v2)... | ecosystem: Environmental > Terrestrial >... | reverse complement strand
GGGACCGCGAATGCCGCCGCGACAGGCGAACTGAGCAGCAGCAAACCGACCAGGAGGTTTATGGCCCCTAGAATGAATGACCCGAAGCCGCCTCCTCTGAATCCGCTGATGATCTCCAACACTCCCATGATGAGCCCCCCCACACCGAGGATGATCATGATCAACGTCGGTACGGTCAGCGCCGCGATGAGAGGGTGTCTCAAAACAAACAGTCCGGCGATAGTCCCAACAATGCCGGTGAGAAGAGACCAGATCCATGGAATTGAGCGATCAACGAAGACCTGGACCAGCGAAAGCACTCCCTGGACCAGCCAATAAAAGCCCAGCAGTGTCGCAAGCGCAGCGATCGTCGCAGCAGGCTCGGTGAGCAGAAAAAAACCCAGGATGATACCTGCGAACCCTTTGAGCAGAAATACCCACCAGATTTGCGATAGGTGCGGATTCAAAGTTTCGAAATTCATTTGTGGGAAATTCGCAGCGAACCGAATGGAACTTCGGCCAATAACTGGACGTTTCTAGCCCGGCCGCGGTGTTCGGTCAATAGCCTTGAAGCAGGCTAATGAAAGTCCTGGTCGATAGCAGTGTGTTTCTGGATGTCATGCCGCGGGATTGGCGATTTCCAGGCAATTGCAAATAGACCTTCAACAGAACAAGGTTATACATGGAAGAAGAGCGGCAACCCGATCGTTGTGACATCTGCGGCGTGGTAATCGGCGATGATTCAGCAATTTGTGCAGAGTGCGAGAGAGCTTTTGGACCGGCTTCCCCGGCAGAAGTAACCTGTGACGAGCCAATGCTCGACCTGGAGCACTATTGCTGCCGGATGTTTCCATGGGAGCAGAGTCGAAATCGGCCCCGGTTGGTTATCTCCAACAAGACGTGGTAGATATTGGCCATCGCGCTGGTCGTGATCGTAATCCTACTTGCGCTTGTTAGAGCGCCGCTACCCTCGTGCTGGGAGCTTTCGTAAGTGACAAATTCTCTGAAGGAGCGGAGGAATGGGTCCAAATGAGATTTTCGCAGCAAGGCTGACGGAGCGCCGAGGCTCACCCCAGGGTTACGACACGATGGTCAGATAGGCTTGATAGGGGGTCGTATCGTCTGTCGCTCTTGCAGAGCGGGCCGTATCCTAATAATCAAAACCAAGGGTTCCGTCCGGCACGATGCCGGCGCTGAAGCGCCGTACGTGTACAGCGAAGTCTTCGACCTCAAACCGACGAGTGAGCTATGCTCGCGTGCATGCGATTCGGATTGCGGATTGCGGATTGTGAACTCGCAACCACCGAACTCCCTCGAAGGAGGCTTATCCTGTAGAGCAAAGTCTTCGAGTTCAAGTCGACGAGTGGGCTATGCTCGTGCGCATGAGCTTAAGCCCTAATGTGCGTGACTTGCTCGATGGCCACATCAGTTTGGAACTGGAGTCAATCGATCGACTTTACCTCAACGGTTACGTGCCGCAGCTACAGCACGGAGCTGGACTGGTCGGCTTTCTGTGCCAACAGCGTGGCCAACCGACCCGGCCCTCCGGGACGGGGGATCCCTTTTTGTTTTTAAGCACCGGCGCTGAAGCGCCGGCCTATTATCGGAGCGCATCTCCGAGGCGGCCGGTCCCAAAGGGAGTCAGCTCTACCGATCCTTTCCAGCCTGAACTACCAAGCTCCCCGCTCCAAGAATCCTGACGTTTTTCGGTTTAGCATGTTCAACCCTTACAAGGTTATTCGCACCGACAACTCTTATCTCGTCTACCTTTTCAATTCGAATCTTGTTGCCGATTCCGTTCACCACAAGCTCAGAACACTCGCCGTTGAGACGAATAACGTTTGACTCCCCGTTCACAACGCATCGTTTTCCACCCAATCGCAGCTGAAGTTTCTGGTTCGAATCGTTGATGGCGACCGTGTCTTTCGATCCGCCCAACGCGTCCTTGAGCATTCCTCTGACTTCCTTCTCCAAATCCTGTCCGTACAACGCCGAAGCGAGCGTACATGAAAGAATGAGTATCATGATATAACGCACAAGATTTAATTCTGTTTTCATCTCAAGGTGCCTCGCAGATTTGTGAGCCGTCCGAGCAGGCGGTCTAACTCTTTGCCGACAATGCCTCTCGTACCGATGGCAACTTGCCGGCTGAACCAAACTTCCCATTCTTTTGCGCGATGAATTTGGCGTATTCATCGACGAATATTATACGCTCCGATCGCGTACTTCGAGTAAGCAAGCTTGTAGAAAGAGGACGTTGCCACGATCATACGCTGTCGACTATCGCCGCTTTCTGCCAGACCAGGCAAGATGGAACTTGCGCCCTCCGCTTTTCAACGTAGTAGGACCAGGATGCGTATTCTCTACGTGGATTGCTTTTCCGGCATAAGCGGCGACATGATCGTGGGAGCGTTGGCTGATCTCGGAGTTACCCCTTCAACATTCGAATGGGAGCTTTCGAAGATGGAACTGGGTGATTTTCATTTGCACTTCGACCGCCAGATCCGACGAGGGATCGCGGGAGTAAAGTTTGACATTCACTCCGGCTCGACGCACGTGGAGGACGCGCCGCATTCAGACGACGAGTCCGATGGCCCGCACAATGACCACTCCTACGAGCGTCAAGGGTATTCCAGCAAAGATGCTGACCAGACTCACAGCCATCACCAGCACAATGAAGGCGATCAACTCCGCCAGCAAGCGCAAGCCGACTGCTCGCAGGGCAAAGGTTTTTCGGATATTCGCTATCTGATTCAAAAAAGCAACCTCTCAGAATTCGTCAAAAAGCATGCGATCTCGATCTTCCAAAGAATTGGAGAAGCCGAGGCAAAGATACACGACACTTCGCTTGAAGAGATCCATTTTCATGAAATCGGAGCCCTTGACTCGATCGTTGACATCGTTCTTGCAGTCGTCGGAATCGAATCCCTGCAGGTCGAACGTGTTTACTTTTCCAGTCTTAATGACGGACAAGGTAGCTTCAGCTGCAGTCACGGGCAGTATCCACTACCCTCACCGGCGGCCCTTGAAATATTAAAAGGTATCCCGATTTCGCAGATATCCGTCCCCTTCGAGTTAATCACGCCGACCGGTGCGGCGATAGTTGCGGAGTTCCAACATTCGGTCGGCATCTTACCCGGCATGCGACCCGAGAAAATCGGCTATGGCGTAGGACAGCGAGATCTCCCGGGCAGGCCCAACGTTCTGCGGGCGGTCCTCGGTCAACTCGAACCGGAGCAGACACTTGATCCAGTCTTCGAGCTTCAGGCAAACATTGATGATCTTTCTCCGGAGATCCTGGGCGCTGCGCAGGAGCGATTATTCAAGGCCGGCGCCCTGGACGTTTTTCTCGTTCCGATCCAGATGAAAAAGAATCGACCTGGAACAATAATTACAGTGCTCTGCAGGCCTAATGATCGAGAAGCGATGCAGGAGATTCTCTTTGAGGAGACATCAACCTTTGGAATCCGATATCAAGAGATGGATCGCGTAACGCTTGAGCGCGAAATGGTGCAGGTCGAAACTTGGGCGGGCGTAATTCAGATCAAAGTTGGCCGCCGGCATGGCCGGGTCGTCCAGGCCTCACCTGAATTTGAATCGTGCCATAGGGCCGCGCGAGCGAGCCAACAGCCATTGAAGCGGATCTACGAGATTGCGCTTCAGACGTTTTGGAGCGATTCTTATGCCGCTGAACGATAATAGACCGACGCACGCTAAAAAGTAGTTGAACTGCGTCGGCAAAAGGCGTTCGCTTCATACTAATATGAGCACCGCTACATTGGAAAAAGTTTCTCAGCTCGAACAGCTCAAAAGATTCACCACGGTCGTCGCTGATACGGGTGACTTTGAGTCCATGCGGGCGTTCAAACCGCAGGATGCCACAACCAATCCGAGCCTGATCTTCACCGCTGTGCAGAAGCCCGAGTACGCGCCGCTTCTTGATAAGGCTATCGCAGACCTCAAGCATTCACCACTGAGCGGGGCTGTTAAGGTCGATGCGGTGATGGATAACCTCCTTGTGCAATTTGGGATGGAGATTCTCCAGATCGTTCCGGGTCGGGTTTCGACCGAGACCGATGCCAGGCTTTCGTTCGATCGCGGGGGATCGATAGATAAAGGGCGCCGCCTTATTGCAATCTACGAACAGAATGGGATCCCACGGGAACGGGTGCTGATTAAGATTGCTTCAACCTGGGAGGGTATCAGGGCAGCCGAACGGCTGCAGCAGTTGGGTATCAACTGCAACTTGACCCTGCTTTTCTCTTTCCCGCAGGCGGTCGCCTGCGCCGAGGCGAAGGTGAAATTGATCTCGCCCTTCGTCGGCCGCATCTACGACTGGTACAAAGCACACACCGGCAAAGACTACAAGGGCGCGGAAGACCCGGGGGTACAGTCTGTAAACAAGATTTACAACCACTACAAGAAATTCGGTTATCAAACCGAGGTCATGGGCGCCAGCTTCCGCAACACCAGCCAGATTGTTTACCTTGCCGGATCTGATCTGCTGACGATAAGCCCCAACTTGTTAGAGGAACTCAGCAAATCGTATGACCCTATCGAACGAAAGCTATCTGTAGAGGCTGCAAAGAGTTCTGCCGAAGAAAAGATTTCTCTCGATGAGAAGGCGTTCCGGTTTCAGTTCAATGAGGATCCAATGGCCGTCGATAAAACTGCGGAAGGAATTCGCAAGTTTTCCGCTGACATCGTGAAATTGGAAAAATTGATTTCCAGCAAGCTTTAACTCGGGTACCTGAACCGCAATTTTTGAAGGCGGTGCGGAAGTATTGCAGCGGATTGTGAGCTGTTCCTCGCAAGGGAACAGCTCACATTTTTGGTTAGCGCCCTTAGCAAAAGATGGCTTATAATGGCGCTTTTAATGAAACGATTCGTTTGGTCCCTCATGTTGTTCGGCCTGGCATCGTGCGCCACTACCCCCCCAACCACCGTTGCAAGTAGTCCTGACTATGCGTTGATGTCGGCTACGCCGTACAATTCCGAAATTGCATTGGCGCGAGAACGACTTCAAAAATTTCTGGCGAAGGCCGATGCTAAAAAGCGAGCGGCCAATACGGGGCATACATCCAGGACTCCTACCAGCGGGGTGACACTGAAGTAAAATTCCTGCTACTTTTCGACAGCCGCAACGGGCAACTCGTATCTGATGATGGCGTCCTGGTCGTCAATACACCGTCACCCGGGAAAGTGGCTATGTTTGGCGGCATTTCAGCGCTCTACATCGGAAAAGAGTGGTAGGGCGGAGAAAGGGCGTATTGGCGTGTGGGCGAAAGGACGTAAGACACGCCCGTCTTGAGCTCCGCAATGCGATCTCGATGCACTCACAAAAATGGCAACTCAATCGCCCCCGAGAGTCCTCGCAAAAATCGGCGAACTTGGGAAATAACAGAGCAAAGAAAAGGACCTCTTTAGAATTAATCGAGTTCATAGTGTCTTCGGCTGCCTGACCGCCCGCTGATGCCAAATCCGGGCAGTGGCAAAGTCCCCGAGAGCCACGCAGGCAATAAATGCCAGGCGCGCTGATTCGGGCGTGTGACGCAGTTGCCAGGACCGCGCGGCGTGCTTTCGCGCATCCCCAGCGTTTCCGGTACGCAGAAATTTTCCGGCCGTGGCCAATTCAACTCCTGCGGCACCGTCAATGGCAAAGAGCGACGAAAGATCACAACCGCATCGCCGACACGGGCTCACTCCATTGGCTTTGCCGCACGACGGGCAAACAATTTCCATCATCCTTTACGAGTCTTCAAAAACATCGATCCCAAGGAAAGCGATCAGCGAGTGTTCGCTGTGCTCCGCTAATCTTCCAGGTAAAAAATGATGTCGCTGAGAGAGTCATTCAATGCACTCAGCGTTTTCGAGTCACGCGCCTTGACGGCCTCAGCGCTCCTGCTGAGCAGATCGCGGATTTCTTTGGCGTCCTCCTCGCTCACACCCTTCTGTAAGAGCACGTCGGCACGCTTGCGCAGGTCTTTCGCCGTCCGAAGGGATTGATCATCCGTCGGTCCGCGAGGGGGTTCCTCTTCCGCAGCGCCGGTTTGATCGGTTTCCGCGAGCAGGGATTGTATGTTCGTCCTGGCTTGATCGAGGTCGAGAGTCGATCTGGCGCCCCGCGTGTCGAGAGTAACCGTCTTGTTGAGGCCGGTCTCCTTCTCGATGGCAGTCACCTTGAGCATACCATTCAGATCGAGGTGGCAATTGATCACGATCGGGTTGCCCTGGCCGACTTTGCGGAGCCCTTCGACACGGAATTGGCCGATCAAGGTGTTATTTGCTGGCACGGGATCCTCGCCCTCGTAGACGGTGACATCGACTTCGGTCTGGTTGTCATGATAAGTCGAAAAAATTTCCGATTTGCTGACGGGCAGCGGCGTATTGCGGTGGATAATGGGCGAGTAAAGAAGGCGCTCACCCTCATAGGTCATTGCGAGCGCTTCAACGCCGAATGAATGCGCGGTAATATCGACAAGGATCGACTTGGTCTTCTCTCCGGCAATACCGGCTGCGGCGATGCTTGCTCCAAGTGCCACAATAAGATCAGGATTGATCTCCCAGCGCGGGGCAAGCCTCAGTTTTTCCTCGATGATTTGTTGTACCAACGGGGTACGGGTGGCGCCGCCGACAAGCATCACTTTCGCAATTTCACCTGGCAACAGGTGCGCGTCCTGCAGAGCATGATGGATGCAATCAAGGGTCTTCTGCAGGTAGGGCGCAATCATTTCCTCGTATTCGTCGCGACGGAGTTCCGTTTCGAGGTGGAGATCGTCGTGAATGAATTCTTCGCGGATTTTGACGTACGGCAGGTCACTCAGTTGGCACTTCGCGCGCTCCAGGATCACCTTGAGGCGCCGCATCGTGCGGGGGTTTTCATTCAGAAAAATGTCGTGCTGCCGATGGAACTCCTCGACAACCTGCTGGATTAGAAGCTGGTCAAAGTCATCCCCACCGAGCTGCGTATCGCCGTGGCTGGCCTTGACTTCGACTACGCCCGACTCGACCACGACGACCGAGACGTCAAAGGTGCCTCCCCCAAGGTCATAGACCAGAATCCGCTCGTCTCCGGTATGCCCGGCCTCGTATGCAAGTACGGCAGCCGTCGGTTCGTTAATGATCCGGACCACTTCGAGGTCCGCGAGCGCACCGGCGTTCTGTGTGGCTTTTCTCTGATTTTCGTCGAAGAATGCCGGGACCGTTATCACGGCTTTCCGGACCGGTTGGCCGAGGAACCTTTCGGCTTCCACTTTAAGTCTGCGGAGAATGAACGATGAGATCTCCTCGGCAGTGAAACTTCGCTCCCCGAGAATGACGCGCGTGTCCTGGCCCATTTTCCGCTTAATCGAAAGGACCGTCGATTCGGGCGATGCAATCAACATATTCCGAGCCGGTTGGCCTACGATCAGTTTGCCATTCGGGTCTATGCCAACGCATGAGGGCATCGTCGGCTGCCCATCTATGGGAACGGTTTCCGGCACGCCGTCTCTGACAAAAGCGATCGCGGAGTTCGTGGTTCCAAGGTCTATGCCTGCAATAAGTTCCTTCATGACTCGGTTTTGGTGATTTTGACTTCGGCCGGACGCAGCACTTCGTCACGCCAGCGATATCCAGCAGCGATTTCTTCAACTACCACGTTTGGGGGCTGACCGTCTGGCGGGACAATCGCAACGGCAAGCATGCTAACGGGATCAAACACTGTGCCCAGGGTGCGCATCCGCTGAATGCCGGCTTGCTCGAGGAGTTCCTCGAAATGGGTGAGAAGGATGGAAACTCCCTGTTGCAAGTTCGCCCATGCTCTTCTCCAGGAGTCGTCGGGTCTCAGCCAAGCTAAACGAGGTGGCCGCGGTGGTCGCTCCAAAGCACCTCCCAGTCGATGGATCCGGTCAAACATTTCGACAAGTGCCAGCAAGTACGAGCGAGGCAGGACAGCTCTGTCGCCAGAGGCAGAATCGGTCCGGCTCAGGTGCTCGCGCAACCGCTTGATCTCTGCTTCGACCTGACCCAGACTTTCGCCGACCTGACCGAACACCTCGGCCGATTTGCGATTGCCTTTACGGGTTTCGTTTCGAAGCGCGCTAATTTCCTCGTAAAGTGAGTAAAGGTCTGGCGCATCCGGTAGTTTCTGGGGCTCCGGGACGTTTTCCAGGCTTTCCAGCCAAAGCTCGAATTGGCGCCGCAGCTCGTCTTTCCACGAATCAACCGTAGGCACATCGCTGCCGCCCGGCACTGGCTGAGCTACTTCGTCGTGCATGAGCGGAGAAAGGCTTTCATCCTTTCAAAGTTCAAAGGCTTTTTCATTCCGGAGGCGGCACAAAATTTAAGGAACACTTCAAACGGTGTGCCTTCGGGGGATTCGCGATTGAAAAGAAAATAGTTGAGCCTGCTCTTCTCGTCCCGGATTAGCTCGTAGGCCCGGGAGATCGCCTGGAATTGTTCCGGCTCGCGCTCAGGCGGAAATTCCCGAATCGCATCAAGATAGGCGCGGCGGATCTCAGCGTCACCGGCTTTTGGAGACAAACGGAGGATCAGATAGGGATTCATCAGTTAAAGAAAGTCGAGTTGGTCTGTTTGCTTGCCGGTGCGTCTGCGCCTCTCGGATTCCGGCGCCCAAGATTTCTTCCTTACCCCTGCCATGAAGAGGTCAAATAGCGGCAACGGGATGATTTTGCTACTCTCTTTGCGGAACTTGTCGAATTCGGCGTCGGACATTTCAAGCGCCGCGCGCCGCATTTCCTCGAGCTCCTCGTGAGGAAATCCGAAATCATCCTCCTCCTCGTCCGCAAGCTCAAGCGCCTGTTCCGCGGTCTTAATTGCACTCCTCGCGAGCTCGGCAGTTTTTGTGTCTCCACGCCGCATGGCGTCGTCGCAAATCTTTTCCACCTCTACAATGTCAAGGTCCGCCGGGGTGCGGCTGCGCGCAAAGACCGAATACAGGCGGAATCGCGAATCGTCCGGGTACCGCCGCAATGCCTCCGACAGAATGCTTTTCGCGAGAGAACCAAGCCGGGGATAAGTCGACAGAAGAGGCACAAAATACAAAGCTTCCTCGCGATTAAAGGCTGCATCACTAAGGGGCGCAAGGCACGACCTCACAAATTCGCTCTCCGCGCTCCAGTCAAGATCCTCATCAAGCGAGCGCACGTATTCAAACACAAGATAAATCTCCTTCCGATCCTGTGCGGTGGCAATCTGGCGGCGATTCTGACGCAGTTCCTCCCAGAACACGCCACGCCCCTTGTGCGGATAGAGTCGGCTGTACCCGTGCGCAAAAAACAGTAGCGCAGCGAGCGAGCGGGTGCTTTCACGTGCTGCGGCAATCAGTCGCGATCCTTTCCCCGTGTCTCCGAGAGTCATTTCGAGCACTCCTTGAAGAGCCTGGAGAAAATCGAGCCCCCGCACGAAATCGGTGCGCTCGCGGATCGCGTGCCGCTGCGCCAGCTCAAAGGAATGCCGGCCTTTGTTCACTTTTCTCTTTTCGTAATGCAGCCGGGCTAGTTTCGTATACGCCGTGACAAGCAGTTGCGAAACATGCGGGTCGAGGGGATCGAGCGAGTGGGCGCATTCCAGGTATTGAATCCCATTGGAGTAGGCCTTGCGCTCCACGGATTCCCGCCCGGCCTGGAGCAGTACCGCTTTTTCCTTCGGAAACAGCCGCGCCATCCGATCGAGCAACCGCCTGCGATCACTATGCTTCTCCTCAAACTCGTATACTTCGAGCAGTTTGAGATAGGCGCCGAGGTTTGACGGATCGTGTTCAATGCTTTCCTCCAACAGGAGGATCGCTCCCTGCGCATCGCACAATCGATCGCTCTCTTCCGCAAAGAGAAAGAGATCAGGCTCCTCGCGCTGCGCATAGTAGTTGCCCACCTGCTCGAGCACCAGCGATGCAACCTTCCCATTCAAGGGATCATCCTCCGGCCGGAACTCTAGAAACTTTCGCCAAAAATGTTCCACCTCTCCGCTATCGGGATTGTCTAGCGCTGAACATCCAAGTAATCGGAAAGTCAGGCGCGCTTCCGCGTCACTTTTGAAATTTGCAGATTCGGCGAGTCGCCTGAACCAGTCGAGATAGCGTTCGCTGGCGGTATTCCGCATTGCAAAATTAGCTTTGAAATAGAAATCTGAGAGCGCTCCCGCCAGGTCCGGTTGTTCGGAAGGAAACCCTGGGGCTTGGCGGATCTCTTTGTAAGAATCCCCATTTCTCCCTGCTTGCCAGAACCTGTCTGCGCGCGTCAAGAACGGCGCGAGGTTCGTCGCGCCCAGGAAAGAGCAGGCACTTCCTACCACCTGCTCCCTTGTAGGCTCGTCGAGTTTGCGAGCTTGGTCCGCGCCAAGAAAAAGCAGAAGTGTCCTGGCCGCACAAATCGGGACACCGTATGGCGGCAGTTGCGAAAAAAGTGTCTCCGCTCTTTTCAAGTCACCTTGATAAAAGGCAATCATGGCCTTGATCAGGATTTTCCAGCCAGCAAACAGTGAACCGCGGGGCACTGGTCGAAGGAGTTCCTGTGCTTGCCCCCACTGCTCTTCGCAGAGGCAACGAAGCGCCCCGACAATCGCTTCCAACTCAGAAGCTTCGCTAAAAGGTAACGCGCTGATTTCACTCGGACTCAGAAACGCCAGAACAAAGGCGTCTGCGACGGCTGCACGGTCGCGTTCATCAAGCGCTCCGGTTCTGTCGGTCCATAAGCGCATGGCCATGTCAAGAGCCGCCTGCCAATCCTGATG
>Ga0306920_100014663_pt1 | contig 10710 bp, 11 predicted proteins | sample flu12Cox44000170_FD_204666 | JGI IMG/M metagenome (GOLD analysis project Ga0306920, IMG submission 204666) | Lab enrichment of tropical soil microbial communities from Luquillo Experimental Forest, Puerto Rico - flux4day.12C.oxic.44.000.170 (v2)... | ecosystem: Environmental > Terrestrial >... | reverse complement strand
GTTGTCCCAGCCAAATTCGATTTCATCACGCTCGGCGCCGAGCGTCGCGATCCCTGGACCGACGTGACGGAACTCGTTGCTGGGAAGCGGATGGTCCTCATGCTGGCTGGCGATTTTGCGCTTGCAGTCGTACGCAAGTTGATGAATGATGTAAGCGAGCGTTTCTTGGTGCATCGGCTCGTGCTCGAGGATCGTGTAAGCTGCCTGACCGCGAAGGAGCTGCGGGACGCCGGAATTTTCGATCCGCGCGAACTCCAACGCGCGCTCTACGCGCGCATCGCACTGCGCGGCGAAAGCCGCAACGGTTTTGCGTGTCGGCCAGTCGTGACGGTCGTGCCGGCGAGCCTCATCGAGCGAACCCGGATCGATACCACGTTCGAAAAGGCGCTCCATGGTCGGGTCAATCGCCGCTTCGCCGAGCCCGCGCTCGTTCAGCGTCAAGAAGCTGAACGCCGGTATGTGGCCTTCATAGAACGCAAAGGGGTGGCGTAAGGGAATCGGCCGATCGTAGAACGCCCCGTCGTCGATGAGCGCAAAAAGCGCGGCCGTACGCTCGCGATTGCGCCGGTACCATTCGAGTAGCCGGGCGCGGTCCGCAGAGATGCTTGCAATCATAGTACTGATCCTAACCGAGAAGGGAGCTACAGGGTTCCCCGCTTCTCTTGTTCCCGCTCGATCGAAACGAAAAGCGCCTTGAAGTTGCCCTTGCCGAACGAGAGGCTGCCTTTACGCTGGATGATCTCGAAGAAGACCGTCGGACGGTCTTGCAGCGGCTTGGTAAAGATTTGGAGCATGTACCCCATGTCGTCGCGGTCGACCAGAATGCGCAGGGTCCGCAAGGTCTCGATAGCTTCGTCGATCTTGCCGACGCGCTCTTCCAGCATCTCGTAGTAAGAATCGGGTGTCTCCAGAAATTCGACGCCGTTAGACTTCAACGCCCGAATCGTCGCGGCGATATCCTCGGTTCGGATCGCCATATGCTGAACACCAGCGCCGCGATAGAAGTCGAGATACTCCTCGATCTGCGATTTTTTCTTTCCCTGCGCCGGCTCGTTAATCGGAAACTTTACGCGATGGCGCGGATCGGTCATCACCTTCGAGCGCAGTGCGGTGTATTCGGTCGAGATGTCTTTGTCGTCGAACGAAACCAGCTGTGAGAAGCCGAAGACGTGAGCGTAAAAGTCGCCCCACTTGTCCATCTCGCCCCACCCGACGTTCCCGACGCAGTGATCGATGAATTGCAGCCCAGGCTTTTCGACGTGCGCGATCGAGCGGCGCGCTTCGACAAAGCCCGGCGCAAAGATTCCGGAGTAGCCGTCGCGCTGGATGAAGGAATGTACGGTGTCGCCGTAGGTTGCAATCGTCGCCTTCACGATGCGGCCATTGGCATCTTCGAGGAGAGCCGGTTCTTGTACCACGCGTGCACCGCCGCGCACGGCCATCTCGAATGCGGCATTCGCATCCTCTACGAGGATAGCTACGTCTTTGATTCCGTCGCCGTGGAGCGCCACATGGCGTGCAACCTCGTCATCCGGAAGGAGACTCGCCGTCAACACGAAGCGCAGCTTGTTCTGTTCGAGCAAATAGCTGACCCGGTTACGTACGCCGGTTTCGGGGCCCGCATACGCCACCTGATCGAAGCCGAACGCGGACATATAAAAGTGCGCCGCCTGTTTCGCGTTACCGACGTAGAACTCGACGTAATCCCAGTCGATCTGCGCGAGCGGATTGCTGCGGGACTCGGTGATGGTACTCATAGGCGGGGCGACTTGGCGAAGGCCCCTCGCGGGCCCTGTCAAAAGCAGCCGCCCATGACCACATCAACGGCGCTACGGCCGGCCGTACGTGCTGCACTGAGCGGGTTGATCGACTACGCCGGACTCTTTCCGCCCGCAGAACTCTCGCTCGATGCAGCGCAGCGCGAATACGAAAGCGCCCGTGCGGGACGGCACGTCTGGATGCTCGGCCGTTTCATCGCTCGCGCGCGCCAGCTCCCAGCCGCATCGGCTGCATTTGCCGGCCCGTTCTCCGTTATCGTCGAACCTGGGCGCGACGCATTGAGAGAAGTGGCGACATGTCGCGCGAGCGGCGCGTCGATCGAAACGCTGGAAATTCCGCTCCAAAGGAACATTCCGGCGGACGAAATAGCAGATGCGATCGGCAAACTTGACGGGGATATCGCCGCCACCGGTTTGCACGACCTGCCCATCTTTCTCGAGGTTCCGCGCACGGAGCGTTGGCCCGACCTACTTTCGCCCGCGATGGAAACGCTGGCCCGTGCGGGGCTCGGCGCAAAGCTGCGCTGCGGCGGAGTCGTCGCCGAGGCCTTTCCCACTGTCGATGAGGTCGTCGAGTTTATCGCAGCGGCTAATCAGGCGGCGGTGCCATTTAAAGCGACCGCGGGCCTGCACCATCCTATTCGCCACCGCGATCCCACGACCGGCTTCATGATGCACGGATTCCTCAATCTACTCGGCGCTGTAGCGCTCGCGCCTTACTCGGATCGCCAAACGCTGCGTCGCATTGTAGCGGAAGAAGAGCCGGGCGCGTTTTCCTTTGATAACGCTGCCTTCGTCTGGCGCGCCGAGCGCGTCGAAATTGCCGAGTTGAAGGCAGAGCGCCGCGAGCACTTTATCGCATACGGGAGCTGCAGTTTCTCTGAGCCGGTTGAGGATCTCATCGCGCTAGGAATCCTACCCCCTCAGTGATCGCGCCGGCGGATACAACCGATCCCCGCCTCGAATCCTGGCTACCGGTTCCAAGCGAGAGCGACTTTCCGATCCAAAACCTTCCCTTAGGAGTCTTTGCGCGCGACGGGAAACTGCCGCGTATCGGTGTTGGCATCGGCGAAAAGATTCTCGACCTGTATGCGGTAGCTGAAGCCGGACTCGTCGACGATTGTTGTGAGCAGGAGCTGCTGCAAGCGCCGGTGCTGAATCCGCTGCTGGCGGCTGGACGTGCCATATGGATACCGCTGCGCGAGCGTCTCTCACAGCTGCTTCGGCGCGATGGCGACCCGCGAGTGCGTGAAGCGAATGCCGAGCGTTTTATGGTTGCGCGCAACGAAGTGACGATGCGCGTTCCGATGGAAATCGGCGACTACGTCGATTTCTATTCTTCGATCGAGCACGCGACGAATCTCGGCAGGCTCTTTCGTCCCGATGCCGATGCGCTGTTACCCAACTGGAAATGGATTCCCGTGGGTTACCACGGGCGGTCAGCGACAATCGTCGTCGACGGCACGCCGATCCGCCGGCCACGCGGACAGCGCAAGCCGCCGACTGCTACCGCGCCGGAGTTCGGGCCGAGCCGCCGCCTCGACATCGAGCTCGAAGTCGGATTCGTCACCGGCCCCGGGAATCGGCTCGGTGAGCCGATTAGCACGGAAGAGGCGCCCGAGCATATTTTTGGGCTCGTCTTAGTCAACGATTGGAGCGCGCGCGACATCCAAGCGTGGGAGTATCAGCCGCTCGGACCATTTCTCGGCAAATCGTTTGCGACGACGATTTCGCCCTGGATCGTTACGCTGGAAGCCCTCGAGCCGTTCCGCGTAAGCGGCCCCCGACTCGACCCCGAACCGCTGAAGTATCTGCGAACGGACGATCCGTGGGCCTATGCGATTTCGCTCGCGGTCGACCTGCAAACCTCGATGATGCGCGAGCGCAACCTCGCACCTGTTACGATTTCGCACACTACCTTTCGCGACATGTACTGGAACATTGCACAGCAGCTTGCACACGCCACGATCAATGGGGCCGTCACTCGACCCGGCGATCTCTATGCGTCGGGAACGATCAGCGGATCCGCGCCGGGTACGCAAGGCAGTCTTATCGAGCTCACATGGAACGGCGAACGGCCGCTAAACCTACCCGACGGTGAAACGCGCAGCTTTCTGGAAGACGGCGATGAGATTACGCTGCGAGGCTGGTGCGCGGAGCGCGGCGCACGCCGGATCGGATTCGGTTGCGCCCGCGGCCGCATCGAACCGGCATTGACCTAACGCGGATTTGGAGCTCGAGCTCGCTCCAAGCCCGCACTCCTAGACGCGGGCCGGTTCCTCGATCCAGGACCGAAAGTACTGCGGATCTTCGCAATCGAGCGCCGCTTGTGCCAGCATCAGCGGCGCGAACGTATCGATCATCACCGCGATTTCGTCGGTCGATTTTTTGCCGAGGCTCGATTCCACGGCGCCGGGCTGCGGGCCGTGCGGTGCACCTGCCGCGTGCAACGTAAGCGATCCCTCGTCCACACCGCGCCGGCTCATGAAGTTGCCGCTGACGTAGTAGAGCACCTCATCGCAATCGACGCTCGAATGGTTGTAGGGCACCGGTATCGCCAGCGGATGGTAATCAAATAAGCGCGGAACGAAGGCGCAAAATGCCGCGCCGGGGGCCTCGAACGTCGCGTGCGCGGGCGGGGGCTGGTGCAGCTTTCCCGTGATCGGCGCAAACTCGTCGAGATTGAAGGCGTAGGGATAGCAGTATCCGTCCCAGCCTACTACGTCGCAGGGGTGATTCTGCACGATATAGACGGCGTCTCGTCCATTGTTGGTTACGCGGATCTCATATTCGCCCTGGTCTTCGATCGGCGGCTTGAGTTGCGGCGCGCGGAAATCGCGTTCGTAATACGGAGCGTGCTCCTCGAGCTGGCCAAAATCATTGCGGTACTTTCGCGGAATCGTCACCGCGCCAGTGCACTGATAGACGAGCATGCGGGTCGGCGATGAGGGCAGCACTCGATAGATGGTTCCAGTCGGGACCACCAAATAGTCGCGTTCGCGATACGCGAGTTCGCCGAACTGGGTTTCGAGAATGCCGGTGCCGCGATGGATAAAGAGCAGCTCATCGCCGCCCGTGTTGCGATAAAAATATCGCATCTGCTCGCTGGCCTGCGCTACGGAAACCACCACGTCGGCATTGCCGAGTAACGGTGTTAGCGATTCGATCGGATCGGCGCCGGCAAGCGTCAACGACTGCGTCTTGAGATGTCGATTGCGCAGCGGCTCGTTTGTAAAAAATTGGATGGCCGGCCGCTTCCACGACCGTACGTCGAGGGTGGCTGTCGGCGGCCGCAAGTGGTACAGCAACGAGTAGACGCTTTCGAATCCTTTGGTTGAGAAGAGCTCCTCCGCATAAAGCCCTCCATCGGGCCGGCGAAACTGAATGTGCCGCTTGTGCGGTACGGAACCGGCGCGAACGTACGATGGCATTTACGCATTCTCCCTTGCTACGACGGCGCGTTCGGTGGCGCAGAAGCCGTTCTCACGATGCGAGCCGTCGCAAAACGGCTTTGTGTGCGAGCCCCCGCAGCGGCAAAGGGCCACATTTTCGCCTTCAATTGAATACAGGTTTCCGTCGGCATCTGTCAGCGTAATTTTTCCTCGAATCAGATACGGGCCGCTCTCGCGTACCTTGACGATCACGTCTTCCATTCTGTGATACGCGTTTTAGGGCCGCGATTCAGTTCCTTGCAGGATCGCGCGCGCCAGAATGTGTCCGTCCATCCGGCCCTCGAGTTGCGCGCCCGTGAGCGGTGCCGGACTTTGGATTTGCGTGACGTCCAGCGCGTAGAGCGTAAAGGTGTAATGATGGGCCGGCCCCGGCGGAGGGCACGGGCCATAATATCCTGGACGTCCAGCCGACGTGTCGCCGAGCTGATTCGATGAAAGCTTCGCATTGCCGGCGAGTCGCTGCGTTGCCGGGGAGAGATTGTACACGACCCAATGGTAGAAGCCGCCCGGGATCGGCGCATCCGCATCGTGGACGATGAGGGCAAAGGATTTCGCGTTTCGAGGTGCATTCGTCCACGTCAGGGCCGGGGATCGGTTCTCGCCGCCGCAGTCGCTGGCCATCAGGACCTTCGGCAGGCGAGCGCCCGCACTAAAATCACTGCTGCGCAGCTGCATGCCTGCCGATGAGGTTGCGACTAGAACTGCTGCGATTGCGGCCGCTCGAACCATGACGGTATGGTATCATGGCCTGGCCATGATGGGAGTTGGGCTTCACGCGGCGTAACCTCGTGAACCCCGCCAGAACCGGAAGGTAGCAACGGTAAGCGAGCCCTTACGGGTGCCGTGATCCACCTGACTCTCGTCGTGGTGCCTCTTAACTATGAGACTTTGAACGTGCCGCTCGTTACGATCTATGCTGCCCTCGCCGCTTTCCTCGGCGCGGTCGCCGCGCTGTCGATCTACCACTTCGCGTTCGTGCGGCCGACGGTGGCTTGGATAAGCCATATGTTGGGAGTGCACGACGGCCTCGTCGGGGGAGGGAGCGGCGGCGCCGTCGATCGCTTCAGAGCGCTGGAGGCTTCGCAATCGGCAACCGCTGAGGCCCTGCGGACGGCTACGGATCGGGTCGCGGCGCTCGAAGCACTGGCGGGAACCGATCTGTCGCGCGCGGGTTTCATTCGCTACGACGCCTTTACCGAGGGCGAATCCGGCTTGTCATACGCCCTAGCGCTGCTCAACCGACAGGGCGATGGGGTCGTACTTACGAGCATCTATTCACGTTCGGATACGCGAACGTACGGCAAGCCGGTGACCGGATTCAAACCGACGGTCCAAGCGTCGGCTGAAGAACTCGAAGCGATCGAACGGGCGCGGGTGCCGGAATCGGAGAAACGGCAGTAAATGAATTTCTTGCTCTGCGATTTCGCGAAGGCCTTGTACTGGGCGGTTAACCTCTATACGATTCTGCTGTTTGTCTACGCGATTCTCTCGTGGATTCCGGATCTGCGCCGCGGGCGGTTCGCCGATCTGCTTGCATCGGTTGTCGAGCCGGTGCTCATGCCGATCCGTCGCGTGATACCACCGGTCGGTGGACTCGATCTAGCATTTCTCGTCGTCATCCTGGTGCTGCAGCTGCTGGTTCGGCCGGCGCTTGCGACTCTCGCGTTCAACAGCTGCATCCAGTTATTTTAGGTCCGCATTCACGATGGTCTTAAAGTCGGATCGTTCGCACCGGGTCGAAGTAGCAAGCAACGTGCGCAACTTTTGCATCATCGCGCACATCGACCACGGAAAGACGACGCTTTCTGACCGGCTGCTCGAGATCACGCGCACGGTCGAGTCGCGCGACCTCGAGGAGCAGGCGCTGGATGCAATGGACCTCGAGCGCGAGCGCGGCATCACGATCCGGATGCACCCGGTTACGCTCAACTACCGTGCGCGCAATGGCGAGCTCTATCGGCTAAACCTCATTGATACGCCCGGACATGTCGATTTTTCATATGAGGTTTCGCGCTCGTTGGCGGCCTGCGAAGGTGCGGTGCTGATCATCGACGCGGCACAAGGTATCGAGGCACAGACTCTGGCGAACTATCATCTGGCGCTCGAGCACGAGCTTGCCGTCATCCCAGTCATTAATAAAATCGACTTGCCCGCGGCCGACCCCGAGCGCGTGATGGGAGAAGTCGAGGAGCTGCTGGTGATGGAGAAGAGCGAGTGCATTCTCGCCAGCGCGAAAAATGGCATCGGGATCGAAGATATCCTCGAGGCAATCGTCAATCGGATCCCGCCTCCACGGGGGCATCGGGATCATGTCCGCGGCCTGGTGTTCAACGCACAGTTCGATCCGTATCGCGGCGTTGTCTCATACGTCCGCGTCGTGGACGGCAGTCTGTCGGCGGGCATGCGCTTTATGTCGATGGCACACGAGCGCGTCTTCGAGTGCACCGAGGTCGGCATCTTCGCACCGCAGATGCGTCGGACGGAGGCGCTGGATCTCGGCGACGTCGGATACGTCATCGCAAACATCAAATCGCTCGGCGAAATCGATGTGGGCGACACGATTACGTCGGCCAGCGGGCCGGCGCACGTCGCGCTCGCAGGCTACCGTAAAGCGGTGCCGATGGTCTATTGCGGCCTCTACCCAAACGAAGGGGAGTACGACCGCCTCCGTGATGCGCTAGAAAAGCTCAAACTCAACGATGCGGCCCTCGTCTACGAGCCGGAGAGCTCCGTTGCCCTGGGCTTCGGGTTCCGGTGCGGCTTCCTGGGATTACTCCATTTGGAGATCGTTCAGGAACGGCTCGAACGCGACTACGGGCTCGACCTGATCGCGACGTCCCCATCGGTCGTCTTTCGCGTCGTGCGCACTGACGGCGGAGTCGAAACGATCGACAACCCCTCGAAACTTCCGTCGCCGAGTACGATTCGCTCGATTGAGGAGCCGTATGTCAAGGCGACAATTATCTCGCCTCCGGATTACGTCGGTACGATCATGGAGATTACACAAAGCCGGCGCGGTACGCTCGATAATATGGAGTACCTGCACGACGGCCGGGTGATTCTCACCTACGAGATGCCGCTTATCGAGGTCATCGTCGATTTCTTCGACGCGCTCAAATCGCGCACTAAAGGATATGCCTCGCTCGACTACGAGCTGATCGGCTATCGCGAAGGCGATCTGGCGAAGCTCGAGATCCTGCTCAACGGTGAGCCGGTGGACGCGCTGTCGTTCATCGTCGCGCGCGACAAGGCAGTCCAGCGCGGCCGCGCGCTCACCGAAAAGCTCAAGGAGCTGATTCCGCGCCAACTCTTTGACGTGCCGATTCAAGCCGCGATCGGCGGCAAGATCGTCGCGCGCGAAACGGTGAACGCAATGCGCAAGAACGTGCTGTCGAAGTGTTACGGCGGCGATATTACGCGCAAGCGGAAGCTGCTGGAGAAGCAGAAAGCCGGAAAAGAGCGGATGAAGCGCGTCGGCAAAGTCGAGCTACCGCAGGAGGCGTTTATGGCCGTCTTGAGACTCGAGTCGTGAAGGCCTACTTAGCGACCGCCAATGCCGGTAAGATACGCGAGCTGAAAGCGATCTTCGCTCGGTCGGCGCTGCAGCTCGTGGCTCCGCGCAAGTACGACGAGGTTGTTGAGGATGCGCAGAGCTATACCGGTAATGCTATGCTGAAGGCCCAAGCGCTCGCCGCGGCCCTCCACAAGCGTCATGTGTCCGCCGCCGTGCTCGCCGACGATAGCGGACTGGAAGTTGATGCGCTCGACGGAAGACCCGCAGTTGAGTCGGCGCGCTACGGAGGCGTGGAGATCGATTGGCCGGAGCGGCGCACCGCGCTGCTCGCGGAGCTGCGTGGCGTACCGCCGTATCGGCGCACCGCTCGTTTCGTCTGCGTGCTCACCTTGCTCGAGCCAGGTCGCGAACCGATTAGCGCGATCGGCCAGGTTAGCGGTTACGTCCTGGAAGCCGAGACCGGGTCCGGCGGATTCGGTTACGACTCGCTCTTTTTCTATCCGCCGTTGGGGCGCAGCTTTGCGTCCTTGACGGAAAAAGATAAGAACGCTGTAAGCCATCGCCGGCGCGCGGCCGACGCGCTCTTGGCAGTGCTGAGCGCACGTGAATGAAGTCGCTGTTGTTGCAGCGTCTGAAGACGACGTTCGCGCCATTGCGCGGCGGCGCGGTTTCAACGAGGCAGGATTTCGTTTAACGTTAGAGCTGGCCGAGCGGGGGACGGTTTGGGTTGCGCGCGATGACGGTGAGGTCGTCGGCATCGCGATTGCTCATGCCTCGGAGCAAGAGCGCTACGTCGGCGATCTTTTCGTGGAGCCTTCATATCGTGGACAGGGCATTGGGCGGAGGTTGCTCGAGGCTGCCTTCACTGATGCTGACGATGTAACGCGGGCGGTGCTCTTTGATCCGGCGGATTCGGCCGCTTACGCCTTAGCGGTGGGTTTCGGTCTCTCGCCCGGAGGCACGCTCGCGCGGATGGCGGGTGCCATTCCGCGAGAAGAAGAGCTCGCACGGATGGCCGCCGGCGATTATCGCTTTAAAGTTGCTGATCTAGATCCGGCTGCTCACGAAGTTGCGGTGAACGCACTCGACCAAGAGGCGCGCGGTACGACCCGCATGGCCGATCACCTGTATTTTTCACGCAACGCAACCGGGCAGCTGTTTCTTCTCGCCAGCGAGCCTGTCGCGTACTCGTACGTGTGGCCCGACGGCCGCATCGGCCCGCTGGTGTGTGCGTCTCAGTCTTATCTGGTGCAAATCTTAGCTTACGCGCTCGTTACGCTCGCGCGCCGTCATCGAGCCTCGTGGTGCACCGCGCTTATACCCGGCGCGAACCTCCGGATCTCGCGCGCAGCATTACGCGCGGGCTTACGGTTCGAGAAGCATTACGTTCTAGCGACAGACGCATCGCTGGGCGATCTATCGACTTACATCGGCTGTGACGAACCCTTGTTCTAAAGATCGCTGCGTGAACGTTCGCGTCGCGGACTTGTGTGGAAGAGGCTTAGCCTGGCAAAGAATAGTGGCGGAGATCGCGAAATGCGAGATTTGCTGCGCGAACTGTCACCGGCGCAAGACAATCATCGAGTTGGGATCGTGGCGGAATGTCGGGGCGTAGCTCAGCTTGGTAGAGCGTCGCGTTTGGGACGCGAAAGTCGCAGGTTCGAATCCTGTCGCCCCGACCATCAACTGGCATGGTATCCTAAATCGGATACCATGCCTGCTTTGCGCCCGTGGTCTAACAGGATAAGGCACGAGTCTTCTAAACTCGAAGATGGGGGTTCGAGTCCCTCCGGGCGCATGCTACACTAGCGTTTCGTGGTGACTGTAGCTCAGTTGGTTAGAGCGCTGGTCTGTGGAACCAGAGGTCGCGGGTCCGACTCCCGTCAGTCACCCCAGCGTCAACGGAGGACTTTGATCAGGCATAAAATAGAAACAACGAGCCGGCGCGGTGTGACGGGCGCCTTTA
>Ga0306920_100014661_pt1 | contig 10710 bp, 6 predicted proteins | sample flu12Cox44000170_FD_204666 | JGI IMG/M metagenome (GOLD analysis project Ga0306920, IMG submission 204666) | Lab enrichment of tropical soil microbial communities from Luquillo Experimental Forest, Puerto Rico - flux4day.12C.oxic.44.000.170 (v2)... | ecosystem: Environmental > Terrestrial >... | reverse complement strand
ATGGGCGCTAGCCACTACTTGTTCAAAGCGGACCGAGACCAACTTCGAGACTCCCGGTTCCTGCATGGTTACACCGTAAAGAATCTGGCAGACCTCCATCGTGCGCTTGTTGTGAGTGATGAGGATAAATTGAGTGTGGCGGCTCATCTGCCGGATCATACGGGTGAACCGCTCCACGTTGGAGTCGTCCAGTGGAGCATCAACTTCGTCCAGCACACAGAAGGGGCTGGGCGCGAAGCGGAAGACCGCGATCAGCAGAGCCAGGGCCGTCAGGGCCTTCTCACCTCCCGAAAGCAGCAGAACGTTCTGCAGCCGTTTGCCGGGTGGCTGGGCCACAAGGTCGAGGCCGCTTTCGGGGTCGGCCTCGTCGCTGAATCGCATCTCGCCGATCCCGCCCCCGAAAAGTGTTCGGAATGACTCGGCAAAATACCCATTGATGGCATTGAAAGCCTCAAGGAACTGACGGCGCGAGACTTGGTCAATCTCGCGGATGGTTTGCGTTGTGTCAGCGATAGAGGAGAGCAGGTCCTGCCGTTGCGTTTCGAGGAAGCCGAACCGCTCCTCGGTTTCCTGCAGTTCTTCAAGGGCCATCATATTGATGGCGCCCAGGTTCTGGATACGCGACTTGAGGTCGCGCAGCTCTTCTTCGGCGGTGCGAAGGAGTTCCTCCTCGAGCACATCCTCCGCTGAGAGCTCAGCAACGAGTGCGGTAGGCTCGGTCGAGAGTTCCTGCCGACACTGCTGGGCGTGATGAACTAGATCGGAGTCCGCCCGCGCCTGGGCGATCTCAACCTCCGAGCGCTTCTCGCGGCGAGAGTCGAGTTCGCCGCGGGCCATCTCCACGAGCGGCCGCAGTTCGTCACGTCGCATGCGGGCAGCCTGAGCTTCCTTTTCCAAGCTCTCCAGCCGCTCGCGACGGGAGCACTGCGCGACTTCGAGTTCCGCAAGGTGCGTAGCGGACGATTGGCGTTCCGCCTCCAGCCGCGCCTGCTCGGCGCACCAGTTCCTGCACTGTTGCTCCAGCCGTTCCCGTCGCCCACGGATGGCTTCGGTCTCAGCCGCCAACCGCGACTTCTCGGCTTCGATCGCCAGGGCGCGCTCTTCCAGAGCGCTGCATTTTGCCTGGGCTTCCCCGAGCTCGCCGCCCAACTGTTCCAGCTCGGCGCGTACCTCGCGGACCACCTGCGTTCGACGGGAGATCTCCTGCTCGTACTGCGCCTGCTCCACAGCAACGCCTTCGAGTTGGGACACGAGGGTTAAACGACGCTGCCTGACACTCAAAAGCTCGGTTTCCAAGGCTCGTCGCTCGTCTCCGAGGAGGCCCAGACGCTCAGCGGCACGGCGCGCAGACTCATCGGTCTGGCGCAGCTTTTCGTTCGCCACCACCGCTCTCTTCTCGGCTTCGAGCCGCGAAGCACTCAGGCTGCGGAGTTCTTCGTCAAGGCGCGCCGCGCGAGCCGTGATTTCGCTCAGGGCCGCCTCGGCTGCGCGTAGCTGCGTTTCTAATTCCACAGTGCGGTGTTCGAGTTCACGAAAATCGCGGCGCAGAGCCAGTGGGCCACCGCTAGTGCCCTTGCCACCCGAGACCAAACGGTGGTGATAGTGCTCGCCCTTGAGCGTCAGGAAGTGGCTGGCAGGATAGGCGGCCGCCAAACGTTCTGCCGCCGCAGCGTCTTCAACCAGATAGGCGCTCTCCAGCGCCGGCAACGGCAGCCCGCCGTTCAAACCCAGACGGGGCTCAAAGCGAACCAATTCACGGAGCGGGGCGACCACGCCGCTCTCGCGGCGGGCATCGCCGCCGGCGTGACTATTGCCGTGTCCATTGGCGGGAAACTGGGTGACGAAGAAAGTGGACCGGCCCGGCCCCTCACTTTGCAGCAGGGCAATTCCTTGCCGAGCTTCATCGTGGTGTTCCACCACGACGCAGTTCAATTCGTGCTTGAGGAATTCCTCCACCACCTCTTCGTAACCGGCTGAGACTTCGACGAAGTCGGCGAGCACACCCATAGGACGAAATCCCGAGACCCCGTCAGGACGGGGCCGATGGCCGTTGGTCGGGCCGCTGGCGGAGAGCAAGCGGCGCACGCTTTCTGTGGAATACGCGTGGCGGGCCAGCGACTCCTCCAGGGCCTGCCGGCGGGCGTAGGCCTGGGAGAACTCCTGGCGTAGGCCTTCGGCCGCGGAGCGGCCGCGCGCCTCCTCCGCGCGGGTCTGTTCCAGCGCCCTGGTGGTGTCCAATACCGACTGCGCCAAAGTTGCAAGAGCGCTTTCGTCGCGCAACAGGTTAGTCCGCAGGGTTTCGAGATCGGCATTCGTCCGCGCGTGTTGCTCCGCAGCACTGTCGGTCTCTCGCTGCGAGCGCGCTAGCTGCCGTTCCAACGACACACCTATCTCCTCGGCCTGCACGAGTTGGTTGCGGAGCTCCGCTGCGCGGCTTACTGCTCCAAGCAAGTCACGGCGGCAAGCGTCAGCGGCGGCTTCTCCTGCGGCCAGTTGAGTGCTGAGTTGGCTCCGCCTTTCCAGCAGGTGGCGGACATCCTCCTCGGCTGCTGCCCACTCCTGGCGAGTTTGGCCACCGCTTTGACCGCGCAGCGCCGCTTCCTGCTCGACTGCATCCAGCTCGACTTTGAGTTGCTCGCTTTCCCGCAGCGCATCTGCCGATCGAGCCTCCAGGCCCTCAGCCTGTTGGCGTAACTGAGCAACGCTAGAGCGCAACCGCTCCTGCTCCAAATCTCCCCCAGCCAGCAAGTCCCGCAATTGAGTCAGCTCGTCTTCCGATTGCTCTTGACGAGTTCCTGCTGATGTTTGCTCACGTTCGAGCTCTTCCAGTTGTTGAGCTGCCTCGGCGCAGGCGCTCAGGGCGATGGCCAGCTCGTCGCGCAGCCGCTGGCATTCTGACTCCAGCTTGATGAGCTGGGACGTAAGGACCACCTTCAATCGTGCCTGTAACTCTTCCTGCAATTCCCGGTAGCGGCGAGCCTTGGAGGCCTGGCGCTTCAGCGAGTTCACCTGTTTCGTTACCTCTTCCAGGATGTCGGTGATGCGGGCCATATTCTGGCGCGCGGATTCCAGCTTGGCTTCGGCCAGGCGCTTGCGTGACTTAAATTTCGATATTCCTGCAGCCTCTTCGATGATGGCCCGGCGGTCGGAAGGCTTCGAGCTGAGAATCTGCCCGATGCGCCCTTGCTCGATGATGGCGTATGACTCCGGACCAAGCCCCGTGCCCATAAACAGGTCCTGGACGTCGCGTAGACGACAGACCTCACCGTTGAGCAAATACTCGCTTTCGCCGGAACGGAAGAGGCGGCGCGTCACGGTAACCTCACCGGCTCGGTGCTGGAATGCGGTTCGATGCCCTGACTGCCTGCCGTTGGCCTCAGCCCCGCGCTCGGTCTCCGCACTCTCACTCGACGCACCGCTATCGTCGCGACACACCTCTTCCACCGAGGGCTTAGGCGCTTGGGGCTCCACGTACTCCGGGTCAACAAGTGTCATGTTGACCTCCGTCATGCCTGTGGGCTGGCGGGTGCCGGTGCCGTTGAAGATGACGTCAGACATGCGCTCGCCGCGAAGCATCCGCGCGCTCTGTTCGCCTAGCACCCAACTGATGGAGTCCGACAGGTTTGACTTGCCGCACCCATTGGGGCCGACAATGGCCGCCACGCCCTCACCAAACTCCAGTCGCGTGCGATCCGCGAAGGACTTAAAGCCCAGTAGCTCAACTCGTTTCAGCTTGAACAAATGATCCCTGCCTTTCCCGTTCCACGATTGTGAGCACGGCAACTGATGCCGGTGCTGACTGGGCCGGCGCACTAAGGCGCCCTCGCGCGGAGGATCGCTTTCCCCAAATGCCAAGGAAAGTGGTCACCCCGCGATTCCCGGTCCTTCAACCCAATCATCCGTGCTGGCGCACTTAACGGTAAGGCTGGCGCGAGAATCCCCGAAACTACGAGAACAACTTAACACGAAGAGAGGGAAAGTGTAAAGAGGAAACCACAAGCCCTTGGGTCGGGCTGGTGAAGCCGCCCCAAATCTAGTAGGTTCGTCTAGAGGTGATGGAGCGGCGATCCTGCCGCGCGACCTTCATGACTACCTGCTGGATTCGAATATGGCCAGCTCTGTCATCAAGGGCAACCGTCCACGGGTGCGCGAGCGTTTGCTGACCGTACCGATGGCCCAGGTGTCGATCTCGGCGGTCACCGAGGCGGAACTGCGATTCGGTGTCGTCCGGGGGCCAGAAGCCGTGCGGCTGAAGACAGCTGTCGAGGAGTTTTTGTTGCAAGTTGAGGTATTACCGCGGGGCTCGGAGGCGGCCCAGCAGTATGCATGGGTGCGTTTCGGCCTCGAACGCGAGGGAGAGCCCATGGGTAACTTAGACATGATGATTGCAGCCCATGCGCTGGCCGCTCAAGCCGTGCTCGTCACCCATGATCGTGTCTTCCGGTCGGTCAAAGAGTTGAAAATCGAGGACTGGAGTAAGCCGTGAAGCAAGCAACGCCGACTCCAGTTTTTTTTCCACCGCAGACGCCGGGCAGGGCAAGACATCCCGAATTCCTAATTATTCATAACTTGCGCGCGCGGACTTCCGCCGTTCGGTAGAGGCAGCCTGCCGTCGGCCCCGCTCGTGAGCGCTAGGAACACGGGATCCTCGCGTAGGGAGGCAAAAACAAAGTCAACGCGCGCCTCCATCATCTCCTTGCTTCGCACCGCCTGGTAACGTTCGTACTCGAAAAAGTGGCGCTTGAGTAAGGCGAGCGCCTTATCCTTCTGCCCCGCCTGCGCGTAGATGGCGGCCAGGTTGTAGGAGGCCGCGAGCAGAGACTCGTTCTTGCGGGCAATGTTTAAGGCCTCGTCGCTGTGACCGCTGGCGGCCTTGAAGACCGCGGCAAAGATGAGGTTGTAAGGATCCGTTGGTTCGAGGGCCAACGCCTCTTCTACGTAGTGGTCGGTTTTTGCGGCATCCCCCTCGGAGTTCCAATACACGGCCAAGTTGCGATACGCCAAGGGCAGCGGGTAGGTCTCGACGGACTTCTCCATGAGTGTCAGTCCTGCTTTGAAGGCGCCGTCGTGGACTGTCATCTTGCCGAGGCCATGCAAGGCGACGGCGTGTGAGAGCGGGTCGGCAGGCATCGCCAGAATCTCATTAAAGGCCTCGCGGGCCTTGTCCCAGTCTCCGATGTCGTGGCGATAAAGCTCGCCCAGATAGCGCAAGGGCGCGGGGTCAGCCGGATCCATGCGGCGAGCTTTCGCGTACCAACGTTCGGCCTCGGGATAGTTGGCCTGGAGTTCGGCCGCGAGGCCCCGGCGCATCGTGCGCTCGATCGCGGCGCTTTTCGCAGCGTCAAACACCGGCCCGTCGTTGATCTCGCCGACGTCTTCAACCCCCAGTTTCTTCAGTGCCTTGACGGCATTCTTAGCTTGGCTGGGGAACAGGCACTTCTGCTCGAGGACGGAACGGTAGAGCGGGATGGCACCCTGGGTATCTCCCGACTTTTCCTTCTCCTTGGCCTCTTTCAATTGAGCTTTCAGGGTTTCCTCACGCCGCTTCATCTCGTTTTCCACGAGTTGCTCCACCTGGTTGACTCTGAGGAAGCCATCCTTGTTCTCAGCCTTGCCGATGACGGTGCCGTCGGCTTGAGCCAGCACCGCGATGGGCAGCTTGGCATCACTGGCGAATTTCTGTCCGGATGGGGAACGAACGTCCGCCACCTCCATGGATACGCAGTGCGAGGCATAAAGCGCTAGGGTACGGGAATTGCGGAGACTGGAGCGCTGAAACTCGTTCACCCCGGTAGGAAACCAATAGACAACCAGGCCCATTGTCAACGGCGGATCCTCAAGCTTTCGCTGGCGCCATGGCACCGGATAGGTCTCCTGCTCCAATGGAAGGCCGGGAGCACCCACAGCGCCGCCCCGCGACATGCCGCCGGCACCGCCACCACCGCCACCGCCGCAGGTAGCCCAATCCGGCAAGGGCAGCATAAGAAGAACCAGGACAATCGTTAATGCTCGGATGAGAGATGTTGGGATCGGCAGCAAGCAGCGCATTCAGCGATTCCCCTTTCGTCGGGCTTGTGTCTTCGAAGCATAAGCCACGGTCGTAATACTGATGCCTGCTTCCGAACCACGGTTGCTTCCCCGCTGGCACGAAGTGGCGTTCGCCTTGTAGCTCGTTCGCTCGCGCGCCACCGGGAGGAGCGGACTCTCCACGGCGACCAGGACAGCGTCTTATGAGGAACATTAAGGTGTTTAAGGTATAACCTACTTCCAGGGACGGACATTAACAGCCTTAATATACTGGTTGCCGTAACTCTCAATTTCGTAATGACCCTTCTTCCCGTTGAACCGGATTTTGGCCGCAGCCATTATTTGCCCGGCACCCTCGCCCTTTTCGTTCAGCTTGATCTGCAGGAATCCGAATGGGTAATCGGTGGTTCGGCCGCCTCGGTAAAGCTCAATGAACGGCATATTACGAGCCGTTACCATGGTTATGATGGTTTCCGAGCCCTCTTGCCGCTTTCGCGCTACCGCGATTTGGTTGCCCGTTCTACCGACCGGATTGATCCGCCCCACGTCCTCCTTCTCCAGCGCGCGGCGAAGAGCGTCCGGACCCTTCTCCTTCAGGATCTCGGCAAAGTTATTCACTTCTTCGTCGCTGTTGTATTTGGTGATCCTGAAGTCAAACTGCATTGTTTTGCCGCCCACACTCCCGCCCGTTCCCATGGCCACCGCGGAATAGGCCTCCGGCTTCACCTTCTCATCTTGGCCGTAGGAGGCCGGCAAGAGCGAAGTGATTCCCAGCACCAACAGCAATGTGAATTTTCCTATTCGATTTCTCATTTCTCAATCTCCTGTAATCAGCTTTCTCGGCCTGGCCCTCTCGCTTCGGTAGTTTGGAAACGTCCGATAACTCTAAACTGCGCGAGAAGAATTTGCAAACGATGAAGGCGAGTGAGCGAGTGAGTGAGTGTGGCGATGCGGATTTCTTAACAGTGGAATAGAGTGTTGGGGCTACAACTTCTGTGTGAAAGCCCCGAGTTTGCCTCTCGAGGAGTCCGGCTTCAGCCGGGCATATTTGTTTAAAAGAGTGTGCCGGCCTGAAGGCCGCTACGAAAATCGCCTCTGGGTTTCCACACAGACTCTACAGCGCTACTAGACCGCGCCGCACTCCAATCGCGACGGCCTCGGCGCGACTGGACACGTTGAGTTTGTTGAAGATCGATCCGATATGGAATTTGACCGTGTGCTCCGAGATGTGGAGGCGCCATGCGATCTCCTTGTTTCCCAGACCATCGGCGAGCATGTTCAGAACCTCCGTCTCGCGAGGCGACAGCGCCTGCACGGGTGGAGTCGAGGGATCGCGCAGCCCGGGCTTGAGGGCTGTTGGCACATGTTCGAGAGTAGCGGGATGAAGCACTACCAACCCTATCGCCACCGCCCCAACCGCTGCCAGGATTTCTTCAGCCGTTGCAAAGCGCGGCAGAACGGAACGGACACCAGAGTCAGCCGCGCCCGCGGCTGTTAAGGCCCAGGCGTATTGAGACTCTTCGACCAACAGTACTCTGGCTGGGGCGTCAGAGTCCCGGCGAGACTCGTGCCACTGTTCGTCGGCAGCGACCGGTTGCTGGAGAACGACGTCGGGCCTCAGGGCTTCGATCTGTTCTGCCAAGCCTGTCTCCCCGAGGGTACTGCCAACGAGTTGCATCGATGGAGCTGACTTAATCAGAGACTTGAGCCCTGCGAGTTCGACCGCCGAGTTGGCTGAAACGAGGACTCGTATCATGATATTGAGCGATTGAGTGATCGGGTGATCGAGCGATTGAATAACGGCCCAAATCATTCAATGGCCCGATGAACCACCTTCACTTCTCACTCGTCGAAAGGTGTGAGAAATTGGCGACTAGCAAAAGCTCTCACGCAAAGGCACAGAGTCCCAAAAGTCCGCAAAAAGACCAAAGGTCCTCCGCGTGGCGGTTCTCTCGCCTTGGCGTCTCTCCGTGAACTTCCCGTACGTTGTTGATTCTGCGAAGGCGCACTCGGGCAAGTTCGTTCTTCCACTGGAGGCCGACGGCAGTCGGCACAGGTGCTTTGCGCGAGACCGTTCATTTTTTCATATCTTCTCACTTGTCGCTGATCTTCAGGGCTCAACAGGGGGCCGCTCTCCCACGATAATCGTTAACTCCTTCAACGAGCCCGCCCGCACGATCTTGGTGGCGATCGGCTTGCCGACGCGCTCACCACCGAGAAAGGATTGAACCTGGTCCGTGTCCCGGACAGGAGAGCCATCGAACGCCACCAGAACGTCGCCAATCAGGACCCCGGCTTTTTCGGCTGGGCTTGCGGTCTCGACAGCGACCACCATGATTCCGCTCTCCCCAGGCAGGTTGAGCGAGGTTCGGAGGTTGGCCGGGAGGCGCAGGGGGTACATGCCGAGGCCAAGGTAGCCGCGCGCGATGTGTCCCCTGGTCAGCAGCTCATCGATAACGCGACTGACCGTCGAGGCTGGGATAACCACGGCCGAATACCTTGACAGTCCGGAAGTGGCGATGCCAAGCACCCGACCCTGCTTGTCCACCACCGGACCTCCAGAGAAGTTAGGATGGAGATTTCTGTCCAGACGGACAGTGTGATCCAGCAGGCCGCCTCCCCAGGGACGCCAAGCTGCACCCAAGACGCCGATCGTCGCCAAGGCAGTCCGCTCTCCTCCTTCGGATGTTCGGGCGACCGCCAACACAACATGACCAACCTTGACGCTTGAGAGATCGCCGGCCTCCGCGGCGGGTAGATCGACGCCTTCGAGTCTCAATACCGCCAGGTCGGTGCTGGGATCGCGACCCGTCAGAGAAACCGGCGTGGTCCGACTGTCCGGAAGCGTGGCGGTAATCTCTTCATGTTCCAGGGTGTGGTTTGCTGTGACGATCGTTCCCGGGCGCCAGACTACGCCGCTCGAAGGTATGCGGCGCCGGGCGTTGAGAGCGACGACGGCTCTCCCCGCCCTCTCCACCGTTCCAGATAGCTCCTGTGAAAGCGCCTGCCACGTGGACGGCGCGGATAACTCCTGTTGCATAACAGCCTCCAAGTTTCTGACTTTTGTTGGACATTAGATGCCTACGACCCAAAGGCTAACGTGAACAGGCGTTGCAGCACATCGCCCAAACGGCCAGGGAAGCCCCTAGAAATATGGCTAGTTTATGAAGCACCGGACTTTCAAATCCTAGCCCTCTCCCTTGGAGTTAAGTCGAGTTTTCACACAGACCCCCTTGGGGAGAGGGTGGCCGATCCCGCGTCGCGGGAAGGCCGGGTGAGGGGTTACGTGTTAACGCGGCTCCCCGTGGGTCTTCCTCAGTCTCTCATGCCGCCTGCGGCATCCACAAACCATGAAAATCACCGATGCTCGCCAACCCTCGCGGGGGAGGGGAGACGCGCCGCGGCGGGTGGGTAAGGGACCGGCGCGAATTTTTCATAGCAAGGTCTTCAAGTGGAGATCGGCGCGCTCGGACTCGCAGGGAGGGGGCAGCCAAGCAGTTGCGCGCTGGACCGGGCGGAGCGCATCTCCGCTGGTGCGCTGCTCGGGAAGGCGGCGCTTGGGCGTCCCAATCCTTAATGGGCGATCACATTTTCGCTACCCTTTTGTTTTCTTACACATTCCGGCTCTGTTTGGAACACACCCGTTCTCCATCTCAAATCTCGAATGTCGAATCCATTGCGGTTGCGTCACCCGGATGTGAAGCCCCCGCGCCTTTCCGGAACGCTAGAGCAATCCATCGCCCGTCCACCCGCCACAGGCGGAATCCTGGATGGGGAGTGGAGTCGCGAGCACAATACCCATGAAACTAGTAGAGAATCTCGATCCATTGCTGTTTACCGTCACCACGACGTGCAGCCGCGCCCCTTCCTCAGCCCCAGACGCGCAGCCTACAGCTTGGGAGTGCTGAAGGCACATTGTTAACTCTGTGTAATCTGTGGATTGGATGGCTATTCGTACCTTTGCCGAAGGCAACCATCAACCCGCCAACGTCGATCACGACTAGGGCGGGTCCGGTGGCAATAGGGCCAGTTAAGGCCGTCTGCAGGACCTGGACTGCCCGCGTCCCAAGGATCTTTGGCCCTGGCCATAGTAGCGCTTTGCCAGTGTCATAGAAGTTGCGAAGCAAGGAGCGCTTAGCCGCCAGGTCTTCGAGAGCTACAGGTCTCTCATGTTCGGGCCCGAAGCTTCGAGCTTCATTTTCGAGTTTCGTGTTTTCAAGGTGCTGCGTTTGTCTGAACTCTCCTTCGCAATCCCGAACTCGACATCGCAGAAAAGTTGCTCGCTATATAGAAGAGGCTTTCGAAAATCGAAAAACGGAGAAAGCTTTCTGAATTCTTTGCTATGGTATTAACCGGTCCGGAAAAAGAGGTCGCTGTATGGGGTCGTCATCCTTAGGCGGCCCACGGTGTTCTCTACGTCAGCCGAACCATAGGCTCGGTGTCAGTGGCGATCCCTTCAAACGAAAAGGAGTCAGGTCCATGACGCCTGACGAAAACAGTATTCATCAAGCGGTTCGTCGAGGGATAATCAACAGGAAGAACCTTGATGCCATCAATGAACTGGTTGCCGAGGACTTCGTCGAATGTGTGCCATTCCAGGTCAGGGGCCGGGACGAAGCGGGTTGAAGTTTGCCATATGCATGTTTCTCTCTGCCTTTCCTGATATTCAGTGGATCTTGGACG
>Ga0306920_100014660_pt1 | contig 10710 bp, 13 predicted proteins | sample flu12Cox44000170_FD_204666 | JGI IMG/M metagenome (GOLD analysis project Ga0306920, IMG submission 204666) | Lab enrichment of tropical soil microbial communities from Luquillo Experimental Forest, Puerto Rico - flux4day.12C.oxic.44.000.170 (v2)... | ecosystem: Environmental > Terrestrial >... | reverse complement strand
CGAACTGGCCCCGCAGGCACGCCCGCCAGAGCGGGGCTTCTTTTCCGCTGGATTCGATCTCAATTCAAGCAGGGGCCGCCGAAGCGATTTTTTCCAGGGCGGCGATCGGATCGGGCTCATACAAACTGATCTTGGCCTTCAACATGCGCCGGCGCAGCATGACCTCGCCGCGCGAGCAGCCATAGCCGGGCCCAATCTCGTCACTGCGACAGGCACACGGCGGAGCGTGCCAAGGCCGGAGCTGCAAGGTTTTGACCTGACGGCTGTAGGCCGCGCGCTCAGCCGCTTCTTGCCAGCCATCTCGCGTTTCGATGGCGTCGAAGCGTGCGCACTCCGCCTCGCTCACGGCGCGGGCGAGCGCAAGGGCGCGCTCGAGCGCATCCCGGTCAATGCGGCTCAGCTTCGTCGTCGGCATCGCCGGCCTCCAATTCGAGCTGCTCGTAATAGCTTGTCGCCGTCACCGGCTCCGTCTTCGGCGCGCGCGGCGCTCTCGACTGTGGACCGAGTCGGAGCCTCAACGCGAGGCCGGATGCCGTCTTGGACGCACCCTGATGGACCAAGAACCACGGGCTTACCTTGCCGTCGACAACGCTGCCCTCCTCGGCGAGCTTGACCGCGGCCTTTTCAGCAAGCGCGGTCGCCTCGCAATAGCGCTCCAACAAGTGTAGATCGCTCGACCGGAAGTGCTTCGGATCGCAACCGGTCACCGCCTCGATGAAGATCGCCTTGGCGCGATCCTGGAGACGGGCGGGCGGGCGCAAGCGGCGGGTTGCTCGGCCGTCGAATTCGAGGACGTCATCGGTGTCGTAGTGGCGGCCCATGGTGGTGGCGGGTTCGTGCCAGGTTCGACGCCAGTCTGCGACGGTTCCCGATCACAATCCAGGGGGCCCAAAAGGTTGCAGCCGGAACTTTTTCACGACACCCCTGGCCGCTGAAAAGTTATGACGCTGAGAAAAGCTCGATTGGCGCCGCGCCCGCAGCCACTCGACATTTCCAATGGCCAAGGGTCCCCCCTGCCGGCTGAGTTTATACGCGGACCGCTGCGCCGTAGCGGACGATCAATTCGCACAAGTCATTCGTCATTCGGTCGACTGCGCTCACGTCGTCGCCATGTCCAGCGAGCGAGAGAATTGTGTACGCGAACGCCAGCGATGCAGCAGGGCCAGCAACCTCACCGTCATAGTCTTCCAACAGTTCGATGAGTTGCGCAGCGAGTTGCTTCACGTTCTCGGGTGTATCGATGGGCCAAACGCGCGCTACCATTGCAATTTCTCCGCGGCCATTTCGCCCAATCTCGTCACGAGTTTCTCGAGCAATTCTTCGCGCAGATATGGTCGTTCCGATGTAATTGGTTGGAACGAATGAAATGCGCTTGCTGCTTTCTGAAAACCTTTTGGTGTATGGCGCGCGAGCAATCTCGCAATCCTTCGTCCGCCAGAACGTTGATAACGTATGCTGCGCTGGACTTGCTTTAGCGAATGCGGACGGATGACTGTTCGCGCTCGACCTTGCCGTCTCCATCTCATCACGAACGGCCGATTGCGACCCATGTCCTCGGTTTGCCAATCGGCCAGCTCGTTGCCCAAATCGGTGCGCTTCAGGTGATCGATCGACTGAAGCATATGGTCGACACGGTGCTTTACGGCCTCCAACGTTTTCTCATCGATGTCGATCGTGAACACAGGCATCTCCTCTATCAACCACGACCAGCATAAGCCCTTCGACGACGAGCGTCCACGAAACCCCGAGCGTCCACGAAACCCATTGATTATCACTGATCCAGTTAGTGTTCGTCAGTGCGGTTTTAGAGTCTCTATGGGGAATCACACACTCTTTCTTCCATAACAGAAGTTAGAATCTCCACTTACCGTCACTGATTTGCGAGCCTTTTGGCTGCCGTCAACCGCTGTTTTAAGTCCAGCTTTTCGCTCGCGTAAATGGTTTGCCGTCTACCTTTGATGACCCATTGTCCACCACTCTTCTTTGCTTTCGGATTGACCACTACGACATAGCCGCTATCCTCGAGTCGACGGCGGATACGGGTGCGCTTGAACTTGTCCCGCAGCGCCTCGAGCGCGGGAGCCACCGCGCTCAATTGATCCAGCGTCAAGGCCTCCGGTCGCTGGCCGTCCTTGTCCTTGAGCAGGTCGATGGCGTCGGCGATCTCGCCGTGCTCGCCACCGCGATCCATGTTGACCATCATCCAGAATGCGTCCGTCTTCGGCGGCTCGGCCTTGGGGTCGAAGCCCGACAGATCGTAGCCGAACAGATACGCGGCCACGTGCTCGAAGCCACCGGCCTCATACCAGCCCCAGAAATCGTTCCAGTACGCCGCCGGGAATTCCTCGCCGTGGCGCTCGGAGAACGCCACGAAGAACCGGCGGTCGTCAGGCGGAAGATAGAACGCATCGCGATGGTTGGTCGTGACGACCATCCCCAGGCACTTCATGATCTCGAACTCGGGCACGTACTTGATGTTCACCCGCAACGTCGAAGGCGGAGCCGTCAGCGTGTCCTTGATGTGATCGTATAGGCGGTAGCGATCGACGGTTCCCTGCTCGCCGACATCGCGCGCTTCGTTCACCCGCAGGATGATCGTCTGCAGATAGTCGTTGTTCTTGGCGACCAGGTCGTTGAGCTTGATACTGCGGAAATTCCACTCGCCCACGGTCTTCACCATCGCTTCGAGTAGCGTGTCCTTGCCGATCTTGGGTGCGCCGCCGATCAGCAGCGCGTGGTTGATCATGACCTCTGGATGCTGCACTCGTAAGGCGAACCATGAGATGATGTGTTCGGCTTCGTCAGCAGGATAAAGTTTGTGCCAGTGCTCGACCCAGCGCGTCGCTTGTGTCGGATCGCCAAGCTTGGGATTGGGCGCGCGAAAAGTATTCAGCGATGTCGCGCCTTGCTTCTCGACCCATCCACCGTCAACCGCGAGCTTGCCGCGGATGAACTCGGGCATTCCCGGAGCCCAGACGAGTTTTTCGACGCTGCGGGTCATGGCCAGCTCTTTGCTCTTGGGGATCATCACCACCTTGCCGCTGGCGTTTTTGACCGGGTTGCCGTTGGCATCGAGCAGCGGCACGGGGCCGAACCGGTCGTCGATACTGGCATTCGGCCACAGCGATTTGCACGGCAGATAAACGCAGCATCGAGTGGGCGCCAAGGAAACGAAGTCTTCGGGCACGCATGATGCTGGCAGCGCGGCCGGAGCCGAGCCCGAGGTCGAGCCTGAGGTCGAGCCCGAGGTCGTCGAGCCCGAGGTCGAGCCCGAGGTCGAGCCCGAGCTCGAGGTCGATGCCGGATCCGGCATTTCCTCGATGTCGTCTTCAAAGCCGCCGCTCATAGCTTCCTCCCGAATGCTACGTCGTTGAAGTCCCAACCGCGCTGCTTGGGGATCAAGGGCACCGTGATCCGACCGGCAGCTTTCCAGACGCGCCGGCATTGCTCCGCCGCGCGCTGCCCTTCGCCGTTCTCGTCGTTGTCCACGAGCAAGATCAGCCGCTTGACGCCGGACAGCACGGGGAACCGCCCGATCCCGCCGCGCGCCACCGCCGACCAAGCCGGTATCAGCGGGGCGTTCTGGTAAGGGATGCGTGTCGCGGCCGCGAGCACGGTCTCGATCCCCTCGCCGATCACGAGCCGGCCGCTGCTGTTCATCGGCCAGAACATGACGACGCCCATGCGGCCGAGCGCCATCCGATCGAGCTTGACCACGGCGCCGTTCTCCACGGCCAGGCCGATCCGATGGATGCCGATCGGCACGGCCGTGACCGGATCCCGCATCAAGGCGATGATGCAGGGGTGCACGGCGCGCGCCCCGAACACGCAGCGGGGATGGAAGCGAAGCGCGTTTTCGATCGTGGGCGGCAGCTTGCTGACGTCGATTCCACGGGTCTCGACAAAATAGCGCTCGCCCAGCGTGCCGACGATCGGCTGTGCAGCCGTCCAAATCTCCTTCGCAAGCGCGGTGCGCGACGCGACGTCCTGCTGCTGCTGGTCGATCGTCACCGGGCCAGTCCAGTCCTGCAACGCGGCGAAGGCCTCGGTCTTGGTCATGCCCTCGACTCGAGTCAGCCAGTCCATCCGGCCGCCACGGGCGCCGCAGGCATGGCAGAAGTAGTGATCGCGGTAGATGCTGCAGGACGGGTTCGGATCGTCGTGGAACGGGCACGAGACGTGGCCGCTCGCGTCCATCGGCAGCGACACGAAGTCGGTCAGCGGGGCGATCGTGGTGCCGAGGCTGGCGAGGAAGTCCTCGTCGGCGCCACGCTCGATCTCCTTAGTGGTGGGGAGTGGCTCGGCGCTGGCTACGAAAGCGTCGACCGCCCGTTCGATCTCGTGCTCGATCTGCTCGATCTCGTGCTCGGTGCCGATCGGCGGTTCGCCCGTTGCCGGGCCTTCGAAGTAGATCGTGCCCGAATGCACCTTGCCGCCGAGCGGCAGGCCCGCGGCCCAGGGCGGCAGTTCGAGCAGGATCGCGAGCACCTCCTGCTCGGAGATCGAGCCGGCCGGCACCTCGACCGCGACCTCGTCGTGGCAGTGGAAGACGATCGGCAGGCCGCGGGCCTCGAACCGGGCGATCGCGTCGCGGAGCAGGTCGCGTGCGCAGCCCTGCACCACGTTCTCGATCAGGGTCCCGAACCACGCCCGGGCGGGCTTCCATTGCCCGCGCGTATTGTCGAAGAACTCGATGTCCGGATCGCCGTCTTCGAACTTGGTGTTCGGGCTGAGGCGCGCGCCCGGGTAGTTGATCGCTCGGCCGCTCGGCAACGTGATGGTCAGCGCGTAGCCGTCGAAGGCGGCCGTGATCGGCGGCCGCGGCGCGGGCGCGACCAGGATCGGCCGGCCGGTGCGGATCGCCACCCGACAAGCCAGCGCGAGTTCGCGCCAGAGCGCGCGGATCGCGGGATGGGCGTCCCGCCACTGCTTGATCAGAGCCAGGACCTCGGCGTCGCTGCGGATGTCCTCATCATGAGCGATCTTGCGCCAGGCGCCGAGCGATCCCCCGAACCCGGCGCTCAACTCCGCGGCCTTGCCGAGCTGACGTTCCGGCTTGGTGATTGCGAGCACGTCTTTGCGCAACATCTGCGCGGCAGTTTGGCGGTAGAGGTGCAGACTCTCGTCGCCGGTGCGGTCGTACTCGCGGAACGCGGCGAGCTTCCACGCCTCGCCCGCGAGCCACGCCGTGATCCGCGATTCAATCGCGCCGAAGTCCGCGCAGATGAGGATACACCCCGCCGTGGCGCAGAGCGCGGCGCGCGCGAGATCGGCCGCGACCGCGAGCGGATTACCCCAGCGGGCAAGCTCGGCGTAGTCGCCGGCGATCAGGGCATCGACCAAGTAGGCCGGGTACTCGGCGTCGTTGCGCTTGAGGCCGTGCAACATTGGGCCGGGGCTCGACCAGCGTCCCGGCCCCGCGCCGTAGATGCGCCCCCAACCGCGGATGCGGTGATCCGCCGGATCCGCATAGCCCAAGAGCCGCTTGGCCATCCGGACGCTGGTGAAGGCGGCGCGCTGGCGCAGGGTCAGCAGCTCGCGCACCACCTCGTCCGGATTGTGCGCCAGCGTGGCGGAGACCGCGCGCTTGTTGAGCGATGTCATGGCGTGGCCGCGGGCGTTCACCGCGTCCTTGATCTTCTTCACTTGGTCGACCGATACGATCACGCCGACGGAGAGTTCGTTGAGGCGAGCGTTGACGGCGTTGCGCTCCTTGACCGCGAGCGTGCGCATGGCCTCCAAGAACGCAATGTTGGCGCGAATGCCGCGATCGTTGATCACGGCATCGAGCAGGAGCTGCTCGCGCTCCTCACGGATCGGAGGCTGGAGACGGGAACTGTTGTAGGCAGCGCGGGTCGCGGCCACGTCGCTCATGCAGCGCTTGTGCAGGAGCGCGAGATCACGTTCGCGCGCGGCCGGGTCTTCGGGCTTCTTGCGCTTCTTCGCGGTCTGCGGGCGCGAGAGGCGGAGCATCGCTTTGCGCGCCTCGGGATCCTTTTTGTAAGGCAAGCCAAGTGCCTCGCAGCGCAAGCCGAGTTCGGCCGGGTATGCGAAGGCGAGCGCACGCCGTTGGGCGCAGTCCTGGTTCTTGAGCGGGATCGGCGGGAAGCCGAAGCGCTTGACCAGGAGCTCGGCGTGGATGTCGCGCTCGAATGTCCAGTTGTCGCTCACGAAAAAATAGCGGGTCGGGCCAGCGAACGGCGCCGGCACTGGATCACCGGGTCGCCACGTCTGCACGTCGCCGTCATCGATGGCGTAGCAAAGGAAATGGATGCCGGTTGTCGGATCGGTCGCGTAGATGTGCGCGCCGCGGTCCTTCAGGCTGACTTGGGAATAGGTTTCGGCATCCCAATACACGAACATGATTTGCCTCCCGGGGGGAACGGGAGGCAGTCAGCCTCCCGCATTGTTGTTGAAGTCCGTCGTGGGGCTCACGCCCAGGGCGGCAGTTCGTCGGCGATCACCTCGGCAACGGAGACCGGTTTCACCGGCTTCATGGCGTCGAGGGTCGACGATGATGGGGATGTCGTCGGCGGTGTTGCCGAAGGCGTTGCCGAAGACGTTGTCGATGGCGTTGAAGTTGCCGAAGCTGGAGTTGCAGCTGTCGGGGGAGTGGCAGCCAATGGCCCGGTGAGTTGCGGGGCCGATGATGGTGATACTGCTGGAATACCACCACCACCACCTCCTCCCGGCGCACGCCAATCTATGATCTCCAAGGCCGGGCGCGTCTTCATTCCGAACGCCGTCTTCATCGGACGCTTGCTCAAACGCACGATTGGAAACACATGCGCGCCGCGCAACATGCGCATTACGGCAACCTGCTCTTCCAAGTTCGTGTAGCAGAGCATGCTGCCGAAGGTGCTGTTCGCGAACGTGTAGACGGCACCCGTCTTCTCGGCGTCGACCATGTAGATGACGTAGGTCAATGCATATGGCGCGCGCCGCCGACCATCCATTCCGATCTCCCACTGCTCGGTCGGAATTTCTGCGTTGAGCACTACAGGATCGGGGAGCGGATGTTCGGTGATGTCGACCGGCCGATTGTCCTTCCACCGCCGAATGATAGTGGTGTAGCCGATCACCAACATGATGGGGGGCAGCGGCAGACCATCGCGGTCGACCCAGCCCGTAGTTTCGGACCAGCGTGCAACCGTGCCACGCGTGACCCGATCACTCGATAGCCCCGAGGGGAATCCGCCGTTAGACGGCGGTACTGTGACGTTCGCAGACATGACGATGTCTCCTGTGTTCTGCGGGGTTACGGATACTCGTGCCGGGCTGCGCCCCGGTGGGCGCCCTCGCAGTGAGGGGAAGCGGGAAACATGATTGCCTTGATCATGCGGAACGGCGGCTCGTCCGAAACGGTGTCGTCGATCGGCTCCATGTTGTGCTTCTCACGGAGCCGAGTGATCGCGGCGTTGAGCTCGTGCAACGTGACCAGCTTGGTATCGGCGTCGATCGCCGCCCAGTCGATGGAGCGCGCGAACCCGAGCAGTTGCGCCGGCCGAACGTGCTGCAGGTTCTTGAACATGCGGAACAGCTCGCCCAGCACGACGCTGTGCGGCCCGGCGAGGACGGCCTCGCGTTCCTCACGGTGGAATTTTTTCCACCAACGCAGCAGGCGCTCGTTGTCAGCAAGCTTCTTTTCTTGCGCGGTGTTGCGGCGCTTCATCGGATTGCATCCAGCGTATCGGGCGGGCACGGCGGAGCGAACCGACGCCACCGTTTCTCACCTTGGTGGTAGGTCGGCTTCTCGCAGTACTCCGTTGTCTTCTTCAGGCCGCAGTGGATGCACTGCCAGTATTTCGGGCCGGGGTACCAATGATCATTCGTCGCTTTCCAGCGATGTCGTTTACGTTTCTCGCTCATGACGCACCTCCATACAGGGCGATCAGCGCAGCCTCCGCACGACCGTGATCTTTCTTGCGGGCGAGCAGAGCATGCGCGCCTGGAAACAATTGCAACGCGCGCTGCCTCGCGGTTTCTTTGTCCCCGCCGCGGAGGTGATGGGCTTTCTTCCAAACCGCCGGTTCGACGATCGTGATCGCGATCTCACAGCAGGCGATCACCGCCTCGATGGCGCCGGTCGCGCGACCGTATTTGAAGCCACTGGAGGCGCCTTGTTTCGGCATCGCCTGCGCGCGCTCGATGCAAGCGTGCTGCGGCTGATGGGCCATGACCCAGGTGCGAAGCGCGAGCGGATCGACACGTTCCTTCGCGCCGACGCCGATAATCGGGATGTCGATCGCTTCGAGCAGCGCCGGCGCGGCGCCGTCGTTGATCTCGACAATCGCGAGACCGCCATGAATTCCGGGATCGACACCGAGGATCCTCACGACACGCCCCCCACCACCGCTAACTGCGCGCGCGCGGCCGTCTGGATGTGCCATCTGGTGACCAACGAGCCGGCAATGCCGCAGCGATAGAGCCGCTGGGCCGCCTCATCGCCAAATGCGCAGAGGACCGGTGGCGCGCCTGAGTTGTGCGGATGCCGGGTCCCGTCCGGTCGATGGAAGAAAATCCGATCTGCCAAAAACAGAATGCACGCTGCGTGCTGCCAAATCGGCATAAACCACGCGGTCTCGGTTCTGGCATGCAACAGCGCAATCCCATTCCCATGCGCGGCGAGCTTGGCAATCCAAAGATGAACCTCGCGCACGTCGAATGGCGGATTCAGCCAGACGAAGCCGAACCAGATGAGTTCGAGACCGCGGCTCGTCCAGGTGACCTTCGCGCAGTCCCACGGCCGCGGATCGGCGCCCGCGGGATCGAGGTCGAAGGACTGCGCTCCCCCGAGCGCATTGATCATCCCAAGCGGAGTGATGTGGTTCTGTGATTTGCCGATCGTTTGCTGATGCGATCCGAGGGTCACGACACGCCTCCAGCAGCCGGGCGGCGGGCCAGCACCACGCCGTCTTGCTCGAAACGCGCCGAGACGATTGCCGGCGGGACTGGCGCAACAATCCAATAGGAGCGCTGCTGTTTGCGTTCGCGCGCCCGCCATCGTGCTTCCCATGCCGCTTGTGACAGGCGCTCGCCGCGATCCCAATCGAGTTTCTTGAGCGTGGTGAACACCGTCATTCGCGTGGTCGTGCCGTCGGCGAACTCAGCGATGAAGGTGGGACCGACACGTTTTTTGGGTCTGGGTATTTTTGACGCATTCGGCCGGTCGATGCGGTAACCCGCCGCCTTCACCATCGCGATGGCCTTCGCGAGCGGTGTGTCTTTGTCGGCCGGCAACACAGACGTGGCCGCTAACGACACGGCGGGGACACCGTTCGCTATGCTCGTCTCGATGAGCGTGAGCAGCGGCTTCTCGGAAGCCTTCTCGCCTTCCCTGATCGTGGACATGATTTCTCTCCTTTGAAGATGAAACCGGCGCCGCCCGCGGTGGTCACGAGCGGCGCCGGAGTCGGCGCCTTAGATCGTCTACTCAGCGGGTCCCAGGTCCTCGACGGTGATGGACATTGCGCCAATCTCAACCGGATTAGCCGCGGGCGCCGCCACGGAGCCGAACAGCTCGTCGAACAGCGCGTCGTCGCCGATTGTCTTGCGGAACGCAGCCTTGTTCTCGGTCGTGGCGACCTTGAACGCGGCGAGCAACTTGGTGAGGCCCTTGACCTGCGCCGCCGCCGCCAGCACGCCCACGCGATCGATGATCACGCGGTCGAGCATGACTTCGTCCCCGCTGTCGAGGATCGTGAGCATGGCGACGATGTAGGTCGGGTTGCTGTTAGCCCAGTCGGCCGCATCCGCGAGGGTGAAGCCTTTTTCGCGGACAAGCATCGCCCCGACAAGGGCGTGCGCTGCCGCCCGCCGCAAGCCGTGGCGGATTTGGTGGCGAACCCGGCGGCGGTGGTGACCTTTCCCGCCGTTCTGCCCGTTGCCGTTAGTGGAGGGTGGAACCTTTTTCTTGATATCCGCCGTTGACGACTTTAATAGGAATAGGTCTTGCACTTGTTGCAGCATGGGATCCTCCATTCGCTGCATTCGGGACCGGGTTTCGTTTCAGGGCTTCTCGAACCACTCGACGACATCCGGTCCCTCCTTCCTCATCGCCCTTACATTTCCGATCCCGACGCCGGCGACGGTGCGCGGTCTCGCTGTCTCCTATGCGCTCGCCCTCTCGCGCGCGGCGCGCCATCTCGCGGCGGCTTCGTGCGTGATGAGAACCTTCGAACCGAGCCTCAACTCGTCCGGCCCCAACCCTTCATTTTTGAGCTTGTGATAAAAGGACTCAGAGAGACCGTGAGCTTTGCAGAACGATGCACGGGAGTAGACCGCGGTCGGCTCGGCGCGGACTTCACCGGCGCGAGTGAGGCCCCTTCTGGATGAGCGCGCAGATGGCTTGCGCTCCTTTATCTCTGCTGCACGTGCCATAGCCGTGCTCCATCAACCGTGATGATGCACGCTAGAACCGCGATGAATGTTTTGACGAGGAGCAAGTGGGGGGACTTCAATCGCCCCAATTTGCCCCAAACTGCCTCAGTCTTTTTTGCGTGCTTTTTTGCGCGCTTTTTTGTGTCCAAGCGCGTAAGCAAACGTAGTGCGGTTTGGGAGCGGGTGAACTAGGTTCTTGAACTCTTTGTCTTCACCGGCAGCCTTCCGAACGGCCGCTGTCGTTACACTCGTCCACCCCGCGCCGTATCGCTTAAGGGTGAAATCCTGGATCGCTTTTCGAATACGCGAACGACCCGACGGCGGCATGCC
>Ga0306920_100014659_pt1 | contig 10710 bp, 11 predicted proteins | sample flu12Cox44000170_FD_204666 | JGI IMG/M metagenome (GOLD analysis project Ga0306920, IMG submission 204666) | Lab enrichment of tropical soil microbial communities from Luquillo Experimental Forest, Puerto Rico - flux4day.12C.oxic.44.000.170 (v2)... | ecosystem: Environmental > Terrestrial >... | reverse complement strand
TCTTCCTTATCTAGGCCGGTCTTGAGCCCGCCTTATTGATGAGGATCAAGCGTCACAATTGAGGAGGAAACGTGTCCACGCGGATGATCGTATCACGGAATCCCCAGTTCCCGATGGCCAATACCGCGCAGCGCGCAAGTTCCCGCCGATCCGCTATTTCGGGGGCACGCCGAAGGTGCGCGCGAAGCGTTCGCTATAGTGCGCCCATGCCTCGGGATTGATAATGCGCGGCGGCCGCTTGCCATCGGTTTGCGAAAGCATTGTCGTCAACCTAAGATTTGCACTGTTGCGCTAACGGCTTGATCCCGCCTCGCAAGGCCCGTGCCTGATAACGTTGCAATCGAAGCAGCGAGGCAAGGCGCGCCGCACGACCTCAGGAGTGCGCTGGGGCTGAGTTGTTATTCTCGTCGATGAACGCGACGCCCGCTGGCTGTACCGAAACTCCCACATCAAAGCAGTAAGTTCATCGAATCGCGAACAAAAATTGGGTTCGTTTTGCAAGATCCGAACGCATGATCCTGCAAGTTGCACGTTAGACCTAATCCTCGCTTTGCGTGAGAGTGCGGATCGCGCGGTCTCTGCGCGCTGCGGCACGGCGCTCGTAGCGGTTGAGGCGGAGGAGTTCGGGCAGCGCGCGGCGGACCGCTTCCGTTGTGCGCGCCGGCTCCTCAGTCGGCATCGGCGGCAACGGGTCGACGGCACATTTTGGCTGTGTCATGCCTAATCTCACCCCCAAGCAAGCGAGCGCCATAAACGCCGTCTCATCCCTGATGGTGCGAAAAAGCTTCCGCTGCTCGAGGCGTCCAACCGCGGCGGTGCGCTCGATGAAGGCGACGCCGACCCTCTGCACCCGGGCCAGGTCGAGTTGCGCTTCCGCGGCGTCACGGGCCAAAGCCATCCGCAACCGATCCTCTGGGTCTCCCGCGATTTGACGGGCCAGCGCCTCGATTTCGCGCGTGACCACGGCGCCGGAGATTGGCGTGGTCAAGCCGTGCTTCAAGGCATTGCGGCTCGCCCGCTTTTTTCCCGACGCCGAGCGGGGACCGGTGCTCTTGCGGGCATTGCGGCGGTTGGCCTCGATCTGCTTTTGAGTGGCCATCGTCAGCCCGAACGTTTGCCGACGGCCGCTGATCCGTTCGTGCGCGCAACGGCAGATTCAGGAGCAGGGCCGCCGCTTGGGTCGTGGTCAGTCACGGAAGGATCCTTTTCATGTCCGTCTTGTCTTGAAGCCAAGATGTTAAGAAGCAGACGTTCAAGGGCTTCACTGGCCGAGTTGTCGTCCTGTTTGAGCGCTTCGTCAGTCTTGGCTTGGACATCAACACCGATCAGCTTGGGGTAAATTTTGCTGTAAAACGCGGTCGCGTGATTTCTTGCCCATTTGACCATGCCTTCGACGCCGCCCAATCTCTCAAAGACTTCGGCAATGTTTTCCTTCGCCTGCCCCGTGATCTTGTTCGGTCGGCCAGCCGGATGGCCCGGCCCAGGTTTGCCATGAACAGCGGAATGGCGCATGTGAGGGTTCCCACAAGCCGAGGTCTGGCGATCTGGAGCACGTCGTGGAGACGCTAGCGCCTCGACCTCCGGAATGTGCTCTGCCCCAAACATTGGCTGGCCACCCCGTGGCGGAAAGGCGCGGCTCGCACCGGAGCGGGGACCGGTGCTCGTGCCGGCATTGCGGCGGTTGGCCTCGATTTGTGCTCACTCGGCATTTTTACGATACCTTTCAATGAGGGCCGGCGGCGCATCTTCCTCGAGCTGCGCGGCACTGCTCTGGCGCAAGCGGTCGCCGAGGGTTTTGCGCAGTTTGCCGATGAAGCGGAGCGCCTTCTCAAGGCTCTGCTGCTTGCAGGTGAGAAGCCGGTCCACCGACTCGATCTCGGCCGCGCGCAGCCGATGGGCCTCGGCCTCGATGGACGCCTCGTCCAGGCCGAACCGTCCGAGCACGGTGGCGACCTCGGCCTTCGCCGCGTCATCAACGAACCAGCGCCTCGCGAGATCTTCGGCCGCGTCGTCGCGTTGGTATGAAAATTCAAATTCGTCGCTGGACAGCGCCTGCTTGAGCAGATTTTCCAGCGCTTGGAGCAAGGTACCATTGATCAGCTCGGCCTTGATCCGAATGAACCTCAGGACTTCCCAGGCCAGCATTACGATCCAATCGACGAAGTGGCGTTCGATCGCGTCGCAGGGTTGGATTCGGTCGTAGAAAGTTTGGCGGAAGCGCAAGAACTCTTCCTGGGATTCGGTCGTCAACAAGCCTGGCTCGCGCAATCGCCGGGCCTTTCGAGTGGCTGCTTGTGTCAATGTTTTTCCCCCAATTCAAAGAATAGAAGTTTCCCGCGCGCGCCAGAGGCATTCCGGCGGCGCTCATTCGTGAACGACGACACCAAGCGCACCATGGACGATGCGCGGATGTCGTTAACGGCAACGGAAACGGAAAAACGGCCAAGCCGAAACAAAGCGGCTTCAGGCGGGCACGGGGTTGTACAGCCGTGTGCGTCTACACTGCGGATCTGCCGCCTGACTGTCAAGATTTTCGTGCGAACGGATTCTGTAAATGAACTTTTCTATGTGGATGACATCGATGCTCGCGCCAGCGCTCGGGGTGAGCAGCGGCCGTGGCGGCCATGGCGCACGAGAACTTACGGATCTATTTTGCAAGCCGTGCGGCGCGGCTTACGAAATCCCGCACCCTCCACCATTCTCGTCGATGGCCTGCGTCGTTAGCTGTGCCCGCTTGTCGCGATCGAGGATCGCACATCACGATCAGTGCCTTCGGCACGCGACCGGACGAACAGCGGTTTTGATGGAATTGCTTGTCCGGAACCTCAGTTCTTCGGACGGTAGCAACTCGACGTGACTGCGATTGTCACCGGTTCCAACCGTTTCTGCTTTGGCGGCTTTCGAAGGCGCACGCCCGGTCCGCCACCGTCCTCGTCGATGAACTCGACGTCGAGGGCCTTGACCATGCTGCGGATGACCTGCGTCGCTTGCTGTGCCCGCCTGCCTGCGGCCCCCGACCTTTCCGGTCGATGAACTCGAAGTTGGCGGCAGCTTCCTCGCTTTCCGACTGCAATCAGAAGCGCTCAAAGATTGGGTTCGTTTCGCAAAAGCGTCGCCGGTTCTCACCGCTTCTGCCTTGGCGGCTTTCGAAGGCGCACGCCTGGTCCGCCACCGTTCTCGTCGATGAACTCGATGCCCGCGGTATCGCAAACCTAGTCTCTGCCCGATGGGATTGCGTAGCGCCTATCTGGTCGCAGTGAACTTAGCGACCTGTGGGGCCTCGCCTCGGAATCCGCTACCAACTCACTCAACGCTTGCTTGTTTGCAAACGGACTCCGATTTCGCCGGCTTCATCATCAGTGAATTGGATGCCGGCCTGCTCAAGGACGTTTTGTATCTTGAGGATCGTGGAGAAGTTTCCTTTCACGACTCCTTCATTTTGCTCGATCCGCTGAAGGGTCGCCAGCCCAACGCCGGCGGCGCGGGCAAGCTTACTTTGGCTCCACCCTAAGAGCGCCCTCGCAGCGCGTATCTGAGACGAGTATCGCATCCATTTGCAGTGGACTCGATTCGATTTCGGTTGACAATTCGTCTATTATGATGTATTTTAACTCGTTACAAAGTAAAAATACATCGTAAACGATGTCATGTGCGGTCATGTGGCGTGACCAACGGATTATTGTGGAGGTTGCCATGTCTGAGCGAGCGGGTCCGCTTCCAAAAATCAGCGCGGCTCGGTCAGAGCGCCGTGCCTTCGTCGGCGGCTCGGACGCCCGGATCATTATGGGCGACGATGAGACGGCGCTGGTCCGGCTCTGGAAGGAAAAGCGGGGCGGGGTCGAGATCGAGGACTTGTCCGGCGACCTCCTGGTTCAGCTCGGGAGCGTGACCGAGCAGCTGAACCGGCACTGGTACGAGAAGAACACTGGGCAGGCCGTCACCGAGGTGCAGCGGCAGGTGTTTCACCCCGTGCACCGGTGGATGGCGGCGACCCTCGACGGCAAGGTGGAGGCCACCGGTGCCGTGTTTGAGGCCAAATTCATGCTGCCGTGGAATTTCTCGGAAGAAGGCGCGGCCGAGAAGCATATGGCCCAGCTGCAGCACAATATGTGGGTGACCGCCTCAAGGACAGCCGTGCTGTCCATCATTACAGGGGGCGGCAAGTGGGTGGAAATGACCATTCCGGCCGATCCGCTCTACCAGCACCTGCTGCTGACGGCAGAGCGAAAATTCTGGCGCTGTGTCCAGAGCGGCGAACCCCCTCACCTCTTCGGCATTGAGCCGCCGCGGCCCAGGATCGAAGCGGTCCGAACCGTGGACATGAGCGGCTCGAACGCTTGGGCAGAGTTTGCAAACCTCTATCGGCTGACCCGGCCTGCAGCACTCGACCATGACCGCGCCAAGGTGGAGCTGAAAGCTTTGGTACCGGAGGATGCCCGCGAGGCCTCAGGGCACGGGGTGCGGGCCAAACGATCAAAGTCGGGGGCGATCAGCTTTGAACTGCTCGCTGTGGAGGCTAGTCATGCAGCATTCCAGCGATAGGATCGGCGCACTCGCGGCAGCGCTTGCCAAGGCTCAGGCCGAGATCGCAAATCCGGAAAAATCCCTCACCGCAACCATCGTCTCCCCATTCCCGCGCGGTGGCAGCCGGACCTTCCGCTACGCCCCGCTCTCCTCCGGGCTCGACCTGGTCCGCAAGTGCCTCGGCCAGCATGAGATCGCGACGATACAGACGACCGCCATCGACCGCGACAGCGCGCTGATCAGGCTTACCACCACCCTTGTCCACGCCTCCGGCGAATGGGTGTCCTCGGATTGGCCGGTCTGTCCGGTTAGCGAAACGACAGCGCCTCACCGGCTCGGAGCTGCGCTGACCTATGCCCGCCGCTATGCCCTGTTCACCTTGGTCGGGATTGCCGGCGAGGATGATCTCGATGCGCCCGATCTGCCCACTGCGGGACTCTCGCCGGAAGCCCAAAACAACCCGCCAAGGCCTGAACAAGGCGCGGCTGGATCAGACCAGCCTGCAATCGAGCTCAAACCCGGGCGGCCTGCGCAGCCGCCCAACGGGGGAGCGCGTAGGGAAAAGGCCAAGACACTGACTCTGCCCCCGGACGCTTCCGCAAACCTGCGAAATCGGCTGATCGCTGAGCTGGACCAGCTCGTTGACCCGGCGGCTCTCGCGACCTGGGCGCACCGGGCCCTTCCGCTCAAAAACCAGCTCGCAACGGCCGATGCCCAAACCGTCGAGGCCGCTTTCGCTGCCGGGCTGGGCCTACTCGGCGATGTGGCGGCGCGGCCTGAGCGTGATCAAGCGAATGACCAGCCCAGTCGATCACCGTCGACTGAGATCAACGCCGAGGGAGTCACCGCCATCAACAAACCGGTGCGCGAGCGCGATCGCGACCATCTGAGATTTGTGGCCGCTCAGCCGTGTCTGGTCTGTGGGAGGACGCCGTCAGATGCCCACCACATCAGGTTTGCGGAGCAGCGCGCCATGGGACGCAAGGTGAGCGACAAGTTCGCCGTTCCGATCTGCAGGCTGCACCATCGCGAACTGCACCGCCGCGGCAACGAGCGCGTCTGGTGGCAGAACCAGGGGATCGATCCCCTGCCCGCCGCGGCAACCCTTTGGGCCAGGACGCACGCGGTCGCACCCGCCGACGCCGAGATTGAAGGCGACAGAGACCGGTTGGCCGGGACCAACACAGAGCTCAACGGACGTCATTTTGGTAACGGAGCTGACGCCGGCGCCGATCGGCGTCGAAATGACGAAACGAAGCCAATTCATGGCCCGGAGGCTGAATGAGCTCGTTCCGGCAAATCGAGGCCAACCGCCGCAATGCAGGTCTGAGCACGGGTCCTGCGACTGAAGAGGGCAAGAGAAGATCACGGCAAAATGCGCTTCGTCATGGGCTGACGGCAGAAACCGTGATCGACGCGCTGGAAGATGCGGAGGACTATGCGGCGTTCGAAATGGCCGTGACCGCCGACTATGACGCGCAATCGGCTGTCGAGAGAGAACTGGTGCTCAGGCTGGCGAGCCTGTTGTGGCGGCTGCGTCGCGCCACCGCCATCGAGAGCGGCCTGTTCAAGATCCAGGCGAAACACCTGCTTCAATTTCGCCAATGTCGGCAGCCCCATCGAGAGCGCCCGAAGATCATCGACAGCATGTACCGAAACGCCCTCGCGACGGAAGAGGACATGCAGGAGGATGGCGACGAGCCCAGGAGCAGCACTCTTGATCCTGGTCCTTCATCGACCGCGGAGCCTGCGGATCCATCCGACGACCTCACACGCGCCTTTGTCCGCCTGTCCAACCTGCCAACCTATCCGCTTGACCGGCTCAGTCGGTATGAGGCGACGCTTTCGCGACAGGCGTGCCAGATCCTGTTCACGTTGCGGTATTCAAGACCCTGGAAGCACCGCGCGTTTTCCGCGCGAGGATAAAGCTCCATCAGCCGACCGATTGGCGCGGGCGCATCTTCTCTTGAGCGGCCGAGGATGCGCAACCGGTTATGAGCTGCCTCGACCGCAGTTTCGGCCGCGCACATGTCTTCTCCGCCTCGATCTCTTTCAGCTTTGGGCGATGTCGGGGGAAATCTTCAGCGAACGGGTGGTCGTCATCGGTATATGACAGGCTTAAACCTTGCGATGATGGCCGCCCCGACGAAGCCGCCGAGCACGAAACTTACGAGGGCAATCAGAACGCCCCACATCAACATCACAGGCTTATCAGAATGCGCTCTTGTACCGCGAGACATCCGTGGGACTGCCATAGACCCACACCGGTTCGTCACATACTCTCGGACCTTGGTCCGTCGAGCATTGCGCGCTCCAAGATGGGGCTGCAACTTCGCGGCCGACCAGCCCGCTGTGGGGGGATGCGGCAAGAGCCTGAGAAGCGAAAGACAGGGTTAGTGCAACGAGGAGCGCGGCCGGAATAGAACTCTTAATCATCGTAACCTCCTGTTTGTGCCTTTCAGCTAGGTCTATGACGCCCCTCATCCAAATAAATTAAGGTTTAGTCGATTCGTAGTCTTGTGCCGAGCCAAGGTTATCAGGACACTTGCCGCTAGAGTTAGAGATTGTCGTAACGCCAATCCGATCTTGATACATTCAGGTATGTCCGCCGCTGACTACCCGCAGAAAATCACATTCGCCGAAATGCGCGAAAGCGGCGTGCGCGGGTTGCTGATCTATTGCGCCGACTACCGATGTAGCACTAGTTTAGCAACCTTCGACCTAAGCAACGCGACCTATCGCCCGTTCGCGGACGGACTTGGATTTGTTGGAGAGACTATGATGAAACACGCGTTGTTAGCGTTGGCCACGCTCCTAGCAGCATCGGGCGACAATTCCGCCTTTGCTCAATATTATTGCCCGGGTGGGCAACGACCCGTACCCCCAGCTATCGCGGAACGAATGGCTCTCCCCCTGTGCGGCTTCGATGCTGCCAAGCGTTGGACTGGAAATATGTGTCAGTTGTGCGACTCGCGGAACATGTATCCGAACCCATTTGTCGCAGCATACCCTGTGCCACGAAGCCGCTATTACGACTTTCGGTGATTATCCGAATGCATCCATGACCGGCTCCAATGGCCGTCAGTGCCGACCACTGGCCGGATGATCTTCGGCTATCCGATATCGAGACGCGGTTTGTGTGCCAGGCTTGCGGCAAGCACGGCGCAGACGTGAGGCCGGATTTCAATTGGAGCAACCAACCGACCAGGATGATGGGCTATCGATAAGATTCGCAATTCATCTCGCCCATCGTGCCGAAATTCTTCATCCGGGACAGGTCCTTGGCCCCGCCCGAGTTCCCGGCGGACAATACCGCGCAGCGCGCAAGTTCCCGCCGATTCGCTATTTCGGGGGCACGCCGAAGGTGCGCGCGAAGCGTTCGCTATAGTGCCCCCACGCCTCGGGATTGATAATGCGCGGCGGTCGCTTGCCGTCGAGTGCAGCGAGCATCTGCTCGGCCGCGATCCGGCCCATGTTTTCGCGCGCCTCCTTGGTCACGCCCGCGGTGTGCGGGCTCGCCAGCACGTTGTCGAACTGCAGCAGCGGATGTTCCGGCGGCGGCGGTTCCTTGGACCAGACGTCGAGACCTGCGCCCGCAATGCGCTTCTGCCCGAGCGCATCCAGGAGTGCGGCTTCGTCGTGGATGAAACCGCGCGCCGTGGTGATGAAATAGGCGTGCTTCTGCATCAGCGCGAACTCGCGCGCGCCGATCATGCCGCGGCTCTCCTTCGTCAGCGGACAATTGATCGAGACGTAGTCGGACCGGCGCAGCAGATGATCGAGCTCGACCTTCTCGGCGCCGCGGGCCGCGATCTCGGATGCGGAAAGGTAGGGATCGTAGGCCAACACCTTCATGCCGAGCAGGCCCTCGCAAAGCTCCGCGATGCGGCGGCCGACATTGCCGATGCCGACGATGCCGATCGTCCTGCCCTGGGCTTCCGTTCCTATCAGGGAATTGCGGTTGACGCCGCCCTCGCGCCTGAGCGCACGATCGGCTTCGATGATACGCTTCGACAGCGTCAGCAACATGCCGAGCGCATGCTCGGCAACCGAATGCGCGTTGCCGCCGGATTGATTGACGACCAGAACCCCGGCTCTCGTGCAGGCCTCGACGTCCACGGGATCGAACCCTGCCCCGTTGCTGGAAACGATCAACAGGTTCGGTGCACGTCGCAGGAAATCGTCGTGGACATGGAAATGCGGCGCGAGTTCGTCCCGCGCCGCACCGACCTGGTAGGCATGCGCGTCGTGAAGGATCGGCGCGAAGACATCTTCCGGACTTTCATTCTCGAGCCGATCGAGCCGTACGTCGGGCCGCGCCTTGAGAAGATCGGCATAGACCTGGTGGGCGAGATATTTGACGTAGAACACGCGTTTGTTGTTGACGGTCATCGAAGCACTTTCAGTCGGTAAATCCATAAAGTCTGGCCGGATTGGTCACGAGGATGCGATGCTGCGCGGCCTGATCGGGCGTCCACATCTGGAACAGCTCGAACAGATGTCCTGCGTCCGGCATCTCGCCTTCGACGCGCGGGTGCGGCCAGTCGCCGCCCCACACCAGTCGCTCGGGATTGGCGCGCACCAGCGCCTCGTGGAAGGGCCGCGCGTCCGGATAGTCGGGCGCTTTCTGGCTCAAGCGATGGGCGCCGGACAGCTTTGCCCAGCACCAGCCCTCGCCGACCGCACGCAACAGACTCTGGAAGCCTTCCGTGCCGATGCCGGCGCGGGCATCGGTACGCCCCATGTGATCGACCACAACCGGCAGGCCCAGCGACTTCAGCGTCGGTATCGCTTGTGGCAAATCCTTCACGTCGATCCAGAGCTGCAGGTGCCAGCCCAGATTCTCCATCGCCGGCGCCAGCATCTTGGCGGCCGCGAGCGGCACGCCGCCGCGATAATGCAATTGTCCGTCGCGGAAGAAATGGTTGAAGCGCAGGCCGCGCACACCGAACTCATGCCATTGTCGCAGTTCGGCAGGCGACACGCTGGTATCGGCGACTGCGATGCCGCGCAGCCGTTTCGGCTGCCGCCTCAGCGCATCGAGCATCGCGGAATTGTCGCGGCCATGTGCGCTGCCCTGCACGAGCACGCCGCGTGTGAAACCAATCGCATCGAGCATGCCCAGATATTTTTCGAGCGGCGCATCGGGCGGCGTGTAGCTGCGGTCTTCCGCATAGGGGAAGCGGTCGGCCGGGCCGAACACATGGGCATGCGTATCGCAGGCGTTCGGTGGCGGCGGCACTCTCGGGCGCGTCACCTCGCGGGGCGGCAGGCAGAAAGGTGCGTTGGCCATCACTCGGCCCTGATGCCGGCGGCCTCGATGATCGGCCCCCATTTTTCGTAGTCGGCGTGAATTTTCTTGTCAAAGGCCTGCGGCGAACTGCCGATCGAAGACGCACCGAGATTGGACAGGCGATCCTTCACCGCATCCGTATTCAAGGCAGCGACAAAATCATGCGCAATCTTCTCCACGAGATCACGCGGCATTCCGCCCGGCCCGAGCAGTCCCCACCACACCTCGGTGTCGTAGCCCGGCACGGTCTCGCCGATGCTCGGCACGTCTGGCAGGAACGGCGCGCGCGTGGCGGTCGTGACCGCAAGCGCTCGCACCGTGCCGGCCTGCAATTGGCCGACCGACTCCGGTCCATTGTTGAACGAGAGCGGAATCTGTCCGCCGAGGAGATCGTTGATCGGGGGTGCGCCACCCTTGTAGGGGATGGGTGTGATGTCGATCTTGGCAAGGCTCTTGAGGAGTTCGCCGGCGAGATGCGTCGATGTCCCTGTCCCCGCATGGGCAAACGACAGGCTGCCCGGCTTCGCTCGCGCCTCCGCAAGCACGTCGTTGAGGTTCTTGAACGGGGAATCCGCGCGCACCAGCAAAATCGGCGTGAAGTCGCGGAACGTGTCGTAGGGAAGCTTCGGATAGAGGAACGGATTGGTGGCGTGGCCGCTTGCCACCACGATCAGCGTGTAACCGTCCGGCGGCGCCTGCGCCAGCGCCTGGGAGGCGATCACACCGCCCGCACCCGGTCGGTTTTCCACCACGACCGACTGGCCCCATTGCCGGGACACGACGTCGCCGAGCGTGCGCGCGAGCACGTCGACGCCGCCGCCGGGCGCATATGGCACGAAAATATGCACGGGCTTGGTCGGAAATTCGGACTGGGCGGACGAGATGCCGCCAGT
>Ga0306920_100014657_pt1 | contig 10710 bp, 9 predicted proteins | sample flu12Cox44000170_FD_204666 | JGI IMG/M metagenome (GOLD analysis project Ga0306920, IMG submission 204666) | Lab enrichment of tropical soil microbial communities from Luquillo Experimental Forest, Puerto Rico - flux4day.12C.oxic.44.000.170 (v2)... | ecosystem: Environmental > Terrestrial >... | reverse complement strand
ATCGGCGGCGACCTCCCCCCTCGCCTGCTGACAGATCGGCCGCCGAAGGGACCGGACATGACATCAGGCGGCGGGCCGTCAATCTTCACACGCGCGGCCAGATTGGGAAAGACCTTCCCGCAGATGCTCGCACAGCAGGTTCGGCTCAACCGATGGTGTCGGCGCCAACGGTTGTGATGCCCAACGGTGCGAAGCTCGCACGCGTGGCGGCGATCGAGCCGTCGACGTCGATGCCGCGGCACGCGTCCTCGATCACAACCACGGCAAAGCCCTCGCGGCGCGCGTCCTCCGCCGAGTAGCGTACGCAGAAATCGAGCGCGAGGCCTGCGAGGAAGACGCGCGTCAGGCCGCGCTCGCGCAGATAACCGGCAAGGCCGGTGGGGGTCTGGCGGTCGTTCTCGTAGAAGGCGGAGTAGGAATCGATCGTGGGCCGGAAGCCTTTGCGCAAAACGAGCTCTGCGTGCGGAATTTGCAAGCCGCCGTGGAATTGCGCACCGGGCGTGCCTTGAACGCAATGATCCGGCCACAGGATTTGCTCTCCATAGTCCACGGTGACGGTCTCGAATGGACGTTTGCCGCGGTGCGACGATGCAAACGAGCGATGGCCGGGAGGATGCCAATCCTGCGTCAGCACCACGTGGCTGAAGCGTGTTGCGACGCGATTGACGATCGGCACGACTTCGTCGCCGCGCGGAACCGCAAGCTTGCCGCCCGGGCAGAAGTCATTTTGGATATCGACGACCAGCAGGACGTCGCTTTCGCCGATCGTAATCGTGTCGGTCATCGCTTCGCCTCTTGCGCGTGCGCCATGCGCCCATCGACTTCGGCCGCAAGCCGCCGCAATGCGTCGCTCACCTCGACCGGATACGATGCGTCGGGTTCGAGCTTGCGCAAAGACTCGGGCAGGCGCTCAAGCTCACGCGCCGCGCGCGCCCGAATCTGATCGAGCGTCGGCGATGGCTCGAGACGCTTCCCAGCTTGCATGACCAGTTCGATCAGCGGCTCGCCGGGCTGATCGTCATTCTCCACGGACAGGATGTCGCCGGTCATCCGGCCGTCCGAAGCAAAGCGGCGCCACACTTGCTTGCGGCCCGGCCAGGTGGCTTTGCCGGCAGAGCGTTTGCGCCGCGGCACTCCGGCATACTCCTCGAGCTTGTAGGCGCAATCGAGCCCCGGCGCGTCCGACGAGGTGGTCAGACTGCTCCCAATGCCGAAGCCATCAATGGGTGCGCCCGCTCGCAGCATAGTGGCGATCGAATTCTCATCGATGCCGCCGCTGGCGAAGATGGTCACGTCACCGAGCCCGCCATCGTCGAGGATGCGCCGCACCTTCTTGGAGAGCGCGATCAGGTCGCCGCTGTCGAGACGCACACCGCCCACCGCGATGCCCGCGGCCTTAAGCCGGGGCGCAAGCGCGACGACCTTCCGCGCCGCGGCTTCGGTATCGTAGGTGTCGATGAGCAAGGTCAGATTCTTGGGCCGCGCGCGCGCAAAATTCTCGAATGCTTCGGCCTCGTCGTCGTGCATCTGGACGTAGGAATGCGCCATGGTGCCGAAGATGGGGATGCCGAATTGCTTGTCGGCCAGCACCGTGGCAGTGCCGGCAAAGCCCGCGATGTAGCTCGCGCGCGCGGCGAGCAAGCCGGCCTCGGCGCCGTGCGCACGGCGCAGCCCAAAATCGACGAGACGCTTGCCCGGCGCGGCCAGCACCATGCGTGCGGCGTTGGCCGCGATCATCGATTGGAACTGCAGGAGATTGATCAGTCGCGTTTCCACGAGCTGGGCCTGGGGCAAAGGGGCGGTCACGCGCAGGATCGGCTCGTCGGCGAAGAACACCGTTCCTTCCGGCATGGCGTGGATGTCGCCGGTAAAGCGCAAGGCGGCGAGATAATCGATGAGGTTTTTGCCGAACCGTCCGGTGCGCGCGAGCCAATCAAGCTCTTCGGGAGCAAACCGCAGGTTGGCGAGAAACTCGAGCACCTGTTCGAGCCCGGCCGCGATCAGAAAGCCACGCTGGCGGGGAAGCTTGCGCACGAAGAATTCGAAGCTCGCGGTCTTGGTCTCGCCCCGATCCAGATAGGCCTGCATCATGTTGAGCTGATAGAGATCGGTCAGCAATGCGCTTGTCGCCGGGTCCATGCTGCCACCTTCACGCACGATGCCTGCCGCGCAAGGAAAGGCGCGCGGCCCATCGCGATCGCCTGGAGAGCGAACGCGGTTCCTATTTTAACCTCGAGAATGGTGCCTTGGGTCGAATTTGGGCCGCAAGACGCTGATCTTGACCGGGGACGCGAAGGGCTGCGCAGGGGCGCGCGCTGGAGTCGCGCCGCTAAAAGCTTGTTTGCGGGCGGGGAGTCCCTAAGCTTGGTCGCAAACCCCGTTGCAATGGCGGGGCGCGGGTCTTCCCGTCGCCGCGAGGCAAGCAAAATCATCAAAGCCGAGGGATAAAGCGCAATGGCCGACGAAGAGCTTCCCGTCATTGCACGCTTCGAGGTGCGCCGGCGCAGCTATCTCGCGCCGGACGGCACGGTCCTGCGGCCGCTCCCGAGCTTTGCCTCCGACACCGACATCCTCATCTCCCTTTATCGCGGCATGGTGCTGACCCGAGCCTTTGACCTCAAGGCCGTCTCGCTACAACGCACGGGGCGGCTCGGCACCTACGCCGTTTCGCTCGGCCAAGAGGCAGTTTCGGTCGGCATCGCCAGCGCCATGCGTGAGGAGGATGTCGTGCTTCCCTCCTACCGGGACAACGGCACGCTGCTGTGGCGCGGGACGAAGATGGAGGAGATCCTGCTGTTCTGGGGCGGCGACGAGCGCGGCAACCTTTCCTCCGGCCCCGCCCATGATTTTCCGTACTGCATCCCGGTCGCATCCCAAGCGCCGCACGCCGCCGGCGTCGCCTACGCGTTCAAGCTCAGAAAGGAGCCGCGAGTGGCGGTGTGCCTGTTCGGCGACGGCGCCACCTCCAAGGGCGACGTGTGGGAGGCGATGAACTTCGCCGGGGTGCACAAGTTGCCCGTGGTGTTCGTCGCCAACAACAATCAGTGGGCGATCTCGGTGCCGCTTCAGCTGCAAACGGCGTCGCAGACGCTGGCGCAGAAGGCGATCGCGGCGGGCTTTTCCGGCGAGCAGGTGGACGGCAACGACGTCATCGCCATGCGCGCCGCGGCGGAGGATGCCATCGTCCAAGCTCGCGCTGGCGGCGGACCGCGCTTGATCGAGGCCGTGACCTACCGCCTCAGCGATCACACGACCGCCGATGACGCGGCGCGTTACCGCCCGCCCGAGGAGGTTCAGGCGCGCTGGAAGGAGGAGCCGATCGCGCGCCTGCGCGCCTATCTCGTCAGTCAAAAGGCGTGGGGCAAGTCGCAGGAGGAAGAGCTCGCGGCCGACTGCCAAAAGCGGATCGAGGCGGCGATCGAGCGCTATTTGGCGACCGCGCCGCGCGCTCCGGCGACGATGTTCGACCATCTCTACGCCGAACTCCCGCGAACCTATGCCGGCCAGCGGGCGGAGCTCAGCGGAGGCTCCGATGCCTGAGGTGACGTTGGTCGAAGCCGTCAATCTGGCGCTTGCCCGCGCCATGGAAGAGGATGCCAACGTCGTCGTGCTCGGTGAAGACGTCGGCGTCAACGGCGGCGTCTTCCGTGCCACCGTCGGACTGCAGCAGCGATTCGGCGCCGAGCGCGTGATCGACACCCCGCTTGCGGAGCTGTTGATCAGCGGGCTGTGCGTGGGCATGGCGGCGCAAGGCCTCAGGCCGGTCGGCGAGATTCAATTCATGGGCTTCATTTATCCCTGCATCGATCAACTCGTGAATCACGCCTCGAGGCTGCGCAACCGAACCCAGGGACGGCTGAGCTGCCCCATGGTGCTGCGCACGCCCCATGGCGGCGGCATCCGCGCGCCCGAGCATCATTCCGAGAGCACCGAGGCGATGCTCGCCCATATCCCGGGCTTGCGCGTGGTCATGCCGTCCTCGCCCGAGCGCGCCTACGGCCTCTTGCTCGCCGCCATCCGCGATCCGGATCCGGTGGTGTTCCTGGAGCCGACGCGCATCTACCGCGCGTCGAAGGGACAGGTCGAGGATAACGGCGAGGCTTTGCCGCTCGATGTCGCCTTCGTGCTGCGGCAAGGCCGGGACGTAACCCTGATCAGCTGGGGCGCCGCGGTGAAAGAGACGCTCGCGGCTGCCGACGAGCTCGCCGCCGAGGGGATCGACGCGGAGATCATCGATCTCGCCACCCTCAAACCGTACGACGAGGAGACCGTGCTGGCCTCAGTGACGAGGACCGGGCGCTGCGTCATCGTGCACGAGGCGGCACGCACCGGCGGCTTCGGCGCCGAGATCGCCGCGCTCCTCGCCGAGCGCGGGTTGACCTCGCTGCTGGCGCCAATCGCCAGGGTCACGGGCTACGACACGATCATGCCGCTTCCGCGGCTCGAGCAACGTTATATCCCCTCGGTCGCCCGCATCGTGGCTGCGACACGCAAAGTCTGCCAGTTCAGCTGAAACCGGAAACCTTCCATGCGCCAATTCATATTGCCGGATCTCGGCGAGGGGCTCGAAGAGGCCGAAATCGTGACGTGGCACGTCAACGAGGGCGATCGCGTGGTCGTCGATCAGCCGCTCGTCTCGCTCGAGACCGACAAGGCCGTTGTCGAGGTGCCGTCGCCATGGAGCGGCCGCATCGCGCGCTTGTTCGGCGGCAAGGGCGACCTAATCAAGGTCGGAGCCCCGCTCGTCGGATTTGCCGAGGGCGCGCAAGGCGACACCGGGACGGTCGTGGGCGAGCTCGGGCAGGAGGAGAAAGCTGCGCGTGCCGAGGCGCCGACCCCGGCGCCGGCGCGGACCCTTCAGGTCCTTCCCGCGGTCAGGGCGCTGGCGCGCAAGCTCGACGTCGATCTCAACCTCGTGCAGGCCAGCGGGCCCGGGGGGACGATCACGCGCGCGGACGTCGAGCGCGCCGCCAAGAGCCTGGCCGAAGCGGGGCCGGCCGAGCCGCTGCGCGGCATGCGCCGGGCGATGGCGCAACGCATGGCGGCGGCCCATGCCGAGGTGGTTCGCACCACCGTGAACGACGAGGCGGACATCGACGATTGGCAGCAGCGCGAGGACGTCACCATCCGCCTCGTGCGCGCCATCGCCTCCGCCTGTCAGGCCGAGCCCTCGCTCAATGCCTGGTACAACGCCGAGGCGGGCGAGCGCAGGCTGATCAAGCGCATCGACATCGGCATCGCGGTCGACACCGAGGGCGGGCTCATCGTGCCCGTGTTGCGCAATGTCGGCGAGCGCGCCCCGAGCGACCTGCGCGCTGGCCTCGACCGGCTGCGGGCCGACGCCGCCGCGCGCTCGATCCCGCCGGAGGAGCTGCGCGGCGCGACGATCACGCTGTCGAACTTCGGCATGATCGGCGGCCGCTTTGCCAACCTGATCGTCGTTCCGCCGCAAGTCGCCATCGTCGGCGCGGGCCGCATCGACCAGCGCGTGTTGGTGCACAACGGTCAGCCGGCGGCGCGGCGCGTGATGCCGCTGTCGCTCACCTTCGACCATCGAGTCGTGACGGGCGGCGAAGCGGCACGCTTTCTGGTGGCGCTCAAGTCGGACCTCGAGCGGGCGTCCTAGCCCGCGAGGATACCCATGTGCGAAAATCGCGCAGTTTTCGCGATCTCAACTCTTCAAGCTCGGAATGAGTCGCACCGCGTTGCCGCTTCCGATGTCGCGTAGCTGCTCCTCGGTAAGGCCGAGACGCCGCAAGTTGGTGATCTGGTCGAGCGGAAAGTACGGGTAATCGCTCCCGTACGTAATTTGCGAGATTGGCACGAGCTTCGTCAGCGCCGCCATCGCGGGCGCGGACGTTGCGTTTGCGGTGTCGTAGTGGAGGCGTTTGAGTTCGCCTTCGATACCGTCCGGTGCAAATTCCTTGAGATTCGGCCGCTTTCCATAGAAGGCATCGATCCGGCCCGCCATCATCGGAATTGTTCCGCCGGCGTGGGAGAATAGCCACTTAATGTCGCGGTAGCGCGCGAACGACCCGCTCAGAAGCAGGCTCGTGACGGTGCGAGTGGTGTCGTGCGGTACCTCGATCACCGCCGGGAAGGTGCCGACGCTCAGCTGGCTGCAGCAGGCTGCGACCAGGGGATGCACATAGACGACGGCCTTGCGTCGATTGAGTTCCTCGAGCACGGGCTTGTACACCGGATGGCCCAGCCATTTGTCGCCGTAATTGGTCTGCAGGTTGATGCCATCCGCCTTGATGACGTCGAATGCGTGCTCGACCTCCTTGAGCGTGGCGTCGATATCCATCATCGAGAGCGGCGCGAAGATGCCGAAGCGCCCCGGATAATCCTTCCGCATCTCGGCCGCATAGTCTTGGCACATCTTCGCCGTCTTGCTCGCCGCTTCGGCGCCATCGTCGAACCACAGGCCGGGAGTGGATGCAAGCGACAGCACCGCCGTCCTGATGCCGCTCTTGTCCATTTGTTCGACCGCCCTCCCCGGCGTCCAGTCCGGTACGCCGGGATAAGGCGGGATCTTGCGCGCGCTCTCCCACTCCGTCTGTCGCTTGAGGTAGGGCGGCGGATAAAAGTGATGATGGGTATCGATCAACGTCCTCTCTGCCTGACCGCGCGCGGCAGGCGCAGCCAGTAGTGTTGCAGCGCCGACAGCTCCTAGCCCTGCGAGAAACTCGCGCCTGGACGCGTGGCTCGATGCGCAGATTGGGCAGTCGTTGAAATTCATGGTCGTTTCTTCCGGATATATTCTTGTGAAGCGAGTGCGGCCGGCGTCCTCCGCCCGGTTCTCCTCATTGCGTTTTGCCGCCAGCAAGGACGGGCCAATCCGCTACCTCGAGGCTAGCATGCGCCGACGTCCGCTGACAGAAGGCATCGTCTTTATTCCCTCCGCGACGCGGACGCCGACGTCTAATCTATCGAGATGTTCGCGTCTTTCGCTAGTCTCCTCCAGGTCGCGAACTGGCTCGCCACCAGTGCACGCATCTCGGCGGGTGTGGTCGCGCGTGGATCGCCGCCCATGCTCTCGAGCTTGTTCTTCACGTCGGGAACTGAAACGGCGCGGCGCACCTCGGCATTGAGCTTGTCGACGATGAGCCTTGGCAGCTTCGCGGGACCCGCAAGCCCGGTCCACGAGATGACTTCAAATCCCGGGATGCTTTCCTCCGCGACCGTGGGCACGTCGGGAAAATCGCGCCAGCGCGTCTTGCCCGTGACAGCGAGCGCGCGGAATTCGCCCGAGCGGATGCGCGCGCTGATCGGTCCCGACGTTGCCGCGATGAAATCGATGTCCCCCTGCAGGAGGCCGGTTATGGCCGGCGCCTCGCCGCGGTAGGGAATGTGCAGAAACTTTGTTTTGGTCTCGTTGCCGATGAGTTCGACCGTGGTGTGCAGGATCGAGCCCACGCCAGCGGAGCCGTATTTCAGGACGCCGGGATTTTTGCGCGCCTCATCGATCAGTTGCGTGAGTGTCTGGAAGCGGGCGTCCTTGCGCACGCAAATAAGAAACGGATAGAAGCTTGCGACCGAAATCCATTCGAAATCTTCGACGACTTTGTAGTTTACGTTCCTGGCGAGCGCGCCATGCGCGGGGTGGGCACTGGGAACGACCAGCAGGGTGTAGCCGTCCGGCTCGCTGCGCGCCACAGCCTCCGCGGCGAGGCTGCCTGCAACGCCGGGCTTGGGCTCGATGACGATCGATTGCCCGAGCCCTTTCGACATCTCGTTTCCAAGAAGCCGGCCGATGATGTCCACGTTGCCTCCCGGCGGGAAGCCGTGCATGAACTTGATCGGACGATCAGGATAATCCTGCGCCGCCGCCGCGCAGGTGACCGCAATCAACGCGACAAGCGTGGTGACGATTGTTCTGGTCATTGTATTTCTCTGCCCGTAGGTAGCTCTTCTTGGAGATCACGGCCGTCGATCACTGCGTGCGCCCAGGGCTGCGCCACAGGCTCTTCGGCGTCAGGCAGTGAACGGCGACTTCGCTGCCGGTTGGCGGCGCGATGCGGCAATCCATAGCCACGCTGGCCAAGCCGTAGGCATCGAGTCGATCGAGCTGCCGCTTCTCGGCGATCAGGTTGATCATGGCCATCGATGCGGCGTCCATCGCCTTGTTGAGATCGGCGTTGATGCCGACGGTAACGTAATCGGTCGCCGTTTCCTTGCTCGGCAGCGCCGCCGGCGGCCTCGCCCTTGCATCCTTCGGATTGAAACAGAACGTGCCCTTCACGATGTCGACGACTTCGGAGATGCGACAATCCCAGCGCTGCATCATGATGCGCTGGGCGTCCGGTGCGGCGACGCGCCGCTCCTCCGTGAGGAACTTCACGGTCTCCGACTTGAGAATCTCGAGCGCCTTGTTGAGGTCTTCATCGTAGCCGAGGGTGAGCCAATGCGTCGGCGTCTCAACGCGGGGCCATTCGAGCGATCGGCCCTTGATCACGTCGACGGTGATGTTGAACTCCCTGAACGCGGTCTCGATGCCCGTGAGATTTATCTCGCCGTTGCCTTGCGCCGCATGCGCGTCGCTCGCCCACAACAGCGCGCCCTTCACGAACACCGGCAGATAAAGCGTCGACCCGGCGGTCAGCTCACGCAGGTCCAAGTTGCCGCCGTAGCGTCCCGGCGGGACGGTGCTGTAGCGTCCGGGCTCGGCGCGCGCGACACCGAGGACTCCGGGAAACGGCCGCAGCGGAACGAAAACGCCGGGCAGGAACTCGGCCACCTTGTTGTCCCAGTCGAGATAGACGTAGCGGATTTTCCCTTGCGGAAACTCCTTCGGGAATTGCCCGGCGAATCCGGGATAGTTCATGTTCACGCCATAGGAGCGCGGGACGATCTTGTTGATCTTCACCTTGAGCACGTCGCCGGGCTCGGCGCCTTCGACGTAAATCGGCCCGGTGAGCGTATGGGCGCCGCGACCCGGAACCTCCTGGCGAATCTTGGCCAGCATCTCCAACGTCGCGCCCGGCACGAGGCGATCGTGGAAATGCATCATGGTTTCCATGACGACGCTATCGCCGGGCTTGATGGTGAGCACCGGCTTCTGCGCATTGTCGTACCAGCCCAACTGCGTGGTCTCCATGGTAGCCGGAAGCAGATGGATTTTTCCCGGCGCTCCGGTCGCGACCGCGACCGTCTGCGCCATTGCTGCGCCATGCGAGATGACAAGAAACGTGCCGGCGAAGATTGTCAGCGCTAGCTTCGACTGCGGCTTCATTTGATCCTCCCTCGTTGCCCAACCGAGCGAACATGTTCGATCGATGGCATCGCTGTCGCTACGGCGATCGTAGTCTCGCCCAGCCTACGTCGTCAGCCATTGGGTCCAGCGCTCGCGCAGCTGGGCGAGCCGCGGCGCGATCCAGGCGGCGTCGTGCTTGAACCCTATCCTTTCGTTCTCGGGCCAGGCCGGCGTCTGACGCAACCGCGCCGGCGTCATCAGCGCGCGCGCCTCGGGATTGGCCGGCCCATACGGCAATAGCATCGCGAAGTCCGCCTGGGGCTTGGCTTGCGCCACGAAATTGCAGAATTGCCACGCCGCCTTCGCGTTGGGGTCGCCTTTCGGCACCAGCAGGTTGGCATAGTAGATCTCGGCCCCGTTCCAGACGATTTCGAGCGGCACCTTGTCCTCGATCAAATCGATGGCGCGCGCGCTCCACATCGCGATCATGTCGACCTCGCCGTCGCGGATGAGTTGCTGCGATTGCGATCCCTCGCGCCACCAGACTTTGATGTGCGGCTTGATCTCGCTCATCTTGCGGAAGGCGCGGTCGACATCCATGGGATAGAGCTTGTCGGCAGGCACGCCATCGGCCAACAGCGCGAACGCGAGGCAGCTGAACGAGCGGTCGTAGAAGCAACGGCTGCCGGGGAATTTCTTGACGTCCCAGACGTCGGCCCAGCTTTGCGGCCCGCCGTTCGGAAACTTGTCCTTGCGGTAGACCAGATTGGTGCCGAGCGAATAGCTGGTGATGCCGTAGTCGCGCACCATGTGAGGGGGCAATTGATCGGCCTTGGCGGCCTCCCGGTCGACCTTCTCGAGCAATCCCTCGAGCACGGCCTGGCCGTATTCGACGTCGCCGAGATTGACCACGTCCCACTCGAAATTCCTGGTGTGAACCTGGGCCTTGAGCTTGGCGAACGAGACGCCGGGCACGGTCTTGATCTCGATGCCGGTCTGCGCCGTGAACGGCTCGAAGAAGGCCTTCCGCCAGGAGGATTCCCATACGCCGCCGTAGGAATTCACATAGACCGTTCGGCCTTGCGCGCGCGCCGCGCGGATGATCGCGGGCGCGGCGAGGAGCGCGCCGGCGCCGAGCGCCAACGCACGACGGCGGGACATCCGAGCTGCCATTCCCATCCCCCGTTTTGCAACGCCAACCGCGCGGCAAAGCCGTTGCCGGTCGATAGCCTCGCGCCGGCCGCTCATGTTACATCATTGCCGAGATGAGCAAAGCTGCGTCGATGCAGGCGGGCTTGAGGCGCGGCCTGCCGTCCCGCGATGGGTTGACGGCTTGGCTGCTGGTCGCACCGGCCGTCCTCTGCATTACCGTGCTGTTCATCGTTCCGATTGGCTACGTGCTCCTGCTCAGCGTCACCGATCCGACGGTGTCGCTCGATCATTACCGCCGCTTCTTCACCGTTCCGCTCTACGCCAACGTGATGGTCAACACGTTCCGGACGTCGTTGATCGTG
>Ga0306920_100014656_pt1 | contig 10711 bp, 10 predicted proteins | sample flu12Cox44000170_FD_204666 | JGI IMG/M metagenome (GOLD analysis project Ga0306920, IMG submission 204666) | Lab enrichment of tropical soil microbial communities from Luquillo Experimental Forest, Puerto Rico - flux4day.12C.oxic.44.000.170 (v2)... | ecosystem: Environmental > Terrestrial >... | reverse complement strand
GATATCCAAACCGATTGTGGTAATCTGCATGTGGACGGCTCCCTGATGTGGTTTGTAGCAACGATCACCTTACGGCGATTCGTCGCCGCGAGCGGGCGCCGTCCACCACATCAAGAGCGGCGCCAAGGGAGCGGCCGCCTTCTTCGATCTGGCGCTCGGCCGGGCCATGTCGGCGCGCATGGAGCTGGAGCAGCGGCTGCGGCTGGCCATCCGCGACAGCCAGTTCTGCTGCGCGTTCCAGCCGAAAGTCGATATCCGCACCCGCGAGGTGGTCGGCTTCGAGACGCTGGTCCGCTGGCGCGACGAGGCGGGCGACATCCATTCGCCGCTCGGCTTCATCGGGCTTGCCACCGAGCTCGGGTTGATCGATCCGATCACCCGTTTCGTGCTGAATGAGGCCATCCGATCGATCGGCGCGCTTGATGATGCATTTGGCGGCGGCAAGGCGATCGCCATCAACGTCGCCGCCAAGCAGGCAGGCGATCTGCGCTTCATGCGCTCTTTTGTCGACGCCCTCGAGGCGAGCGGATGCGCGGAACGCTTCATTGTCGAGGTCACCGAGGATGCGTTCATTGCCAAGAACCAATTCCAGACCCAGGTTCTGCCCATGCTGCGCGAGGCCGGAGCGCGCGTCGCGATTGACGATTTCGGCACCGGGTACTCGTCATTGTCGGTATTGGCCGACATTACCGCCGACGAGATCAAGATCGACCGGTCGTTTATCAGCAACATCCACCAGCGTCCGCGCAGCCAGAGCGTCCTCAAGGCGATGGAATCCGTAAGCGGCGCACTCGGGATGTCGGTCGTGGCGGAAGGCGTCGAGACGTTCGAGGAGCTGGCCTACCTCTTGGCAGGAACACGCATCCGCTATGCGCAAGGATATCACTTTGCCAAGCCTTTCTATCTCGAGGAGGTGGTGCGAACGAATGGCGCGCGGGGCGACGAGCGGGTGCGCCCAGTCGAACGTTTCAGACCGCAGAGCCGAGGCGCGGCGGCCGGGCGAGCGATGCGCAGCCCTCGCCGGGATTGAACAAATGCGCTGGCGCTCGGTGCTTTCCCCGAGCCTCCAACAAAAATAAAGCGAGATCTGATGGTTATATCCATTGTATCCGGGAGCGGGATCCCTATATGATATGTGTTCAAGATCGAAATCCTAACGCTCTGCCAGGCCCGTCCGAAGCGGCGGGCCGTCTGCGTTTACAGGCGCTTCCGCAATGACCCGCCCCAATCGGACTGATCATATTCGCCTGACCTCGCATCCCAACCCGGGCGCAAAGCACCATCTGCCGATCCAGTGGGGCGCGGAAAGCGCCCGCCTGCGCGGCCCGATCGTTGGCACCGTCTCGCGGCCCAATGACCGCAACGTCATTGGCAGCCATGGCGGCTCCTATGCGGTCTATCGCGCGCTTGCGGTCTCTGCGGGCGCGCTTGATCCCATCCGGCGCGCGGACCTGACCAATACGCATCCCGCCGTGAGGATCGGCCCGTTCTCGCAATGGAAGGATGCGCGCCGCATCGTGTCGCTCGATCCCTGGGGCCATGTCGTCGCAGAGACGTTCAGGACGGAGATTGCCGAAGGTCTCGATGCGCGTCCCACGATCGCCATCACCAGGGCGCGCCTCGACATCCACGAGATGCAGGATGCGCTCGAGGCGGGACGGCTCACCAGCGACAGCGAGGTCGTGCACAGCAATGGCAGCATTTCGGTCGTTAAAATCGCCATCGATCCCGTCTGGTACCTGCCTGGCATTGCGGAGCGCTTCGGGAGCAGCGAGATGGGCTTGCGGCGCGCCCTGTTCGAGCAGACCGGCGGAATGTTCCCGGAGCTCGTGACCAGGCTTGATCTGCAGGTGTTCCTGCCGCCGATCGGCGGCACTACCGTCTACCTGTTCGGCGATGTCGAGCAGCTCGGCAACCCGCGCGCGCGCATCACCTGCCGGGTGCACGACGAATGCAACGGCTCCGACGTGTTCGGCTCCGATATCTGCACGTGTCGTCCCTACCTGATCCACGGTGTGGAGGAATGTGCGCGCGGCGCCCAGGACGGCGGTATCGGCATCATCGTGTACAACCGCAAGGAAGGCCGGGCACTCGGCGAGGTGACGAAGTTCCTGGTCTACAATGCGCGCAAGCGCCAGGAAGGCGGCGATGCCGCCGCCACCTATTTCGAGCGCACCGAGTGCGTTGCCGGGGTGCAGGACGCACGCTTTCAGCAGCTGATGCCCGACGTCATCCACTGGCTTGGACTAAATCGCATCGACCGCTTCGTCTCGATGAGCGACATGAAACACGACGCGCTGGTCGGGCAGGGAATCGAGATCGTGGAGCGGGTGCCGATACCCGATGCACTCATTCCGGCCGACGCTCACGTTGAGATCGCCGCCAAGAAAGCCGCCGGTTATTATGCGCCGGAGCCCTCGGTAGCGGATAACGGGCCCGATTCGCTCGGGCGGACCCTCGACAAATCCTGACCCGATCGCCCAGGATTCGGCGCGGGGGCCGGAACGTTTGCGCCCCCGGCCTTTGAGGCGGCATTCATGCAAGGTGTCACCGTAGTCGATCACCCGCTGGTGCAGCACAAGCTGACCCTGATCCGGAACAAGAGTCGCTCGACCAAGACCTTTCGCGAGGTTCTCAAAGAGATCGGGATGCTGCTGTGCTATGAGGTCACGCGCGATCTGCCGTTGACGCCGGTCGAGATCGAAACCCCGCTCGCGCGCATGACGGGCTCGCGCATTGCCGGCAAGAAGCTCGTCTTTGCTCCCGTCCTTCGCGCAGGGCTGACCTTCGTCGAGGGAATGCTCGATCTGGTCCCGGCCGCGCGCCTAGCGCATATCGGGCTTTACCGCGAGCCCAAGACACTGGCTGCGGTCGAGTATTACTTCAAGGCGCCCTCGGATCTTGCCGAGCGTCTCGTGATCGTCGTCGTTCCCATCTTGGCCACCGCCAATACGGCGGTGGCCGCGATCGACCGGCTCAAGGAGCGAGGAGCCATAGATGTCCGGCTGGTATGCCTGATCAGCGCCCCGCAGGGCATCGAGCACATGCGTGCGATCCATCCCGACGTCCCGATCTGGACGGCCGCAATCGACGAGGGCCTCGACGAGCAGGCGTTCATCGTCCCAGGGCTTGGCGATGCCGGGGACCGCGCCTATGGAACCAAATAGCGTTTCAGGCGGCGCGTCGCTCGCGCCGCAGCTGGCCGATGGCGCTGTTGGCAAGCCGCCACAGGTCGCGCTCACCGCTCTGCGCGAGACGCGTGATGTGCCTCGACAACCGCACGCGCATCTCATCCATGTCATTGTGCGCGAGCTCGGGATCGGTGCGCACGAACTGCCATGACTTGCTGAATGCGGTCGCAATCAGATCGGAAACTTCGGGCTCAAAGATAATGGTGTTGACTCCCATGCGCCTCTCCCCGCCGCTGCTTTCTTTTGATTCTGATTGGCGTGATATCTCACGAAGCTTGCTGCCAGTACAGCCATAAAAGCGATGGTGCGCCGCCAAAATGTGCTGCACTGCCCATATGGAAGCCAAACCATTGCTGCGCTGCCGCGCAAACGACCGCATTTCGTCACAAATCTTTAATGCGGCGCAACATTGCGCGCCTCCGAATGACAGTGGCGAGCCGGCCACCCAATGGCGGCGAAGTCCAATTTCGATTTTGGCGCATGATCTTAGGTTCGACTCCATTTGCCCCCTGGGCCGCAAGTGCCCGAAAGCCACACCCCTGCTGATAATCAATGCATTTCCAAATCGGAAACCAAAAAGGTCTAACTTTCACCTTGCTCCGGGTCGATGGAGTGAGAGCTTGGACTTGCGTTTTTGAGTCGACTTGACGCGGGGGAAACGCGCCATCAGGCACCGAGGTTTGTTCGTCGCAATCCTGGGGGGCTCTTATGACTGACATGTCGTTTGGACCATCCGGTCGCACGACCCGGATTGGCAGGACTGCCTACACCACAGCCGTCAGCCGTTCCATTGCGCTCGATGCATTTGCGTATCGGCGCGCCAAGAGCAGGCATTCAATCGATCTCGCGGGACTTCGCAGACGTTTGCAGGCCGGCAATCCTGCAGCGCCGCGCGAGCGCGGAATCGCACGAGGCTTTGTCGATTTTCTCCTCGGCAGGGTCGTCCACCGGACGTAAGCGCCGGCGAGATGCCGTCCTTCTCTTGCGGGAGCCGGTCAGCGCTCGTGCGACGGCGATCGACCCCGCATCGAGATTTTGCTGTTGCGGAGCGGTTCAGATGCTCAATGCGAGCAGCTCAACAATGCCAATTCCAACCAGCAGCACGATGAGCGCCACAGGATCGTAATCCAACCACTGCCAATACTTGCGCATGACGTCCCCCTTGTCCTGTCAGCTTGGTCGCGCCGACACGCCAAAAGGTTCAAAGGTCGGCAGGTCCGGCCGGCCTGTCGCCCCGTAAGTACTTGATTTTACAAGCGGCCGAGAAGCCGCGGCGGTCACAATTTCAGCTGCCGGGCCAGCTCCTCGGCCGCCTGACGTTTGGCCGCAATCTCGGTCTCGAAGGCTTTGTCGGCACGGTTGATCTCGGCCAGACGGTCCTCCTGGGTCTTGAGCATATCAAGATACCGGCGACCGAGATCGGAGCCTTGACCGGCGGACTGCAGGTTGCGCCGGATGCGCTCCTGGTCATCCGCTATCTTCTTTCGCTCGGCGTCGAGTTGCAGCCGTTCTGACTTGGCCTTGGTCATCTCGGCCACCAGAGCGCCAAGCCTCGCCACCGCGTCACGCACAGCTGCGTTCTCATTCTGCAGCCCGCGCAGGCGCGCGAGAATATCCTCGGGCCCAAGCTCGGTAAGAGTGATCGTCTCGGCGTCGACGCACTCGATCGCCAGGGCAGCCTTGGTCGTTTGCCCTTTCGGAGCAGGGATTTTGTATCGCCACCGGGTCGGTGTCGCATCTACTCCCTTGCTTTCGGCCGCAGGCGACCAGCCGGCAAGGCGCGGCTCCTCAATGGTGATCTCGCGATCCTCCTCTGTTGGCGGCGTGATCTCGTAAGCGATGCTGCGGCGCGAACGCGTGGTCAGCGTCAGCACTCCGTTGACAGCCTTGCCAAGCGTGCTGCGCACCACGCCTTTGTCATCGCGCCGAATATCGGTCTTGGAATCAAGCGCGAAGGTCACGAATTTCGGCATGCCGCGAAGCAGCAGCGGCAACTGTGCGTCGCCCACAAAATTCATGCTGCCGTCGGCTGCAGCATCGTACGCCGTCACGATTCCTGCGGGCAGGCTCGTCTCACCGTCATTGCGTACCTGCACGGCGGCAAGTGGATGGCGGGCGGCGGTGTCGGGCTGATAGAGCCAGGTGCGCGTGACAGCGATCTCCCGATCAACGAATGGCACCATCATGGTGTGGCCGGTGCCAAGCGAGATCCTGGCGGGGAAGCGGTAGAGCAGCTGGGTTGATGCCTCCTCGGCCTCGGCCGCCTGCGCGGCCGCTGCGAGCACTTCCGGCGCCGACGCCTCGCGCGCTGGGGCAGGCCTTACTCCGCCGGGCAATGCAAAGGCCGGGGCGGGAGCCGGTTTCGGAGCACTGAAGACCATAGGAGGTGGCGGACGCGCCGCCAGCCGAGCCTGCGCATCGTCGGTGTGCGGCGTCACCCGCGCGGCGGTTGAAACCGGCACCTCGGTTCGCTCGGCAAAAAATGCCGTATAGAGCGGCTGGTGAAGGGTTACCGGATTGCCAGACACCAGCAACAGATCGACGTTCTTCCAGTCGCCGCCGGTGAGATTCTCCACGACCGCCCATCCCTGGAGGCGGGCTTTTTCCCCCTCCTTCGGCAGCACAAGGCGGTACGCCGTTTTCCAGACCGGCGCCGGGACCACGTAGCTGATGGCAACCCTGCGCGTGCCTTCGCCGAGAAAGCCGATCGACACAGTGCGCCGGTCCTTGGCGCGGTTCTCGCGCAGGCCGGCGAGCGCACGTTCGATTTGCGCATTGGCCTGCGCGTCCGTGAACCGCAACGCGGTCAGCTCCTCGAGCACCGCCTGCACCAGGCCCTTCTCGGTCATGAGGGTCAGGCGATGCCGGCTCGTCTGGCCGCCATTGTTGGGAAGCGTGACCTCCTCGGTCTCGACGCGGAACACGCGGCCTTTGGCAATAACCGGACCGGCAATCTCGACCTCGCTGCCGACCAGCGCATTGAGCAGCGCCGTTGGCGAGGCAAGTGCGTCCGGCCCGAAGGGCAGATCCTGGAACAGCTCGTCGAGCGGCGCCTTGCCCGGCAAGGTGACGGCACCAACCGCTCCTTGCCGGTCGAGGACGGTCAGGCTTTTGAGGATGTCATCGACCTGCTGGAGGCGCACGGAAAGCTCGACCGTTGAGCCTCCGGTGATCGATCCGGAATGCGTGAACTGCGCGAGCCCCGAGCTGGAGAGAACGACTCGCGAAAGCGGAAGCTCGTCTGCGCCGGCTTCGCCGGCGAGGAGACCGGCAAGCATGGCTGCCGACCCCAGCAACCTACGTACATGCATGCGCGGCTTGTTCATGCTGGCACGGCATCCTCGACGAGTGGGCCGAGCATGAATGCGCCGCGTGAGCCGCATGGCTCTCCTCCCTGTTGCACATTCCGGGTTGTGGCGGCGATGAGCATGGCCCGCCGCGCGACTACGAACCCTACTCGCCGCGCTTCGGCGGCAATGCCAGATGGCGCGCCGCTGCGAGCCAGGGAATCCAAGTCATCTCGACGGCACGCGCCCAGAATGCAAACGGACTGGCGGTCTCCAGAAAGCGGCCGAATGCTTCAAACGAGGGCGTAGCCTGCAGGTTGATTGAAATCTGCTCAGCATCCGCATCAGGCAACCGGCGATGCACAATCTCGATCGCGAGGCCCGGCAAGCGCGCGGTCGCCCGCGTCGTTTCATTCTCAACATGGCGGTCAGGCAAGCATCCCTCCCGGGCAGCACACGCCGGCACTGTCGTTTCTGGATCTCCGGTCTCGACGCGTCTTGCTACGGTTCCGCAGGCGGAACCTTCATCTCGTGAAAGCTGCGCTCGATCATCGCATAGGTTTCGCGCACCAGGATGTGCGTTGCAACCTCGTTCTCCGTGCGCCCGAGCTTTCCCAATGTGGCGAGCAGAACCAAGTAATTGAAGGTTTCAATAGGCAGGGTCAGGCTCAGGGACCTGGCCTCCGAGCGGTTTTCTGGTCGAGCCATTGCTACGCATCTCACATAATAATACGATTATAATGCCATTATAACGCTTGCTTGGCGAATCGAATCATGAAACCGTTGGCGGAGCGCTGATCCCCCAGCCAACTCGGGACCCAAGCGGCGGATTCTATGGTCCCGGCGTCGGCCCGGCATCGGCGCCAGCGACGGTCGCTGCCGAATCGCCGCATCCGGGCGCGCGAAGGCGGCGAACCCGCGAGAACGCAATCGTCCGCAGGTCGAGGCCATGACGACAAGCGAATCCAATGCGACTTGGACCAGCGAGCGCGTTGCGCTCCTGAAGGACCGGATCGAGGCCGGCCTCTCGTGCGCGCAGATCGCCCGCGAGATCGGGGTGAGCCGCAATGCCGTCATCGGAAAGGCAAACCGGCTCGGCCTGTCGCGTTTCAAGAATGTCGGGCCCGGCATTGGACGTAGAGCCGCTCGTGTTCCACGCCCGAGGACCGAGGCTTCGCACCGCACCCTGGTGGCGTTGTGGGCAAGGCCGCAGCCCGAGCTAGCCGAGGCACCGGAAGACAGCGCGAGCCGCTGCTCCCTCCTCGATTTGCAGCAGTGGAATTGCCGCTGGCCCATGGGCGACCCGACTTGCGAAAATTTTGGCTTCTGCGGAAACAAGCACCTCGGCAACCTGCCCTATTGCCCTCTCCACGCGCGCATGGCCTATCGCCCCGCCGCACGTCTGGCTCGCTACGCCGAACTCTGACCTTCTCAGCATTGCCGGGAGAAACCGTCAGGATTACCGTCCCAGCTGGCTTGCTGCGCGGCTCGACCCCTTCCCGCGCGTCGGCGCGCTCGCGTCTCTTCCCGTAGCAATGCAGAGCCCATGATCCTCAGCCGAAGCGGTCGCTGGTTTCTTCATCTGACAGCAGGCCTGCTGCTTGCGTGCGCGTCGTCGGCGTTTGCCGAGCAGTATCCGAGCCGCCCGGTTCGGCTGATCGTTCCGTTCCCGCCCGGCGGTAGCAACGACGTGGTCGGCCGGCTGGTGGCCGTACAGCTGAGCGAACGTCTTGGGCAGCAGGTCTTCGTCGACAACCGCGGCGGCGCCGGCGGCGTGATCGGGACGGAGGCTGCCGCCAGCGCCGCGGCCGACGGCTACACGCTGCTGATCGTATCGACCGCGCATGCGATCAATCCAGCGCTTTACAAGCTCAACTATGATCCGGTGCGGTCGTTTGCTCCCGTCACCATCCTCGCCAGCGGGCCCAACGTGCTGGCGGTCAACCCGCACCTTCCCGCGAGCTCGGTGAAAGAGCTGATCGCACTGGCGCGGGAAAAGCCGGGCGCAGTGGAATACGCCTCCGCCGGCATCGGCAGCTTCCAGCATATGGGCGGCGAGTTGTTCAAGCTGATGGCGAGCGTCGACATTCTGCACGTCCCGTACAAGGGCGGCGGCCCCGCCATGAGCGACGTGATCAGCGGGCACGTCAACGTTATCTTCAGCTCGCTTATCCAGACCACGCCTTTCATCCAGTCAGGCCAGCTCAGGGCGCTCGGTACCGGAGGGAGCAGGCGCAGCGCGGTGCTTGCGGACGTGCCGACCATCGCCGAGGCGGGGGTTCCCGGCTATGCGGCCGAGAACTGGTGGGGGATCGTGGCGCCGGCCGGCACGCCGCCAGCGATCATCGAGCGGCTGCAACGGGACATCCAGGCCGTGCTGAAGGCTCCGAGCCTGCAGCAGCAGTTCGGGCGTGAAGGCGCATCAACTCTGGAGATGAGCTCCGCCGAGTTCGCAGCCTATATCGAGAGCGAAATTGCCAAATGGCGGCGGGTCGTCGAGCAGGGCAACATCCGCGCGCAATAGACAGCTCACGGTCACAGACACGGGACCCGACCTGTCGTCCGGCGCCCTATCTACGCCCTTTTCAGCCTGCATTGGCCTAGACCGCATGCAATAGGGATATCTGGCCCGCGCATGCAGGTCGCGCACCACTGCCTGAAAGATGTCTCATGTCCACGTCGATGATCGAAGTGCAGAACCTCGCGAAACGATATCGGCTCGGGGAGACCACCACTGCGATGCGCGACCGGCTTGCCGCACTGCTTCACCCCCATCGCAAGCGGGTGCAGAACGGCGGATGTCACGATGACGAGAAGCAATGCGAATTGTGGGCCCTCAGGGGCATCTCCTTCTCCGTTGAGCCCGGCGAGGTCATCGGCATCATTGGTCGAAATGGAGCAGGCAAGAGCACGCTTCTGAAGATTCTCAGCCGGATTACCGAGCCAACCAGCGGAACGGCGCGGCTGCGGGGCCGGGTTGCCTCGCTGCTGGAGATTGGCACGGGCTTTCACCCGGACCTGACCGGACGCGAGAATATTTTCCTGAATGGCACCATCCTCGGCATGAGCAGAGCAGAGATACAACGTAAATTTGATGAGATAGTCGCTTTTGCCGAGATCGACAGATTTCTGGACACGCCGGTCAAGCGCTATAGCAGCGGAATGTATGTCCGGCTTGCCTTCGCGATCGCGGCCCACCTCGAGCCGGAAATCCTCATTGTGGACGAGGTGCTGGCCGTCGGGGATGTTCAATTCCAGAGAAAGTGCAGCGGGCAAATGAGCGCCGTGGCCGCGCAGGGACGTACAGTCCTGTTTGTCAGCCATAACATGGTGGCGGTGCGCACTCTTTGCTCGCGCGCAATCCTATTGTCCAACGGCCGCATCGCTCAGGATGGTGCGGCACAGGAAGTGACGGAGACTTATCTCCGTGATGGCCATGCGGCGATGGGCAAAGTCGAATGGCCCTTGGCAGATGCCCCTGGGGACGAGTTTGTTCGCCTGAAATCGGTTTCCGTATCATGCGACAGCATGGAGGCGGGCCGGGTCGATATCCAAAAAGGATTCGAGCTTGCAATCGAGTACCGCGTTTTGGAGACGTGCCGAGGTCTTAACGCGGGGCTTATTCTCAATAATGCCCAGGGCGAGCCGGTGCTGATCTCAGGCAACCTGAAATCATGCTCCTCATCCTACGATCCGTGGGTCGAGCAAACCTTTGCCCCCGGTATCTATCGCACCACTTGTGTGTTTCCAGGCTGCCTGCTCAACGCCGGAGCCTACTCCCTGACCATCGACATCAACGACGCCTCGCTTTATCGAATGCTCGTCCATGTAGTCGATGTGCTGAAGTTCGAGATCGTTGATACCGGCTACATGCGAGAAGAGTATCATGGCCCATGGCCGGGCAATGTGCGGGTAAAGCTTCCGTGGTCGACTGAATTTGCGGGTGTGATGGTGGGATAATCCGCGACGACCGGCAGGGTCGATCCTCCATCGCCCTGCGCATCCAGCGCGGTTCAAACGGAGTTGCCCATTCCCGCACGCATCACACGACGTCGGCTTGCCACCATCGGGGCGTCGGCTCTCGGGGCATCGGCAGCCCCCTCGCTGCCCGGGGCCCGGCCGGGCGCTGCTGCCGCCGGCGCAAGCGAAAATTCCCGCGCCTTTCCCGCCGGATTTCTGTGGGGTACCGCGACCGCCGCCTACCAGATTGAAGGGGCAAGCAACGAGGATGGC
>Ga0306920_100014655_pt1 | contig 10711 bp, 8 predicted proteins | sample flu12Cox44000170_FD_204666 | JGI IMG/M metagenome (GOLD analysis project Ga0306920, IMG submission 204666) | Lab enrichment of tropical soil microbial communities from Luquillo Experimental Forest, Puerto Rico - flux4day.12C.oxic.44.000.170 (v2)... | ecosystem: Environmental > Terrestrial >... | reverse complement strand
TAACTGCCTTTCGCGAAGGCATGGCCGTCCACGGGCGCTACGGTCAACCCTGCCCTAGATGTGGTGAAAAGGTTCTGCGCATTCGGTACGCCGAAAACGAAACGAACTACTGCGCCCGCTGCCAAACCGGCGGAAGAGTCCTCGCCGATCGCGCTCTCTCCCGCCTTCTCGGTTCGGACTGGCCACGCACCCTCGAAGAACTCGAAGCCCTCAAGCACCGCTAAACCCGTCAACCCCAGCGAAGTCCGCGCAAGAGAGTTCTCTCTTCCTGCAGTCTGCGCCGGCATCCCCCCATGGCCCATGCTATTCTCGTGCCCTCGGATGCCTGACGACCTTCACTTCATGCAGCTCGCGCTTGCCGAAGCCCGCGCCTCCGCCGAAGCCGGCGAGGTTCCCATCGGCGCCGTGCTCGTCCAAGATGACAGCGTCCTCGCCCGTTCCGGCAACCGCACCATCCGCGACAGCGACCCCACTGCCCACGCCGAAATCGTTGTCCTCCGCGAAGCCGCGCGCCTCCTCGGCAACTACCGTCTTGCAAGCACCATCCTTTACGTCACCCTCGAACCCTGCTCCATGTGTGCCGGCGCGATCGTTCAGGCTCGCGTTCCGCGCCTCGTCTATGCCGCCGACGACCCCAAAGGCGGAGCATTCCGCTCATGCTTCGAGATACTCTCCAGTCCTAAGCTAAACCACTCCGTCGACGTCACCCCCGGCCTCCTCGCCGCAGAATCGGCCTCCCTTCTCCAATCCTTCTTCTCTTCCCGCCGCTAATCACAATTCTTCTCGACGGCTCCAAGCGTGCCCTGCACCATAGCGCGACTCGTTTCTTTCCTGCGACTCCACTACGTGCTTCCCTTTTTCCTGCCGCTTTTTCCTGCTCCCTCTCAGGTCCGTCTTTCTCTTCCTTCTGTGTCCTCCGTGGGCTTTGTGGCCAATCCTGCTCTTTCTTCCCGTAGCACGAGCGCGCGCGGGTTTGCTAAACTAGCAGGGCCAACCACCGCGGAGAGGTGACTGAGTGGTTGAAAGTACTCGCCTCGAAAGCGAGCATACGGGGAACCGTATCGTGGGTTCGAATCCCACCCTCTCCGCCATTTCCTCAAGGGCAACTCGCACTTTGACCAGACCATGCCTTGCTTTAATGGGCCCTCTTCGACACACGAGCGACCAACTCGTCCAATCTCGAAAGCAAAAGCTTGAGGATGGGAGATTGGTTCGACTTTTTGTAGCCGAGGACCAAATCGATAGTTGGCGTATCTCCCTTGAGAGGGCGCTGTGCAGCCACCGTCAGACTCCCCGCGTCGGCAACCGCGACGAAGTAACGAAGATGTCGTAATTCCATCCTGGCTCCCATGCTTGGGAAGCATGGGAGCCAGCCTAACTAAAGTATATTTCAACGGCGCTACCACGAGTGGCGCTCGGAATCGAATGAAGTGACCTGAGCTGTACAGAACGCCCTAGACCGGTACGTTAGCCATGCCTAGGTTATATGCCTCTGAATCAAGGGAGGAAATGCCGTGAGTTCACCAGTTGCTTTGATTACCGGGGCGAAAGGCGATGTCGTCGTCCAAAATGGTACTCGGCACGCATGGCGAAACAAAGGCACCACGCCGGGGACGATGTTGTTCTTTCTGAATGGCGCGAAAAGAATGACGCGAGTATTCATGCCGCTTGCGCACTTCTGAGGGCGACTCTCTCTAAATTGTCTACTTTCGATCCAGATATTGTTCTTACATCAACTCTTCGACGAATGATCGGGCGATATCTGACGGTACTGTCAGATTCCGATTGACCAGCGGGCCTTCGTTCAGCACCGGCTCAGCTTCGTGCAATGGAGGAATATCATTCCGCTCAAAGAACTTTCCGATGGGAATCTCATCGCCCCAAATCACCGACTTCTCGATTGCCCTCGTCCAGTCGCCTGGGTCGAACGAGGAGTCATCCTCGAGCTTCTTCAGTCGAGGACGGAACCATTGATAGGTATTATCGTAATTGTATGTGACACACGGGCTGAACACGTCCAGAAAGGAAAAGCCTTTGTGCTGAATACCCTTCTTGATCAAGTCTGTGAGATGTTTCTGGTCGCCGCTGAAACCCCGAGCAACGAAGGTTGAACCGGCGGCCAGTGCGAGCGAAATCGGGTTGACCGGCGCCTCAAGGTTGCCGAACGGCATGCTTTTCGTCTTCATTCCAAGGCGGCTGGTGGGCGACGTCTGGCCGGTTGTCAGTCCGTAAATCTGGTTATCCATGACGATGTACAGCAAATCGACGTTGCGCCGCATCGTGTGAATGAAGTGGTTGCCGCCGATCCCGAAGCCATCGCCGTCGCCGCCCGTCACCAGTACAGTCAGCTGGTGATTGGCCAACTTCAGACCGGTCGCAACTGCCAGGGCCCGGCCATGTAGCGTATGCATTCCGTAGGTATTTATGTACCCGGGCAGATTAGACGAGCAACCGATGCCGCTGATAATGACCACGTCATGGTTCGGTATTTGCAGTTCGACCAGGGCCTTTTGAATGGCGGCAAGTACCCCGAAATCGCCACAGCCGGGACACCAGTCCGGATCTACTTTGCCTTTCAAATCCGCCACCGTCAGTTGACCAGCACGTTGCACGCCTGTCGCCATCGGGATTCTCCTTAAACCATAATTTCGTGCATCGGCACGGAGAGGTGCGTCTTCCCAGCTAGCTGTTCCTTCACTGCCTCGACAATGTGGTGCGGCATGAAAGGTTCGCCGTCATATTTACGAATATGCCCTTCAGGTACAAAGCTGGTCTCACTGCGCAGGTAGCGGGCAAACTGACCACTGAAATTGTTTTCCACGATAATCGTATGGCGGGCATCTTTCAAAATTTTCAGAATTGTCTCGCCATGTAACGGCACAAGCCACCGGATCTGGAGTTGGTTGGCGGAGATTCCTTGCTCATTGAGAATCTCGCAGCTCTCCTCGATGACACCCCTTGTCGAACCCCAACCCACCAACGTGACGTCGGCGCAAGGCGGACCAACCAATTCCGGCGGCTGCACGGCAGCCTCAATACCACTTACCTTCCGCATGCGCTTTTCCATCATGGCGCGCCGCTTTACCGGGTTCGTGAACTCATCGCTGATCAGTACGCCGTCTTCCATATGTTCGTCAGTGGCCACCGTGTGTATGTGACCCGGCACGCCCGGAACCGCGCGTGGTGAAATGCCACTCTCCACAAACTTGTACCGTTTGTACCCGCCGTTCGTGGTCGCGCCCGAGGAGACCCCGTTGTTTCCCGTGATCAACTCACCACGATCGACGTGAGGTGCAAAGTCTAATTCGCTGGGATGCACGCTAAGGCGGCCCTCCGAAAGCAGAAGATCGCAAAGCACAAGACCGGGGCACTGGAAGCGGTCAACAAGGTTGAACATCTCGGGAATCAACTTGAAGCAATCCCCGATGTCCAGTGGGGCCGCAATCACTCGCGGATAGTCGCCGAACGCAGCACCGAGCATTTGCCAGAGATCGCCCTGCTCCGTTTTCGTCGGAACGCCCGTCGATGGGCCGGCACGCTGGCAGTCAATTACCACTACCGGCGTTTCGATCATTGCGGACATTCCCAGGCCTTCGCTCATCAATGCAAAACCTCCGCCGGACGTGGCGCACATCGAGCGAACACCCGCGTGTGCAGCGCCGATAGCCATATTGATGACGCCGATCTCGTCTTCCACTTGACGCACCATGATTCCCGCTTTGCGTGCGTGTGACGCCATCCAATGCAACACGCCGGTAGAAGGACTCATGGGGTAGGCACAGTAAAACTTCACTCCCGCAGCGGCTCCCCCCATGGCCAGCGCCATATTTCCGCTGAGAATGGCGTATCGCTCGTTCGCCTTGGGAAGAGGATTCGGGAACGGCCGGAAATGGGCGGCGGCGTAGTCATAACCGGCCCGCGCCACTCCAACATTCTCGGCCACTACGGCATCGCCTTTTTTCTTGAACTGCTCTCGCAGGACTTCTTCCAACGACGAGAACCCGATACCCATCATGTGTAGTCCAGCGCCCATCGCCAGTGTGTTCTGGGCTACCTTATTTCGAGTGATATCGACCAGCTGGGAGACGGGAAGCGGGCAGAGTTGCACTCCATCAGCGGCGGTGCCCGGCGTAATTGCGTCGGCGTTATAGATGCAAGCCGCGCCGTCGCTGAGCAGTTGGAGATGACGATCTGCGGTGTCTTGGTTCAGGGGAATCAACAAATCAATCCGGTCGCCCATATTGGTGACCCGCGCAGGCCCGGTTCGGATAGTCAGCAGTGTATGCCCACCCCGGATGATGGATTGATAAGCATTGTACGCGTTCAGGTGAAGACCGCGCCGGCTGAAAATCTTTGCAAAAATGTCTCCGGGCGTGGCCACACCCTGCCCGGCCGCGCCTCCAATGGCGATCGCGAAGGTTCGATTCATGAGACCCTCTCTATTTGCAAGCTTTGTGGTGGGCAAAGACACAGGGATTGACCGTGGCCCAAAGGAATGACCAGATTCCCGCGGAAGCGAAAACTCATGGGAATCTCCCAGTTACTCTGCAAGTTAGCCGGAGTATACACCCAATCGGCGAAACGGCCTAAGTCTGTGGTAACAAAGCCCTGATGCAATCAATTATCTGAACGAAGAGAGCCGACAGCAATCCGGAAGCGACATCAAGACCGCGTGGCAGAAGAGTCGGCTTTCCGTACATTTGAATTCACTTCCTTATGCACAATCTGCGACGCGCAGCGCGCATTTCTTGTCCCGTTTGATTGGTTCCTCGTCACCCTAAGTTTGGTTGCGTGTGCCCAGTCTCCTATCCAAATTGAAGGCCGCGCTGATCAATGCCAGATGCGTAAACGCTTGTGGAAAATTGCCCAGCGCTTCACCTTGGGAGCCTATTTGCTCTGCGTAAAGACCGAGATGATTTGCGTAACCGAGCATTCGCTCGAACAGGAACATGGCTTGATCAAGTTTCTCCGGGTTGGCCTGGCTCGCGCGTGTCAGCGCCTCTACCAGCCAGAACGAGCACATGTTGAATGTACCCTCCTCACCGGGGAGCCCATCAATGCGGGGATTCGGAGGGTAGCGGTACACGAGACTGTCGCTGACAAGACCACCTTGCCCGGGGCTCTTGAGAATAGCTTCGATCGTGCTGAGCATCCGGGGGTCGTTTGGAGCCATAAAAAATACCAGGGGCATGATAAGAAGGGAAGCGTCTAAGTCCTCGCTGCCGTAGAATTGAGTGAACGCGCGACGATTCGCGTTCCAGCCTTGCGTCATCACTTCCTCGTAGATGCGATCACGCTCCTCGATCCACCTCGCACGATTTGCGGGCAAAGCGCGCTTGTCCGCCAGGCGCACACCGCGATCCAGCGCAACCCAGTTCATAACCTTTGAGAAGACAAAATGCTCCTCACGATTGCGCATCTCCCACAGCCCAGCGTCGGGACGCTGCCAATTTTCACTGATCCAGTCCAACCGACGGCGAATCCTGACCCACGGATCGTAGGAGATAGGGCTCACGTACTTGTTGTACAAGTAAAACGCATCCATAAACTCGCCATAGACATCAAACTGGAACTGCGAAACGGCAGCATTGCCAATGCGTACAGGGCAAGATCGCCGGTATCCCTCCCAGTGGTCCAAACTCTCCTCAGCAATCTCGCAGTCTCCGTGAATGGTGAAGAGCACCGGCACAGGCTCATTCGGGCGAAGGTGCTTGGATGCGCGGCTCTCAATCCAATTCATGAACCCGGCAGCCTCTTCTCGAAAGCCAATGCGGAGGAATGCGTAGACCGTAAAAGCCGCGTCCCGTACCCAGGTGTAACGGTAGTCCCAGTTCCGGGTGCCCCCGACGACCTCTGGCAAGCTGCTTGTCGGAGCGGCAATGATCGCCCCGGTAGGTTCGAAGGTGAGAAGCTTCAGAGCCAAAGCCGATCTTTCGACTTGCTCTCGCCAGCGCCCTTGGTAGGTACTGGAAGAAAGCCACTTCTGCCAGAACTTCAAGGTTCGCTGGAAAAGCTCTTCGGCTTCCAGTTCGGGAGGCGGCAAAGGAACCGTGGCACCGGGGTCGTGAGCCCTCAGAATGAAGACTTGCGACTTCCCTTCCTCAAGGACGAACTCCGCGTTCACACCGCCCTGCCCGTCCTGCTTCAGGGGCACCGCGGTCGAAAGAGTAAAGGTCAGTTTGCCGGCATTGAAGCTTGCTCCATTGGTGTCGAGGAGAGTTTCGTGGCTCTCACGTCCGTAGTTGAAGGCAGGGCGGCAATGGAGCAAGAGTCGCACCGTCCCCTTGACGCAGTGGATGCGGCGGCAGAGATGGCGATTCCAAGGTGAGTCGGCAGGAAGCCCTACAGGCATGAAATCTTCCAGTTCCGCGATTCCATCGGGAAGCAAGAATCTCGTCACCAGGATGTTGGTGGAAGGCCAGTAGAACTGTTTGTGCCGTGCTTGATCGCCATCTGGGCAAATCTGAAAGCGGCCGCCCTTGGTGTCATCCAAAATTGCCGCAAAGAGGCTCGGGGAATCGAAGTGCGGATAGCAGTACCAGTCGATCGACCCGTTCATGCCAACCAGGGCGACCGTGCGCATGTTACCGATGATGCCGTAGTTCTCGATGGGCTGATAAGACATCGGTCTATCCTCTCACAACAACGGGGCTTCTCATTCAGCACGAGGGCTTATCTTGCGACTTCGGAGCATCGCGCTCAAAATCCGCTGCTCAAACGCCAAAAGACTTGCCGTCGCAATCCGCAACGAACGACCGCACGATCGTATCCAACTTTTGGACTCTTTTGGAAGAGAATGCCAAGCTGCAGAGCCGCTTCCCGGTTTAGGGTGTGACGGTAACCACCTTTTTCTAACGGCTTGTTCTCTTCTCAAACGATTCGAATTGTCGGATTGCCGGTTATTTAACTGGCATCTTTCGCAAGACTCAAATCGACGGAATAGTCCGTTTTTCGTCCGGGCGGATTGCCAGCCACCATCCAACCAGAGCGCTTCCAATCGATAGCCCGGCACAACAGAATAGAACTACGCGGAATCCGGAAGCAAAGCTTTCAGAGATTGCGCCCCGGATCGCCACAATCGTGTTCGCGTCAAGGCCCTCAGGTGGTTCAAGGCCGGCTAGCTCAACCTCTCTCGAACGGATATCCTGAACAATATTCGACGGCAGTCTAAGGTTCGCAAGACTTTGTTTTAAGTGGGAATCGAAGTTTTCCATCATTACACTTCCAAATACGGCGATCGCCAGGACTCCCGCTACGCGGGCAACCGCATTGTTGATCCCCGACGCGGTTCCCGCCTGTTGCTGGTCGACAGAATTCATGACCACCGTCGTGAGCGGCGCTACAGTGACCGCCATTCCCAAGCCGAACACCAACGAGGCGGGAAAGTCCGTTTTCCAGTAACTTCCTCGGGCGTGCATTTCGGCAAACAGCACGAAACCGAGCGCGACAATCAAAGGGCCGACTACAAGCGGGACCCTTGCACCATAACGGTTAACTAACCCACCGGACCATCGCGACAGAAGGAACATTAATAAGATCATTGGCAACATCGCGGAGCCGGTTGCCGTTGCCGAGTACCCTTGCACTTGGATTAGGTCCATCGGGAACAGAAAGAAGAAGATCCCAATTGTAGCGTAGAGAAACATCGTGAGAAGGTTCGCGCCGAGAAACGCACGAGACCTGAAAAGCGTGAGCGGCACCATCGGCGATAGCGAGCGAGCTTCAACCACCAAGAAAACGCCGAGAAAGAGCAAGCCGCCGGACAAGCTTGCCAATACCAGCGGGCTTGCCCAGCCCAGCCTCGCGGATTCCAGAAATCCGGTTACTACGCCGGCCAGCCCCACTGTAGCGAGCAGTGCCCCTAACCAATCAACCCGCTTGGCGTCCCCACCACGGCTTTCCGGCACATGGCGAAGAGAAATCGCCACGACGGTAACTGCTAGCGGCACGTTCAACAGGAAAGCCCAGCTCCAGGAGGCATATTGAATGAGCCATCCGCCAAGGAGCGGTCCGAAAGCGGTGGTTATCGCCGTGAAGCCGGACCATGTACCAATCGCTTGGCCGCGGGACGCTTCGTCGAAACACGAGCTAATTATTGCGAGGCTGCCCGGAACCAGCAATGCGGCACCAATCCCTTGCACGCAACGTGCGGTAATCAGTTCGTGGATGCTGGAGGCGAAACCGCAAGCTGTTGATGCTGCGGCGAATACTAATACACCGGTGAGGAACATCCGTCGGCGTCCAAACAAGTCTCCAAGAGCGCCGCCGGCAAGAATCAGCGACGACATGAAAATTCCGTAGGCCTCGACTACCCACTGCACATCGACAACGCTCGCGTGGAATGTTGCCTGGAGTGTGGGAACCGCAACATTAACGACCGTCCCGTCAATGAAAGCCATGCTCGAGCCCAGGATGGTCGCCGCCAGGATCCACGGTCCTGCCGCGGTTACTCGTCGTTGGACGCGCACCCTCCCTGACGCCATTACGCCTTCATCGCATGGTGTTTTCATGAACCTACGGATGCGTCGGTCTACGGGTTTGGTGCGAATTACGCGAAGGGCGGCAGGCTACGGTCGCGAAACGTCTTTCTTTGGTGCCGCTTGAACCGGATTCGGGGTGGTCGCGCCTGGTCCCGACACCTCTTCGTCCAATGGCTCAACCGTTCGTCCTCACCGGGCCTATAGCCGGCAATTCGTCCTGATGCTCCGCGACTTCCAGATTCGTCTGGACTCGCTCGCAATCACCTCAAACGCCCTGGAAAACGTCGCCGATGAAGTCTTAGGGCCCCTAACGTGGGCGCCGCACTTTGCGTCTGAGGCGACGGTAGGGTTACGGCGACGATTTCGTCGAGCGGTTTGCCTTGTTTCTCGGCGGCAGCGCGAATATCAGGATCCTTCGCTCTGCAAGGGAGCCGCCGGTCGTGGATGACCCGATACCCGTGCTGAGGAAGAACAGCGTCTGCGTGTCCCAATCGCCGGCTGAGAGCGGCCGGCCCTGCGTATAAAAAAAATGGAATTTCATGACTTCCAGGGCTTTTTTATATATCATGGGTGCGCCTAGCCTTCGGTTAACTGCTATTTGGGGGGAATGGCGAGCTTAGCAAGGGCGGCAATCGTAGGCTCCCAGCTGAAGGTGCGCTTTCAAAACGTTCGCGGCGAAGGTCCCTTCGTTGTGAATTGCGGATTCTTGTAGACCCATGGGCTCTAAAAATCCACATCTCTTCTAGTGCGAGAGGGCGAATTTATGCCGGCGCGCAACGGTCAATGCATCAACCTCGGCCTTTGTCACAAGGCCGATAGCAAGGAATTGCTTACCATCCCTGAGGGCAAGGACTTTTTTTGCCCAGAGTGCGGCAAGCCTCTGCGGCCGGCCGGCGCTTTGCCGCGCAAGCTCCCGCTCAGCCTCGTCTTCGGTATCGCCACGGGCCTCGTCCTCACTGTCCTCGGCTACTTCCTCTGGGCCAGGTCACATTCAAGCGGCATCGGGTCAGCATCCGCAAGTTCTGGAACCGTGGTTCTTCGGATTAGCGGGTCGAATACGATTGGCGCTGCCTTAGGGCCGGCGCTTGCCGAAGAGTTTCTAAGGGAGCGTCAAGGTGCCACGAGCGTCAAAACCGTGCGTGGCGACAAGGAAGACGAGGTCCGCGTACAAGGAATTTTGCCGGGCGAATCCGTTCCCAAGGCCATCGAAATTCACGCGCATGGTTCGGCCACAGCATTCGAAGATTTGAGCAAGTCCCTGTGCGACGTTGGAATGTCATCGCGCAAAATCAAACCAGAGGAAGCAACCAACCTCGCGACCTTCGGTGACATGACATCGGCTGCCTCCGAGCATGTCGTGGGGCTCGACGGAATCGCCGTTATTGTGAGCAAGGCCAACCCGGTGCAGTCGTTCACAAAAGACCAGATTGCGCGCATCTTCGCGGGTGAAATCGCGGATTGGCAGCAGTTGCACGGTCCGACCGCGCCAATCAACGTCTACGCGCGTGATGACAAGTCCGGAACTTACGACACGTTCAAGGCGCTGGTCCTCAGCGGCAAGAAACTTGTCCCTAATGCCAAACGCTTCGAGGATAGCCGTGAACTCTCCGACGCCGTTGCCAAGGACCCTAACGGGATCGGTTTTATCGGCCTCCCTTACGTACGGGACGCAAAGGCCGTTGCGGTGTCAGAGAACGGGACACGCCCTTTCCTGCCCAACCATTTCACGGTTTCGACCGAGGACTACGCGCTCTCTCGCCGCTTGTTTCTCTACACCGCGGTGAGTCCCACAAACGATCTGGCGCGCAAATTCGTGGACTTCGCCCTGTCTCCCCACGGTCAGGAAATTGTTGAGAAGATGGGTTTCGTCGGCCAGAACGTGGCTCCCACTCAGGGCACGACGATTCCGAGCGATGCCCCTGATCGATACAGACAGCTCACGACGGGCGCCACCCGACTCTCACTGGATTTTCGTTTTCGGACCGCCAGCTCAGACCTGGATAACAAGGCGCTGGCCGACCTCGACCGGGTCGTCACTTTCCTGACAGACTTGCACTACTCGGGGCAGAACATTTTGCTCTTTGGTTTCGCCGACAGCACCGGCGCCGCTCAAGTAAACGATGCGCTGTCGAAGAACCGCGCGTCTGCCGTAGCGCAGCAGTTTGAACAGCGTGGCGTCAATGCCTCAGCTGTGATCGGCCTCGGTTCTCAGCTCCCCGTGGCCTCAAACG
>Ga0306920_100014653_pt1 | contig 10712 bp, 11 predicted proteins | sample flu12Cox44000170_FD_204666 | JGI IMG/M metagenome (GOLD analysis project Ga0306920, IMG submission 204666) | Lab enrichment of tropical soil microbial communities from Luquillo Experimental Forest, Puerto Rico - flux4day.12C.oxic.44.000.170 (v2)... | ecosystem: Environmental > Terrestrial >... | reverse complement strand
CGACCGCGCCGTGCTCGGTGAATTTCACGGCATTGTCCAGAAGGTTTTCCAATGCCGCCCGCAGCCGTACCGGATCGCCGATCAAATAGTCGGGCAGATCGCCGGCGATCGTGATCGTCGCGCGCAAGCCTTTGCTCGTTGCACGCGCGCTCAGCGCCTCCTCAAGCGCGACGATGAGGCGGCGCGGCGCAAAGGCTTGTTGCTGCAAGGTCAGCGCGCCAGCGTTCGCTTTGCCGGCGTCGATGACCAGGGTGGTGAGCCCGGCAAGATATTCAGCGCTGGTTTTGATATCGAAGGCCCAGCGCCGCTCGCGCTCGGCTAGATTCGAGCTTGCCAGTAATTCGCCGAGCGCGAGGATGCCGGTGAGCGCGGTCCGCACATCATGGGCGAATATCGGGAGCACGCCGGCGTCATCGCGCGGCGCCCGCTTGAACGTCGGCTTGCGCCGGCGCGTGCGCCGCGACGACGGCTTACGCTTTTGTCTGATCCTTGCGCGCCCCATGCACCCCTTGCACCCCTCGCGCTCTGGCAGCATGCCACGAGAAACAGGCGGGCGAAACGTACGCTGAGAAAGAAGTAACGATAATCAGCGCCCGAGCCCGACCATGCGCCGGATATCGAACGGCTTGGCGCCGGCGGCGCGCAATTCGCGCAAGCCGGTCGAATTGGTCGACTTCGAAAGCTTCTGGCCGCCCTCGTCGAGAATAAGCTTGTGGTGATGGTAGCTCGGCTCCGGCAGCCCGAGCAGCGCCTGTAATAGCCGGTGGATGCTGGTTGACCAGAATAAATCCTGGCCGCGCACGATGTCGGTCACCCCCTGCAAGGCATCGTCGACCACGGCGGCGAGATGATAGCTCGCCGGCGAATCTTTTCGGGCCAGGACCACGTCGCCCCACATCTGGGGCGCAGCCGTAACAAGGCCGGTCTGGCCGGATGGCCCCGCGCCGGTCTCGGTCCAGGTCAACACCCCGGCGCGCGCCACTGCCTTGTCCATGGCGAGCCGCAGCGCGAAGGGTTCTCCGGTGTCGCGCCGGCGCTGACTTTCCGCCGCCGATAGTCGCCGCGCGCGGCCCGGATAGATCGGCACGCCGTCGGGATCGCGTGGCCAGCCGCCCTGCCGGTCGAGCTCCTCCACTAGGGCAGCAAGCTCGCGGCGGCTTTCGAAGCTCGGATAGAGGAGACCCTCAGTTTCGAGGCGGGTGATCGCCACTCGGTAATCGGGGAAATGCTCGCTCTGCCGGCGCACCGGCTCTTGCCAGCCAATGCCGAGCCAGTACAAGTCCTCCTCGATCGCTTGCTCGTATTCGGGGCGGCAGCGCTCGGGATCGATATCTTCGATGCGTAACAGCAGCCGGCCGCCAAGCTCGCGCGCCATGTCGACATTTAGCAACGCGGAATAGGCATGGCCCAGGTGAAGATAACCATTCGGACTGGGTGCGAAACGCAAAACGCGGCTGTACATGAACGCTACGCTTCCCGACTAGAGCATGATCCCGAAAAGTGGATACCGGTTTTCGGACAAGATCATGCTCAAACAGAACTAAAGTGCATTATCCTTGAATTGAAGTTATTTCGTTCTAGGACTCGTCGTGCAGTCTAACATGCTTACTCACATTCGCACCGAGAACGATCTCGACGCCGCGCTGGCCGTGTTGACCAGCGCCGACGCGCGCTTTGCCGCGCTCATCGCGAGCGCTGGCCGGCCGCCACTGCGGCGGCGGCCGGATGGCTTTGCCGGGCTGGCCGCAACGGTCGTGTCGCAACAGCTCTCGACCGCGAGCGCCGGCGCGATCTGGGCGCGCATTGCCGCGGCCTTCGATCCGTTGGAGCCGCAGGCCATCATTCGGGCGCGAGCCTCGAAGCTGGCGCGGCTCGGCCTCTCGGCGCCCAAAATTCGCGCGCTCAAAGCGATCGCGCGTGCGGTGGCAAGCGAGCGGCTGGCGCTGGCCTCTCTCGCGGCGAGCGAAGCGGAAGCCGCGCATGCGGCGCTTACGGCAGTGCACGGCATCGGTCCGTGGACGGCCGACATTTATCTCTTGTCGTGCCTCGGCCATGCCGATGCGTGGCCGGCCGGTGATCTGGCGCTGCAGGAGGCGGCGCGGCTTGCTTTCGCGCTGCCGGCGCGGCCGAGCGCCAAGGAGATGGTCGCGCTCGCGGAGATGTGGCGGCCATTGCGCGCGGTGGCGGCGCGCGTTCTCTGGACTTACTATCGCGCGGTCAAAGGCCGCGACGGAGCGCCAATGCCGGCGTCGCGCTTGGCGAAAGCTTCGACCGGCAGCAAGCAAAATCGCAATAAACAAAACCGCAGCAAACGAGGACGCAATGGCCGGCGAGCTTAATGGACCGCAACTTGCACCGGGTTCCGGCGCGGCGGAGCAGCTCGTCGTTTTCCTGCACGGCTATGGCGCCGACGGCAACGACCTGATCGAGATCGGCCGCGCCTGGCAACAATTGCTGCCGCGCGCCGCCTTTGTGTCGCCGCACGCGCCAGAGCCGTGCGGGCAGGCTCCGGTCGGCCGGCAATGGTTTGCGCTGACCTTTCGCGACCCAAACGAGCGTTGGGTCGGCGTCAACAAAGCCGCGCCAGCGCTCCAACGCTTTCTCGATGCCGAACTCACCCGACACAACTTGCCGCCCTCGGCGCTGGCGCTGGTCGGCTTCAGCCAGGGCACGATGATGGCGCTGCATGTCGGGCTGCGCCGCGCCAGCGCACCGGCGGCCATCCTCGGCTATTCCGGACTATTGGTGCTGCCACCGGATCTGAACGCGGACAGCTTTGCCGCCGAGATCAAATCGCGCCCGCCGATTCTTCTGGTGCACGGCGATCGCGATGATCTCATTCCGGCGCAGGCGCTGTTTCAGGCGGCGCAAGGATTGGCTGCCCTCGACATTCCGGTCGAGTGGCATCTCTCCGCCGGGATCGGCCACGGCATCGACAATGAAGGTCTGCGCCATGGCGGCGAATTCCTGGCGAGGCGGTTTGGGGTGAGGCGATGAAAATTTTCCCTCTTCCCTTGCGGGAGAGGGCTTGATCGCGTCGGCCTCAAAACATCGAAAAGTCGATCGGCTTGTGCCGGTCGAGCGTACAACGGATCGGCGGCAGCGGATATTTCAGACCGGTAGCGCAGTTGAACAGGAGCGCCTGCTCGCTGTTTTTGACGCGACCGTCGGCGAGGCTCTGCTTGTAAGCGGCATAGGTCGCGGCGCCTTCCGGGCACAACAAAAAACCTTCCTCGCGCGCCGCTTCTTCCAGCGCCTGCGTGATCGCCTCGTCGGACACGGCAATGGCGAAACCACTGCTGTCGCGCACCGCGCGCAGAATCAAAAAATCGCCGATCGCCTGCGGCACCCGAATGCCCGCGGCGATGGTGTGCGCGTTCTCCCAGCGCTCGGCGTGTTCGACGCCGGCCTCATAGGCGCGCACCATTGGCGCGCAACCGGACGCCTGCACCGCGACCATGCGCGGACGCTTTGCACCGATAAAGCCGATCGCTTCCAGCTCGGCAAAAGCCTTCCACATGCCGATCAATCCAGTGCCGCCGCCGGTCGGATAAAAGATCACGTCGGGCACCGACCAGCCGAGCTGTTCGGCGAGCTCCAGCCCCATGGTCTTTTTACCTTCGATCCGGTACGGCTCTTTCAATGTCGACACGTCGAACCAGCCGACTTTTTCCTTGCCCGCTGCGACGATCTTGCCACAGTCGTCGATCAGCCCATTGACGCGGTACGCCGTTGCGCCTTGCAGCCCGATCTCCCTAATATTCACTTCCGGGGTGTCCTCGGGACAGAAGATCGTGGTCTTGATGCCGGCGTGGCTGGCGTAAGCCGCGAGCGCGGCGCCGGCATTGCCGTTGGTCGGCATCGCCATATGTGTGATACCGAGCGCTTTCGCCATCGAAACCGCAATCACCAGCCCGCGCGCCTTGAACGAGCCGGTCGGCAGCCGGCCTTCGTCCTTGACCAGAAGCTCAGCGACGCCGAGTTTGGCGGCGAGCTTCGGCAGCGGTACGATCGGCGTCATCGTCTCGCCAAGGCTGATGATGTCCGCCAAACGCCGCACCGGCAACAGTTCGCGATAACGCCACAGATCCGGCGGACGGCGATTGAGCGCCTCTTTGCTCAAGTTTTTGCGCAACTCCTCGAGATCGTAACGGACCAACAGCGGCTTGCCGGCGCGCGAGAGATTATGAATCTGGTCGGCAGGAGAGCGCTCGGCGGTCGCGGCGCATTCCAGATGCGTGACAAAGGTCTTGCGCTCGGTGGTGAGGTTATCGTCGTAGCGCAAGCGCGATCTCCGGAATGCGGCGGCGGTGGAGCGGCGGAAAAAAGGGTCGGCTTAACGACCCGAACTAGCAGCCCGATGGCCGCTTCACAATCCTGTCACGCCTGCCTATAAACTAGCGCCCAACGCCGCAAGGGCGGCAACTGAGTCGAGGTGGGAGCGTCCGACTTGAACGCTCATGTATCGCAATCCGGCTGGCCGGCGCTGGTCTTGAACGCCGATTTTCGGCCGCTGAGCTACTACCCGCTGTCATTGTGGTCGTGGCAGGATGCGATCAAGGCGGTGTTTCTCGAACGGGTCAACATCGTCGCCAATTACGATCGCGCGGTGCGCAGCCCGAGCATCGAAATGAAGCTGCCGAGCGTGGTATCGCTGAAAACTTTCGTCAAACCGTCGACGCACCCGGCCTTCACACGGTTCAACGTTTTCCTACGCGACCGTTTCTCCTGCCAATATTGCGGCACGCGCGACGATCTCACCTTCGATCATTTGCTGCCGCGTTCGCGCGGCGGGCACACGGTGTGGAACAATGTCGTCGCCGCGTGCTCGCCGTGCAATCTGCGCAAGGGCAACATGACGCCCGAAGAAGCCAAAATGTGGCCGTCGCAGCGGCCGTTCCAGCCGTCGGTGCAGCACCTGCACCGTAACGGCCGGCTGTTCCCGCCGAACTACCTGCACGACAGCTGGCTCGATTATCTGTACTGGGACACCGTGCTCGATCCGTAAGGGGTCGACCCCATCCTCGTCATTGCGAGCGAAGCGAAGCAATCCAGTTTTTGGATCTGGATTGCTTTGTCGCGGAGCCTGTCATCGGGCCGGCCACTTCGGGCCGAACCCGTTGGTTCCTCGGAATGACGAAGCGCGCGCGTGCTCGCCAGCTCAACCCGCGGCCGGCGTAGCCTGGGTTTCTTTCCCCGGCGAGCCGTTGAGCTTGCGTGCGCCATCGCTAACTAGCGCATGTGCACTGGCCTGCGGCCGCACCGCGGTAGCGCGCGGCTTGTCCGCCGCATTGTCGTCACGGCGCGAGGTGCCCTCGAAGCGCGCGTTCTCCTCGATCGCCAGCGAGCGATGGAAGATATCGCCTTCGACGCTTGCGGTACTATTGAGCCGCACCCGGTTTGCGTGGATCGTGCCCGTTACGCGACCGCCGACCGTCAGGTCTTCGGCAACCACGTCACCTTCGACCTCGGCGCCGTCGGAGATGAGCACGTTGGCGGCGTGCAGCTCGCCCTCAACGCGGCCGAAAACCCTGACCGTCCCCGCACCCGAAATTTTGCCGACCACGGTCATGCCGGCGCTGATCGACGAAACGCCGTCGGTCGATTCCGCTCTGGCCGATGGCGCGGCCGCAGCGCCGTGGAAGTGTTGCACCAGCGCTGGCGATTTAAGTTCCTCCGGCATGCCGTCCTTGCCCTTTCCAAACATTTCAATACTCCTTCACGCTGTGTTGCACCTTTGAAAACTCAAGTCTCACGTTGCGTAGTAAATGCGGTGAAAGCGGCGGCCGAGGCGACTCAAAATTTCGCGCCCGGTCGATCCGCTGGCCGCGGCGAGATCGTCGATGGCGACGCCATCGCCGATCAAGGTGACCGTGGCGCCGAACCGCGCCACGCTGCAATCGACATCGGTGACGTCGATTGGCAAAAGATCGATCGTCGGCGTCGCCGCCACCCGACAGCGCTCCCCGCCAATCACGACCTGCAACGGCGCGCGGCCGTTCATGGCCGGGCGTGGATAGCCGTCGGCCTGGCCGAGCGAAACCAGCGCCAGCCGCGTGCGCCGCTTGGAGCCTGAAGCATTCCTGGCCGCCTTCTTGGCGCCATTTTGAGACGCTGGCGCGCCCAGTTCGCGCACCTGCACGATGCGCGCCTTAAGCTCGATCACCGGCAGCATCAGATTGGTGGCGCCGGGCGTCGGATTAACGCCGTAAAGCGCGCTACCCGCGCGCACCAGATCGCAATGCGCCCTCGATCCCAGGAAAATGCCGGACGAATCCGCAATCGATGCCGGAATGCCAGGATAGAACCGGCGCAGCTCGCGAAAGGTTTCGAGCTGGCGCGCATTGCGCGCATCGTTCGGCGCCGCCGCATGATTGAGCCGGCTCAGCAACAGCGCGATGCCATGATTGAGCATCTGCACCCGCGGCGCAAAAGCGGTCGCCTCTTCGAGCGACAGGCCAAGGCCGCTGTCGCCGGTATCGACATTGAGCGCGCAGCCACCATCCCAGGCTTGTGTGCTGACAAACACATCCCATTCGGCAAGCTCGATGGCGCAGTTGATCACCGGCCGCGCATTGATATCGGCGAAGGCCGCCCCGCCGCCAGAATAAAATCCATTGAGCACGTAGATGATCGCCCCCGGCGCCACTGCGCGCACGCTTCTGGCTTCCGGCAGATTGGAGACGAAGAAGGTCTTGCAGCCCGATTTCCGCAGCGCGCCGGCAACGGGCGCGATGCCGCAGCCATAGGCGTCGGCGCGCACCACCGCGGCGCATTCCGCCTGGGTTTGTTTGGTCAATCGCTCGTAATTGGCGGCGAGGTTGGTGAGATTGATTTTCAGGATGCCGCACGCTTCGGCTTCCGGAGGCCCCTCGACGCTAACGAAGGCGGCCAGGCCCTTGTTGTGGACGAGGAGCCGGCCGCCTTTATTGGTGATCCGGCCATCGACCGAGCCATCGACCACGACATTGGCGCCAGGCTCGATGATCAAGCTGCCGAGCAGATTGCCGCGCACATGCAGCGTGCAGTTTCGCTGCACGATGGTGTTGCTGGCGATTGAACCGTGAACCTCGGACGAACTCGAGATCAAAAGCGGCGCGCCTTGCATGGCGCTCGCTGCGGCGCCCGCGATGGCGCTCTCGTCTGCACGCGCTAGAACGGCCGACACAACGCTGGGCTCCCCCCGCCCGAAAACGCGCCGAGTGTCGCGCAATTCCGGCTTTGCTACAAGCACGGCAAGGTTTAGCGCGCGTTCATATTGCGATTATGACGAATGTTATGGTTGTAAACAGGTTATGCCCGGCGCGGCGTCCAACCCTGGCGCTTTCGGCGAGCTAAGCCGCGGCAATCTTTCGTCCGTCCGCGAATGATGGCGCCACCTCGGCCATAAAGCGCGCCATCTCGTCCTTGACCTGGTTGTGCGGCTTCAAGCCCACATTCACGTAAAGGATTACTTCGGCGAAGCCGGCGGCTTCCACTTTCTTCAAGGTCTCGGTGATGCGCGCCGAGGAGCCGAGCAGCACGGAATTCTCTGTGAGGTCCTCCGGCTTCACCTTGCCCAGCCGGTCGACCATGTCGACGAAATAGCGATAGCTCGGCGGCGCCGTTTTCGGATCGCCCGGCAGTGCCGGAATGACGCATTCCTTGTAGTAGCGGATCTGCCGCGCCCGCGCGGCGTCCTCCTGCGCCTTGTTGTCGGCGAAATGGGTGAAGTAGCTGCACATCAGCCGGCCCGGTGTTTTGCCGTGCTTGGCGCAGGTCTCATGATAGAGGTCGGCGACTTGCTTCAGTCCGCCGAAGCTCATTGCCGCGGCGAATGGCGCGACGATCAGACCGCAGCCGAGCCGCGCCGCAAGCTCGATCGACGGCTTTGAGAACGAACCCACATAGGTCGGTAACGGCCGCTGGATCGGCTTTGGCGTGATGCGCACGTCGTCGAACGAATAATGCTTGCCGTGATGCGAGATGCGGTCGTCGGCCTGCCACAGCGCGCGCACCAGTTCGAGACCTTCTTCGAAAATCCCCTGATTGTCCTCGAACGAGACATGGAATGGCAGATATTCGCGGCGGTCGTAACCGCGGCCGCAGGCAAAATCGACCCGCCCGCCAGAGAGGAGATCGAGCGTCGCCCATTGCTCGGCGACGCGGATCGGATGATGCAGCGGCAAAACGTTGACGGCGGGCGCCAGACGAAGCCGCGTGGTGTTGGCGGCGACATAAGCCAGCACCAGGTCCGGGCAGGACAAGACGCCGAGCGAATTGAAATGATGCTCGCCGATCCACGCCGAATGCATGCCAACCTTCTCGGCATAGAGCGCTTCGGCGGTGATGTCGGCGACGAACTGGTTCGAGGAGCGCGTATTGTTTTCGTAGTGATTATCGCTCAGCGTGAAATAGCCGAAATCCATCCCCGCCTCCCGTGTGCGGGCCGATGCCTGCCCGCCTGCCAACGAGCCTAGCGGATCGCCGAGTGAGGTCAATCGAGGGAACCGCGCCAGTGCCGGACCGTTGACCGCAGAGAAATAAGTTCGCTCCGACCGTATCGAGTTCAAAAAGCCGATCAAACAATGCCCCGTTCCGCGCGCAACCTGCAGCAAACCACCGTCGTCATCACCGGCGCCTCCGCTGGCGTCGGTCGCGCCGTCGCGCTGCGCTTCGCCCGCGTCGGCGCCAATTTCGCCTTGATCGCGCGCGATGCCGCTGCGCTCGGTGCGGAAAAGCTCGGCACCACGGCGCTTGTGGTTCCGGTCGGCGTCGCCGATGCCGATGCGATGTTCGAAGCCGCAGACACGATCGCCCACGAACTCGGCGGCATCGATATCTCGGTCAACGATGCCATGGTCACGCCATGGCGGCGCTTCGCCACATGCGTCCGCGCAACCGCGGCACCATCGTCCAGGTCGGCTGGGCGCTGGCCTATCGCGGCATTCCGCTGCAGTCCGCCTATTGCGGCGCCAAGCACGCGCTGCGCGGCTTCACCAATTCGCTGCGCACCGAACTCGAACACGGCAACGGCGCGATCGCGGTCACCATCGTCGAACTGCCGGCAGTGAACACACCGCAATTCGACTGGGCGCGCACCTATATGCCGCGCCGGCCGCGTCCGGTGCCGCCGGTGGTGCAGCCGGAGGCGGTCGCGGACAAGATCTTTCGCGCTGCGTTCGATCCCAAGCGCGAGTACTGGCTCGGCGCCAGCACGTTCGAGGCGATCCTCGGCGACGACCGCTATCTGGCGCGAAACGCTTACCAGGCGCAGGAGACGGCAACGGCGGTCTAACCCCTGCGCAAAGACAATCTGATGGCACCGGTCGGCGAATTGCATCGCACCCACGGCAGCTTCAACGCCGAAGCCGCCAACATGATCGTGGCGATACCCGGACCGGCGGCGCGCCTTATTCCGGTTGCGGTCAGCGCACTCACCGGGGTGGTCATCGGCCTTGTGGTGCGCGCACTGTCGCGGCGCGCGCGGCTTCTGCCGCGCCGTTAGGTCATGGCGCCGCATCCGCCACCGGCTGCTCAGCCTCATGCCGCTTGTGTCGGTCTTGTTCGGTCAAATGATGCGCGGTGTTGACCAGCGCGACATGCGACGGCGCCTGGGGAAAATGGCCGACCAGCCGTTTGGATTCGACGTCGTACTCTTCGGATAATAGTCCGACGTCGTTGCGCAGCGACAACAAGCGCTCGAAGAGAGCGCGCGCCTCGTCGTACCGGCCGAGCAAGATCAGTTTATCGGCGAGCCAGAACGAGCACGGCAGAAACACACCCTCGCCCAGCGGCAGACCATCGATGCCGACCTCACTGTCATAGCGCTGCACCAGATAAGCTCGCGCTCAATCGCTTCGACGGTAGACTTCACGCGCGGATCCTCGGCAGGCAAAAATCCGACCAGCGGAATGAGCAGCGCGCTGGCGTCGAAATGCTTCGAGTCATAGCTCTGCACAAAAGCGCCGAGCGAGGGATCGAAGCTGAACCGGCAGACGTCGTCGTGAATGGCTCGGCGCAGCTTGCGCCAGCGCTCGACCGGCCCTTCCATCTTGAACTGCTCGACGCTCTTGACCGCGCGGTCGAACGCCACCCAGGCCATGACCTTGGAATTGGTGAAACGCTGGCGATCGCCGCGCACTTCCCGAATGCCGTGGTCCGCCTCCTGCCAGACATGTTCCAGATGATCGAGCAACGCGCGTTGCAATTGCCAGCCCTCGGCACTGGGCCGAGATTGCCAAGTCGGCCATGATGTATCGCGTCCATGATCTCGCCGAACACGTCAATTTGCATCTGCTTGGTTGCGGCATTGCCGGCGCGTACCGGCTTGGCGCGCCCTGATAGCCGCACAGCCACGGCACTTCCCATTCCGGCAGCCGGTGCTCGCCGGTGACCGCATACATGATCTGGACGCGGTCCAGCGCGCCGGCGACCGCACGGAGGAGCCATTCCCGCCAGGCGCGCGCGTCTTCGTAATAGCCGGCATTCATCAGCGCGATCAGCGTGAAGGTGGCGTCGCGCAGCCAGCAAAACCGGTAGTCCCAATTGCGCTTGCCGCCCAGCCGCTCCGGCAGCGAGGTGGTTGGCGCCGCAACGATGCCGCCGGTCGGAAAATGGGTGAGCGCCTTGAGCGTGATCAGCGAGCGCTCCGTCGCCTCCGACCATTCCCCGGACGGTTTGGCGATGTTGGCCCAGGCGCGCCAGAACGTCTCGGTCTCGCGCAAGGCTTC
>Ga0306920_100014650_pt1 | contig 10712 bp, 7 predicted proteins | sample flu12Cox44000170_FD_204666 | JGI IMG/M metagenome (GOLD analysis project Ga0306920, IMG submission 204666) | Lab enrichment of tropical soil microbial communities from Luquillo Experimental Forest, Puerto Rico - flux4day.12C.oxic.44.000.170 (v2)... | ecosystem: Environmental > Terrestrial >... | reverse complement strand
AGGCCCGGGTGGGCGGGAAACTCGATGGCCTCGAAGTTGAGGTCGAGGGTGCCGACGACGGGGTGGCGGAACCGCTTGTGGCCGGTCCAGTGGAGGCGGACGTTGTGGGCGGCCCACCGGGTCCGGAAGTCCTGGCTGCGCGTGGAAAGCTCGCCGATCAGCTCGATGAGCTGCTTGTCGCGGGGGTCGCGGCCCGCCTCGGAACGGAGCATGGCGGCGATGTCGTCGGCGGAGCGCTCCCAGTCGGCGAAGAAGTCGCGTGCGGCCGGGTCGAGGTAGACGAAGCGGGCGTTGTTGGCGGGCCTGCGCGGGCCGGCGAGAAGCGGGGCGTAGAGGGCACGGGCCATGCGGTTGGCGGCGAGCATGTCATGCCGGGCGTCGCGGACCCAGGCGGGAGCGTCGGTGATGGCGTCAAGGACCTGCTGGATTCCGTCAGTGACGCCGGAGGTCTTCGTCCGCCGCTGCCTGGGCGGGACGGGGTGGGCGGCGCGGGCCAGGTCGAACAGGTGGGCGCGTTCGGCCTCGTCGAGCTGAAGTGCGCCCGCGACGCCGTCGAGGACGGCGTCGGATGCGCCGGCCAGATTCCCTCGCTCCATGCGGATGTAGTAGTCGATGCTGACGCCCGCGAGCAGGGCGACCTCCTCGCGCCGGAGCCCCTTCACCCGGCGGTTGCCGCCGTAGGCCGGCAGCCTGGCCTGCGCGGGTGAGATGCGCTCCCGCCGCGAGACGAGGAACTCGCGGACCTGGGCTCGGTTGTCCATGACCACCACGGTATGCGCACGCACGGCGGCGAAGAAGGTACTGGCGTTACCTGGAACGACAGGCACTCCCCGAGGCACCGGCCAGCGCCTTGACTGAATGCCGTGACCATTATTCGGCTGGCCGATCCCAGACCTCACACCCGCAATACCAAGGAGATCAGAAAGCCATGAATACTCCGACCGCCATCACCCACCGGACCACCGAAACACTACGGGCCGCCATCCACGGCGAGGTCTTCGTCCCCGGTGACCTCGGTTATGACCAAGCGCGCCAGGCGTGGAACCTCACCGCTGACCAGCGGCCTTCTGTCGTCGTGTTGGCCGAGTCGGCCGCCGACGTGGTGCACGCCGTGCGGTTCGCCCGCTCGCAGGGGATGCGGATCGCTCCGCAGGGTACCGGCCACGGCTCCGAGCCGCTCGAGTCGCTCGAGGGCGTGATGCTGCTGCGGACCGTGCGCATGCGGCGGGTCGGCATTGACCCGGCCGACCGCACCGCCCGGGCCGAAGCCGGCGCGCTGTGGCAGGACGTGACCGTCCCGGCCGGCCAGCATGGCCTGGCCGCGCTCGCGGGCAGCTCGCCGAACGTGGGTGTGACCGGCTACACCCTGGGCGGCGGCCTCGGCTGGCTGGCCCGTCGCTACGGGCTGGCTGCCAACAGCGTGACCGCGGCCGAGCTCGTCACCCCCGACGGCCATCTCGTCCGCGCCGACGCCGGCCGCGAGCCTGACCTGTTCTGGGCGGTCCGCGGCGGCGGCGGCAGCGTCGGGGTGGTGACCGCGCTGCGGATGCGGCTGTACCCGGTCCGGGACTTGTACGCCGGGGCGCTGTTCTTCCCGATCCAGCGCAGCGCCGAGGTACTGCACGCCTGGCGCGCGTGGACCAGCACGGTGCCGGACGAGGTCACCTCCCTGGGGCGTATCCTGCGGCTGCCGCCGCTTCCGGAGGTTCCCGAGCCGCTGCGCGGCCGGGCCTTCGCGCTGGTGGAGGCGGCCTACCTAGGCGATGCGGGCACAGGCGCGGAGCTGACCCAGCCGCTGCGCCAGCTCGGCCCGGAACTGGACACCTTCGCGACCATCCCTGCCCCGGCGCTCCAGCAACTGCACATGGATCCTGACCAGCCGGTGCCCAACCAGGGCGACGGCGCATTCCTGAGCGACGTCCCCGCCGCCGCAATCGACGCCGTGGTCGCGCTGGCCGGCCCGGACGCCGACACACCCTTGCTGAGCGTCGAGATCCGCCACCTCGGCGGCGCACTCGCCCGCCCCGCCCCTGACAGCGGCGCCCAGCCCAAGATCGACGCCGAGTACCTGATCTTCGCCGCCGGCTTCACACCCACGCCCGACCTGACCGCCGCGGTGCGCGCGCACGCGCAAACACTCAAGGACGCCCTCGGCGCCTGGCACGCTGGCTACGACTACTACAACTTCCAGGAAACCCCGGCACTGGCCAGTGCGGTACTCCCGCCCGCCTCCTACCACCGCCTGCAGCAGATCAAGGCCAGGCACGACCCCGGGCAGGCGATCATCTCCACCCACCCCGTCTGGCCGGCCCGGGCCGGACATGAGCACAACGATGCTGCCCAAGACCGAGGGTGAAATGTCATGACCGAAGCTGATCTGATCCGCACGCCCGACCAGCGGGTGCGGGTGTTCGTGAGCTCGTCGCTGCAGGAGCTGGCTCCGGAACGGCAGGCGGTGCGGGACGCGGTGACCCGGCTGCGGCTGGCTCCGGTGATGTTCGAGCTGGGCGCCCGGCCGCACCCGCCGCGGCAGGTGTACCGCGCCTACCTGGCGCAAAGCCAGATCTTCGTCGGCATCTACTGGCAGAGCTACGGCTGGGTCGCGCCCGGGGAGCAGGTGTCCGGGCTGGAAGATGAGTACCGGCTGTCCGCAGAGCTGCCCCGCCTGATCTACGTCAAGTCCCCGGCCCCGGGCCGTGATCCGCGGCTGACGGACATGCTGGGCCGGATCAGGGACGACGATCGCGTCACGTATCAGCCCTTCGCCGATGCCGCCGAGCTACAGCGCCTGGTTGAGAACGACCTCGCGGTGCTGCTAAGCGAGCGGTTCGAGATGGCATCCCCCGACCGCGTCCCGGACCAGGCGCCGCTGGCCGGGGCGCTGCCGGTGCCAGCGACCCCGCTGATGGGCCGCGACCAGGAAGCAAGGGCGGTCGCTGACCTCGTGCTCGGCGAGGGCGTGCGGCTGGTCACCCTCACCGGCCCGGGCGGCGTCGGGAAGACCCGGCTGGCGGTGGAGGCGGCGAGGCGGCTGGGCCCGGGCTTCGGCGACGGTGTGCGGTTCGCTGATCTGGCCGCGGTCGGCACGGCCGAACTGGTGCCGGCCGCTCTCGCCGCCGCGCTCGGGCTGAGCACCTCGGGCAGCCGTGTGCTCGCCGACCTGGAATCGTACCTGCGGCCCCGGCGGCTGCTGCTGGTGCTGGACAACTTCGAGCACGTGATGGGGGCGGCTCCCATGCTGGCCGGGCTGCTGGCCACCGTGCCGGGCCTGGTGGCGCTGGTGACCAGCCGGGCAGTGCTGCGGCTCGGCGGCGAGCACGAGTTCCCGGTGCCTGCCCTGCCGTTCCCTCAGGCAGGAGCCGAAACGAATGCCGCAGCCGCGCAGGCCTACGCCTCGGTGCGCCTGTTTGCGGAGCGGGCGCACGCTGCGGCTCCGGGGTTCGAGCTGACGGACGGCAACGCCGCGGCCGTCGCGGAGATCTGCCGCCGGCTCGACGGGCTGCCGCTGGCCATCGAGCTGGCTGCGGCCAAGGTCCGGCTGCTGCCACCGCAGGCGCTGCTGGCCCGGCTGAGCGATCGGATGGGGCTGCTGACCGGCGGGGCACGGGACCTGCCGGAGCGACAGCAGGCTCTCCGCAACACCCTGGACTGGAGTTTCGGCCTGCTGGCCCCGGCCGAACAGGCGCTGTTCGCCCGGCTCGGGGTATTTGCGGATAGCTTCGGCCTGCCCGCCGTCGAGGCCGTCTGCGACGACGACGGGGACCCTGCCGCGGCGGGCCCGGCCCGGACCGGGCAGGTGACGGACACGCTGGGCTCGCTGGTGGACAACAGCCTGGTCCGGACCGAGACCCGAGGCGGCCAGCCACGGTTCCTGCTGCTGGGCACGATCCGGGAGTACGCGCTGGACCGGCTCCGGGACGGCGGGGACTGGACCGAGGCGCACGACCGGCACGCCGCGTATTACCTGGCCCTGGCCGAGCCGGCCGAACCCGAGCTCCACGATCCCGGGCAGCTGGCCTGGCTGGACCGGCTGGAGAGCGAGCACGACAACCTGGCCGCCGCGACGTCGTGGTCCATGGACCGGGATCAGCTTCAAGCGGCGCTGCGTCTGATCTGGGTGACGTGGAGGTTCTGGTGGCTGCGCGGCCACGACGGGGAACTGGCTCGCTTCTCGGAAACAATCCTGGCCAAGAGTAAATCCCTTGATCCGCACCAGCGTGCCCTGGCGCTACTCGCGGCCGGCTTCTCGCTCATCTCCGGCGGAGACCCGGCCAGGGGACAAACGCTCATGGAACAAAGCCTGCGGCTGTTTTGCAAGGTGGGGGACCACCTGGGCGCCGCCCTAGCCGGCGCTGCGCTGGGCCACCAGCTGGCCTTGAGGCGCGACTACGCACGGGCTGGCGAGTTGCTCGAAGACACCCTGGTTCTGCTGAGAGAGGCAGAGAATGACGAGCTCGCGGGGTACGAACGCGTTCAGCGTGAGCAGGCCGCCGCCCTGGCATACAACTACCTCGGGCAGGCCCGGCTCAGCAAGGGAGATCCCGACGCGGCGGCGCAGCTGTTCACCCAGGGCCTGACCGCGGCCCGCCGGGCGCCCGACCGGCTGCCCATCCTCATCTCGCTGTATGACCTGGCGCTCAGCAGCCAGGCCCGGGGCGATCTGAACGCCGCCGCAGACCACCTGACGGAAGGGCTGTCCCTGGCGGCCGAGGCAGGAGACCAGACGAGTGCCGCGTACTACCTCGAGGCCCTGGCCGCGGTGGCCAGCCTGGCGGACAACCCGCAGCGCGCCGTGCGCCTGCTCGCCGCCGCCGGCGCGCTCCTGGAAGCCAAGGGCAGCGGCTGGCTGCACGCATTCGTCCCGCGCACCCCTTACGACGACAATGACCTGGCCGCGCTGCGTTCGCGCATGGGCGATGGGGCATTCGACCAAGCCTGGGCGCACGGCCGGTCCCTCGGAGGCAGCCGCGCCGTGGAATACGCGCGGCACGACGAACCACCAGATCCCATCCGTCACAGAGCCCGGACCCCACTGCGAGCACTCGTCAGCAGTCTGCGGCGCCACGGCAACGCCGCCACCCCCGCCGGACGAGGCGAAGCTGCGATACAGGAGGCCGCCGATGGCCATTAACCAGAGTGAACAGCTCGCACCGGTGCGCGAGATGCGGATCAGTGTCGAACAGCACGGCGAAGTAGAAGTAGATGCCCGAGCCGCGGGGAAGGCCCAGATCACCGCCCCGCGCAGCGGCTGGCCATCGGCGCCCGGAAATGTGAAGCCGGCGTCTCGGACGGCCGATCGAGGTCAGCGCAGACCTGGCCAGAGTGCGGTGGCCTGGACGGATACATCGAGCAGCGGACGCGGGCGCGCCGGGGTTCCGCCGCTGCGTCAAGAAGGAAAGACATCTTCTGCCGCCGGGAACAGTGCCGTGCCTGCCAATGGCACGAGCCTCCCGTGAGGCCACCGTATTTGTCGCCGCCTACCCAACCGGCCTGAACTCGTCAGCCGCGCAAGACAACCGGGATGGACCACTTGGGACGCCACCGGGCGCCTGTGCGCCTGACTTGAAGCGCGCAGATCGCCCAGATCGGCATGGTCACCGGCCGACCCGAGCCCGACCGCAGAGTCGTTCAATAAGGCGGATATCGCGCGGCTTTGACGTCACGATCAGCTATCTCCGCGTATGGGTTCTGCTCGGCCGGGGTGACGGTGCCCGGCGGCCTGCTCAGCGCCGATCGGGCGCTATGACCTTTGATGCCCGGGGGCCGCTGCATTGGTGGTGCTAGCGCCCTTTAAGCCTCGCATCGCAGTGCGCGGAGCGTCGTCAGCGCTGTGCGGCGTAACGCTCGAATACCAGGGCGGCTGCTCCGTACGCGGAGGCATGCCTGTCCAGGCTGGCGAGCTCGATGCAGACGGCTTGGGCTGCGGGCGGGAAGGCGGCCTGGTGCAGGGATGCGCGCAGGGGGCGGGTCAGGAGCTCTCCTGCGGCGCTGAGGCTGCCGCCGAGCACGATGAGTCCGGGGCCGTTGAGGTTGACCAGCGTTCCCAGGGCGGCGCCGATGATGGTGGCGGCTTCGGTGATGATGCGCTGGCAGGCGACGTCGCCGGACCGTGCCCTGCGGACCAGGCCGGGAAGGTTCTCGATGTCCAGGCCGGCTTGCCTGGCGTCCTCGAGCAGCGCAAAGCCGCCGGCGTAGCGTTCCAGGCATCCCCGGTTGCCGCACGGGCATCGCCTGCCCTGGTAGTCGACGGTGATGTGCCCGAACTCGGCGGCCGTCCCGCTGGCGCCCGTCTGCAGCTGGCCGTGGAGGATGATCCCGGCGCCGATGCCGGTGCCGAGCTTGAGGTAGGTCAGGTCGCGGTTACCGTGGCCGTGCCCGAAGATGTACTCGCCGAGCGCGCCGAGGTCTGCTTCGTTGCCGACGTGGACGGGACCGTCGCCGAGCTGCCGGGCTAGTTCATCGCGGGGGTCGGTGTCGGCCCAGGCGGGCATGAAGGTCCTGGATCCGATGTGGCCCTGGCTGGTGACCGGCACGGGCAGCCCGAAGCCGACCCCGAGCACGTGCCCGGCGGGCACGTCCGAGACCAGCCTGCGTGCCAGCGCCGCGCTTTGCGCGAGGACTTCGGCGGGATGCTCGTCGAAGCTGGCCGCGACGGGTTCCTCCTGCTGGAGGATCTGCCGGTGGCCGGCGTCGACGAGGACGACGGTGAGGTGGCGGCGGCCGACCTCCACGCCGACCGCGGTGCCTGCTTTCGGTGTGAGCCGGTACAGCTGGGCGCGGCGGCCCTCACCCGAGGGCGCGTCCTGCCCGGTCACCGTCTCGGCCAGCCCTGCCTTGCCGAGGCTGGTGAGGGCGGCCAGGACGGCCGGCCGGGACAGGCGGGCCCCGGCGACGAGCTCGCCTTGGGATGCGGGCCCGCGGCGGAGCAGCCGGTACGCGACAGCGCGCTCGGACTTGGCCGCCGCATCCCTGGCGCCTGGAGCCGCGCTGCGAGCTGCTGATCAGGGGCGGCGACCTAGACAGCGCGGCCGCCTCATCGACCAGACGCTTCCCGACGACAACGGCGCGATTCCCCCGCGTATCACCGCGCAGTTCATGGGAGCTTGCCTGCGGGGCAAGGTGAGCGCCTGGCGCGGCGATCATCCGGCCGCGGTGCGGCACCTGGAGCGTGCCGCCCGGTGCGCGGACCAGCTTGACTGGGCCGATCCGGGGGTGCGGGGCCGCCTTGACATCCTGCTGGCCGAGGCCTACGTCGCGGTCGGCCGCCCGGCGATGCCCGCCGGATCTCCGCCTGGCTGCGGGAGCTCGGCGGGCGGCTGGCCCGTCCCGCGCTGACCGGCTACGCGGACCGGATCGACGCCCTGGTGGCCGCCGCGGCCGACGACCTCGACGCGGCGGCCGGATCAGCGCAGGCAGCGGTCGCCGCGCACGAGTCCTGTCCGCTGCGCCTGGAACTGGCCCGCAGCCTGCTGGTCCTAGGGCAGGTCGAGCGGCGCCGCAAGGCCCGTCAGCGATCCCGCGCCGCGCTGCGCCGCGCCTGGGAACTCGCCGCCGAGATGGGGCACCGCCCGCTGCTGGCCCAGATCGAGCGGGAGATGCCGCTGGTGGCCGCCGCCCGAGCCGGTAACGAGCTCACCGCGGCCGAGCGGCGGGTCGCCGGCCTGGTCGCCGCCGGCGCGAGCAACCGGGACGCCGCCGCCGCGCTGTTCGTCAGCGTGCGCACCGTCGAGACACACGTCGCGTCGATCTACCGCAAGCTCGGCGTCCGGACCCGCGCCGAGCTGGCCCGCGCACTTAGCGGTGCCGGCTAGCCCGGGGACAGGAGCTCGCGGCGGGCCTGGCCGGCGAGCCAGCGTTCGGCCCGCTCGTATGACCAGCCGTTGTCGTCGTGCAGCGTGAAGTAGGAGCTGTAACCGAAATAAAACCACAGCACGTCAACCGCGTGGGCGGTATCGATGCCGTCGCGCAGCACGCCGAGCTGAGCCAGCCGCTCGGCGACCGGCACGAAGGCGCCCCGGTACACGGCGGTGGCGCTGGCGAGCTGGCCGGCGACGGCCTGGTCGTGCGGAGCGGTGGCCAGCATGACCCGGATCACGTCGGCGAATTCCTCCCGCATCCGGCGGCTGACGGAAGCGACCTCGTCGATGATCCCGGCCGGGTCGTCCGACCCGGCGATAGTGCCGAGGGTCGCATCGACGATGGGGGCGGTCGTCCAGGTCGTGATCAGCTCGCCGAGCAGGCCCTGCTTGCCGCCGGTGACGGCATAGACGGTGGCCGGGGCGACGCGGGCCTCCGCGGCGATGTCGTCAACCTTGGTAGCGAAGTACCCGCGCTCGGTGAACAGTTTCCGCGCGGCCTGCACGATTGCCTGACGGGTGGCCTGGGCGTACTCCTGTCGGCGCGTCATCGGCCGCGGCGCTGTCGTCATGCGCCCAGGCTACCAGCTTGACGAACCCAGTCTCCATTCGTTAGAGTCAAACTCTGATTAGCAGAGTGTATATCTCAAGTTCAGATCGTTACTCTAGTCTGGAGGGCCGATGATCACCTCGACGTTGCTGTCCCCGCCCGCGGCGGCGGTCGCGCGCCAGCTGCGCGCGACCCTGCGCGGCACCGTGGTGGCCGCCACCGACGCGTCCTACGACACCGCGCGGCAGATCTGGAACGGCGCGGTCGGGCACCGCCCGGCCCTGATCGCCCGCTGCGCGAATGACCAGGACGTCGCGGCGGCTATCCGCGCCGCCCGCGAGCACGGCCTGCCGCTGGCGGTACGCGGCGGCGGCCACGACTGGGCCGGCCGGGCGCTGTGCGACGGCGGTCTGGTGCTCGACCTGTCCGCGATGCGCGGCGTCACGATCGACCCGGCCACCCGCACCGCGGCCGCCCAGGGCGGCGCCACCGCCGGCGACGTCGCCGCAGTCGCGGCGGGTTACGGGCTGGCCCCGGTCACCGGCACGGTCAAGGCGGTCGGCATGACCGGCCTCACCCTGGCCGGCGGGTACGGGCCGCTGTGCGGCCGGCACGGCCTGGCGCTGGACAACCTGCTCGGCGCCGACGTCACCCTGGCCAGCGGACGGCGCGTCACCGCCAGCGACACCGGCGACGCCGACCTGTACTGGGCGCTGCGGGGCGGCGGCGGGACCTTCGGCGCCGTCACCGCGGCACGGTACCGGCTGCACCCGCTCCCGCAGGTGCTGGCCGGCCTGATCCTGTTCCCGCTGGCCCAGGCCGGCGCCGTGCTGCGCGGGTACGCGGAGGTCGCCGCCGCGGCGCCCGACGAGCTCACCGTCATGACCGGCTTCCTGAACGCGGGCGGCCAGATGCTGCTGTTCCTGTTCCCGGCCTGGAGCGGGGACCCCGCACTGGGCCAGGGCGCCATCGCCGCGCTGCAGCGGCTCGGCACCCCGGTCATGACCCAGGTCGCGCCCATGCCGTACTCCGGCGTGCTGGGCATGTTCGACGCCAGCGTGGTCAACGGGCGGCACTACGCGCTGGCCACCCGCTGGCTCCCCGCACTCACCGACGATGCCGCCGCGATGCTCACCGCCGCCGCGGCCGACGCGACCTCGCCGCTGTCGGCGATCGCGGTGCACCACTTCCACGGCGCCGCCGCGCGCGTCCCGGCCCAGGACACCGCCTTCGCGCTGCGCCATGACCACCTGCTGGTCGAGATCCTCGCCGCCTGGGAACCATCCCCGCGCGACGACGGCACCGTCCACCGGGCCTGGGCGCAGGACCTGTCCGGGCAACTCGCCCCGAGCGCACTGCCCGGCGGCTACCCCAACCTGCTCGGACCCGGCGACGCCGACCGGACGCTGCTCGCATACAGCCTCAATGCCCCCCGGCTCCGCGACCTCAAGCGGCGCTACGACCCGGACGGCGTGTTCAGCACAGCAACCGGGACCCTGCCCCGCGGCCCGGGACAGTTAGCCGCCTACGCGGCCGCCCCGGACGCGCCGTGGACCGGCACGGCGGTGAATTGCCTGAACCTGAGCCGGTCGGGGCGATGTCCGGCGCCGGTGAACAGGCGGGTGATGGTGCCGACGAACGCGGCGGGGCCCACTATGTAGCAGGTGGAGGCCAGGCCGGGCGGCCAGGCGGCGCGGGCGATCAGGCGGGCGTCGATCCGCCCGGACGGCCCGGCCGCCCAGGCGTGCGGCTGCGCTGTAGGCCCGCAGAGCGGTGCCGCAGACCGCTCTCATACCTCTCGCGACCAGGCACTACACTCCCAGGCTGCTGACCTTCTCATATACGCCGGAAGATAGCCAACGCGACAGAAAATACCGTTCTGCGCGCCTCCGGCCGACCGGAGCGAAGAGACCGTTCCACTACAGAACGGATCTAGCGTGGTTTGGTCCAGTTCCTGGGGGTCATCATGGTGGTTGATCGCGGAGCTTGGGCCGGTGATCAACTGCCGAGGCTGCGGCCGCCGTCGACGACGATGCGCTGGCCGGTGATGAACCCGGCGCCCTCGGAGGCGAGAAAGCTCACGGCGTGGGCGATGTCGCCAGGCGTTCCCATCCGCCCGGCGGGCACCGAGGCGAGGTAGGCCTTCTTTGACGTCGTCGGGGACGCCGGCGTGGCGCTCAACGGGGACGAAGCCCGGCGCGACCGTGTTCACCGTGATGCCGAACGGGGCCAGTTCGCGGGCCCAGCTGCGGGTCAGGCCGATCTGCGCGCTCTTGGCGGTGGCGTAGGCGGACCGGCCCGGCGGC
>Ga0306920_100014647_pt1 | contig 10713 bp, 10 predicted proteins | sample flu12Cox44000170_FD_204666 | JGI IMG/M metagenome (GOLD analysis project Ga0306920, IMG submission 204666) | Lab enrichment of tropical soil microbial communities from Luquillo Experimental Forest, Puerto Rico - flux4day.12C.oxic.44.000.170 (v2)... | ecosystem: Environmental > Terrestrial >... | reverse complement strand
CTGGTCGTGTGACAGATGGGATCAGAGGGCTCATAGGGTCACCACATGGACGCGATGCGATCCAGGCTCAGCAGCCCGCCACGCTTGGCTGGGTCCTGAGACTTGGGTACTGCGCCCGGATGCAGGATGGCCCTGGTGAGGTTCTGGAATTCGGCGGCGATCTCGGACGACCCACTGAGCGCCAGTGGCACGCCGGAGTTGAGCGCGGTCGACACTGTCTTGTAGTCGCTCGGGAACGTCTGGTGAATTGGATGTCCGAGCGCGCTCTCGATCTGCTTCGGCGGAATCGGGTAGGGTTCCGCGGAGCGATTCATCAGGATTCGCACACGCTCGCCGGCGGCGCCGAGCTGGCGGATCCGATCCAGCAGCCGCTGCGCGTTGCGGATCGACGGGACGTCCGGGTTGCAGACGAGGAACATCGCGTCGGCCGTGTAGAGCGCCGAGACGGCAACTGAGTTGATTTGGCTGCCGGCGTCGACGAGCACATAGTCGTACTGCCGCGTCAGCATTCGAAAGAGCTCTTCGAGGGCGGCGGAATCGTTCGCGCCAGGGCGATCGAACTGATCGGAGCCAGCGAGAATCTCCAGCCCGGACTTGTGCTTGAGAACCAGCTCGCGAAGGAAGTCGCGATCCAGCCGGTGGAGGTTGTCGATCGCATCGAGCAGGCTGTATTTCTGCCGGACGCCGCAGAAGAGCGCGACCTCGCCCAGGCCCGGCTTGAGATCGACGATGACCGTCGAGCGCTGGCTCAGCCTCGCGATTTCGACGCCGCAGTTGACCGCAACCGTCGTCGTGCCGGCGCCGCCCTTCGCACCGAAGAACACGAGCGTGGTCGCCGTGGCCTTGGCGCCCTGCGCAGCGTCGCGCCGCGCCGCCGCCTTGCGGATCGCCCCTTGAAAAGTGTCGTCCGGCGGCGGCCACAGGAAGAACTCGTTGGCGCCGGCCCTCATCGACTGAAGGATCAGCTCCGGATCGGCGGCGGCCGCTACCACGAAGATGCCCGCGTTCGGAGCGGCCGCACGCAGACGCTCGATCGCGGACATGGCAGAGGGCGTGTCCCTGCGCGCGTCGATAACGGCGACATCAGGCGGTGCCCCGTCACGCACGAGGCGCTCGTCAGCGATGCTGACCGGAATCGCTCCCGACCGGAGCGACCGACCAATATGATGTTTGAAGGCCTCGTCGTCAGTGACGACGAGGCCTACCAGTTGTGCCATAGGTTATCCGACAGTTGAATCGAAATGTCCGCTGTTAGTTGCTCTTCGCTGCGTCGTCGAGTGCTTTCTGCCGCTTTCTGTCGGCTTCGGCCTGTGCCTTGGCGGCTTTGGCCGCCGCGTCGGCGTCGCGCTTTGCTTGTGCCTTCTGGAGTTTCGCCGCCGCCTCAGCGTCTTTCTTGGCCTGGTCCTGCTGCTGCTTTGATAACTCCGCCTGCCACTTCGCAGAAGCCTCGGCGTCACGTCGAGCTTTTTCCTGGTCCAGCTTGCGCTGCTTCTCGAGGCGCTTCCGCTCCTCAGCAGTCAGCGGTCGCGAGGGAGTGGGGACGGCCACCGCAACTGACGCGGAGGTCGTCGTTCCGCCAGCCGGATTCGCCTGGTCCTCATGGACCACCCGGCGGGTGTTCGGCGTCAGCGCCTGAACTGCCGCCGCGGCCGACGCGGGGTCGTTCGCGGGGGCTGCCGTCACACCGGTCGGGCGTGGCGAGGGCAGCGGGTCCGGCTTGGCGTCGAGCCTGAGCGGCGTGAATGCCGGTGGTGGTGGTTCCACGGTTTTCTTTTCGGGAACCGGCGGCAGATACGATTCAGGTGTACGAGGCAGCCTGTTCGTGAGGCCGCTCGAACTTCTCGGGAGAATCTCCGGCGTGATCATCACGACCAGCTCGGTCTGGTCCTTCTGCAACGCTTTGCTCTTGAACAGGAGCCCGAGCACAGGGATATCGCCGATGCCAGGAATCTTCTGCAACGAAGACGTGACGCTGTTGCTGAGGAGCCCGGCGATCGCGAATGACTGCCCGCTTTCGAGTTCGAGCTCGGTTTCAGTCCGACGCGTGGCCAGAGCCGGAATCCGGAAACCCTGGAGCACAACGGCGTTGGCAAAATCGAGTGTGCTGACCTCGGGGCGCACCTTGAGGTGTACCCGGGTGCCGTTGACGACAGGCAGGAAGTTGAGCCGGACGCCGAACTCCTTGTACTGAACGGTAATGGCGACCGAACCGGCCGAAGCCTGGGCGATGGGCACAGGGAACTCACCCCCTGCCAGGAAGCTCGCTTCCTTGCCGCTTTCGGCGACAAGGTTCGGCTCCGCCAGCGTCTGCAAGAGCCCTTTGGTCTGGAGCGCCTGGACGACGCCGCCCAGCTGATTCTTCTGGTCGAAGAGGAAGAGGTTCAGAAAGTCGCTAAAAGTAAGTTTCCCCTGGTCGAATTGTGGCGCCGGGAACTGCTCGGTCGTGGTGCGTCCGAGAAAATTCTTGTACCCGTTCGGGCCCGTGAAGAAACTCGCGCCAAGCTCGGTCATGGCGCTGCGATTGACTTCGGCAAACCGCACGCGAAGGAGTACCTGATTGTTAGGCGTGGCGTCGCGCGGCTGGAGCAGCGAAATCACATCTTCTTTTTTCTCGACGAACCCGGTGGCGAGGCTGACCACGTTGTCGATGACGGCCTTGTTCGACGCGGTGCCGGCCAGCACGATCTTCGTGCCGTTGTTGCGGACCTCGATGTTTTCGGTGGGGAACAGATCCTTGATCTGTTCGGTCAGTCGCATCAGATCGCGCTGCACGACGATTTCGTACCGTCGCACCGATCCGCCGCGTTCCCACACGAACATCGATGTGGTGCCGGCCACCTTGCCGTTGAGGAGCAATTGGCTCGAAGAGGTCACCACGACATCGGCGATATCAGCACTGGTCAGCGACACTCGCGTGACCGGTGTGCCCGGCTCGACGATCGTCGAGCGGCCGACGAGTAGCCGCACTTGCCGCGGCTCCCTGTCGACGGACGGCGCCGCGTTAGGTTCTAGCGGGCCGCTGGCATTGGCAGCGACCGCGGCGGCGACGACCGGAGGCTTCTGGGCCTTCTGGGCGTAAACCGTCATCGATCCGAATACCGCCAGGATGATGACGGTGGAACAGGCCGTAGCCCGGCGACGAATCATCGTGGTCATTGAGGCTCCTAACGCACCACTTCGTGCGCACGTTTATCGCCGCGGATGATTTCAACCGTCGGGTCAGCCGGCGGCGGAGGCGGCGGCGGCGTGCGCCTGGCGACGGCGCTGACCGTCACCGGCCGCGGCGACGAGGCCGCTCCGCCGACAAGCACAGCGGGCTTGATGCCTCGCGTCACCGGCGTTTCCTTGTCGAGCGGGTTGCGCAGCGCGAGTTGAATCTTTCCTTCGTTGGCGGCCAGCGTCAGCTTCTCGGATTCGGTCGGATCCACGAGCAGCGTGACGACGGTGACGGCGATTGGCTTGCCCTTCTCCGTGTCGCGTTCGATCTTGGTGCCGGCGGCCAGCACCTGCACATTCGTGAGGATGACTTTCGACGTGGTGTCGGCAGGCTGCTGCGACGGGCTCACCGTGGCGACCACGTCGACACGCGTGCCCGGCAGCACATAGCCGGCGACGCCGATGACCTCGTTGACCTTGACCGAGAGGGCGCGCAGGCCCGGCGGAATCGCCGGCGGCAACCCGCCGCCTCCGTCCTTCGAGGACAGCTTCATCGGCAGGAAGGGCTCGTTCTGAACCATCGGGACGATGATTCCGCGGCCGATCACTTCCTGCGGATCCGAGATCACGTTGGCCGGCACCGCGCCCTGCGGCCACTCGACGACGCGGATGTCGTCTCGCTGGATCTCAGCGCCGATGTCCAGGTCCGAGGCGGCGACGACGACCGGCTTGGTCGGCGTCTTTTCTGTTTTCGCGGGCATCTTCTGCACGTAGTTGTACGTGCCGAAGGCGAACACCGCGCCGGCCGTGACGGCCAGAACGAATACGATGAAGACACGCACACGAGTCATAGCAGTCCCCTATGAACCGGCCTCGTTCTGTCCCACCGACGTCGCCGTCACAGTGATCGGCGAGTCGACCATCGACCCGCTGACCAGAAGCTGGGCGACCGGCTGCAGGACGACGAACTGGAACGGATAACTGACGGTCACCTCGGAGCCATTGATGTTGACGCCGACCGTTGCATCTGAAATGAGCCCGTCCGTCTGCAGGTACTGTCGAACCTTCGCATCCACCGCTGTAGCACGATTCGGCAAGGCGGCGACCCGCGCGCCTTCGCGCGCAGCGTTGGTCAGCACCCGCGACGTCCGGTAGGCGCGGCCGAATTCGACAGCGCCAACGCCGACGAGCAGCAACAGGGGGACCGCAAGCGCCGTCTCGATAATGGCGGCACCTCGTTCGCTGCGGATGTTCCGTCTCACGTCAGAACCCGAACGCCGCGATGAGCGCACCCACGGCAATGGCGGGTGCGTAAGCGAATCGGTTGTTCGTCGACGGTCTTTCGAGCTCACCTGCATTCGCTCCCCCGGTGCAAACCAACGCGGCCGTGCCCTCGAGCGTTTCCCGCAGGCGGCGCCGCTGGATGGCGACCAGCACCGCGAGCCCGCCGCCGGCGACGGCGCTGTATAGAAACGCCATCACAATTGCTTTCGGCCCGAGCAACGTCCCGAGCGCGGCCAGCAACTTCACGTCGCCGGCGCCCGTCTTGCCGATCACGTGGCCTGGCAGCATCAGCAGCAGGCCGACCAGCAGTCCTTCGAACGCACCGGCGACTCCAACACCGTCCAGACGTACCATCGCCATCGCGATCCCGAACGTAGCGGCTCCGAATGTCAGCCAATTCGGCACGCGGCGCGTTCTGATGTCGACGACGGCGGCAATAGTCGTGACGGCCGCGACGGCCGTCACGACCAACAGATTAGATGGCACTCGGAAATGTGTTGTAGAACACGCTGTTTAACGTCGTGCCCACCGCCGTCATCGCCGCAACCGCGATCACGGCGATGAGCGCGGCCAGAAGCCCATACTCGATGAGATCCTGGCCGTCACATCGGGCACTGAACTCCCCGACAACTCTCCAGAGCCGGCTCATGCCCTCTCTCCGTTCTCACATAGACTCGTTTCTATGTGGCCGCCGCCAGCTTCGCCGAGATCGCCTGGAAGATGGAATTCACGCTCGTGCCAGTCGCCGTCAACGCCGCGACGGCCACGAGTGAGATGAGCCCGACGAGCAACGCGTACTCGATCAGGTCCTGCCCCTCTTCCCCGCGCACGAACTGTCGCACGCACTTCATGCAGTCCATGAGATTCTCCTTAGTTTTCAACGTTAGACGGCCGCCGACAGCTTCGCCTGAATCGTCTGGAAGATGGCGTTCACGCTCGTGCCGGTCGCCGTCAACGCCGCAACGGCCACGAGCGAGATGAGCCCGACGAGCAACGCGTACTCGATCAGGTCCTGGCCCTCATCCTTCCGCACGAACGCAACGAATCGGTTGATCAACGTCATGAACTCTCCCCCTGCGCGTATTGGCCGCGCGTGTGTCCCAATTACGGCCACCCCTTTTCAGGCGACCAATTGAACGCCGGTGGAAAGCGCAACGGGCATGCCACCGCGACGCGGGCGCGCGACTAAAGACCGGCTAAGTGTGGAAGCGTGGGTGAAGTTAGCCTGGAGTCCGCAGGGACAACGCACCGCACTCTGACGGGCATCACCATCGCTGAGCTTGTCCCAATTCGTAACGGAACATGCGGTTTTTGTGAACGGTCGCGCGCAACAAAATGGAACACGCGCGCGTCAGGGGTCAACCAGCAAATCTGAAATTCGCGAAAAGCGGCCGCAATAGATAGATCAACACCAACAGTTTTTCAGACATCGCTCAGTCGGGTGTACCGGAACGGTAATTGCGACAGGTCATGTACCCCCCCGGGGAAGGATCTGTGCGACGAGGGCGTGACACCGTGATGTCGGTGGCAGGACTGGTGATTATTGTGCTGCTGATGTTCTCATTCGACAGCCGCCTGCGCGAGGAAGTGCAGCGTCGTCTGTCGTCGCCGACAGGGGCGGTGTCGGACGCGGGTCACAGCATCAGGAACGCGGTGGAGGCTGTCAACATCGCGATGAGGGAGCGGAGTTTCGATGGCGCACCATTGCTCATTTTTTTAGGTGGCGCCGTCGTGCTGCTGCTGTTTTTATTGAGAACGTAGGATGTCGCTGATTCTCGCCGTCGAACCGGATCGCCGCCAGGCGGCTCACCTGACGCACATCGTCCGTCAGAGAGTCGGCGTCGAGTTGATCCTCGCCGAGACGACCGAACTCGCGCTTGCGCAAATTGGCAACCGCGTCCCGGATTTGATTCTCGTGCCGGCGCTGCTCTCGCCCACGGAGGACGCGGCGCTGGCCGCGGCGCTTCGAGTCATCGCGACTGCCGCACACGTGCAGATGCTGACCACTCCGCTCTTCGCCTCGGCCGCGCCGGCCACGCGGGCACGCGGCATGCTGTCAGCGTTCAGACGCGCAAAGCCGGCAAAACCCGCAACTGACGGCTGCGACCCGGCGGAGTTCGCGACGCAAATCTCCTCGTATCTCGAAGCCGCGGCCGAGCAACGCGCGGCAGCGCAGTTCATCGAGCCCCCGCTTCCGGTTCCGGCTGCGGCACCACCCTCGGCGGCCGCAACCACCTCCCAGCAGCGATACGTCCCGCTCGAACCCGGCCGTCTGTATCGCGACGAAGGGACGACCGCGCACGAATTCGCCGCGTTACCTGCTGTCGAGGCTATTTCGGAGCCGGCCGCGACGTGGACCGAGGCCGAACCGGCCGAACCCCTTGTCGCGTTCGAGGCGGAGCAGTTGCCCGTCTACGACATGTCAGACGTCGAGACGATCCCCGAGCCGGTGGAAACACTTCCGGAGCCGATGTCCGAGACCGTCGATCCGATGCTCGAGACGGCGGAGCCACTCTACACGACGCCGGAGCCGATCTTCGAGACGCCGGAACCAGTCTACGAGCCCGTGACACCGACGTACGAGGCGCCGGAGCCGATTCTAGAGGCACAAGAACCAGTCGTCGAGGCGCCAGAGCCGATCTACGAGGCATCGGAACCGATCTACGAGGCCCAAACACCGATCTACGAGGCGCCGGAGCCGATTTTAGAAGCCCCAGCACCGGTCCTCGAGACGCCAGAACCGATCTTCGAGGCATCGGAGCCGATCTACGCGGCGCCGGAGCCGATCTTCGCGGCGCCGGAGCCGATCTTCGAGACGCCAGAACCAATCTACGAAGCACCGGCACCGATCTACGAAGCTCCAGAGGTAACGCTGGAGGCGGAGGCATCAGTCCTCGAGACGCCAGAGCCAATCTTCGAACCGGCCGAACCGACCTTCGAAGCGCCAGAGCCAATCCTGGAAACATCGGCACCAGTACTCGAAACAGCGGAGCCAAACTTCGAGACCCCGGAACCGGTCTTCGAGACGCCGCGGCCTCCGGAGCCTCTCGCGCCGCGCGGACCCGCGTTTTCGCGCCGCATTGGCTTCGTCGTGCGCGACGAGGAGCCGGAACTCGCGCCGCTGGCCGCGGACTCCCTCGACATCGAGTTCGAACCCATCGAGCTTGTGGCAGTCGATACCGACTTCGTTCTCGACGGACTCTCGGAGCCGGTCACGACATTCTCCGCGTCGGTCGACGACGAAGCCATCGAGCTCGTCGACGTGGATCTTTCAACCGCGCTGTCCGAATTCGACGAGCCGCACGTCATTGAGGCGCAGAGTGACGCCGACGTCGTCGAACTCTTCGAGACAGAGACACCTGCCCTTGTCGAGGCGACGGCGGCGGGGACATCATCAGTTCATGCGATCGAGTTCGACGCGCTGAAGGAATTCGCAGCGGCGATCGAGGCCATGACCGCGTCCGAACAGACCGTGTCGGTGGCTCACCACTCAGGGGCTGACGACAAACCGTTCGAATTCGACGATCTGTTCCCGCGACGCGAACCGGTCGAGCCGTCGCCGCTCAGTGCCTGGCGCAGCTGGATGCCGCTCGAAGGGATTGACGCCGAAGCACTGGAGGTGCCGGTCCCCGCGCGCGTGGTCGAGCAGTCGGCCGAAAAACAGCAGACACCGGACCGGCCCGATTGGGTACAGCTCGTGGAGTCGCTGCGAATCGACGTCGAGCGCCGACGCTCCGAACAACCATCAGCACCGCCGGCGCCGGCGCGGAAGCCGTCAGCACGCCCGATCCAGGACGAATGGGGCCTCTTCGACCCGGCACAGTGCGGCTTCGCCGCACTCCTCGACAAGCTCGAGGAAATCACGGAAACAAGCTCGTCGCGGCCACGCCGCTCGGCCTGATCCGGCTACGCGCTCAACAGCAATTACGGGACAACAAGCACATCCTGCGGTCCGGCAATTCTGCCATTCTGCAATCTAAGTATGATGGCTCGTGCGCTCGCGCGCCATTCTGTTCACGATCGTCCTGCTGGCAATTCCCGTCGCGGCGCAGCAGCCGGCCGCCGGCGTTCCGACGCCAGCCTCACATTTTGGCTTCCGCATCGGAGACGATAGTCAGCTCGCGACGGCGGAGGCTATCGAGAAGTACTTCGAGGCCGTTGCCGCCGCTTCTGATCGCGTCCGGCTCACCGACATCGGACCCAGCACCGACGGGCATCGAACGCTCGCGGCCATCGTGTCGTCGGCCGAGAATATCCGTAACCTCGAGCAGATCCGCCTCGACAATCAGCGTCTCGCTGACCCACGCACGCTGGACGAAACCGACGCCCGCAGGCTCACTGCCACGCACAAGGTTGTCGTTGCCATTGGCTGCAGCATCCACGCAACGGAAATCGGCGCCTCTCAAGCCGCAATTGAGCTCCTGTATTCTCTGGCGACATCGAACGACGCCGAGACGATTGACCAGCTGCGCCAGGCCGTGGTCATCGTCATTCCGATGCTCAACCCCGATGGCCACCGGATTGTCGTCGACTGGTACGGCAAGAACAGGAATACGGCCTTCGACGGTGTCCCGATGCCTTGGCCCGACCACAAGTACGCCGGCCACGACATCAACCGCGATGCCTTCATGATGAACATGGCGGAGAGCCGCAACCTGTCACGGTTCTTCTATGGCGAATGGCATCCCCAGGTTTTTCTCACGATGCACCAGCTTGAGCAGGACGGACCGCGATTCGTGACACCGCCGGTCACCGATCCGATCAATCCGAACGTCGATCCCATCATCTGGCGGGAAGCTGCTCTGCTCGGCTCGGCGATGACGCTCGAACTGGAACGCGATGGTCACACCGGCGTCGTGTCGAGCAGCCTCTTCGATTACTACTCGCCGGGATACGAGGACTCGGCGCCGCTCGGCCATAACGTCGTCTGTCTGCTGACCGAGGCGGCGGGCGTCAGGATCGCGACGCCGGTCACCCAACCGGCGCCCGATCAGCGCGGACGCATCAATGCTCCGCATCCGTGGCCCGGCGGCCGCTGGACGCTTCGCGACATCGTCGACTACGACCTGAGCGCTGTGCGCGGCCTGTTACGTGCGGTCACCGCCTACCACGCCCAGATCGTTTCGAACTTCTACAACATGGGCCGTCGTGCCGTCGAGGCGGGTCAGACGGAATCGCCTTTCGCTTACGTCATTCCCCCCGATCAACAGGATCCGCTCGCAGCGATCAAGTTAAAGCAGCTCCTGATGCAGGGCGGCGTCGAGATTCAGCACACACAGGAGATCTTTGCCACCGGCGGCGGTACGTCGTTTCAGACCGGAAGCGACATCATCTTTCTGGCCCAACCGTACCGAGCGTACGTGAAGACGCTGATCGAGCGGCGAAACTACCCCGGCGATCGTTACACCGACCGGCCGTACGACGTCACCGGCTGGACGTTGCCCGCACAAATGGGTGTAGACGTGCGCGTGGTCGAGAGGCCCTTTGAACCCCCTCTCATGTCCCGACTGACCGCCGCGGAGATGGCTCCGCCTCGCGCCACGATCTGGGGCGAGAAGAAGCCCGGCTACTACCTCGTCGAGGCGCGGGGCAACGCCGGCGCAATCGCGGCCGGCCGCCTGCTCAGCGCGCAGATCGCGACCTCATGGCTGGACGCGCCAATGGACGTCAACGGTTTTCACTACGGTCCCGGAACGCTGGTCGTCGCTGCCGGAAAGACAACGCTGCCAGTTCTGTCGGCGATTGCCACCCAGCTTGGATTGCGCGTTGACGGTATGAAAGGCAGACCGCCGGCGACGGCGCATGTGGCCGCTCGTGCGCGAGTGGCCGTCTACCAACCTCGTGGGGAGAACGCCGATGCCGGCTGGACCCGCTGGGTGCTAGAGCAGTACGGGTTTTCGGCGGAGAGCATCACGAAGGCCGACGTCGCATCCGGTAATCTGCGCGCGCGGTACGACGTGATCGTCCTGCCGAGCGTACCCTCCGACGTGTTGTTGCGTGGTCTCGCGGCCGACGTGGTGCCGCCTGAATACGCCGGTGGGCTCGAGGGGGACGGCGTGCGAGCGATCGATGCCTTTGTTCGAGCCGGCGGCACGCTCGTGTGTCTCGACCAGTCTTGTGCGCTGGCGATCGACGCGTTCAAGCTGCCAATCAGAGACGTCGCCAAGACCACCCGCGATGAGTTCTACTGCCCGGGGTCCATTCTGCGTATCGATGTGGACGCGTCACAGCCGCTCGCGTACGGCATGCCGTCCCATACGGCGGGGTTCTTCG
>Ga0306920_100014646_pt1 | contig 10713 bp, 8 predicted proteins | sample flu12Cox44000170_FD_204666 | JGI IMG/M metagenome (GOLD analysis project Ga0306920, IMG submission 204666) | Lab enrichment of tropical soil microbial communities from Luquillo Experimental Forest, Puerto Rico - flux4day.12C.oxic.44.000.170 (v2)... | ecosystem: Environmental > Terrestrial >... | reverse complement strand
ACACCCCCGGCAGCAGGCCGCTGCGCAGCTGGGACAGGGCCAAGTCGGCGGGCAGCCGGTCCATGTCGGCGACGTAGGTCGTGACTCGCACCACGGCTTCGGCAAAAGCTGCGAGCTCCGGCCGCAGCCCCAGCCCGTCAATCAGGTCCCGCGTGCTGCGGCCCGCCCACCGCGCCGGGTTGACGGCCGCCAACCGGGTGACCACGGCCGAGGTGCGCCCGGTCAGAAGCCGATGGTTGACGTCACCGCCGATGAACGCTCGAGCACCGCGCAGCGGCGGGTTGTGTCCCTTCGGCCGTACTCCCAACCCGGCCAGGACATCTCGACCGGGCCCTCCTTTGTACAGGGCGTGGGGACCCTGGTTGAGCAGGAACCCTTCCTTCTCATCGGTCCGGGCCCGCCCGCCCGGGGACCGCGTGTCCAGCACGGTGACCTCGGCTCCAGCCTTCGCAGCGGTGGCCGCCGCGGCCAGTCCGGCCAATCCTGCGCCTACGACTACGACGTGGTTTCGCATGCCCACTTGACGCCAAACGGGGTCGGCTTGTGACAAATCTTCTGCCGCCGGGCCCCAGCCCGACGATCGGTCTACGCGCGCACACCGTGGGGCCCCGGACTCCCGGTCGCCAAACGGGGTGTGCCCTGGCACCACCGGGCCTGTGGCCCAACCATGCGTGCCCCCCAACGACGACGGGCCACGCCGGGGCTGTCAGCGACGGGCCGCCTTGCCGCCTTGAAGCAATGCGAGTGCGGCAGCACTGCATTGCTCGGCGATGACTGCCGAGCTAGACACCTCCCCCCGAGGCCGGCGAACGCCGTCAGACCTGCACGGACGAGAACGCGTCGTGGTCCGCGGCTGCCGTGCCCATTCGCTCGAGCATCGCCCTAGTGACGGACGGGTGGACCATCTGGGTGATGCCCCAGAGGTAGAAGCCGTGCAGGATCCCCAGCCGGATGCCACGCTCCACCGAGGCGCCCGCCGGCGGTTCGATATCGCGTGCCCGCAGCCGGTCGAGGTAGTGGGCGAGAAGATCGCGCTCGGTGCGGCGGCGCTCGGCCACCGGGAGGGCGGCGGCGATGTGGTAGCCGACGTCGATGTACCACGGCCCCCGCTGGACGAGTTGCCAGTCGAGGAACGACGGCCGGCCGCCGCCGTCGATGTAGACGTTGCCGATGTGCGGGTCGCCGTGGATGACGCACCACGGCGACGCCGCCGCCGCCTCGGCGCCGACCCGCAGGTACGTGCCGTACAGACCCTGGGCGTCGCGCACCTCCACGGGAACGCCGGCGCCGATGGGCCCTTCGAAGTTCGAGACGATCTCCGCGACGCCACGCGCTGTCGTGTAGGACGCGAAACGTGGATCGAGCCACGGCACCAGGGCGGCCGGACTCATCCACGTCGCCGCATGCAGTGCAGCCAGCTGGTCGAGGCTCTCGGCTGCCTGGTCGGCCGAGTAGTCGCACAGGGCGTCGAGGAACCGGGCGCCGCGGCCCAGCTCGTCCTCGGTGATGATGACGCTGGCCAAGCTGTCCAGGTCGGCGTCGGCGTGGACCGCCCGCAGGGTCCTGATATCCACCGACCCGACCAGGTCCCGGTAGAAGAGCACTTCGGAGATCCCCGCCGGCCGCGCCAGCCGCCCGATGTCGCCGAAGTACCCCTTGATCCACAGGTCCCTGTGCGACCCGTCGGCGCCGTCCACCGCGATCGGCGCGTTGGTCGAGACCCGCTGGTCGACGGCACCGACCCTCACGGCGGCGACCTCGACACCGAGCACCTCGGCCAGCCACGCCGGCGATGTGGCCTCCTCGAGGGTGTCGGGCACCCGCATCAGACCCCCTCAGGCGCCGGACGTGCGACGTTCCACTTGTCGCTCATGAACCCGACCGAGCCTAACGGGCACCAGCAGGTCGTCGGCCGTGGCGGCCACTGCCGAGGACCGTGGATCGCCGACCCTCAGCTCCGGCCAGCTCCGGCCAGTTCCCCCTCGATGCTCTCGACGGACTCGCCTGTATCCACGTCGACGCTGATGGTCGGCAGGGCACGATCGAGCCAATGCGGCAGCCACCAGTTGGCGTCGCCGAGGATCTCCATTGTCGCCGGCACGAGCACCAGACGTACGACCGTCGCGTCGATCAGCACGGCGGTGGCGAGGCCGAGCCCGAAGACCTTGAGCACGTGCATGTCGCTGAGCACGAACGACCCGAAGACGCACACCATGATCGCGGCAGCCGCCGTGATGACCCGTGCCGTGGCGGCCAGGCCGTCGGCGACAGCCGTGGCGTTGTCGCCCGTCCGGCGCCACTCCTCGCGGATGCGGGAGAGGAGGAAGACCTCGTAGTCCATGGAGAGCCCGAACAGGATCGTGAACAGCATCAGCGGGATCCAGGGGTCAATGGGAGCTCGCTTGCCGATGTTGAACACCGACCCCAGCCACCCGTACTGGAAGACGGCCACGATGACGCCGTAGGCGGCGCCGATCGAGAGGAGGTTCATGATCGCCGCCTTCACAGGGACGGCGATCGAGCGGAACACGCACATGAGCAACAGGAAGGACAGGAGCACCACGCCCCCGATAACGTAGGGCAGCCGTTGCGAGAAGTTGTTGGAGGAGTCCACGCCGGCGGCAGTCTCGCCGCCCACGAGCGCCTGCGCACCGGTGCCTTTCACGATGGGTGGGATCACCACGCGACGGAGGTGGTGCACGAGCGCCTGGGTCTTGGTGTCCTGGGGAGACGTGCGGGGGATGGCGATGATGACTGCGGCGTCACCGGCGGGGTTGAACCGGGGCGGCTCGACGTACTCGATGCCCGGCGTGCGCCCGATCGCGGCGGCCAGTTCGGACGCCGCCCCGCGGTCCGACCCGTTGAACGCGATCACCAAAGGGCCGTTGCTCCCTGGGCCGAACCCCTGCGCGAGAAGGTCGTAGGCCTGGCGGGTCATCCACGACGATGGGTCATTGCCGTTGTCCGTGAACGCCAGGTGCATCGAGAACAGCGGCAGGGCCAGGGCGATGAGGATCGTCAGTGCGGCCGCCCCTGCGATCCATGGACGGTGCTGCACCACGCGGCTCCAGCGCCACCAGAACGACTGCCGCTGGCTCCCCTGCGAACGGCGCCGCAGGTGCGGGATGCGGTAGCGGTCGATGTTGGCGCCCGCGAACCCGAGCAGGGCCGGGATGAGCGTCAGCGCCCCGGCCATGACGAGCACGACGGCGGCGATCGAGCCCAGCGCCAGGCCCACGACGAAGCCCACGCCGAGCAGGAACATCCCGAGGAGCGAGATCACGACCGTGCAGCCGGCGAACAGCACCGCTCGCCCGGCAGTGGCGAGCGAAGTCACGGCGGCGTCCTCTGGTGCCATCCCCTCGTGCAGGCCCTGGCGGTAGCGGGTCACGACGAACAGCGAGTAGTCGATGCCCACACCGATGCCGATCATCGCCGCCAGCTCGGTCCCGAACGTCGGCACGGTCACGCCGTGGCTCAGGAAGTCGATCACGCCGAACGCGATGGCGAGCGCGAGCAGGGCGGTGATGATCGGCAGCCCCATCGCGATGAACGACCCGAAGGCCAGCAGGAGGATCACGATGGCGGCGAGGATGCCGATGCTTTCGGCGGCGCCGAACGTGAACTTCTGGATCTTCGAGATGGGAGAGCCGCCGAGCACGACGTCGAACCCGGGTTCCGATGCCGCGGTCGCCCGTGCGACGACGGCCGTGATCGCGGCCTTGGACAGCGTGTCGGTCTGCTGGTCGAACTGGACCACTCCGTAGGCGATGTGGCCGTCGGGGCTCACCTGCCCCCCGCCCTCGAACGGCGAGAGGGCGGCCACGACGTGCGGCAGGCCGTTGAGCGAGCCGACGACGCCGTTGATCCGCGCCCGGATGTCCGGCGCGGTGACGGGCCCAGCCGTCTTGAACACGACCTGGGCCTGATCGCCGGCCTGCGCGGGGAACTTGTGCTCCAGCAGGCGCTGGGCGCGGGCCGACTCGGTTGAGCCGCCCCCGAACTTGTTCTCGAAGATCCCATGGAAGGGGAACGAGAGCGCGGTGACCACCAGCAGCGCGCCAACCCACCCCACCACCACCCGCCGACGATGGGTGAAGCACCAGGCCGCCATGCGGCCGAGGCCCGTCTCGCCCGGCGAGAAGCCCTTCATTGGCGTGGCCTGTTCGGGACTCGGGCTGCGCATGACTCGGCCCCCCGTGTGCTCGAGATCGGTACGTGTACTCAATACCCCGGCGATTGAACTGTCAAGTTGGACATGTGAGAATTGACTGGTGTCGCTGCGCTACGCCCTGTTGCACCTGCTGTCGGGGGAGCCCCTGAGCGGCTACGACCTGGCCCAACGCGTCCAGCGGTCGACGGCCAACGTGTGGCCGGCCCGGCACAGCCAGATCTACCCGGAGCTGGCCAAGCTGCTCGCCGACGGGTGGATCATCCAGACCGGGGAGGGTCCCCGGGGCCGCAAGGTGTACCAGGCAACGCCGGAGGGCGTCGACGCCCTCCGGTCCTGGCTGCGGGACACGCCGCCGGACTACGCGGTGCGTTTCGAGGCGATGCTGCGGGTGTTCTGCCTGTGGGCGGTGCCCAAGGAGGAGGCCCTCGCCCTCCTCGCCCGCGACCGGGCCGAATACGTCCGCGACCTCGAGCAGCTGCAGACCAACCTCGCAACGATCGACTGGGGAGCCAGTCCGGCCGTCCGGGCCGGCCGGCTCACCTTCGAGTTCGGCATGCGGTTCTGCCGCGCCCTGATCGACTGGATCGACTGGGCGTCTGAACAGATTCGTGCTGGTGCGCTCGAGCCTGGCGGCCCGCTACCCGCGACGCCCTGAACACGGCGCGGAGCCGGACACGCGCTCATTCGCAGCCAGGGGCGCGTTGATTCCCATGGGTTCCAAACATGCCAATGCGGCGCGCTGGTTGAGGTCGGCACGACCGTCTGTCCTGGGCAAGCGTTGCGCCCCAAGAGGGTTCTCCGTGTTGTTCTGTCCGCCCTCCCCCACCGTGAACCGTGTGGTTGATTCCCAAGAGTTTCCCCACAGTGACACACGGTCGGACGCACCGTTCCTCGCCCTGCTCCTCCGGGACAACCCGCAACTGGACCGGCGGTAACCCCCCATGAGGGCCGGGCCCAGGTGTCGGCCTTCGGTCGACTCCGTCGGGTCACTTCAGCGCCTGCTCGACGAGCGTTGCCATCTCCTCGTGTCCGAGGGCGGTCGGGTGGTACGCGAACCCTGCACCCGGAGCGACGTGGTAACCCGCCGTCCACTGCTGTGCGGCCGGCGCACAAGCGGTGTGGTCGCCCGGTTGCGCGTACGGGTCGACGAGGATGACGCCGGCCTGCGCCGCGGCCGCCACCGATGCTGCCTCGAGCTTCTCGCCCATTCCCCGGAGCATGGCGAGCTCCCCATCGGTCAACGACAGTGCCGCGCAGTTCTGGTCCGGGAACTCGCGGGGGTAGGTCACGAGCACGATTGTCGCCGGCGGCGCCTTGGCCTTCAGCTGTGCGAGCATGTCGACGAGCTTGCCCTGCAGCGCCGCCTCGTCGGCCCCGAGCGTGGCCGGCGGGGAGCACACCGTCGCCGGATTCCCGCACCCGAGAGCGGTGGCGTTGAGATTGATGTCGTTGCCGCCGATGCTGATGGTGATGAGCTTGGTGTCGGGCGTGACGGCATCGATCTGAGGCGGCGCGGATCCCTGGGAGGTGTCGAGCACGTTGGGGATGACGGCGGCGCCGCACGAGACATCGGTGAGGCTGAGATCCAACTTCGCCGCGACGAGCTGGCCGTAGTCACGGTCCGAGCGGCCGCAGGCTGTCGACTGGTTGGCGATGCCATAGCCCGACGCGATCGAGCTGCCTAAAGCAACGTAGCGGTCACCGCTCTGCACCCTCGCCACCTTCGCGCTCGTGGTGGGCGTCACGCCTGTGGTGGACGGCGGCGGTGCTGTGGTGGACGGGGACACCGCACCTTTCGACGAGCCGCTTGAGCAAGCGAACAAACCGGTCACTGCAACGGCCACCAAGAGCAAGGTTGCACGCTTCATGCCGCCACTCCCTATCGCCAGCACTGGTGCAGTGACCTTGATGATATCTCTCGCGATCGCAGCGGCTCGTGGCTACGCTCCGTCGAGGGAGCGATCCCGTGCCAGTGCGGACGCGGTTGCCCACGGCGGCGACGATGCTGAAGGCGCCCACGAGGCCGGCCAGCGGCAGCAACACCGTCGCGCTCGGGACCGTCGGGATCCGGTCCACGGTGATGCGGGCCGTGGGCTCGGGTGTCGTCACCCGAGCTGGCCACCTGCCTGAGGTCTGCTCATCGCCCGCACGGTGCGAACTTCCTCGCCACGACGTGGAGAGCCAGCCTCGAGTTGCGTGACGCCGTGGCGCCGACCGTGTGCGAAGCTTGGCATGGTGCCGCTGCTCGTCGAGTTCAATCCCCTGTCGGCCGACTTTTTCGCCGACCCGTACCCCACCTATCGCCGCCTTCGCGGCGAGGCGCCGGTCTATTTCAGCGAGCGCTACGGCTTCTACGCGCTCAGTCGGTACGCCGACGTCCTGCGCGCGAGCCGTGACTGGCAGACGTTCAGTTCCGCGCACGGGCTGCGCCTTGACCAGCTGCAGGACCCTGGGTTCCGCCAACCCGGTTCGATCATCTTCCTCGACCCGCCCGAGCACGACCGGCTCCGTGCCCTCGTGAGCCGTGCCTTTACGCCTCGCGGCGCCGCGCGCTGGGAACCGATTGTGCGTCGGGCCGCGCGGCGTTTCCTCGACCCGCTGCGGGGTGAACGCCGGGTCGACCTCCTCGAGGAGTTCGCCGCGCCGTTCCCTTGCGAGGTGATCTCGACCATCCTGGGGATCCCCGAGGAAGAGCGCCAGCGCTTCCGGCACCAGACGGACCTCGTCTTGCACCGCGAGCCCGACGACCCCAACCCGACACCAGCGGGTGTGGTGGCGGCCCGGCAGCGCCACGAGATGCTCTTACGCCTCGTGGCCGAGAAGCGGGCTCATCCCGCGGACGACATGATCAGCCGGCTCCTCCAAGCCGAGATCGAGGGCGACGACGGCGCGCCCGTCCGCCTGAGCGATGAGGAAGCGGCCGTGTTCGCCGGCCTGCTGGCATCCGCCGGCTCCGAGACGGTGACGAAGCTGCTCGGCAACGGCATCGTTCTGTTCGACCTCCATCCCGATCAGTGGCAGCGCATCCTCGACGACCCTGGCACCGTGCCGGCCGCCGTCGAGGAGGTCGTCCGCTACTGGGCACCGACCCAGTACCAGGGCCGCTATTCGCTGAGACCCTCGGAATGGGAGGGCGGCACAATCCCGGCGGGGGTACCCGTGTTCCTGGTCACCGGTGCCGCCAACCGCGATGAGCGCGAGTACCCCGACGCCGACCAGTTCGACATCGCGCGGGACCGGAGCCGATCAGTGGCCCTCGGCTTCGGCCACGGCATCCACGTGTGCATCGGCGCCCACCTCGCGCGTCTCGAGAGCCGCGTCGCGTTCGAAGAGCTGCGCGCCCGGTACCCCCGCTATCGCGTCGACCCTGGGGGCCTGCGCCGGGTCCAGATGTCCAACGTCGCCGGGTTCTCCCGCGTCCCCGTCGATTGCTCCCGTTGACGGCGCCGACACCCCAGCAGCCGGCTCGGTATCGGCATGACCGCGCCCGCCGGTCGCTCCCATGTGATTGAGCACTGTCGAGCGGCTCCGTACCGCTCCATGCGAGCCCCGACAACGTCGGGGCCTGGTGAGCGGGTCCTCTCGTCCGATGACGTTTCGGCAGCTCAAGAGGGTTGTCCGTGTCGGTCTGTTCGCCCTCTCCCACCGTGAACCGTGTGGTCGATTCCCAAGAGATTTCCCACACTGACACATGGTCGGACAGACCTGATCCTCCTCCCGAAGCCTGCCTGAGCTTGACCTCGCAGGTCATGGTTTCGGCGTCGCGCTCGTCGGATGATCCACCTCGGACCGCAGTGAGTGGCCCGGAAGGAGGAGCCAGACGATGAGAGCGATCGTGATTTCCCGTTATGGCGGACCGGAGGTGCTGGCCGAGACCGAGCTGCCCGACCCAGTGCCGGGCGACAACGAGGTACGGATACGGATCAGGGCCTTCGGCCTCAACCATGCCGAGTGTTACTTCCGCAGCGGTGCCTGGGGCGAAGTGGCCCAGGTGACGGGAATCGAGTGCGCCGGCGTGGTCGAGGCCGATCAGAGCGGGACGTACCAGCCGGGCACCCCGGTGGTCGCCATCCTCGGTGGGATGGGCCGTACCCGCAATGGCAGCTACGCCGAGTTGGTGACGGTACCGGTGTCCAACGTGGCCGCCGTGGGGGTCGAGCTGGATTGGGAGGTCATGGCGGCCGTCCCGGAGGTGTTCGCCACCGCCTGGAGCGCCCTCCACCTGAACCTCGACATCCGGGCCGGCCAGCGCGTCCTCGTCCGCGGCGCCACCTCGGCCGTCGGCCAGGCCGCGGTCCAACTGGCCGCCGCCGAGGGGTGCGCGGTCGTGGCGACCAGCCGTTCGGACAGGCGGGCCGACCTGCTGCACCAGCTGGGCGCAGGCGAGGTGCTCATCGACGACGGCTCGCTGGCCGATCAGCTGCGTTCCGGTAGCGGTCCGGTCGAACGGGTCGTCGACCTGATCGGCAACTCAGCCCTGCGCGACACTCTGACTTGCCTGGAGCGGGACGGCCGGGTGTGCCAGGTCGGGTTCCTGGGTGGCCTGGGCCCGGTCGAGAACTTCGTCCCCTTGTTCGACCTGCCCACCGGGGTGCAGCTGAGCCTCTACGCCAGCGCGCTCGTCCTCGGCAGCACCGCCTACCCGCTCGCCGAGGTGCCGCTCGACGCCATCTTCGAGCAGGTCGTGGCGGGCAAGCTGCATGGTGAGCCGGCGCGGGTCTTCTCGATCGACGAGATCGTCGAGGCCCACCGGGTGCTCGAGGCCGGCACGGCCGGCGGGAAGATGGTCGTCAGGACGCCCTGACAGCGTGTCCGAATACCTGGGCCGTCACGTCGTCGGCCGGGTAGAACGACTCGATCACCAGCTCTGCCGTTGTGACGTCGACCGCGGTGCCGAAGGTTGCCACCATGTTCAGCAAGCACAGCTCGGTGCCGTCGTGGCGCAACCGGAGCGGGACGACCACGCGTTCTTCGCCCTGGCCGGGGTCGACGGTGGCCGGCTCACTCACACCCGGGTAGGAGCGAACCTCCTCCGCCAGGGACGCCAGCGCCGGGTCACCGGAGACGAGCAGCTGGTGATCGAGTCGACGGAGGAGGAACCCGCTCCAATCCGCCAGGTTGATGATCCGGGGCGCCATCCCGTCCGGATGGAGGGCCATCCGCAGGGCGTTGATCGGGGGCTGCAGCAGGTCTGGGTCCACGCCCCGAAGGAGGATCTCGGTGCTGCGGTTGCGGTCGACCACGTTCCAGTAGCGGTCCTTCACCAGCGCGGGGTAGGGCTCGTGGCTGGCCAGCAGCCGGGAGACCGCCTGACGGACGTACGGCATGCCGGAGGCGTCGTCCTCCAGCGTGCGAGCCGAGAAGACCGGCGCGTAGCCCGCGGCGAGGAGCAGTCCGTTGCGCTCGCGTAGGGGGACCTCCAGCAACTCGGCCAGATGCAGCACCAGCTCCCGGCTGGGCACCGACCGGCCCGTCTCCACGTAGCTCAGGTGTCTGGTCGAGACCTGCGCCCGCACGGCGAAATCGAGTTGAGACAGGCCCCGACGGCGGCGCCAGTCTTTGAGCAGAGGTCCGACGGCCATGGTGCCAACCCTACGAGGGTGGCCTCGAACTCGGTAACGGCGAGGCCCTCGGTCCGCGGACCGACGCGGCTTGCGGCGAGGATGTCGCCCATGGATCTCGAACTGCGAGGCAAACGGGCGCTGGTGACGGGCGGCAGCCGCGGCATCGGCAAGGCGGTGGCCATGGTGCTGGCGGAGGAGGGTTGCGAGGTCGCGATCGCGGCACGGGGTCGCGAGGCGCTCGAGGCGACGGCGGCGGAAATCGCGGCCGCGACGGGCCGCACCATTGTTCCCGCCCTCGGTGACACGGCCTCGCTCGACTCCATCCGCGCCATGGTCGACGCCGCCGCGGGTGCGCTCGGCGGAATCGACATCCTCGTGAACTCGGCCGCAAAGCCCGGGGGCCAGGCACCCGCGCCCCGGTTCGCCGAGATCACCGGCGACCACTTCTGGGACGATATGAACGTCAAGGTCCTCGGGTACCTGCGCTGCGCCCAGGCCGTGGCACCGCTCATGATCGACCAGGGATGGGGTCGGATCATCAACATCTCCGGCCTCGCGGCGCGTAGCGCGGCATCGGTCGTCGGGTCGATGCGGAACGTGGCTGTGGCCGCGATGACAAAGAACCTCGCGGACGAACTCGGCCCCAAGGGCATCAACGTCACTGTCGTGCATCCCGGCGTCACCCGGACCGAAGCTACGCCCGGCGCGCTGGCGCGCCTCGCCGAGGCGCGCGGCATTCCCCTCGAGGAAGCGGAGCACTCGATGGTGCGCAACTCCATCGGCCGCTGGGTCGATGCGTCCGAGGTTGCCACCGTGATCGCCTTTCTGGCGTCACCCCGCAGCGTCGCCATCACGGGCGACGCCATCGCGTGCGGCGGCGGTCAGCTCGGCTTCATCTATTACTGACAGGAGTCGGTGAAGGCCTCGTGCCGCGCCGTTCGGTGCCACCTCCGTCACGGGCTAAGGGCGGGTTAT
>Ga0306920_100014645_pt1 | contig 10713 bp, 14 predicted proteins | sample flu12Cox44000170_FD_204666 | JGI IMG/M metagenome (GOLD analysis project Ga0306920, IMG submission 204666) | Lab enrichment of tropical soil microbial communities from Luquillo Experimental Forest, Puerto Rico - flux4day.12C.oxic.44.000.170 (v2)... | ecosystem: Environmental > Terrestrial >... | reverse complement strand
CATTCCGCGCTCGGCTATCTGCACCGATCGATTACGAGAAGCGGCATGCGGTCGATCCCGACCCGCACCAGCCTGCCAGCGTGCTCGCCGCCGTCAAGGACAAGCCCTTCGGGCGGCCCCAAGGGGCCGTCCTTGACCGCGGCTGCGCGCGCTGGCTGGTCACACCTGCGGGCCGGGACGGAAGAATGGCTCCGCCGGGGGCCGAACAAAAGAATGGGGTAAGAGAGGAGGAGGAAATGACCTCGTACTGCGGAGCCTGAGGCCAAACTGTCAACTGCCCACCAAACCGGGGCAAGCTCAGTAGCCCATCGCATCTGGGCCCTGTCCTCGCGCTGCGTACGAGGGCGCAGTGTACATCCCCTTCCCTTGCATACGGGGCCATCCGCCGCGCGGCTATCTCCCGGTCGGGAGATTGCGATGAGCGGCTTGGCTATAGCCGCCCAAAACCAAAATGGGGGTCCTAAGTCACGAAAAACTAAGCGCTTTTAATTACCACTCTGCCAGAGCCCGAATGGGAAGCACCCCGAAGGCTTGGGCCAAGAAAACGCATTTGTGTGATGGCCATCACATTTTGTGCGACCCACCCCATGTACCTTGTCCGCTCTTGGCAAATCTAAGAGCTGAAAGGTGGAGGCTGAGTAATCTATGCTTGGCAAATGGACCGCGGCATTGGTTTTGGCTGGATCATTCACGCTACCATCTGCAGCGTCGAACGCGCAGAGCAGCATCGGGCAAGCAAGCGCGGTGAAACCGCAGGCAGATGGAAGTGTTGCGGGGCTTCTTAAGCCGGGAAGCGATGTTCATGAGAGCGAGGCGGTTCGCACCGGAAGCGTCGAGCAAACTAATCTGCAGCTTCTCGACGAATCGATCCTCAACGTGGGCCCCACATCGGTAATCACACTGGACAAATTCTTGTACGATCCAAATAACAAAGACGCGGGCACCCTTGCTCTTGAGGCCACGCGCGGCGCGTTCCGATTTGTGACCGGCTCGCAAAACAAAGGCAAGGTCAAGATCAAGACGCCATACGGCACTATTGGTGTGCGCGACTAGGCAGCCCGTGCGGCGCGACAAGCCCGGCAGGTCGACGGCCTTCTCGCCATTCAGGATGCGGCCAGCGTACATAGCCCATCTGCTGATATATGAGACATTTGCAGGCGCAGGCGGCGTGCCGCTCGATTAGCTGATCGGCGTCATGCGCGATCCGAGCACCGAACCACATCGACGTGGTGCAGTGGCCAAAGCCGCGGCGCCCTATTTCGCGGCCCCCTCTATCTGCTGCTTGGACCACCGAAGACGCGAGCAACAAGCCGGGCGTTTGGTGCCGACAGCCGTTGTGCCTGGATTTTTGCGGGGCACTCGCAGTCGAGCCCTTAGGCGTGCCCGAACTTAACATGATGCCCCGCATTAGGGCTGCTCTGGGAAGGTGAGCGCATCACGCAAGCCAAATTATTCCGGCGAGCAAGGACCAGCTGAACGCTCCTGTGTAGTTGCCGCAATTCTCGGTGGTGCCTCAGAACTGGAGGGCAACTCCAAGCCCATCGGCCGCCCGCCACCAGAACCCGCCATCCCACGCGACTCGGTGCAGGGAGATCGGCCACCGCCTGGCACACCTCCTCACGGCTGGACCCAATTCGTCGAGGAGTCATGCGTTCGCTCTTGTCCGTGGCGCCGTTCAGCTAGGCTGGGAGGGAGCTAGTTTATTCGGTGTTGCCGTAATCCTGATGTACCTCGGTAAGGCCAGGCTGCTGTGGCAGCTGAGCGGGGCCAAATTATCGAGCTTCCCCGCGGTTGGGTAGTGATCGGCCATCCGGTCAACAGATCGCCGGGCGCTTTCTCCCGGCAGGACGTTGACCCAGAGAAGATCATGCTGCACTGGAAGCTGCGGGTGGAAAGCTAGCATTGGCCTGTGAGAGCCGAGGGTACGCGAGCCCTTCGTGTGGGCCAAACCGTCGCCGAGATAGAGGCTGGAGCCGCTCGCTTGGAGGGGGGAGGCAACGAGCCTATTTTCCGGTAGTCAGGGGGTCGGCTCGGCGAGACGCCGATCACGGTGTTCGTCTCCAGGCGCCCGGGCGGCCATCGGACTTGACCGCTCTCTGGGCGCACGTTGGGAAAAACGATGTCGATGCGTCAAGCAGGCTTTGCTCTGAAGGCAGCCATACCGGCACTCATCTTAGTCACTGCCGTACCCGGCGCGATTGCGGGACCGCTTGAGGAAGCGGAGGCTGCTTTCCGGCACGGCAACTATGGAGCGGCAATGCGCATTTCGCGCCCCCTGGCCGAGAAAGGCGACCCGCGTTTTCAGTTCCTCCTGGCGGAGATGTACCAGCACGGCTGGGGTACGCCGCAAGATTATGCCGCGGCTGTGAGCTGGTTTCGGAAGTCGGCAGACCAAGGTGACGTCCCCTCACAATACGAACTCGGGCGTATGTACGTCTCAGGTCGAGGTGTGCCGCAGGACGAAACTCACGGAATGGAGTGGACTCGCAAAGCGGCGGACCAGGGCCACGGCGGGGCTCAGGCGCTGCTCGGGGCCATGTACGCCACCGGCCAAGGTGTGCCACAGGATTATGCGCTGGCTGCGAGCTGGTTCCAAAAAGCAGCTAACCAAGGCAACGCCGACGCTCAATCGGTTCTCGGCGACCTGTACTACAAAGGCCAGGGTGTCGCGCAGGACTATGCAGCTGCGATGAGCTGGTATCGAAAGGCGGCCGACCAAGGCAGCGCCGACGCTCAACACGGTCTCGCGAGCTTGTACTACAAAGGTGATGGTGTCGCACAGGATTATGCGGCTGCACTGATCTGGTATCAGCGAGCCGCTAACCAAGGAAACGCCAATTCTCAGGTTGTTCTCGCTGCCATGTACTATTTGGGCCGGGGGGCGCCAAAGGACAATGTCATCGCGTACAAATGGCTCAGCTTGGCGAGCGCGAGAGGAGCAAAGAACGCGGAAGACATGCGAAGGACAGTGGCCGCAGAGATGACCCCGGCACAGATCGCGAAAGCGCAAACCCTGGCGCGGCAGTGGAAGCCAAAACCGGAGCGGTGACAACGGGCTTCGTGCTCAAACGAGTCAACCTAGCGCAAAGTCGCAGTGACGGGACATTACCGAGAGTTCGGTATCGCTCAGCGGTTCTCGAGAAGCTCCTCGCCGGCACAGGTCGGGCTCAGGTTTGACGCACCGACAACAGCAGCGCTGCTCAGTGGGGGCCAATTTCACCGCGCGGCGGAATTACTCGACCAAGTCTCTGGCCGGTCGCAATTCTTTGATCGAGCCGCGTTTTCGAGCACCTTGAGCTCCTCAGTCGCGGTTGGCCCGGGGCATTTGGATGATTGTTTTTCCGAGAGAGACACCCTACCGGCATGGGTGAAAAATTCGAGCATCCTGCGCCGCTGATGCTATCATTCGCTCAATCGCAGATGATGAAGCGTAATTTCCGGCGGACAGTTTAAACGCACGGGAACGACGGCTGAACCTGCTCCAGCTGACGTATACCCAATCATGTCACAATATTTCCAATGACCAGAACCCATATGCCGCGGAAGCACCGAGCCGATAGTGATCGGAATCCGGCCGGGCAGGCAGATCTGGCCGCCATGAGTATGGCCACTCAACAAAAGATTAAAGCCGGCAAGGGCAGCCTGCCGATAGATTTCTGGCGTGTGCGAAAGTAGGATGGAAAACTCGTGATTCGGTATTCCCTTAACAGCTTTCTCGATGTTATCGGCGCGATAAAAGTGCGCGTCGTCGACCCCGGCGAGATAGATGCACTGGCGCTGCGCTCGATCTTTTCATGCTCATTGAGCAGCATTCGTATGCCGATTTCTTCTAGGCCGGGCAGCATGCAAACCGTGTCGTGATTTCCTAAAACGGCATAGGCCGGCTTTGTCAGGTGCGCACAAATTTCAGACATGCCTGTCAGTGTGGCTTCGTACGACCCGACGCTCGGTCCTCTATAATCGCCAGTCAAGACGCACAGGTCGTACCGGATTTCCTGCAAAATTTCTTTGAGGCGCGCCATTGCCTCTTGGCTGATATCCACATGAAGATCGCTCAGGTGCAGGATCGTGAAACCATCAAAGGCGCTCGGAATTTGAGGCGAGGTCACGTAGTTATGCCGCACTTCGATTTGCGTTGCGTTCCTACGTCCCCGCCAGTAGAGTCCCGCAAATTTCAAGCACGTTTGAATGAGAAAATGTGAGCACGTTAAATTCTCGATATGAAAATAGTTTATGCCCTGCCCGAATACTTGCGCTTCATGATCGGCTTCAATCCCAAGACGCAACTTGGCATGCAGGGGGCCGAGGCGTTTTTGCAGGAAGCGGAAATCGTTTTCTGTCAACGATTGAGCATAAGTGTAGTCGAAAACGAAGCTTGGTAACTCTTCGTAGATTCGACTCGGACTTCGCAGGTCGCGCATTTATTGGAGTTTCGCGTTGCACTTTAATGGTACGGTGCATACACCCGTGGTGAAATAATGGCGATTAGTCTAAACCAATCCATAAGGCGTATGCCTTCGACGCAGTCGCCCGGTTGTGGCGGGCGAGGGGGAGCCAGACCGCCGGTCACTCTCGTCCGCCAGATTGCAGAGAGTTCTGCCGTATTCATTATTGTATTTCTGTCCCAACTTCGTTATCTGCTCCCGCCCTATCCAGCCGCTTGTGAACGCAATCTCCTCGGGCGACGAGATAAGCTGACCCTGCCGCTTTTGCAGCAGGCGTACGAATTCTGCGGCTTCCAACAGCGATGCGTGCGTTCCTGCATCGAACCAGGCAAATCCACGTCCGAATAGCTCGACGTTAAGGGCGTCGTCACGAAGGTAAGACCTACTGAGATCGGTTATCTCCAATTCTCCACGCTGAGATGGCTTCAGGTCCTTCGCGCGGTCAACGGCAGTCTCGTCATAGAAATACAATCCGATCACCGCCCAATGCGACTTCGGCTGCTGCGGCTTTTCTTCCAGAGATTTGGCGCGGTGCTTCTCGTCGAGAACAACAACCCCATAGCGCTCGGGATCGTCCACCCGGTACCCGAAGATGGTAGCCCCACTACGCAGCTCGTTCACGCGTTGCAGGGCGTCCGGCACTCCGTGCCCGTGCAGGAGATTATCCCCCAATATCAAGCACGTCGGCTGACCTCGAATAAAGTTCTCTCCAATGAGAAAGGCCTGGGCAATTCCATCCGGGCTTTTTTGTACTGCGTATTCGAGACGCAGACCCCACTGTCCGCCATCGCCCAGCAGATGCTCGAATGATTTTTCATGCTCTGGCGTGGTGATAATCAGGATCTCGCGAATTCCCGCCAGCATGAGCGTGCTGAGCGGATAATAGATCATTGGTTTGTCGTAGATTGGTAGAAGCTGCTTCGACGCAATCAGGGTCAGCGGATGCAGCCGTGTGCCGCTACCTCCCGCTAGAATAATACCTCTACGGGTCATGCAGGGGTGCCCTCGACGAGCAGCTCGTGTACGATCCTCTTCACCTGCATCTGCCACGGCTGCGCGCACATTGCGAAGGTGCGGGCGAATAAGGTGCAGTCGAGCACCGAGTTTAATGGCCGCTGTGCCGGCGTGGGAAAATCGGTAGTGGGAATCGGGTCAATTTTAGGCTGACGACCGGTCAGCGCTGCCTGGACATTGACGGCCTGTTTGGCAAATTCGTACCAGGTGGTCGCACCTCGCCCGGCAAAATGGTACGTGCCCCACGCTTGGCTGCCCGCTGAAAGCTGTTGCGTTACACGCAGGATGGCCTCCGCAAGGTCATGAGTTGAGGTCGGGCAACCGCATTGATCGGACACGAACTTGAGATGGTCGCGCTCTCTAGCGAGCTTCAGAATTGTCTTGAGGATGTTATGACCATACGCGCTATAAAGCCAGGAGGTACGTAGGATCACGTGTTCAGGGAGATGGTTGCGTATAACCTGTTCTCCCGACGCCTTGCTTGCTCCATAGACATTGATTGGTCTGATCGGATCGTTCTCGCGATAAGGGGCGCTTTGCCGACCATCGAAAACATAATCGGTCGATATGTGAACAAGCGGGGTACGATAATTTGAGCATGCCTCCGCAAGAATCGAAGGGCCAACTGAATTGCTACGATAAGCAAGGTCGATCTCCCGTTCCGCCAAGTCGACCTTGGTGTAGGCAGCGGCATTCACGACCAGGCTGGGACGAATAGCTTCCATCACGCGAGCGACGGCGGCAGAATCAGCGATGTCCGCTTCAATGTGGGTTAGAGCCGAAACCGGCACGGAGCGTTGCTGCGCGAGCGCCGACAGCTCGCGACCGAGCTGGCCACCGCCGCCGAAGAGCAGGATCATGCCAGCATTCCCAGGCGCTCCCCTCGATAGCGCTGTTCACGGATGGGCGCCCACCACCCGCGATTGGTGAGAAACCAGTGCATTGTCTTGCGCAAGCCGCTGGGGAACGTTTCGCGCGGCTTCCATCCGAGCTCGGCGCGTATTTTGGCACAATCCATCGCATAGCGTAAATCGTGGCCGGGCCGGTCGGTCACGAAAGAGATCAGGCATTCGCGTGGACCGATAGACTCGTCAGGGGCTAATTCGTCCAGCAGTTTGCAGATCTCTTGCACGACCTGGAGGTTGGTCCACTGGGTATTCCCTCCAACGTTGTAAGTTTCACCAATCCGTCCTTGCTCCGCGACCAGGAATAGGGCAGATGCATGATCATCGACATAGAGCCAATCTCGTACATGCTCGCCCTTGCCATAGACCGGTAGCGACTTTCCCTCGAGCGCGTTGAGAATGGTGAGCGGGATCAGTTTCTCCGGGAATTGATATGGTCCGTAGTTGTTGGTGCAATTTGACAGGACCATTGGCAGACCGAACGTATGGCTCCAGGCGCGCACCAGATGATCGGAGGCAGCTTTCGTCGCGGAGTAAGGGGAATTCGGCAGGTAGGGACTGCTCTCCGTGAAGGCCCCCTGCGGTCCTAGCGATCCGAACACCTCATCAGTTGATACGTGGTGAAAACGGAACTGTTCCCGTTCCTCTCCGACGAGCGCACGCCAGTATTCCAGAGCGGCTTCCAACAATATGAAGGTGCCCACCACGTTGGTATCGATGAATGGTCGTGCACTGTCGATCGAACGATCGACATGGCTCTCGGCCGCAAGGTGCATGAGCACGTGCGGCCGGAAACCTCGGATCAGCTCGCGCATTCGCCCGGCATCCGTGATATCCGCCCGGACAAAGGTGAAGCGGGGACTGTCCATCACGGAGGCAAGGTTCTCGAGATTTCCCGCATAGGTCAATTTGTCAACCACCAGCACCTGGTGGCTGGTTGACTGGATAGCTTGACGCACGACGGCTGAACCGATGAATCCGGCTCCGCCGGTGATGAGCATGCGTTTAGGACTGGCTGCCTTCATAGGACGAAAGGCGAATGAAACTGACGAAAAGGCGGTAGCTTTTTGTCTTTGTCGGAGAGAATGGCCTGTGTGGAGGAGACGGGCCAGGAGATGTCGATATCGGGATCATTCCAGATGACACCCACCTCGCTTGGGGGTGCGTAATAGCTGTCGATCTTGTAGAGGACCTCGGTCTCTGGCTCCAGCGTGCAGAAGCCATGCGCAAACCCGCGCGGGATGAAGAGCTGTTCGCCTTGGGCTGCCGTCAGGGTCTTGCCGCACCAGCGACCATACGCGGGTGAGCCTTGGCGGAGATCCACCGCAACATCGAAGATGGAGCCCCTGACAACGCGCACAAGCTTGGCCTGAGCAGCCGGAGGGACTTGCAAGTGAAGGCCGCGAACGGTTCCCGCCCGGGCAGAGAACGATTGATTCTCCTGTACGAAAGTTGCGGTGACCCCCCTGAAGCTAAATTCCTCCGCGCTATAGGTTTCCGCGAGATATCCTCGCTCGTCTTCGAACCGGCGCGGGGTGATCAGCAAAACGCCGTCAAGCGATAGACGAACGACGTTGAGTTTCACCAGCGACACATGCCTGAATTCATCTGCAAAAGCAATGGACAATTCCGATCGATGTCATTGGCCGCGCCCATACCAGCTTGATTCGCACCTTGGCCGGGATCGTCAACCACAAACTCGGACCTCATTGGCAGCTTATGAAGCAACCGCGTATTCAGTCCGGCCACGAATTTCCCGGACGATTGTCCAGATACTCCTTCCAACTCAGGGGCACTAAGCCTACCAGAGGCGAGCCCAGCCGCCCTGGGAGCTGTAACGCGGAGTATAAGAATAGCTACTGCGTCGGCCTGACCGAAACTCGTTTCGCACGTGATGAACTCGCGGTCGCGGCTTGTTCGAGGTGACCCTCGGAGCTGGAGCCAGAGGAGTCGGCTCGGCGGCAGGCGTTATGTCTGCAGGCATCGTCTCGGCAATGGCCGTCTCCGTTGGCGCTGGATTGGCGCTCGGCTTTTCCGCAGGAGCGGCCGGCCGGGGACTCGCTTCGATTGGGGCTGACGACGCAGGAAGCGCGGTGGGGTCGTCCCGGTGACCAATTGGCGCCGCAGCAATGAGGGGCCGCTCGTTGACCGCCCTTAATGGGCGTACGACGCGAACCCGGATACAGCCACCTTCGGCTTCGCCCAAGCCTTCACGGCATGTCGGTTTGGTCGGGCCCACGTCCGTCTTCTCCACAGCAGACGCATCCGCCGGTCTCGGTGCGGGTCGCGCTTCCGCCAGAGCAAGTTTCGGCTCGATCAGCGCTTCCGCTGGTGCGAGCGCCATTGCATCTCGGGGATTGGCACCTATGCCGGGATCGGAATCAGGGCTGGACATGAAGACCGCGACGCCGCTTGCGGCGCCCACAATGCCCAAGGCCACAAAGGAAAAAACGAGTCGGAGCCTACGGAATACGCGGGAGGCAGAACCGACATAGCCAAATTCGGGATGCAGATCACGCGCGAAGGGCACAGCACTCTCCTCTGCCGGCCCCCCCAACCCGAACGGGGACTATACAGCGAAAATCGCGAATAAGGACGGTATTCAGGAGGCCCACATTGGGCGGTCGGGCCCGGCCCCGAAGTTTGCAGGGAATTTCCCGAAACCGGACCCATCTTCGTGGCGGTCAGCGCCGAATCTGCAAGGAGACTCAGTCGCTTCGAGGCAAATTGCCTGTTCAATGGCAACAGGGAATTCTGTTGCAAGCATCAGGGAAATAGGCGGCCCGTGGCAGGGAAAAATTGCTACCTTTTTTGTCTTGCGGCGTTCTCTGGCGGTCCCCTCCTCCTGGACTTGTTACGTCCGGACAAGGACAGTGCCAGCGGCCAGTCGGCCCGGCTGAGTGAGTGAGCAGTGCCTTGACGGCGTACGTGTCAGAATGGGAGCCGTTACCAGAGGCCCTCGCGCGCGTGATGCAAGCGCGCGGGCTCACGAGGGAGGACGCACAAGCCCCTATTTGCGGTGGCATTGCGGATGGGTCCATCAAAATTCGCGGCAAACCGGGGATACGCCCGGTCGATGGTTTCTGCGCTCCGGACACAGTCCTTGACGGGAAAGACTTCCTCATACCATCGGAGCTGAAACCAGCAGACTTCGATTGGGAGAATTCACGTCCGAATAAACCGTGGGTGGTCCGACGCGAAAGTTTTCGCCCCCATGGACCCTGGGAACTGGAGTGGATCAAGCTCTCCAGGACGGACGTTACGAATAGGTTGTGCTCCGGCGAGAGGCAAGGCGAGCCTGGTCAAGTGTCGGGTGAACCTCGCGCGGCAGTTGAAAGCACGGGTTCCTGGGTTGGCGCGGGCCTGACATTACGTCGCCGGCCGGACCGAACTGCCGCCAAGCCAGCACGACGTCGCGGCCCGCGAGCAGAGAAATTTGAGCGGACCGTGGAGGCTATGAGACGCGATATTCAGGAGCGGCGATGTAGCATCTCGGAACTAGAGGCGATGCTCGAAAAATGCCTTCAGGCAAAGTATGGGGTCTCACGCTTTACTGCCCGAAGGGCGCGCGATGCCGTTCTGTCGGAAATGAATCTTCGACAAACTCCGACAAACGACAAATAGCCACAAGCAAAAAAACGCTCCAGAATCGGAAGATCGATGATTGGAGCGGAAGAATGAAGCAGGATAGGCCTGCGCCAAGCCACGGCAGCCCCACAAACGCCTATGCCGTATCGCGTGATTTGAAGCCGGCGCTCATTGCAATCGCAGCCTTGAAGCCGCTTGGGCGCGAGACCCGCAAGCACCCGCCAGCCCACATCCGTAAGCTCGCGGCAAGCCTCGACCGGTTTGGTTTCGTCCTGCCGATCGTGACCCACGGTGACCGTGTGGTTGGCGGCTGGGCCTTGGTCGAGGCGGCCAAACAGATGGGTCTCACTGAAGTGCCAGCCGTCGGCGTGACCGACCTCTCCGAGGCTGAGTTGCGGGCGCTGCGGCTCGCGCTCAATCGCCTCGGCGAAGACGCCACTTGGGACCGCAAGGCACTCTCGATCGAACTCTCCGAGGTATTGGAGCTGGAGCCGGACATTGATCTCGAGATCACCGGCTTTGACGTGGGCGAGATCGATACTCTTGTGGACAGCGGACAGGAGCAGGACGAGTTGCCAGCGATCGATGCAGCGGTCACTCCGGTCACGCAGTGGGGAGATCTTTGGTTTCTCGGCGACCATCGCATTTTCTGCGGCGACGCGCTCTCGGCTGAAAGCTACGACCGCGTATTGGGAGGCGAGAAGGCGGAGATGATGTTCGCCGACCCGCACTATCGCGCGACCGCGGGTGGCGACATTTCG
>Ga0306920_100014644_pt1 | contig 10713 bp, 9 predicted proteins | sample flu12Cox44000170_FD_204666 | JGI IMG/M metagenome (GOLD analysis project Ga0306920, IMG submission 204666) | Lab enrichment of tropical soil microbial communities from Luquillo Experimental Forest, Puerto Rico - flux4day.12C.oxic.44.000.170 (v2)... | ecosystem: Environmental > Terrestrial >... | reverse complement strand
GTGAGGCGGCGGTGATGACCCGGCCGGTCTCGGCCTGGCCGCGGATCACCGCGCGCTTGTTGTCGCCGGTGAGCGTCCACTCTTCGTGCATGCGGCTGATGAGGAAGACCTCGTAGTCGGTGGACAGGCCGAAGAGGATGGCGAACATGATCGCCGGGATCCAAAATGTGGTCGGCCCTGCCTGGCTGAACCCGAGCACCGGCTTGCCCCAGCCGAACTGGAACGCGGCGGTCATCACGCCCAGCGCCACGCCGAAGGACAGCAGGTTCATGATCGATGCGACCAGCGGGATGAGCAGGCTGCGGAACACGATTGCGAGCAGCAGGAAGGCCAGTCCGACGACAATGGCTACGAATAGGGGCAGCTTGGCGCTCAGATCCTGGGTGTAGTCCTCGTTTTCTGCCGTGGTGCCGCCGATGTGGATCGCCAGCGTGCTGCCCGCCTCGGCCCGCGGAACGCGGGCGCGCAGCCGGTCAAGCACGGTGGTGGTCGCGGCGTCTTGTGGTCCGGTGGCCGGGTACACCTCGGCGACCTCGGCCTTGCCGTTCGGGCTGAGCATCGGTGGCACTATCCCGGCCACGCCCGGCTGGGTGCGGGCCGCGGCGGTGAACGCCGCGAAGCGTGCCCGGTCGGCGGGGCTGTTGACCTGGCCGACCACATCCAGGGGCCCGTTAAACCCGGAGCCGAACCCCTTCGCCAGCAGGTGGTAGGCCTGATAGGTGGTCCATGACGGCCGGTCGGTGCTGGCGTCCGGCGACCCGGTACGGAAGCTGAGGAACGGAACGGCCAGGACGCCGATCACCGCCAGCGCGCCGACGGCGGGGATCAGCGGCCTGCGGCTGAGCCCTTCGGCCCAGCGCCGCCAGAAGGTTCCTGCCTGCTCGACCTGGCGCCCGTCCCGGGCGAGCATTCTGCGTTCGGCTCGCCGCAGCACCTTCGGGCCGAGGAAGCCCAGCATGGCCGGCAGCAGGGTGAGAGACGCCATCATGGTCAGGCCGACCACGAGCGAGACGTTCACGGCCACCCCGGGCAGGGTGGGGTCCGGCAGGGCGAACAGCCCCAGCAGCGCGGCGCATACGATCAGCCCGGCCAGGAGCACGGCGCGGCCGGAGGTGTTGAGCGCGGTGACGGCGGCGTCCTCGGGTGCCTGCCCAGCCAGCAGCTCGTTGCGGTGCCGGCTGACGACGAACAGCGCGTAGTCCACGCCCACGCCGAGCGCCACGAGGAAGGCGACCTCGGGCACCCAGCTCGCGATCGAGATGACGTGCGTGAGGATGTTGACGATGTAGCTGCCTGCTGTGATCCCTACCAGCGCCGAGATCACCGGAAGGAGCGCACCGAACACCGAGCGGCGGAACGCGAAGAACAACACGACCAGCGCGAGCACGATCCCCAGAAGCACGCTGGTGTAATCTGTGCCACCCGGCATGACGTTCTCGATCGCCGCCCCGCCGAGCTGGACGTTCAGCAGCGGACCGTCGGCGGACTTGGCGGTGGAGATCAGCCTGTTGACGGCCGAGTTCGGGACGTTCTGAGCCTGGGCGCTGAAGTTCACCGTGGCCAGGCCGATCGTGCCGTCCCTGCTGATCTGGCCGCCCGGGCCGTAGACCGAGGTCACCGAGCGCACATCGGGAAGCCGGGCGACCCGGGCGAGCATGGACGTGACCGCGGTCTTGGCGGCCGGAGAGCGCAGCGTCCCGTGCCTGGCCTGCACGACGATCTGGTCGCTGTCGCCTGCCTGGGCCGGGAAGTCCCTCGTCAGCACCTGCATGGCTTTTGCCGAGTCGGTGCCGGGCAGCGAGGCGCCGTTTGAGAACGCCGATCCGGTTAGCTGGCTGAGGCCGAAGAAACCGATCAGGGCTATGAGCCATACGGCCAGCACGGCCTTTCGATGAACAAAGCACCAGCGCGCGAAACTAGCCAACGTCTTGTCCTTTCTGGGTATCTCAGCTCATGGGCCCGGGCATGACTGCCATGCTTGGCGATCGGCGCGCAGATGTCGTCGGGCCAGCGGCGGCTTCCGGCCTACGTCAGCGAACGTAGAAAGGCGCCCGCGGATACGCACAACGTGCAGGCGAGGATGCGTCAGCTGCGCGATGCGCCTGGTCAGATGGCTGATTACGCTTGAACCGAGATGAGAGACCCGGACGCCGCCCTCGCCAGATGGGTGTCCCGCGCGCCGTTGTGGCTGCGGACGCTCAGCTTGCGCCGGGATCTCGCGCTACCGCTGGTGGTGCTCGCGGTGCAGCTCACCGGGGCCGCGGTCGCCGACGGGCGTATGCACATCTTTAATCCGCCGCATGCCCTCGGAGCGCTGGGCTGGGTCCTGCTCGCGGCCGGCCCGGTGGCGCTGGTCGCGCGGCGCCGGCATCCGGTGCCGGTGCTGTGGGTGAACGTCGCGGGGACGCTCCCGTGGTCGTCGGCCGCTGGCTGGGCTCATATCAGTTTCATCATCGCGTTCTTCGCAGCAGCCACCGCCGGGAAGCGCTACTCGGCCTGGCTGGCGCTGGCGTTCTGCTTCGGCTGGACGATCTGGCTCGCCCCGCTCGTCTACGGGTACGCGATCCCCGCCACAAACGACGCGCTGATGCTCGCGGGGTGGACGGTGGCGGTGGCGATCGCGGCCGAGGCGTACCGGCTCCGGGCCGAGCGAGTGGCCGCGACCAGGGCCAGCCGTCAGATCGACCAGCGCCGCCAGCAGAGCGAGGAGCGGCTGCGCGTCGCCAGGGACCTCCACGACGTGATCGGCCACAACATCTCACTCATCAACGTCCAGGCCAGCATGGGGCTTGATCTCCTCGACAGCCAGCCCGAACAGGCGCGCGCGGCGCTGAGCGCGATCAAGTCCGTGTCCAAGGAAGCGCTCGAGGAGCTGCGCACGATGCTCACGACGCTGCGCCACGACGACGACCTCGCGCCCCGCTCGCCCGCCCCCGGGCTCGACCGCCTCCCCGAACTCATCGAGCTCACCAGGGCCGCCGGCCTCAGCGTCGAGGTCGAGGCCATCGGAAAGGCGCCGCCGTTGCCCGCCGCCGTGCATCTGGCCGCGTACCGCATCATCCAGGAGTCGCTGACCAACGTCGCCCGGCACGCCGGCCGGGCCCGGGTCACGGTCCGAGTGACCTACGACGACGCGGACGTGCACGTCGAGATCGACGACGACGGGAAGGTCCCGGCCGGCCGGGCTGCGGCGTTCGGGACGGGCAGCGGGATCACCGGCATGCGGGAACGCGCCGCCGCCCTCGGAGGCGACCTGTCCGCCGGGTTCCGGCACGGCGGCGGCTTCCGGGTCAGCGCACGGCTTCCGGTCCGGCCAGCGCCATGATCCGCGTCCTGGTCGCCGATGATCAGAGCCTGGTCCGCGCCGGTTTCACGGCGCTGCTCGACGCCCGCGACGGCATCGAAGTCGTCGGTGAGGCGTCCGACGGGGCCCAAGCCGTGGACCTGGCCAGGAAGCTCCGGCCCGACGTGATTCTGATGGACATCCGCATGCCGGGACTTGACGGGCTGGAAGCCACCCGTCAGATCGCCGCCGACCCAGACCTCGCCAGCGTGCGCATCGTCATGCTGACCACGTTCGGGCTCGACGAGTACCTCTTCGACGCCCTGCGCTTCGGCGCGAGCGGCTTTCTGCTGAAAGACACCGAGCCGGCCGACCTCGCGACGGCGGTCCGGGTAGTGGCGCAAGGTGACTCGCTCATCTCACCCAGCATGACCAGCAGGCTGGTCGCCGAGTTCGCCACCCGGGCCAAGGAACCTCACCCGGCGGCCGAACTCGACGCGATCACCCAGCGGGAGCGTGAAGTGATGGCGCTCGTCGCCGACGGCCTCACCAACGACGAGATCGCCCACAAGCTGTACATGAGCCCGGCCACCGTGCGCACCCACGTAAGCCACGCGATGACCAAGCTCGGCGTCCGGGACCGGGCGCAACTTGTCGTCCTAGCCTACGAAACGGGCCTGGTGCGCCCGAACTGGCTCACCTGACCCGCCAGGCCCAGCTTGGCCGAGGCCGACGGTGCCTGCCGAGGAAATGTCACGAGTTTGAGACTGATCATGGTGACATCGTGGTGAAACAACCGGGAAACCCTGGGTCATGCAAGATCAACACGTCAGGCACCGTGAGACCCTACATGTGTAACAGAGCCTCAATGATCTTGGCCACTGTATGGCCGATTTCGGCCATTTGGATAGGACGTTCCGTTGTCTCTATGCCGATAACGGCGAAGAACTGCTTGTCGGAAATGCCGGGCCTGAGGCGGACATCAGACTGCTAGGTATCCGCCATCGACAAGGACCGTGCTGCCTGTGACGTAACTCGCTTCGTCGGAGGCGAGGAAGACCGCTGCGCCCACCATCTCCTCTGGTCGTGCGGCGCGATGCATGGGGATGCGCTCGAGCAGCTTCTCTCGATGAGGTCGCCACGCGCGGCCACGGTCGGTGTCCATCCAGCTTTGGTCGCCACCATCGGTTAGCCCCGGGGCGAGCGCATTCACGCGGATGTCGAACTGGGCAAGGTCGAGTGCCATTGACTTGGTCAGCATCTTCCCTCCGCCTTTGGAGGCTTGATAGTGGGCCGACATCGGCTGAGCTACGTCGGCCAGCTGGGAAGTGACATTGATGATCGAGCCACCGCCACGCTCCGCCATATGACGCCCGACGATTTGCCCACACAGATACTGGCTTTTGAGGTTGACGGCTAGGATCTCATCCCACTCGGCTTCGGGAAGCTCCAGGAAGGGGCGTACGGTCGCTACGCCCGCCACGGACACTAGAATGTGAATCCGCTCGAAGCAGGCGACAGCGGCCTCCAGCGTTTTCTCGACGTCCCCACGACGGCTGACGTCAGCCGTAACCGCCTCGGCCTTCCCTCCGGCTTCCCGAATCTCAGCGGTCGTTGACAGTGCCCGATCGGCGATAATGTCAGTCACGACCACTCCGGCGCCCTCGGCAGCGAAACCGATAGCGATCGCGCGGCCGATCCCGCTTCCCGCTCCTGAGATGATCGCGTTCTTACCTCCGAGTCTCATGGGCTGGTCCTGCCTGTCTGTCTCCCACGCACGATGGCACCGGCTCCTTCGTCAGCAGGCGCGGACTCGGCTAACTGGGCTCCCGCGTTCAGGATGAGGATGTCGAACTGGCCATGATGTTCAAGCGCAGTCCCGACCATACGCCGGCTCCCGTCAGTCGTGCTGACGTCAGCGATCAGGCAGCCATCCCCATGCAGGTCACTTCCATCAGGCCAGCACTCCAACCGGCAACCCGCAGGTTGTTCCCATGGCTCTGAGCCGCCGGACTGTCGAGGATGGCCTGGCTTCGGGATAAGGCCGGGTTCGTCAGCCGTACTGGATCATGCCGCGGAGGTAGGCAGCCTGCCCGGCATGCTGAAGGTCATCGTTGATCACGCTGATCAGGCGCACCGCGAGCGTCACCGGCGGGTCCCAGGATTTGTCCACGATGCGCGGCAGGTCGTCGTCAGTGAGCGTGCTCACGTAACGGATGGTCCGCTCGTGCACAGCGTCGTAGTAGGCGGTAAGCACCTCAGCGGACTCCACCCTGATCGCTGCCACCTGTCCAGCCGTGTTCCCGTACCCGGTGTCCATAGATCCGGCCGGTCGGCCGAACCGCGGCGCCCATTCCCCTGACTCCCACACCTGCTCGGTCTCGGCAACCCCCGCGACGTGGTCATCCTGGATCCGGGTCAGGTGCCAGACCAGCCACGCGATCGAGTTGCCTGCGGGGTAGGGCCGGAAGGCAAGCTGCTCGGCGGTCAAGCCCATGACCGCGTCGTAGACGGTCTCACGAACCCGTTCGAATGCGTCGGTGAGCAGGCTGGCGCTGGTCATATAGCTCCTCCGAATACGGTGCCCGCCTTGGGGCGGGGATTCTGGGGCATCACCGTCCAGGTATCACTTCACGGCTATCACGCCCCAGGTTGCCGACCGTCGCCGGGGTGGCCCCAGGGCTAGTGCTGCCCAGGGCTCTTACGGGACAGATCAGCGCGGTGCCACCGTAGCGTGGGGTGTCGTAGACTGTTCCGGCATCAGCGCTCGTAGCTCAACGGATAGAGCATCTGACTACGGATCAGAAGGTTGGGGGTTCGAGTCCCTCCGAGCGCGCCCAGGTCAACAGCCCATTGCGATCTTGCGGCGACCCGGACTGCTGCCAAAACTGCTGCCAAAGTGGCCATCTTCAGGCCCCGAACAGCTCGTCGATGGCGTCGGCTGCCTCCTGGCGGAGCGCGGGCAGCACGTGGGCGTAGGTGTTCATCGTCACGCTGATCCCGGAGTGGCCGAGCACTTCCATGATTGCCCGTGAGGGCACCCCGCCGGCGAGCATGAACGTCGCGCAGCCATGCCGCAGGTCGTGAAGCCTCAGCCCGTCGAGGCCCGCGCGAACCCGGAGTTCGTCCCAGCGCCGGTTGACGTTGCGAGGCTCGATCGGTGTGCCGATGGTGGAAGCGAACACCAGCCCGTGCTCACGCCATGCCTCGCCGAGCGCCAGGCGCTGGGCGTTCTGCCGCTTGCGGTGCTCGCGCAGGTGCTGGGCCGCCAGCCTGGGCAAGACGACCGTCCGCCGTGATGTGCTCGTCTTGGGCTCCACGATTCGCAGCTTGCCGTCCGCGCGCTGCAACGCCTGGCGCACCCGAAGTTGCCGAGAACTGAGGTCCACATCCTCCCAGCGCAAGGCGAGCAGCTCGCCGCGGCGCAGGCCGGTCGTGAGCGCCAGGACGAAGAAGGCTTCAAGCCGCTCGCCCTGGATGATGCCGAAAAGCCGCTTGGCGTCCTCAACGGTCATGTCGGGACGGCGGTCCCGGATCAGCGGCGGCGCCTTCACCTGAGCAGCGACGTTCCGCGTCACCAGCTCCATCCGATAGGCGTCGGTCAGAGCGTTGCGGCCAGCTTGTAGACATGCTGGACCGTGGTCGCGCTCGGCGGGGTCCCGCGTGAGGTGTGTGTTGCCCGCGTCTCTGCGACCAGCCGCTGCACGTGTACCGGGGTCAGCTTGTCCAGCCGTACCCCGCCGATGACGGGTTTGACATACCGCTCGGCGAGGCCCTTGTACAAGGTCAATGTTGCTGGCCGCGTCCCGTCAAATTTCTTGATGTCCGCGAGCCAGGCATCCAGCCACTGGGCCACGGTCCAGGACGGCGCGAGCAATCAAGGCGGCGCGCTGCGCGCCGCGGGCCGGCACTAGCGCCCGGCCTCTGGCCTTGGGAGGCCCCGGCCGGGCGCGCGCCGGCCCTGCCGACAGCTCGCCGATGACCGGCTTGGGCTCACCCGGCACGCAACCGGTGCTGCGCGGGTGCCGCCTTCCTCGGCGATCCATTGTCCCGTTCCCAGCCGGACATTCCGGTGCCACTTGCGGTCGACTTCCCGTTCCGGCCCTGGGGCGACACGGCCAGGCGAGAAGCGCCTGGGCAGATGTCGACTCCGGTCCGGTTCAGCCTGCCGACCCGTTCGCGGCGATCGCGGGGCATGACGAGGATAGGCCGGGGGTCTGATCGGGGTGTTCAGGCTACTGCGCGGGGTCAGGCATAACCGGGTAGCCAAGGCGCTCAGACAGGCGGTCTACGGCCGCGCGAAGCTCCGGCGGAATCGGGTACTCCAAGGCGGCCGAACTGGCCGAGCTAGCGGCCGTCGTAGCTGGCGCTGTCTGGCTGTGCGAGCGCTGCGGGACGGCCAACTCGGTCGCGTCGAGCCCGAGCCGCGTGCAGATGAGGTCGGCCAGGGCAATGGGATCTGCCGTCAGGTCCTCGTACCGGACCCAGCAGCTGCACTCGGCATGATGCGTTTCGAAATCCAGTAGTGCCTGCGTGCGCGCCACCCAGTAAGCGGCGATCGTGGCGATGTTGTTCCCGGGGTGGGGCCGGGAATGGGGCCAGAACGGGCTGTTGCCCAGGCCAAACGGATAGGCGCTCAGGCCCGAGGCGAGTACGCCGGGAAAGCAGCGATGGAAGCAGACGAAGGTTGCCTCGGGGAAGACGCGCGCGAAGGCGGCGGCGACCGCAGGAGTCACGATCGTCGTCTCACACAGCCGTGCCGCCCCTTCGCGCGCAAGGATGACCGTGGTGATTGCGGACAGCAGCGTGCGCACCGATTTGACCGCCAGCGGCGACGGCGTATCGCGGCTTTCGGCCTGCTGCCACGAGGCGATCGCCGCGTGGCACAACGGGAGCAATCCGGTTCCCGATGTGCACGCCAATGACTTGCTTCCCGACAAAACCCGCTGCAGTTCCTCGGCCCCGGAGTGCGCGTAGCTGAGCACAATGACAGGGCTGCGGGAGGCCGCCGGATCCGGGCTCACCAATCGGTCAAGCCCAGCAGGTCAGCAAGGACACGAAGCCGGGACTGGGCGGTCGTCGGCCCGGCCTCGGCACGGTCGCAGTAGCGGAGTTGGCCAGACCGGAGCGCGACGGAGAGGTTCTCCTTTCCGGCGATCACGTCCTCCCAGGCCCCGACCGAGCCGATGATGTCCCAGTCCGAGTGCTCCTGAGCGTCGCGATTGGCGAACCGCACCGTCCGGGCCCCGAAGTCCACCAGCCAGTGCTCGCCCGGTTGACGCGGATTGGCAGCGATGCAGACCGCCACCATGGTCTCCCCAGCCAGTGACCTGAGCCGCCCGGCCGCTAGCGGATATGAGCTCGCCATGCCGGTTGCCAGCTGCTGTCCCACCGACTCCGAAATCACCGGACCGGGCGCATCTGCCGCGGCAACCGGCGCCGCCGTGGACACGCGCACGTCCGCCGGGGGCGCCGACGTTCCCCACCCATCGTCGACCACAAGGTACCCGAGTTCGCCCGCCAGCTCGTTGACCTGGGCCAGCACAGGCGGCGCGATCATCGCCGCCGGGACCGACCAGCCACGGCCGATCGACCGGTCCGATATCGCCGAGGTGTACCAGATCTTGTAGTCGGCCGGGCCGAAACGCTCTCGCTCAGCAGAAAAGCACGACTTGCCGATCCCCGGCACCGGCGCGGCGCCGAGGAACGCGAAGATCCGTGCGGCCGCTAGCTCGGTATCGGTCACCAGATCCTCATAGCGCACCCGCAGGCACCGATCCGGGAACCGTTTCTCCGCATCCAGGATGGCCTTTACGTTATCTGCCCAGAACCGCGCGATCGCCAGGACCGCGTTCCCCGGTGACGTTGCCATGTAGGAATCAAAGCCGTACCCGGAAAGGCCCCACGGGCACGCCTCGACGCCCGAGGCGATTACGTCCATCGGGTGCCGGTACAGGCAGATGAACCGCGCCTCCGGATAAACCCGCATCAGCAACTCGGCGAACCGCGCCGTGCCCAGGCTTTTATCGCAATACCGCTTCTTCCCCCGCCGCTGCAGGTACGAGCCGATCATGTTGTCCATGGTCGCCCGGATCCCGGCGATCGCCGCCTGGGGGATCACCGGCGGCTCGTCACCACGATCCTGCGCCAGCGGCGCGCCCTCGATCAGCGACCACACGGTCGCCAGCTGCGCGCACAGGGAGGGCAGATTGGTCTCCGGCGGGCACGCCAGATCAGGGTGCGCATCCAGCAAGAACCGCAGCAGCGTCGACCCCGACCGCCCATTACACAGCACGAACACCGGGTCAGCAAAGGTAAAACGGGAAGATGGCGCCTCGACCGGAGACGCAACTGAAGAGCGCTGCATGGCACGCCCTGTTCAGCAGTGCGGAATCCCGGCGCTCTTCGGATTTGGGTAACCCGTGTCCACATGCGAGTCCGCAACATGCCCGGACTTGACGATGGGATGGCCGTAAGTGTATACCGTGAAGTGATCCCAGTACGGATCCGTATACTCTGTGTCGCCCGCGTAATAGCAGGTCACGTAAACATTACCCTCATAGCTTCGGAGGCTTCCACCGCTTCGGAAATGCAGGGTCTCGAAGTAGCTAACCTCGTACCACCCCACGCCGTTGCGGCGCGTCAACTGCCCGGGGTGCCGGACGGTCTTGCCGTTCGCGGGCACCTGATGAGCCGGGGTAGTGTGAGCGGCGGCCGGGGCGGCGAAGCCACCAGCGGCAACCGGGATTGTAGCTGCCACTCCAGCGATAAGCCGAGCCTTTTTCATGATCTTGCCCTTCTGTTTGCCCGGTAGCAGAAGCAGAGCATGGGCAGGTCAATATGTCAATCAGCAGCTTTGGGTCACTTGCCCACTGCTCGCATCAGCCATGGCCACGCGCGGGCCACGCAGACGGCACCGCCCTCGAATGCACGGCTGCCGGGGCTGGTCCACTGAGTGGGCGTGCCCGCCCCTCCAGCTTCAAGCATGACTGTGCCCGCCGGACAACGAGCACAGGTGAAAAGTGCCCCGTGAACGGACACGCGAAGTCATGCTTGACCCTAGCCACTGCGGACACTCCGGTAAGAAACCAAGGGCCAGGCCGAAGCCTGCCCGGACCGGACGCGGGCCATCCCCTGCACGGTGCAGGCACTCACGGCGGAAGAATCCATGATCCGGAAAATGCGCGGAATGGTCCCGGCCGCTGTGAAGATGGGTGATCGAGTCCAAGCAGGCAGCGTGCACAAATTCGATAGACCGGACAACCGGACTCCGGAGCCGTGATCGTGCCCGTTGGGTGCCCGATGGAGCGGTAAACCAGCGGCAACCACGGTCACCCGCGGACAAGAGCTTGCCACGGTCACCTGGGCGGATGCAGGTCACAGCCCGTGCAGTCTCAGCCTTCCAAGCTGGAGCTGCCGTTCTTCTCACT
>Ga0306920_100014643_pt1 | contig 10714 bp, 5 predicted proteins | sample flu12Cox44000170_FD_204666 | JGI IMG/M metagenome (GOLD analysis project Ga0306920, IMG submission 204666) | Lab enrichment of tropical soil microbial communities from Luquillo Experimental Forest, Puerto Rico - flux4day.12C.oxic.44.000.170 (v2)... | ecosystem: Environmental > Terrestrial >... | reverse complement strand
GCCATCACGCCCGCGCCTCCAAACGCCTCCATGAGCTTCTCGTAGCGCGCGCCCTTGACGAACACGGTCGGCGCCGGGTCGCGGCCGGTCGGATCGACGTCGGTGCCCTTGTAGACGCCGTTGTTGTTCATGATCACGACGCACACCGGCAGGTTGTAGCGGCAGATCGTCTCGACTTCCATGCCGGAGAAGCCGAAGGCGCTGTCACCCTCGACCGCGATCACCTGCTGCCCGGTCGTGACCGCTGCGGCAACGCAGTATCCCATGCCGACGCCCATGATGCCCCACGTGCCGACATCGATGCGCTTGCGCGGCTTATACATGTCGACAATCGAGCGCGTGAAGTCGAGCGCATTGGCGCCTTCGTTGACGAGGATCGCGTCCGGATTGGCCTTGATGATGTCGCGAACGACGTTGAGGGCGCTTTGGAAGTTCATCGGCGTCGGATTCTTCGCCAGCGTCTCGGCCATCTTGGCGACATTGCCCTGCTTTTTCTCCGCCACGGCGGACACCCATTCCGCTGGCGGTTTCGCCCAGTTGGTCCCCATTCCGGCGAGTAGCGCGGAAACGCACGATCGGATGTCGCCGACCACCGGCGCGTCGACGCGCACGTTGCTGTCAGCCTCCTGAGGCGAGATGTCGACTTGAACGAATTTCTGGCCACCCCAGTCCTTCGCGCTCGTGCCGCCCCAGGTCTTGCCCTTGCCGTGCGAAAGCAGCCAATTGAGGCGCGCGCCGATCAGCATCACCACGTCGGCGCCCGGCAGGACGAACGAGCGCGCCGCGGACGCACACAGTTCGTGCGTGTCGGGCAGCAAGCCTTTCGCCATCGACATCGGCAGGTACGGAATGCCGCTGGTCTCGATCAGCGCCTTGATGTCGGCATCGGCCTGCGCATAGGCCGCCCCCTTGCCGAGAATGATCAGCGGCTTCTTCGCGCTCTTGAGGAGGTCGAGGGCACGCTTCACCGCCTCCGGTGCGGGAATCTGCCTGGGCGCAGGATCGACAACCTTGATGAGCGTGTTCCTCCCGGCCTCGGCGTCGATCGACTGCGCGAAGAGCTTCGCCGGCATGTCGAGGTAGACGCCGCCGGGGCGACCCGACAACGCCGCTCGGATGGCTCGCGCGATGCCGACTCCGATGTCGTCGGCATGCAGCACGCGGTAGGCGGCCTTCGCGACTGGCTTAGCGATCGCAAGCTGGTCCATCTCCTCGTAATCGCCTTGCTGCAGGTCGACGATCTCGCGCTCGCTCGAGCCGCTGATGAGAATCATGGGGAAACAGTTGACGGTCGCGTGCGCGAGCGCATTGAGACCATTCAGGAAGCCCGGCGCCGACACCGTCAGGCAGATGCCTGGCTTCTGCGTGAGGAAGCCGGCGATCGACGCGGCGTAGCCCGCGTTCTGCTCGTGGCGGAACGCGAGCACGCGCATGCCGTTGGCTTGCGCGCGCCGTGTCAGATCGGTGATCGGGATGCCGGGAAGGCCGTAGATCGTGTCGATACCGTTGAGCTTCAGCGCATCGATCACGAGCTGGAAGCCATCGGTCTCCTCTGACGGGGCTTGGGTGGCATTGCTCTCGTTGGGTTGCGCGGCGCCGGGAGCCGTGGCCGACGGCTTGGTCCCGGGCTTGTTTTCGACGTTCAGCATGGTTTCTCTCCAATCCCTTGCGCCAAAGGGGGCGCCAGGCGCCCCCTGCAAGACATCCGCCCGCCCTCCGGGCGGATCGCTATCTTAGCGGGACCCCCGGCGACGCGGGAGCGGTCGCGGCCGCCGCCGCTGCCGCGCGGTTCATCCGGGCGGCACGCATCGGCTTCAGCGACGACGACGAAGTTGACGATCGCCGTGACAGTGAAGATGCCCTGCCATCCCCCAAGAGAGTCCTTGAGGACGTTTGCAAGCGGAACGAGCAGCGCCGAGGTTCCCTTCGCCGTATAAAGAAGGGCTGCGTTCACGGTAGCGTACTTCGATCCGAACGTGTCGGTGCAAGTCGACGGGAACAGGCTGAAGATCTCGCCCCACGTGAAGAAGATGAGTCCCGCGAACAGCACGAAAAGCCACGGGCTGGTCCCGAGCGCACCGAGCAGCCAGTACGCGATGCCGCCCAGCCCGAAAGCGATCGCCATCGTCGGCTCGCGTCCGATGCGATCCGAAATCCAACCGAAGAACGGACGCGCCAGGCCGTTCATGACGTTGTCGACGATCAGCGCAACGGTGAGCGTGGAGGCGCCCAGGAACAGCACGGTCTTGGAAATACCGAAATTGTTGGCCACCAGCGCGATTTGTGCCGTCGCCATCAGGCCGCTCGCGGAGATCCCCACGAACATCAGGTAGAGCAGCCAGAAAATCGGTGAGGCGAGCATCTCGCCGGGGGTGTAATTCCGTGTCGTTTGCACGACCTTGGCCGAGGATGCCGCCGCGGGCGCCTCTCCGGGGAGCGGTCCGCGCACCAGCCAGCCGATGATGAAGCAGACGCCGCCCTGGATCAGGCCGAACCAGAAGAAGGCTGCTTCGTAGCCGGACGAGTCGATCACCATGCGCATCGGGATCACCGTAAGCGCAGCGCCTGCGCCGTACCCGGCGGCGGTCAGGCCGACCGCGAGGCCGCGGCGATCGGCAAACCACTTGACCGCGTTACCCACGCACACCGCATACACGCCGCCGCCGCCAATGCCCGAGACGACGGCCCCCAGATACAGCATGCCGAGCGTCTGCGCGTAGGAGTTGATGATCCAGCCGATGGCGACCAGAAGGCCGCCGAGGGAAACGATGAGTCGCGGACCGTTCAACGGCCCGATCCGATCCGCGATCCAACCGTGGATCGGCGTGAACCACGTCTCCAGCGCGATGAAGACGCTGAAGGCTACCTGGATGCCCGCGAGTGTCCATCCATGTTTCTGCGCCATCGGCGACACGAACAGCGTCCAGCCGTATTGGCAATTGGCGATCAGGATCATGCAGACGATCCCGATCACGAGTTGTACCCAGCGGTAGCTCGACTCCGTCGCTGCGGGAGTGGGCGACTTGTTGGACTCGACCATGATTTCCCTCCATTAACAGTCGTTTGCGCTGCTCGCCGCCAAACTGGCCGTCGGCCGCTGTTGGCTTATTTTTATGATTGGCGTAACGTATTTCGTATACCAGACAAAGTCAATACAGGATCGTCGTGGATCGGTAAGACGACCCGGTGGTGGCTCGCGAGGGACCGTGGAAGCGACGTTCACAGACCCTTGATTCCGGAATGATTCAGGAGCATGGGCAGTGAAGGTCTGCATCTTCGGCGCCGGCGCCATCGGAGGTTATTTGGGCGTGCAGCTTTCTCGGGGAGGTATCGACGTAAGCCTCGTGGCGCGGGGCGCGCATCTGGCGGCAATGCGCTCGAACGGCGTCCGGTTGCACATTGACGGCGCCGAGCGTGTGGCGCGGTTGCCGTGCACCGACGACCCCGCCGAGCTCGGGATTCAGGACTGGCTGATCATTACGCTGAAGGCGCATTCGATACCGGACGCGGTCGAATCGATGCGGCCGCTCATCGGCCGTGATACGACCGTCGTCACCGCCTACAACGGGCTACCGTATTGGTTCTTCGCGAGCGACCGTTTGCGGATACCGAATGGAACGCTCGAAAGTATCGACCCCGGAGGGCGGCAAGCTGCCGTGCTGGGAAACGAGCGCGCAGTCGGATGTGTGCTGCTTCCGGCGACCGAAGTGGTTGCGCCCGGTGTGATCCGGCACGAGCACGGCCGGCGGTTTCCCATCGGGGAACCCCAGGGTGGGCGGACGCCCAGAATCGCCGAGCTTCACGCGCTGTTCGCGGGCGGCGGTCTCGAAGCCCCGATCCGCGACGACATTCGCGACGAGATCTGGTTGAAGCTCTGGGGCAATCTGTGCCTGAACCCGATCGGTGCGCTGACGCATGCGACGCTCGACCTGATCGTCGGCGACCCCGGCACGCGTGCCGTATGCCGGGCGATGATGGATGAAGCGAAGACGATCGGCGAGCGGCTCGGGCTCAAGCTGCGGGTCGACGCGGAACGGCGGCTCGACGGCGCCGGCGCGCTGGGACCGCATCGCATCTCGATGCTGCAGGACCTCCTGAAAGGTCGTCCCATGGAGGTCGAGGCTCTGGTAGGCGTCGTCGCCGAGCTGGGCCGGATCACGCGGGTGCCCACGCAGGCCACCGATATCGTCCTCGCACTGATACGCTTGCGCGAGAAGGTCCATTCGGCCGACGGTGCGCCCTCCACCGAAATCCAAGCCGGGCACCACGCCCGGGCCCTCGTAAGCTGAGACTTCCGATGTCTGCAGATACGGACGTATTGGGAGAGTCTTCGCCGCTGACACTGCAGCCGATCAACGTCAACGTCAGCTTTCGCGACCTCGCGTATAACGCGCTGAAGCAGGCGATCATGGACGCGGACATCTACGCGCGGCGCGAAGAGATTCGCCTCGACGAGCGCCAGCTATCGAAGGCGCTCGGCGTGAGCCGCACGCCGATCCGTGAGGCGATGACGCTCCTCGAGCAGCAAGGATTCCTGCGCACCTTGCCGCGGCGCGGCGTGTTCATCGTGCGCAAGACCAAGAAGCAGATCATCGAGATGATCGAGATGTGGGCGGCGATCGAAAGCATGGCAGCGAGGCTCGCGACGCTCAACGCCTCCGACGAGGAGATCGCAGGACTGCGCAAGCTCTTCGACGAGTTCCGCAACTCGACACCTGCCGAACACATCCACGAGTACTCCGACGCGAACATCGCATTCCATCAGGCGATCATCGGGCTCTCCGGGTCGCATCTGATGGGGAAGACGATCGAGAACCTGTTCATCCATGTTCGCGCGATCCGCAGGATGACGATCTCGCAGCGCGATCGGGCTGAGCGCTCGATCGTCGATCACATGAAGATCATCGAGGCGCTCGAAGCGCGCGACACCGAGCTCGCGGAGCGTCTGGTGCGCCAGCATTCGCTCGATCTCGCCGCGCACGTCGAGAAGTACTGCGATTTCCTCGACTGACACCGGCAGCAACGAACGCTCGATCGCGAGAGAGGGTCCAACTACAGTGCAAAAGGCCGTAATCGACGCTTCCAGCATCGGCATGCGCCGCAAGGAGCGCGGTCGCCCGAAGGGCCGCCAGGTCGACGCAAACGCGCTCGCCGAGGTCCGCGCGCTCATTGCTGACGCACCGCGGCGACGCGATCTGCTGATCGAGTTCCTGCACCGGATCCAGGACGCGCATGGGTCGATCTCTGCAGCGCATGTGGTTGCGCTCGCGCAGGAGATGAAGCTCGCGATGACCGAGGTGTACGAGGTCGCGACCTTCTATCACCATTTCGACGTCGTGAAGGAGGGCGAAGCGGCGCCGCCGCGGCTCACCGTGCGCGTCTGCGAGACGCTCTCCTGCCAGATGGCGGGCTCGGACGCATTGCGCGCCCGTATCGCCGCGGCGTGCGGCGCCGACGTACGCGTGATCGGCGCCCCTTGCATCGGTCGCTGTGATCAGGCGCCCGCTGCGGTTGTGGGTCGCAATCCGATCGATCGCGCGAGCGCCGACACCGTCCTGAATGCCGTTAAAGAGAAGCGCACCGAGCCCGCGCTCCCGTCGTGTATCGATTACGCCGCGTATCGCGCGGCCGGCGGCTATGCACTCGCGCACGAATGCGCGTCAGGCGCGCGACCGCTCGAAGGCGTACTCAAGGCAATGGAGGATTCGGGCTTGCGCGGATTGGGCGGGGCGGGGTTTCCGGTCGGACGCAAATGGCGGATCGTCCGCAATGAGGCCGCGCCGCGGCTGATGGCGATCAACATCGACGAGGGCGAGCCAGGCACCTTCAAGGATCGCTACTACCTCGAGCGCGATCCGCACCGCTTCCTCGAGGGCGCGCTGATCGGCGCGTGGGCGGTCGGCATCGAGGACATCTACATCTATCTGCGCGACGAGTACGCAGCGTGCCGGGCGATCCTCGAGCGTGAGATCGCCGCGCTCGAATCCGAGCCGCCGTACGCGATTCCGAAGCTTCATCTGCGCCGCGGCGCCGGCGCGTATATCTGTGGCGAAGAGTCGGCGATGATCGAATCGATCGAAGGCAAACGCGGAATGCCGCGCCTGCGTCCGCCGTACGTCGCGCAAGTCGGCCTTTTCGGGCGCCCGACGCTCGAGCACAACATGGAGTCGTTGCGCGAGATTCTCGAAAAGGGACCGGCATGGTTCGCCAGCTTCGGCCGTCATGGCCGCAGGGGTTTGCGCTCGTTCTCGGTGTCGGGGCGTGTCGCGAAGCCCGGCGTGCACGTCGCGCCTGCCGGGATCACGGTACGGGAGCTGATCGACGAGCACTGCGGCGGCATGCTGCCCGGGCACACGTTCTACGGCTATCTTCCCGGAGGGGCGTCCGGAGGTATTCTTCCGGCCTCGCTCGGCGACGTACCGCTCGACTTCGACACACTGCAGCCTCACGGCGCGTTCATCGGCTCTGCCGCCGTGGTCGTGCTGTCGCAGCACGACCGCGCACGCGACGCTGCGCTCAACCTGATGCGCTTCTTCGCCGACGAATCCTGCGGTCAGTGCACGCCGTGCCGCGTGGGTACCGAGAAAGCGGTCGCGTTGATGGAGCGCGAAGGCTGGGACGCAGCGCTTCTCGACGAGCTCGCCCGCGCGATGATCGACGCGTCGATCTGCGGCCTCGGGCAGGCGGCGCCGAATCCGTTCACGTCGGTGATTCGCTATTTTCCAGCGGAGCTTGCGTCGAAGGGGCAAGGAGGTCACACATGAAGACCGACGCGATTCGCTTCCGCCTCAACGACGTCGAGCTCGCCGCCGCTGCCGGCGAAACGATCATCGAGGCCGCGCAACGCAACGGCGTCGAGATCCCGCATCTGTGCTACACGCCGGGCATGCGGCCCGACGGCAATTGCCGCGCTTGCATGGTCGAGATCAAGGGCGAACGCGTGCTTGCGCCGTCGTGCTGCCGAGCGCCCGTCGCGGGCATGGAGGTATCGAGCGTGAGCGCCCGGGCGCGGCATGCGCAGAAGATGATCGTCGAGATGCTCGTCGCCGACGTTCCGGAGCGCGTCTACAAGCCTGATTCGGAGCTCGAGCACTGGCGGCAATGGCTCGGCATCGGAAAGCCGCGCTTCGCCGCGCGGTCGCAACCGCCCGACGATTGTTCGCACCCGGCGATGGCCGTCAACCTGGACGCGTGCATCCAGTGCACGCGTTGCGTGCGCGCGTGCCGCGAGGAGCAGGTGAACGACGTGATCGGCTACGCGTTCCGCGGCGCGCATTCGAAGATTGTGTTCGACCTGGACGATCCGATGGGCGCGTCGACGTGCGTCGCCTGTGGCGAGTGTGTCCAGGCCTGCCCGACGGGGGCGCTCGCGCCCGCAAACGACGCGTATCTCACGCCGATCGACCGCAAGGTGCCGTCGGTGTGTCCGTATTGCGGTGTCGGTTGCCAGCTCACCTACCACATCAGGGACAACGCGATCGTCCGGGTCGAAGGGCGCGACGGCATCGCCAATCACGAGCGACTCTGCGTCAAGGGACGCTTCGGCTTCGATTACGTTTCGCATCCGCAGCGGCTCTTGAAGCCGCTGATCCGGAAGCCCGGCGTGCCGAAGAGCGCCGATTTCGTCACGGATCCGGCGAACCCGCTCGCGGCATTTCGCGAGGCGAGCTGGGAGGAAGCGCTTGACCTCGCCGGCGGGGCGCTCAAGCGAATCCGCGATCAGCACGGCGGCGGCGCGCTTGCGGGATTCGGGTCGGCGAAGGGCTCGAACGAAGAAGCGTATCTCTTCCAGAAGCTCGTCCGCACAGGCTTCGGCACCAACAACGTCGACCACTGCACGCGCCTCTGCCACGCATCGAGCGTCGCGGCGCTGCTCGAAGGCATCGGCTCCGGCGCCGTGTCGAATCCCGTGATGGACGTGATGAACGCCGAAGTCGTGCTGCTGATCGGCGCAAATCCGGTCGTCAACCATCCGGTCGCGGCAACATGGATCAAGAACGCGGCGAAGCGCGGGACCCAGCTGATCCTCGCCGAGCCGCGACGATCCGAGCTCGCACGGCATGCCGCCTACTTCCTACAGATCAAGCCCGACTCCGACGTCGCACTGTTGAACGCGATGATGTACACGATCATCGAGGAGGGCCTCGTCGCGGCGAGCTTCGTCGCCGAGCGCACCAGCGGGTTCGAGGAGCTCAAAGCGAACGTCGCGGGCCACAGCCCGGAAGCGATGGCCCCGATCTGCGGGATCCCGCCCGAGACGATCCGCGAGGTGACGCGTCTGTACGCGAAGTCGCGCGGATCGATGATCCTGTGGGGGATGGGCATCTCGCAACATGTGCATGGCACCGACAACGCGCGCTGCCTGATCGCCCTTGCGTTGATGACCGGGCAGGTCGGACGCCCGGGGACGGGGCTCCACCCGCTGCGCGGCCAGAATAACGTCCAGGGCGCAAGCGACGCCGGGCTCATTCCGATGATGCTCCCCGACTATCAGCGCGTCGACAACGCGGGTGCGCGCGGAGATTTCGAAGCGCTTTGGGGAAGCAAGCTCGACACGAACGCGGGACTCACGGTCGTCGAGATCATGCATGCCGTCCACGCGGGAAAGATCCGCGGCATGTACATCATGGGCGAGAACCCGGCGATGTCGGATCCGGACGTCGCTCATGCGCGCCAAGCGCTGGCCGAGCTCGAGATGCTCGTCGTACAGGATATCTTTCTCACCGAGACTGCGTACCTCGCCGACGTCATCCTTCCGGCCTCCGCTTTTCCCGAGAAGACCGGCACGTTCACGAACACCGATCGACTCGTTCAGCTCGGAAGGCAGGCGCTTTCTCCGCCAGGGGATGCGCGACAGGACCTGTGGATCATCGTTGAACTCGCGAAGCGTGTCGGGCTCGACTGGCACTATGCGCATCCGAGCGAGGTGTTCGCGGAGATGCGCTCGGCGATGCCCTCGATCGCCGGCATCACATGGGATCGCCTGGAGCGCGAAAGCGCGGTCACCTACCCGTGCGAGCACGAGGGTGATCCCGGCGAGCGCGTCGTGTTCATCGACGACTTCCCGACGGCAAATGGTAGGGGGCAGTTCGTACCGGCGAAGGTGATTCCCGCCGCCGAGCGTCCTGATGCCGAGTATCCGTTCGTGCTGATCACGGGACGGCAACTCGAGCACTGGCACACCGGTAGCATGACGCGGCGCACCGAGGTGCTCGACGCGATCGAGCCCGATCCGGTGGCGTCCTTGCATTCACAGGACCTGGCCGAGCTTGGTACGGCGCCCGACGCGATGATCACGGTCGCGTCCCGTCGTGGCAGCATCGCGCTGCGCGCGCGCGCCGACGATGGGACGCCGCGCGGCGCGGTGTTCATCCCCTTCTGCTATTACGAGGCAGCAGCGAACCTGCTGACGAACCCCGTGCTCGATCCGTTCGGAAAGATCCCCGAGTTCAAGTACTGCGCGGTCCGCGTGACGCCAGGAGGCGCGGAGAGCGCAGTACGGGGGTACGAGGCTGTTGCGGAGGGGGCGGGCGGGTAGCATGCCGCTCCCTCGAAAGGGTCCAGCATCTGTGCAGCTCTTCGGTGACGAGAGGTACACTGCGGGCATGTCGGTATCCGAGAAGACCATTGTTTCCACGATCGACGCTCGCGCGGCGTCGCTGGCGCAGCTGGCGCGGAAGATTCACGCCAACCCCGAGCTGCGCTTCGAGGAGAAGCAGGCTTCGGCGTGGCTCGCTGACACTGTCGAACAGGCGGGCGTTGCGGTGGAGCGCGGCGTAGGCGGACTGCCGACTGCGTTCCGCGCACGCGTTGGGCGCCCCGGCGGGGCGCGTGTCGCCATCCTCGCCGAGTACGACGCGCTGCCCGAGATCGGCCACGCATGCGGGCACAACCTGATCGCAGGCGGCGCGGTGGGGGCGTTCCTCGGGCTGGCGTCGGTCGCGAAGGATCTGGACGGCGAGGTGCTCCTGCTCGGCACACCGGGCGAGGAAGGCGGTGGCGGCAAGATCAAGCTGCTCGAGGCGGGCGCATTCGACGGCGTCGACGCGGCGATGATGTTCCATCCCCTCGATCGCGACCTCCTCGCGCATCAGGCCTTGGCCAGCGAGTGGTTGACGTTCTCATTTACCGGCCGGCCGTCGCACGCCGCCGCGTCGCCGTGGGACGGGCATTCGGCGCTCTCGGCGGTGATCCAGACCTTCAATCTCATTGACAGCCAGCGAGTTCACTTCCGTGACGGCTCGCGTGTGCACGGCTTCATCACGAATGGCGGACAGGCAGTGAACATCATTCCGGAGCACGCCGCGTGTCAGTTCAGCGTGCGCGCGACGCGGGTCGCATACCTGGGTGAGCTGGCCGATCGTGTGCAAGACTGCGCAAAGGCCGCGGCGTTGGCCACGCGCGTCGAGCTCAAGGTCGAGCGGCGCGCCGGGTACCGCGATATGAAGAACAACATGGCGCTTGCGCGCATGTTCGGCGATGCGCTCGCAGGGCTTGGTCGCCGCGCCGCGGAAGACGATCCCGACGTAGGAGCGGGCTCCACCGACATGGGCGACGTGTCGCAAGAGGTCCCGTCGATCCATCCGTACCTTGCGATTTGCGCGCGTGGCGAAACCATGTGCCACGAGCACGCCTTCGCGGCACACGCCGCGTCCGATCAGGGTGTGGCTGCAATGCTCGATGCGGCGCGCGCGATGGCGCTCACCGCGCAGCG
>Ga0306920_100014642_pt1 | contig 10714 bp, 6 predicted proteins | sample flu12Cox44000170_FD_204666 | JGI IMG/M metagenome (GOLD analysis project Ga0306920, IMG submission 204666) | Lab enrichment of tropical soil microbial communities from Luquillo Experimental Forest, Puerto Rico - flux4day.12C.oxic.44.000.170 (v2)... | ecosystem: Environmental > Terrestrial >... | reverse complement strand
GTCCCGTCCCGAGGCGACCAGGATGCGCTCTCCACCAATCTCGAAGCGCCGGCCAAGAGACTGGTCGGTCGCCTTAACGAGCTGGCTCAGCTCGAGATTTACTTTCAACAAAAAGGTGGGCGACTGATGACCTTGCTCGGCCCAGGCGGGGTCGGCAAAACCCGGCTGGCGATGCAGTTCGCGTTGAGCCAATTGGAGCGCTTTTCCGGCAAGGGGAAGGGCGGGGTCTGGTTCTGCGACTTGAGCGAGGTGAAGACCTTCGATGGCTTTCTAAATGCGGTGGCCCAGGTCCTCAAGGTGCCGCTCACCGCCGGCCCCTCGAGCGAGGAAGGGGTGGAGCAGCTGGGCTACGCGCTCGCCAGCCGCGGGCCGCTACTCTTGGTGCTCGACAATTTCGAGCAGGTGGTGCAGCTGGCGGCCGGAGCAGTGGAGCGCTGGGTGAAGATGTCGCCTCGCGCCCGTGTTCTCATCACCTCGCGCGAATTGCTGCGGATTGGCAGCGAGCAGCAGTTCGAGATTTTACCGCTGGCCGTACCAGAGGCCGGCTCGGACGCGGCGAGCATCGAGACCTCGGAATCGGTGCAACTTTTCCTCGACCGGGTTCGGGCGGTTCGGGGCTGGTCCTATGCCCCTAGCCCGGAGGAGGCGGCGGCGATCGCCCAAATAGTCCGGCGGGTGGACGGAATCCCCCTGGCCATTGAGCTGGCTGCTGCCCGGATGAACGTCCTTAGCCCGACGCAAATGGCGCACGGTCTGGCCAAACCCCTCGAGCTGCTCACCGCGGGAGCGAGGGGCGCCCGGACCCGGCAGGCAACGCTGCGCGGCGCCATCCAGTGGTCCTGGGAGCTGCTTTCCCCGCTCGAGCGCGAAGCGCTTGCTCAATGCTCTATCTTCCGCGGCGGCTTTTCGCTGGAGGCTGCCGAGGCGGTGGTGGGGGTGAAAGGGCAAGCGGACGGGGTGCTCAATCTCGTCCAGGCGCTGCGCGAAAAATCTCTCCTGCGCATCTACCAGGACGGCCTTTCCGCTCGCCAGCTTCGGTTTGGCATGTACGACGCAATTCGGGAGTTCGTCGCCGAGCAGCTCGCCGAATCCGCCGATCGGCTGGAGATTTCTTCGCGGCACACGCGCTACTTCCTTGAGGTGGCCGAGCGCTGGCATGCCGCCGTCCACCGTCGGGGCGGGCCGAAGGCGCTCGCGGCGCTGGCGATCGATTCGGAGAATCTGCTCTCCGCCTTCGAAAGGGAGTGCGCCAAGACGCCGCGCACCGTGGAGAACGCCGAGGCGGCGCTCCGCCTGGCCCTCTACCTCGATCCGCTGCTCGCCATGCGCGGGCCGGTGGAGACCCACCAGGCGATGCTCAACGCCGCCCTCTCTGGCAGCGCCGGTCTAGCTGTGGATTTGAGCCTGCGCGGTCAGGTGCTCCGAGCACACGCGGTGCTTTCCCAAACCCGAGGCAACATCGGCGATGCCACCCGCGCCTTTACCACTGCCCTCTCCTGCGCGCAGCGGGGCGCCAACGTCGTGATGGAAGGCACGGTGCTGGTCGACCTTTCGATTCTGCTTCGCGAGCAGGGCAGGATGGGTGAATCGGAAGAGGCCGTCCGGGCCGCGGCGCAACTTCAGACGACCGACCCCTGGTTGCGCGCCTATTTGCACGGCAACAGCGGCATCCTCGAGTACGAGCTCGGCCGTCACGAAAACGCGGAGCAACACTATGCCAGCGCGCTGAACCTCCTTCGCGAAATCGGAGATCGTCGGTTCGAGGGCGTGTTCGAGACCAACCTCGGCTTGCTCTATCGAGAGCAGAAGCGCCTCGCCGAGGCGCGCATTCACTATGAAAAAGGAATCGCCGCCCTGCGCGAGGTAGGAGACCGCAGATTCGAGGGAATGAGCCTGGATTGCCTCGCCACCACCCTGTGGGAAGAGGGCCGGGGCGGCGAGGGAAAAGTCTACGCCCAAAGGGCGCTGAAGATGCTTCAAGACGCGGGCGATCGCCGAGCGTCCGCGATCGCCATGGCCCACCTGGGCGGAATGAGCGCTTCCTTAGGTCAGCTCGAAGATGCCGGCGCGGCGTTTGCCGAGGTAGACGGGTTGATCAGCGGCATGGATGACCCGGTGCTGCGGGCCGAAGCCGAGCTTTCCCGCGGCCACCTCGAGCTGGCCTTGTCGCGACAAGCCGGCGACCTCCAACAGGCGACCCATCACGAGTCGCTCGCCCAAGCAAAGCTCGCATCGCTCAACCCAGACGTCCTCGCCGGCTCTTCCGACGTCCGGGTGGCAGTCCGTCGGCTAGCCGCGGACTTACATTCGTCGGCCCTTCGGCGTACAGTTCGTCCGCTTTAGGGGCGGAAAGCGGGTGAAAAAGACGACAAAGCGCTACAGCGCTGTAGGCTCCCCTCGGAGGTCTGTCTGATTTGAGGGATGAGCATCCAGAGGCACTGCTCAAGAGCGCGTTGGAAAAAATCGTCTATTTCGAGGCCCGATCGCAGCAGCTTTACACCGACCTCGCCGCGGCACAGGGAAAAATCGAGCGCCTCAAGGAAGAGCTGGGAGCCGCGGCGCAGCGCGAAATAGAGCTGCGCCGGGAGCTGGCCGAGCACCAAGTGGAAGTCAATCGGTCCCGCCACGAGCGCGATGAGCTGGACAAGCTAAACGATGCGTTGAGGGCGGAACGAGCGGCGCTGCTGGGCAAGTTGATCGAGGCGGCGCGAATTCACGAGTCGGACAAGCCGAACGAAGACGGCGAGTCGCCCTTCGATCTGGCAAGCTTCATTTCGGAGCTGCGCAGCGAGGCGCTGGCACCCAAGCAAGCGAAGGGCGTAGGAGCGACGTCACCCGCTCGCCCCGAGGCTCGCGTTCTCGGCCCAGGCGCGGCGACGGCAAATCCGCCGGCGGCCCAGAGCGTGCCCGCCGCGCCGGCCCCGGTACCCTCGCCGGTGGCGCAGCATGCGGCACGGCTTCACTCGGAAGGGCGGCTCGCGGTTTCGCACGAGCAGGTGCTCGAGATGTCCTCGCCGCCGTCGCTGGGCGCGAGGACGGAGGAAACGCTGTTCAGCTTTTCGGTGCGAGAGCTGGCCTCTTCGGAGCCGGCGGCGCGCAAACGGGCCGCCGAGAGGCTCAAGGCGCTCGGCAACCCCGCGGCGGGCGCAGCGGTGGCGGCGGCGCTGCACGGGGAGACCCAGGCCGACGTCCAGGTAGCGCTGCTCGGGGCCTTCTCCGCGCTGGCCAAGAGCGAAGGCGTGCCGATCATCGCGCCGCTGCTTCGCGCCGAGCTTCCAGAGGTGCGTATCGCAGCCCTCAAGGCACTAATCGCCCTCGATCCGGCGCAGGCGGGCCCGCACGTCGCCGCGGCGATCAAGGACGCCGATCGAGCGGTGCGCCGCCGCGCCTCGCTGCTCGCCCTGGGCTTAAGCGGCAGCGCAGCCCTGAAGCTCGGAGAGCAGGCGATTGTCGACGAGGAGCCGGAAGTAAGAAGCCTAGCCGCCTTGGTGCTGGGCGCCAGCAATGGGGAGCGCGCGCGGGGGCTCTTACTCGAGGCGCTGACCGACCGCGATCCCAAGGTGCGCGACGCCGCCGCTCAGAGCTTATCGCGCATTCTCGGCAAGGACGTTTCGCCGGTGGTCGAGCTCGATGATCCGCAGCGGCGCCGCGAAGTCCGCCGTCTGGCCGCGCTTCCGGTCGCCGCCGACGGTGGCTCGAGAGCTTTGGTGAAGAGCTACTTCAGCTTCGCTACCCAGGAGAACCAGGAGGGGTCAGGGACAGCCGGCGATCGCTGTGAGGAGCGGGCGGTTGCAGTAGCTGCGCCGCCGAGCGCGGAACAGCTGTGCACGGCGGTGATGTCCGATGTCCGGGGCGCGCTGCGTGGCTGCTCGCTGGCCGAGCTTGCCGCCTCGAGCAGATGCGCACCGGACATGGTCCAAGAAGCGTGCGAGCTTCTGGTGGCCAGGGGTCAAGTCGTGCGGCGGGGGCTCAAGTACTTCGCCGCCTGAAGCGGAGGACTGAAATGGAAGCGCCTACCTACAAGGCCGTCCGGGTGGCAGAGATGCTGGGGATCCCCGAGCGGCAACTTTCATCTAGCAAGGGTGAATCCTACAGCGGTCATGAGGTTTGGGAGCTGCGCGCCAAGCTGTCGAAATTTCCCCCTCCGCTCGGGCATCGTAAGCAGCTGTTTTTGAACTTCAAGGGCGGAACCGGAAAGACGTCGATCTCGACGTCCTATGGGTATCGGCTGGCGGAGATGGGGTACCGCGTGCTGCTGGTGGACCTCGATCCTCAGGGGCACGCCACCAAGTGCATGGGCTATGAAGGAGAGGACTTCCCTAAGACTCTTCTCGACGTCTTCGCTCAGAAGGTTCCTCTGGCCGCGGTGATTCAGAAAACGCCGCTGCCGAACCTCGAGTTCATCCCGGCGAATCTGTCGATGAGCACCGCGGACCTGACCTTGATGCCGATGGCTGGACGCGAATTCAAACTGCGAAATGCGCTGCGCGAGATCCACGGGCAGCACGATCTCCTCGTCTTTGACGCCCCCCCTTCCTTTGGGCTTTTGAATCTCAACGCTTTGATGGCGGCGGATGATCTCTTCGTGCCGGTGCTGCCGGACTTCCTCTCTTTCCATGGGCTCAAGCTGCTCTTTGAGACGGTGCAAAGCCTGGAGGAGGATCTCAACCACGTGCTGGACCACGTCTTCATCATCGTCAACAGCTTCAATGCGAGCTTCAAGCTCGCCAAGGAGGCGCTGGAAGCGCTGCGGGAGCACTACCCCGAGTACCTGGTGACGCGAGTGGTCAGGCAATGCACCAAGTTCGCCCAGGCTTCGAGTGAAGGGGTGCCGGTCTTCGTGGCCCACCCCGGCTGCAAGGGGGCGCACGACATCGATGCAGTGATTGCGGAGGTGCTGTCCCGGCTGATGGAAAAAACGTCAGCCAATACCCAGCGCGCGAGCTAATCTGTGCCGCCACAGAGGCCAGCAAGGGGATTTTCATGAAGAAAGCCTTCGACCAGAACGTCTCCCGCGCCAAGCCGCGACTGCGCCTCGGAGGCGCTGAGGCGGACGCCATCACCGACGTCGTCGAACCTCCCGCCGCCCCGCCTGTTTCAGACGCGCTGTCCTCGGAAATCAAGGCGAGGCTCGACCGCGCCCGGACCGCGGAAACGGAGCTGGCCGCGTCGACGCGCAATGGTGTAGCGGCAGAAGAGCAACCCGCGGTCCGCCAAGAGCTGCCCAAGGAGATCCCGGCGGAGCCCAAAGCAAGGCGCGGCGAGCCGGAAAAGAAAAGCGGAGCTCAGACCAACGCGGAAGCCCGGCGCGAGCGGCTCAAAGAGCGATTGCGCGCCGCCCGGGAAAATCCCCGGCCAGAGCCGTTACCGGCGACGGTGGCCGAAGCCGGGGCACTCGCGGTTGAGAGAATCGCTTCGCTGCAAAGCGAGGTTTCCAAGCTCAAAGCCCTAAACCTCACCTTGACGCAGGATCTAGAGAGCGCCCGTCGAAATTGTGAGAAAGCGACCGAGGAGGCGCGCATCCGCATGGACGAGGCGCGGCGGCTGACCGCAGAGATGGACGCCAGGGCAAAGCTTTTGGCCGAGCTGGAACGGGAGCTGGCATCCCTCGAGGGCGAGCGGAACGAGGCTTTGCTCGCGCTGCAGGACGCTCGGGCGATCATCGAGGCCGCAAACCAGGAAAAGGAAAGCCTGCGACAGGAAGTCACTACCCGCGATCGGGCGCTCGCCGACAGCCTGGCAGAGGAGGAGCGACTCGCCGGCGATCTGGAGGCGGCGCGCGATTCTGCGGAGAATTTGCGGCGCTCGCTCGAAGCGCTGAACACCGAACGCGACGTGCTGGCACGCCAGGTGGCTGACCTCACCGCGGAGCGCACCGAGCTGCTCGAAGCGCGCAAGGCACTCGAATCCGTCCACCGCGCGCTGACCCAGGTCACGGTTCGCTAGACCCTCTTTGCTGGCCATGCCGCGCCCGGCTCGCGCTTCCCTGACTCGCTTCTTCCGAAGCGCTCCCATCTTTGGGGGGCTGGAGGGACGATCTTTGCAGCGCGTGGCCAGCGCTCTCGAGGAGCAAGACTTCCCCGCCGGAAGCACCATCTTTCATGCCGGTGAGCTGGGGCGGACGATGTACCTGCTCGCCCAGGGTGAGGTAGAGGTGATCGGCACCAGCAGCGAAGGAAAACGCATTGCCCTGGTGAAGCTGGGGCCAGGAGAGTGCTTCGGCGAGATGGCGCTGATCGAGCTTCAGCCGAGATCGGCCACTGTCCGCGTCCGAAAGAAGGCGAAGACGTATTCGCTCAACAACATGGATCTCTACAACTTGTACCGTGAGGACAACTACGCCTTCGTGATCGTCCTGCAGAACATCTGCCGCATCGTCTCCCGACGGCTGCGCAGAGCGGACGGTCGGATTTGCGATTTCCTCGCCGGCGGCAGAGGCCAGCTCAATCCCGCAGTGGGAGCTCCACGGCCATCCCGTCGTGGGCGATCTCGATCGGACCGGGGTACTCCTCACGGGCCTCGTTGAGCAGCTTGGCGGAATCCAGATCGTACCGCGAGGAAAGGTGAGTCAAGATGAGGCGTCGGGCACTGGCCTCCTTCGCCACCCGGCCGGCCTCCCGGGCGGTCGAGTGTCGCGTCTCCAATGCCCGCTCCTGCTCGTCGTCGGAAAAGGTCGCCTCGTGAATCAACAGATCCGCCTCCCGGGCGGCGGCGACCACGGTCACGCAGGGCCGGGTATCGCCCGAGATGACGAGCCTTCTGCCCGGCCGCACCGGCCCGAGGACGTCGGCCGGCTGGACCAGCTGACCGTTGCTGGCGCTGACCGATTCGCCGCGCTGCAGTCGCCCAAAATCGGGGCCTTCGCGCACGAAGAGAGCGCGCGCACGCTCGAGGTTGAAGCGACCGGGACGCTCGTCCTCTTGGAGCACGTAAGCCAAAGCAGAGACGCGGTGGTCCACCTGGACCGCCCCCACCGTGTACCCATGCCCTTTGACCGAAGCGCCATGTTGAAGCTCGACGATTTCTAAGGGGAAGGGCAGAGCGTCCACGCCCAGGTGCACCGCCTGCCGAAGCAGCCGTTTCGCCGGATGCGGACCGTACAGGGTCAGCGGCTGAGTTCGACCTCCCATTCCCAGCGTCCGGATGAAGCCGATGATCCCCAGGTAGTGGTCGGCATGGAAGTGAGTGAAAAAAACGCTGTCCACCGAAAAGCCGGTGCCGAAGCGGATCATCTGTCGCTGCGAGCCCTCGCCGCAGTCGAAGAGCAGCAGATCGGTGTCCGCCTTCACCGCGAGGCCAGACAGATTGCGGTGGATGGTCGGCTGGGCCGCCGAGGTTCCTAGAAAAGTGAGCCTGAGCAAGGACATTCCGGCGGCACTCACCTGCTACCTCCCGCCCGCAACGCTGGCGCAGCTTCCCGCTATGCTGCCCGAACTCCAGCCCTCGGCGGTGCCTCCTCGACCGACTCGCCGCCGGACTTGCCGCCGGACTGGATGCGCATCGCGTAGAACGACCTCCAGACGAAGATGACCGCGATGCCGAAGAACACCGCGGCGAGCGCGAGGCTCAAGCCCCGGTCGAGCTCGACGGCGAGCTCCACCGCTAGCAGACCAAACAGGGTGGTGAACTTGATGATCGGGTTCATTGCCACCGAGGAGGTGTCCTTGAACGGATCGCCGACCGTGTCGCCGACCACGGTGGCGGCATGGAGGGGCGTGCCCTTTTCCTTGAGCTCCACCTCCACCAACTTCTTGGCGTTGTCCCAGGCCCCTCCGGCGTTCGCCATGAAAATCGCCTCGTAAAGCCCGAAGGCGGCGATCGAGATGAGGTAGCCGATGAAGAAGAACGGCTGCAGACAAGCGAACGCCAGCGTGGTGAAGAAGATGACGAGGAAGATGTTGAACATCCCCCGCTGAGCGTATTGGGTGCAGATCTCCACCACGCGCTGACTGTCGGCGACCGACGCCCTCTCCACGCCCTCCAAGCGGATGTTCGCCTTGATGAACTCGACGGCGCGGTAGGCGCCGGTGGAGACCGCTTGCATGGAGGCGCCGGCGAACCAGAAGATGGTGGCGCCTCCGGTTATCAGCCCCAGCAGGAACGGCGCGTACAACAGGGAGAGCCGATCCAGGTTCGTTGCCAAGCCTCCGGTGAGCAACATGATGATCGAGAAGATCATCGTCGTCGCACCGACTACCGCGGTCCCGATCAGCACTGGTTTGGCGGTCGCCTTGAAGGTGTTTCCCGCGCCGTCGTTCTCCTCGAGGAAAAGCTTGCCCTGCTCAAAGTCCGGGTCGAACCCGAAGTCCTTGCGCACCTCCGCCTTGACGTTGGGCACGCTTTCGATCAGCGAAAGCTCGTAAATCGATTGGGCGTTGTCGGTCACCGGGCCGTAGGAGTCGACGGCGATGGTGACCGGCCCCATTCCGAGAAAGCCAAAGGCCACCAGGCCGAAGGCAAAGACGGCGGGCGCGAGCATCAGCTGACCCAGGCCGAAGTTGCTCACCACGTAAGCGACGCCCATCAAAAAGACGATCACCAGCCCCATCCAGTAGGCGCTGAAGTTTCCCGCCACCAGCCCTGAGATGACGTTGAGCGAGGCCCCGCCCTCGCGCGAAGCAGTGACCACCTCACGCACGTGAGCCGACTTGGTGGAGGTGAAAATCTTGGTCACTTCGGGGATGACCGCGCCGGCGATCGTGCCGCAACTGATGATGGTGGACAGCTTCCACCACAGCGTGCCGTCGCCGAGCCGGTCGATCAGTAGGTAGGAAATCAAATAGGTCATCGCGATCGACACCAGCGAGGTGAGCCACACCAGGCTGGTCAGCGGCGCCTCGAAATTCATCCTCTGGGCGTTGCCGAGACGCGCCTTCTGAACTGCGTCGTTAATCGTGTAAGAGAGGAAGCTCGACACCACCATCATCAAGCGCATTACGAAGATCCAGACCAGGAGCTGAACCTGAACCGCTGGTTCTCGCACCGCAAGCACGATGAAGGTTATCAGCGCCACGCCGGTGACGCCGTAGGTCTCGAATCCGTCGGCGGTCGGACCGACGGAGTCGCCCGCGTTGTCGCCGGTGCAATCGGCGATCACCCCTGGGTTTCTCGCGTCGTCCTCTTTGATCTTGAAGACGATCTTCATCAAGTCGGAACCGATGTCGGCGATTTTGGTGAAAATTCCACCCGCGATTCGCAGCGCCGCGGCGCCGAGCGACTCGCCGATCGCAAATCCGATGAAGCACGGGCCGGCGAGGTTGCCGGGCACGAAGAGCAGAATGACCAGCATGATCAAAAGCTCGGTGCTGATCAGCATCATTCCGATGCTCATTCCCGCGCGCAGCGGGATCTCGTAGGTGGGGAAAGGTTTTCCGCGCAGGCTGGCGAAGGCGGTGCGCGAGTTGGCAAAGGTGTTGACGCGAATCCCGAACCAGGCCACGCCGTAACTGCCAGCGATCCCGATCAAGCTGAAGAGCAAAATGAGCGCCACCGTCGCGGCGGGCAGGTGCCTCAACACGCCGAAGTAGACGACCATGATCGTGCCGATGCAGGCTTCGAGAATCAGGATGAACTTGCCCTGGGTGATGAGGTAGGTCTTGCAAGTGGCGTAGATCAGCTCGGAAATCTCGAGCATGGCCCGATGCACCGGGAGCCGTTTGAGGGTGGTGAATTGCCAAAGTCCGAACAACAGTCCGAGGAGGCAGACCGCGATTCCCCAGATGAGCAACGCCCGGCCGTCGATCTGTCTCAAGAGGGGAACCGACGACAAGTCGGGCAGGATCAGATTCGCTTCGCTGGCGGCGGCGCCAGAAGACCAGGCGAGTGAGACGAAACCGAAGAGAGCACAGAGCCAGCCAAAGCGCTGAAATCCAGCGCGCAGAGCGCCCTGTTTCGCAGGAAAAGTTTGCATGATGTCAGGCGAGACGCACGTGCGTAGCATGAAGGCGGCGGAAAGCGAAGCCCTTTGAAACCGATGCACAAGCTCACCGAGGGCATGAAAGTTCGTTACCTTCCTCAGCCCGAGTGGGGGATTGGCCATTTGATATCCCTCGAGGACGGAGGAGCGCGCGCGCGGGTGCTCTTTCCCGCTCGCCAGGGCGGACCGATCCTGGTGTCCACTAAGCACGGGGCGCTGCATCCCCAGCAACTCGGCAAGGGCGACTCCGTTCACACCGCTCAGGGCCGGCCCGCGGTAATCGAAGGCGAAGTCACCGGCGGGCGCGGCCTTCGGCGCTACGTCATCCGGTTTGAAGACCGCAGCCTAGCCGAGTGGCCGGAGTCCGAGCTTCGCGCCGATGCACCCAAAGCGGACGCGCTCACCATGCTCCGCGAGCAAAGAGCGGGCGATGCGCGAAACTTTCTGCTGCGGCGACAGGCACTGATGCTCGATGACGAGAGGCGCTGCGATGCCTTAGGCGCGCTATTTGCCTCCAGGGTGATGGTGAAGCCCCATCAAGTGGGCGTGGTTCAGCGGGTGCTTGCCGCGCCCCAGCCGCGCTTCATCTTGGCGGACGAGGTGGGGCTGGGAAAGACGATCGAGACCGGAATGATTTATTCGGCGCTGCGCCTTTCCGGTCTGGTGCGGCGCACTTTGGTGGTCGCTCCCGGCCACCTCACCCTGCAGTGGCTCGCCGAGCTGTACCACAAGTTCAACCAGCTATTTACCCTGCTCGACTCCGATCGCTACGCCGCGTCGCTCGAAGAGGAACCGGAC
>Ga0306920_100014641_pt1 | contig 10715 bp, 9 predicted proteins | sample flu12Cox44000170_FD_204666 | JGI IMG/M metagenome (GOLD analysis project Ga0306920, IMG submission 204666) | Lab enrichment of tropical soil microbial communities from Luquillo Experimental Forest, Puerto Rico - flux4day.12C.oxic.44.000.170 (v2)... | ecosystem: Environmental > Terrestrial >... | reverse complement strand
TGCTCAACACGGCGGACTGCGTTGAAGTATTGAAGGAACTGATTCCCGTAATCGTGGTTTGTACCCAACAAGTCCGTTGCAGGGTGTTTCCCGCTGCCCAGACCGTGCCCCCGGAGGTCGGGTTCGCTTGCGCCAGGATAGTGTCAGTGTTGTTGGCGCTGTTGGCGACCACCGTAAACGGGCCGGGATTGGTGATGCTCGCGCTGGTGTTCTTGATCGTGCAAGAGTCGATGTCGGTCGCGCCAAGGTCGGTGCCTGAAACCACAAGGTCATAAGCCGATGTACCCGCCGTGTGCGCCGCGATGCTGGTTACGGTATCCGTGCTGTTCATGACTGCTGAACCCTGGAAAACGTTGGCGTAAGACAGGGTTACGCTTGCATTGTTTATAGTGCCTGTAGTTGGGCAGTTGCCGTTGAACTGGATTTCGCCGTTCAGGCCGCTTACTGCAACGAGCATCCAAGTACCATTCCAGCCGGTGTTGCCCGTAATACCTGTTGCGTAAATCGTGCTCGATTCAACGAATCCGGTCAACGGATTGGACAGTGCGAAGTGTCCGAAAAAGCCCGAGTCGCATTGGACAGAGGCTAGTGTCTGGACAATCGTGTTGCAGTTGTTTGTCCCGCTGAAGGCCCCGCATGAGCCCGCCGCCGTGTTGAAGGTGATGGTCGCCGTGCCCTGCGTGGTGCCGACCAGCGTTGATGTAACTTGGTTGGCCGAGAACGTCTGGTAAAAGTTTGAGCTGTCGGGAATGATCGAGGTATTGGCATTGAGGGCATTCTGCCCACGTCCGACGCCATACAACTCGCTTCCATGAGGCATGAATATCTGCCGGGTGGGAGTGAGTTGCATGTTGCCCAACCTCACGCTGCCGCCATTGACAGCAGTGTATTGAATGCCGTTCCACATATTCATCGTGCAAGTTTGAGCGCCGTTGAGCGCACTAGAGCTCGCATCCACGAAGGTCCCTTGATTGTTAAATAGCGAGGCGTTGATCTTGCCGCAGAGATCGGCGACGGTGTTGAAAGTTCCCGCGCTGGGGCCTGCGTTGAATCCGATGCCGGAGGCCGTCGTGCCGGGGAACGGAACCGCCAGGGTTAAAGTGCCGCCGCTCACTGCCACGATCACCGCGCGAAAACAGGGCGTATTCGCAAACGCCGCGGCGTTGCAGTTGGCCGCTGAGCCGGTCAGGTTCGCCTGCAGAATTGATCCGATCTGCGCCGTTGACCAGCTTCCGCCTGACGTTGTGACGCTAGCCGATCCTTGGGTAAGCACGATTGTCCCGGCGCCGCTGTAGGCTGAGCCTGTAGCTGCGTTCGCCACAATCACCGCCGCCGAGCAGCCCACGACGCAGTTGACGCGGATCGCGTTGTTCACATTGTCGAAAATCGACACGCTGACTTGATTCGCGTCGTTCGGCGTGAAGGGACCCGCCCCCCCAGCCCCGAGCGAGGCGTTGAGGCGCAGCGCGTTGTTCAGGCTGTCGAAGATCGCCATGAACACTTGATTGATGTCATTTGGCGTCTTCACCGGCGCCCCTCCGCCTGTCATTCCGAGCGCAGCGAGGAATCTGCTTTTCGGAACAAGCGAGTAACGCGTGACCATAAGCGTTCGCGCGTCGAAATCATAGTGCGTGCGCAGATCCAGGTGCGGCGGAGGGACCGGGATCCCGCCGACAGCATAGAGCACACTGCAAAGTGCGAGAAAGACTCCTACTAGGGCAAACGGATAAACGGGCAAATGGGCAAATGGCCCTTTTCCCCTTTTCCCCCTTTCCCCTTTTTCCCGTGATGAAATTAAAATCACTCTTTCTCCCCCGACTCCATCAGCTCGCACTGGCACAGGCTTCCCCCATCGCAGATATCGCTCAGCGGCTTCGCCGGGTCCCAGTCTTCGCCGTCTTCGTTCTTGCACGGATCGCAGGTGTTTTTCTCGAGCACCGATACGCGGATGGTATGCAGGGTGAGCCCCTGGCGCGCCATTTCCTCGGTCAGCGCCTTGAACTCATCGCTGCGCCCCGATCGCCACGCATCGCGCGCCGCTTCTCCCGCCGCGCGCTCGATCCCGTCATCCACATAAGCCGTGTCGTTAATCGCGCCAAAGAGCCAGTCCGCAATCTGGCCCGCGCTCATTGCGCCTACGCGGCCCGTGCGCGCGAGATCGTTCGCCGCGTGCGCGGCAGCGTTCAGAACGTCCTGCATCACATCCTGCACGGCGATGCTCGCGATTAGATTGGGTCGCTGCGCGGCCGCCGTCTCCACCAATTGCCCCCTCACCCGCCCTCGTACCTCGGGCACCCTCTCCCCTGGGGAGAGGGAAAACAACTTCGATTCGTAGCCCTCTCCCATTGGGAGAGGGTGGCCCGAAGGGCCGGGTGAGGGTCCTCGAAGCCGCTCATGCTCGTCGCGCACATGCCGTCCCGCCGCTGCGTAGGCCCGAGTCAACTCGCCTGCAATCTCCGCCTGCAGCCTCTGATCGTGATCAAGGCTGACGCTCGTCGGCTTCTCACCCGCCTTGATGGCCGCAGCCATTTTCTTCGCCACACTCCGCACAATGTCATTCTGAGGGGAGCGAAGAATCTGCTTTACCGCTGTTTCCGTTCTCGTCAGCGCAGCCTGATGCGCGGGAAAATCGATATGCGTTTCGCCCGGATGCACCATCCGCAAATCGGGATCGTGGCCCTTGTCTGCCGCCCAGAATGGCGACGCAACCGTGCGCTCGCGATCGCGCAAGGAGCGCGGCCGGGAAAAGAGTTCGGACATTTGCCCTTTGCCATCCGCTTTACGAACCGCAGGGTTGGAAGGCGAACCCTGCGCTACAGTCTCGCCCTCGACTTGCCCCGCGCCCTTCCCCTGGATCTCTCCTCCAGCCTTGATGTCGTTCTCATCGGCAATCGTGAGCCCGCGCGGCGCGGCGACAGCGCCAGCGAGCGCTTTCGTCTCGGCCGGCAGCGCGAGCTCCTGGCGAATGAACGACCGCAGGTCCTCGTCGGAGATTGCAAGGCCCGCCGTAGCAAACTTAGTCAATACGTCAGCAAGCTCCGAGATGTCGCGCGACTGCACGTTCGCCGCAACCAAACGGGGCACCGGCGCACCATCGCCGAAGTTGTAGGCAACGAGGCGCCGGACGGACGTCGCTGTAATCGTCGCGGCAATCTGATCGGCGAGATTTTGGAGGGCCAGCAGAAAGAAGGAGCCATGCGACTCGCCAAGCGCGCGCGATCCTCCGCGCCCCTCCTGGCCGAGCTGCATGAACATGGCAAGCGCTGCGATGGAGATCATGGTGTTGTGGTGCTGGATGGACGGCATCACATCGCGCAGCCGGCCTTCATAGCCGACAATCCGGAGGCCGGTGTACTGGTCCCCGGGGGGCTCGACCAGGCCAGTGGCTTCGTGCGTGGCGAGCTGGGTGACGAAGTTGTAGGCCGCTTCTTTGTCCTCTTTCGAGAAGCCCGGCGCAAGCTTGAACACCGGAATCCCGAGCGCGTTGCGTTCGTTCGCAATCGCATCGATGCGATAGAGCTGACTCTTCACATACCAGTGCGGGTACATCGCGCGCTGCAACGCGATCCCCCAGAAGTTGGCCGCCTCTTGCTGGTAGGTGAACCGGCACATCTTCTCGGCCGGCAGCAGCACGTTCAGGAACTGGAATCCACGATAGCCATACTGCTCCATGGCGACGAGCGTTTCTCCGTCCGGCTCGACGTGCCAACGATAAAAAGTGAGTGGCGCGCGCTCGGCAAGCCGCCGCAGGCGGATGTAGTTGCCGTCAACGGTCCACACATCTTCGTGAATCGCGCAGCCGAAATCGAGCATGAGCAGCGCATTGCGCACCACCTCATTCCACGACTGCGTAACGAGCGCGCCGGTGGAGGTGCGGTACTCGAGCCCGCCAAAGAGGTTGTCTTTAACGAACTCGGCAATCTCCTGCGCCTTCGCTTTTGTGTTCTTGCCCGCTCCTGTCGAGCTTGTAGGGGCAGGCCCTTGTGCCTGCCCCTGTACCGTACGGTACGGGGCCTGCCCTGGGCGGCCACGGGGGGCCGCCCCTACATCCTCAACAACAAGTTCCCATTTCGCGCTCTGCACCGGCAATTTGCACGCCGCAAGCGTTGCGCGCACCTGGGCATCACCCCGCCGCATTTTCTCGTAATGCGAAATCGCGGCGCGCCCCTGCAGCTCGGGATTGTATTCCCCCATATCGAGAAGAAATCCGCCTACGATCGGGGTCCCGGGCACACCGACCGTCGCGAGGCTGGGCATTGCCGATTCGGGGATCGAGTCCGGACGTCGGACCGGAATCGTGGGTGATAACGAGGACGAGCAGTACGAGGACTTATCGGGAAACCCGAATTCCGGACCCCCAATCCCCGCTTCGCGGTCGGCGAATGCCACTGCATTGTTGATTCTCGATTGGAGACTCGGGTGATCTTGGGTCGCCGATCTTTTATCGTGGATCTCACGACGTAAGCCGCGCGGCTCCCGGAGCTCTTCTTGCTGTTGACCGTTATCTTTACCGTGACCTTTTTTCATGACTTACAAATTAATGGTCAATTTTCAGCCAGGTCTTTTCTAGTTGGCTGGCTGACCGTGCGCGGCGTCAATCAATCCACAATCGTCTAGCTAAGCTAGACCGCTACGCCAGGGTCGGCCGGGATGCGGCCGTCGATCAGGTCAACAGCCTTGGCCGTGGCTCTCACCCGCAACTGCTGCAGTTCTTCGGGGCGCCCCAAGCGCAGCGGTTTCATCTCGAGGTAGCCACGTATCGGATCGGCCAGGTACAGGAGCTGGAAGCGTAACTCGTCATCGGTGAGGGGGTATCCCTGCCCGCGCAACAACTGCTGCTTCAGCTCGTTGAAGGGGACCCAGTCCAGGCTGCGACGTATCAGGATCATCAGGATGACGCCGCGTTGCGTTTCGTGCCGGATGTCGTCCGCCAAGCTGCCCATTAGTTAACCTCCACGGCCTTCTTCTCAATCAGCCGGTTCAGGCGGTCTGCCTGCACTTGCATCGCGTCCCACAGTTGCCCGTTAGTTTGCGCCTGCTTTCCGACAAAGTCCGAAAGAGCGCTAACAAGCCGTTCTTCTGTGGCCGCGCGCCGCTCCTGCATGTGAACAAAGCCGCTCACCGCCCAACTGACCCTCCACACCATGAACAGAAATCCGACGCAGCCCATCAAGAAGGAAAGGACGGCCAGCGTACCTAAAGATAATGAATTCATTGTGTACTCTCCTCTACGAGCGAACGGTTAATGGCGAATTCTCACTGCCGGTCTCTCGGTCCTCGCTTTCACGATTTAATAATTCACCGACCCTATTCACTGTGGCTCCTTGAGCGGCGAATTGTTTCCCGCTTGCACCTCACCTAGCCCCAAGGGCAATTTGACACGCACTTGGGAGTTGCCAGGAAGCCCGACAAACTTCTCCCAGGTACGGGCACCGGTGTAGCCTAAGAACGCGACTCCAAAAAGCTCGAGATACGAATTGGGAATCTCCATAGCGATAACCTGCCGGTGTAGGAAGGCGTTGAGTATGGGCGCCACAATGAGCGACCAGAACATCCCCAGGATGATGACATAGAGGAATGTGGGCCGCGCCCGGCTCACATAAGCATCGTTCGACTGGGTCTCGGCGGTGATGTTCTGTGATTGCATCGCCGCCAGCGCCTGGTCGCGTGCTGCCTCTATCTCTTCGCGGCTCAACTCCAGCTCCTGCGCTGCCTGCTGAAACTTCACCTTGTCCTCGGGAGACAGGTGAAACTGGCCGATGATGTCCGCAATGCCCTTCACGGGATCGCCGCCGAACAGTCCTTTGAAAATGTCCGCAAAGCCCATACCCACCTCAGTTGCGCTCCACGCTGGTCAGACAGGGAAGTACTAGCGATATAGCTAGTCAAGCCCGCTCAACCAAGCCCGAACGCTATCGTCGTTTAATTTCACAGCCTCGCCGCCAGCGCTAGGCGTGAGTCAGTTCCGACAACACACTTCTTTTAGCAGGGTGATAAAGCCGATGACGCAGTCCAGACCTGCTCATTAAACAGCCGCTGGTTGTCCATGTATTCGCGGAAAACCTCGTAAATCCTCTGCTCGGTTCGTTCGCGTTGAGTACAACAGGCGATAAACAGCCGCACGCCCCACGACACCCTCCATACCAGGAAAAGAAACCCACTTGCGCTTGCCAGCAGCGCCACCCCCTCCATCGCTTCCAGAAACGCGTGAGTCGAGAACCGATCCGAGATTCTGGCTACCCCAACCACCCAATCGCCCAACCCACCGAGCGTCGTAAGAAGAGTCGTCATCTGCTGCCTCCTTTTTGAGGTTTTGAAGCCATGCCGGTCATTCTCGTTTGTGCCCCTACTGCCAGCCAGAGAACAGCAGGCAGGGCGGACGGCGGTAGGCCGGTTCCGGCGACGGCCACCGTTGGCAGGCGAGGCCTGCCCCTGCCTGCTGTTCTCTGGTGGACCTAGCCCCTGCCAGAATATGCGGAGGGCAGATGGTCGATGGCCGATTGAACCATCGCGTTGCCTTGGCATCGAAAATCGTCAATCGTCCATCGGAAATCGGGGTGCGACGCCCGGCCCTGGGAGCTGCGGCCCTCGACCAAGTCACGACCTTGGCGATGACGCGCACCGCCTTTAAGCTCCAACCCTATTCCTTCCGCTCGAGTTATTTCTCCGCCGCTCGAGTCGGTGGTTGCTCCTGTCGCCGAGACGGGGCGCAGTGGTTGGGTTGCTCATCAGAATCTTGCGGATCGTCGCAAGGGCCGGAATATGCAGGTGGTGCTGCCGAAGCTGCTGTGTCAGCTCCCGCTCCAGCTCCGTCAGCCTCAGTCGCACTATTTCCCAACGCGCCATCGCCAGCTTCAGGCGTGCGCACGCCACCCGCTGGCCCAGGTTGGCTCTCTGGCACTTGAGCCGCTGGGTGTGGATCTGCAACCGGCAATTGTTTAGCTGGCTGCTGTAGGACCCGGGCGGCGTCATAAGGGAGGCGAGGCCGGTGAATAGGGCCGCCTCCGCCAAGTTGCGGTGGAGGCTGTCAGGGCCGATCAGCGCCTTTTTCAGCTCCTCCGCCGCCTGGCGCCGCCGCTCGACGCGCTCCAGCTGCACCTCGGGGTCGGAGCGGAAGAACTCCTGCACCGCCTTGACCGTCAATTGCTCCGCCCCTCGCCCGTGCAGCTCACTCAGGGTTTCCTCGAACGTAGCCCCTGCCGCCAGTAGCCGCCGGGCGCGGCGCTGCAACCTCGCCGGAATGGCGAACCTTGCCAGATCACCATTGTTCTCACCCTCGTACTTCATTGCCGCGGCTCCAGATAAATGCCTTCGTCGTGGGGTAAGCGACCGTCGCGGTAGTCAATCCCTTTAGCGGTGATCTTCACAAGGGAGATGTTGCGGTAGGAGTGCGGCCCCCGTACACCCTCGATGCTAAGTAGACCCTTCTCCGCCAGGTAAGCTACGTGAAAACTCAGCTCCTCCAGTGGCAGGGAGTAGCCGAAAAAGTCCAGCTCTCCCTGTAACAACGGGAGGGTAGCCGGCTGAGGATAAATCAGAGACAAATAGTACAGGATCTTGCCCCGAACCAGTTCCTTCTCACGAAGGCTCATGCTAATCTCCGCTCTACTCCTGTCATATAAGTAAAATGTATCAGGTTGAAATGAGACTGTGGAGACTAGTGAGACAGATGAGACAATTTTTTTTAAACCTATTAGGATCAAACAATTAGGCTGTTTAAAAAACGATGAAATCTTGTCAGTTTCCAAGAAGTGTTACAGTTGTATACACTTTCCCATTTTGAAACAGCACACCAATTCGAGGTCGGCAGAATGTTCAGAAAAGCGACATTCTATCTCTGACTAGACGGCTGCGCGAAAATTTTCAACAGTCTATCGTGTTGATATTGATATAAGATAACTCCGATTCGTTTACCTGGCCTGTCGAATGCAGGCGCTTAGCACAATCATAGAGGTTCGTGTCCGATGTTCGGTTCCGGACAAAGGCATCCCACAAGCGGACAACTAGGATCGATTGCTCGCTACTTTGCTCTCAGTAACACCTTCTGATATCATTAGGTTAGAGGTTGTTTGGGAATGGCAAGATGCTTGCCCACCAGAAGCTCGGAGGATTCGGATGGACATCCCTCGCAAGTCCGCTGCTCGAAAGAAGCGGATACGCTTGATCATTTATATCGCCTTCGGTCTTATTGCTGTTGCTTCGATCACGTGGGGTATTTCTCGCCTCAAGCCAGCGGCGCCAGGCGTAGACGCAGGCACTGTTTGGCGTGACACAGTGAAACGCGGCCCGATGGACCTACAGGTGCGCGGTCTCGGTACGCTTGTGCCGGAAGAGAATTCTCAGCAAGCTGTACCTGCCGTCGTTCAGGGGCGGGTTGTGCGGCGGTTGGTGTTGCCAGGAACAATCGTGAAGGCGGATACCGTGATTATGGAGCTCAGCAACCCCGAGGCCGAGCAGGCTGCTCTTGACGCCGAATGGCAAGTGAAGGCGGCGGAGGCCCAGTACAACTCGCTGAAGGCGCAGCTTGACAGTCAACTGCTTGACCAGAAGGCCGTCGCTGCCACGGTCAAGTCCGACTACCTGCAGGCCAAGCTGAAAGCGGAGAAGGACGTTGAAATGGCCAAGGCAGGCATCGGCCCAGAGATCACCGCCCAACTTTCCCAAGCTAACGCTGAAGCCCTTACGACGCGGAATCAGATCGAGGGTGATCGGGTTGCGGTGCTCTCGAACTCCATTGCGGCACAATTGGCGGCACAAAAGGCGAAAGTAGAGCAACTCCGCGCGCTCTACGACCTTAAGCGCCAACAGCTCGACTCCCTGAAGGTGCGTGCCGGCATCAACGGTGTATTGCAGGAACTGCCGGTAGAGGTCGGGCAGCAGGTGGCGCCCGGTACGATGCTGGCGAAGGTGGCTGACCCCGCCAAGCTCCAGGCTGAACTGAAGATCGCGGAAACCCAGGCAAAAGACCTTCAACCGTTCCAGAAAGCCGAGGTTGACACCCACAACGGCGTTATTCCCGGACACGTCATCCGCATTGACCCGGCAGTGCTAAACGGCACTCGCACCGTTGACGTGAAACTGGATGGTCCGCTGCCGCCCGGCGCGGTTCCCGAGCTGAGCGTCGACGGCACTATCGAGATCGAGCATCTCGATAACGTTCTCTACGTCGGGCGTCCGGCTTTCGGTCAAGCACAGAGCACAGTGAGTCTGTTCAAGGTAGTGAACGGAGGTAAGGATGCCGTCCGGGTTCAAGTCAAGTTGGGCCGCACCTCGGTGAACACGGTGGAAATCCTGCAGGGCCTGAGCGTGGGTGACGAAGTAGTGCTCTCTGACATGTCGCGATGGGACAGCTTCGACCGGATCAGGCTCAACTGATTGCCGATTGCTGATTGTCGATTACCGATTGGTTTCCGACTTTCCACTTGCGAACCCTATCATTCGGCAATCGCCAATCAAAAATCGACAATTACCTTGATAGGCCATGGAAGGACTACTGGAATCAAAGGACAGGACAACCGTGACGGAAACTGCGGCACGAGTTCTCATCGCCGACGACCAGCCTGATGTTGTGGAAGCCCTCCGCATGCTGCTGAAGAACGCCGGTTATGAGATCGTGTCGGTAAATTCCCCCGCGGCCATCCTTCAGACTCTGGCCACGCAGAGTTTCGATCTTCTGCTCATGGATCTCAACTATACCCGCGACACGACTTCAGGCCGTGAAGGTCTTGATTTGTTGGCTCGCCTCCAAGCCGTCGACGGTGACCTGCCCATCGTTGTTATGACGGCCTGGACCAGCGCGGAAGTGGCGGTGGAAGCCATTCACAAGGGCGTGGGGGACTTCGTGCAAAAGCCCTGGAATAACGATGAGCTTCTCGCGACCGTACAAACGCAGATCATGCGGGGGCAGGCGCGTCGCCAGGCACAACGATTAGAAGCCGAAACGGGGCAGGCGCTGGAAGAGGCCCGGCAGATCCAACAGGAGCTTCTTCCGACGACGATTCCACAAATTCCGGGCTACGAGATGTCGGGCGCGTGGAAGCCGGCACGACTGGTGGGCGGGGATTATTTCGACGTACTGGATTTTGGCAAGGAGCGCGTCGCTTTGTGCATCGCTGATGTAGCGGGCAAGGGCATGCCTGCAGCGCTCTTGATGTCAAACCTTCAGGCGGCTATCAGGTCCCTTGCCGCGGAGTCGGAAGGACCCCAGGATCTTTGCGCTAGGCTGAACCAGCTCGTGTGCAGCAACACCGCGGCGGACAAGTTCATCACCTTTTTCTATGGGCTCATCGACGCGCCGAACCGAAAACTCGTTTATAGCAATGCCGGTCACAACAGCCCCATCCTCCTCAGGCGGGACGGGTCTTCAATCCGGCTCCCGGAAGGAGGAGCGGCACTCGGCATATTCCCCGAATGGCGATACGAAGCCGGGGAAATTCAGCTTGCCGCGGGTGACCGGCTGGTGCTTTTTACCGACGGCGTGACTGAAGCCATGAGCCCGCAGGGCGAGGAGTTCGGGGAAGAGAGACTGCTGGCGCTCATGGCGGCTGATCCTGAGCTCGGTGCCCCTCAGTTGCAGGAGAGGATCCTGCAAGCCGTTACCGAGTTCAGCGCTGGGGACCTCCAGGACGATGCCACACTGATCGTAATGGTGGTCAACTCGCCAGACAAATGACGAATTCGCAGAGTGTTGCCATGGATGCTTGCGTCGGCGCGGG
>Ga0306920_100014640_pt1 | contig 10715 bp, 7 predicted proteins | sample flu12Cox44000170_FD_204666 | JGI IMG/M metagenome (GOLD analysis project Ga0306920, IMG submission 204666) | Lab enrichment of tropical soil microbial communities from Luquillo Experimental Forest, Puerto Rico - flux4day.12C.oxic.44.000.170 (v2)... | ecosystem: Environmental > Terrestrial >... | reverse complement strand
ACCACGGCTTGATGGAATGCAATGTTCTTTCGGCCGTGCAGCAACTCGCGGATGGGAAAACCGACTTCCGCGGGCGCCAATTCGTCAGTCGCCACCTGGTACAGTAACGGCTGAAAGGTGTGATAGTCACGCTTGTCGATTATCGTGACGCTTACGTTGGCATCGCCTAGGCTTTTAAGGGCGCCGATGCCACCGAACCCGGCACCCAGAATCACCACATGAGGCTGATCAGACATGATTTTCTATTCCTTTCTGCGAGGGAAACTATAGACCGGGGCTGCTGTGCATGATGCCGCCGTCGGCAAAGATGGTCGTCGCTGTGAGGTAGCTCGCGCCTTCGCCGGCCAGGAATGCAACCACACCGCCGATTTCCTCCGGCTGAGCCATGCGACCCAGCGGGATGGCGGCGTTGAGTTTCTGCATCAGCGCAGGATCTTTCATGGTCGAAAGATTGATGGGAGTCGCCACCGCACCGGGACCGACGCCGACGACGAGGATCTTATGCGGCGCAAGTTCGACCCCTGCGGTGCGCGTAAGCATGCGCATCCCGCCCTTAGACAGGCAGTAGACGGTGTTGCCGGGCATCGGCCAATCCTCGTGCACCGAGGTGATGTTTATGATGCGGCCGCCGTCGCCCTGCTTGATCATCTGCCGGGCGGCGAGTTGCGTGCCGAAAAACGCGCTCTTGAGGTTAATGGCGAGTACCTTCTCGTACTGTTCTTCCGTCGTATCGAGCACGGAAGTGCGTGTCTCGACGCCGGCGTTATTGACCATGATGTCGAGGCGGCCAAAATTCTTGACCGCGGCGTCGATCAGGCCTTGCAGTTCGGTGACTTTGCTCACGTCCGCCTTCACGCCGATGGCCTGATCCCCAAGGGCCGCAACCTGCCTCTCCAAAGCTTCGGTGGCTTCGGGATGGCAGACATAGTCGATGACGACATTCGCGCCTTGCTTGGCCAGTTCCATCACGATAGACAGACCAATCCCGCTGTTCCCTCCGGTGACAATGGCGATTTTACCCTTTAGATTCACGAATCATTTACTCCTCTATGTTTTGATTGTTGGTGGTCATTTGTGAAGACTTTTCGGAGACGGCAGTTGCCGGACTTTCTGATAGTGAGACCGGAGGGCCTTCCATCCGCCGCGCCGGCGGCGGTGGTAAGCTCTGGCCGATAAATCATTGGAGGGATTAGAGGGCGGAGTGACGACTAAAGGTCCCTTAACAAGAACACTGTCGTCAGACTTCGGCCTGTTGGGCGGAACTTCCTTTTTTAGCTGCTGCCAAGCACGTTTTAGAATCGTGCCCGGTGTGATACGAGCCAAGCTTGGTCCTTTTATCCGCCGGAAATGCATGAGATTGTCCCCAGCTGTGATAATGAATCACATTACCATCGCTGGGGACAGTCTCATGCATTTCGAGATTACAATGCTACTGGCTCGAACCCAGATGATCGATCCGGGGGTCAAGTTAAGAGGAATGCTCCGGGCACGGCGTAAACCGCCGCGCAATTTCAGCAAAGCTAACCACAATGGATGCAATCTTATGAGCAATGGCACCTACGACATCATTATCATCGGCAGCGGCGCCGGCGGTGGCACGCTTGCCCGGCAATTGGCTCCCTCTGGTAAGAGCATCTTGCTGCTTGAGTGCGGCGATCAGGATTTATCACAACGGGAAACCGGTGGTTAATACCTCTCTATGAAGGAGCAGCAAAGACTGGAAGAGGCGAAGAGTGACCGAGCACCTTGGCGCCGCTGGGGACCCTACTTGAGCGAGCGCCAATGGGGAACGGTGCGCGAGGATTACAGTCCGAATGGAACTGCCTGGGATTACCTCAGTCATGACCAGGCGCGCAGTCGCGCCTATCGTTGGGGTGAAGATGGCATCGCCGGCTTCAGCGACGATCATCAACGCCTCTGTCTCGCGCTGGCCCTCTGGAACGGCAGGGACCCTATTCTGAAGGAACGTCTTTTTGGCCTTACCAATAGCGGAGGCAATCACGGTGAAGACTCTAAGGAGCTTTACTACTACCTGGATGCCACGCCGACGCATGCTTATCTCAAGATGCTTTACAAGTACCCGCAGAGGGCATTCCCCTATACTTGGCTTGTCGAAGAAAATCGTCGCCGGAGCAAACTGGACCCAGAGTTCGAGCTGATCGACACAGAAGCTTTCCACGAAGACCGTTACTTTGATGTGTTTATCGAATATGCCAAGGCCGCCCCTGAAGATATTCTGATGCAAATTAACATCTGCAACCGCGGACCCGAAGCAGCGTTGATCCATCTGCTGCCACAGCTCTGGTTCAGAAACACCTGGTCCTGGGGGTACAATGCCGCAAGACCATCGTTGCAGGCGGTACGGGATGACACCATCCTCGCCAGACATTCTGAGCTCGGCGACTACACACTGTACACCGAAGGTGCTGCTTCGTTCTTGTTCTGTGATAACGAAACGAATGTGCGACGCCTCTACGGGATGCACGATGCTACGGGTTATTTCAAGGACGCCTTCCATGAGTTTCTGATTGAGGGAAATTCAAAGGCGCTAAATCCCTCCGGAACAGGAACCAAGTGCGCCGCCCATTTCCGGCTTACCGTGCCGGCTGGAGGCCAGGAAGGGGTGCGCCTTCGGCTCGCATCGGGGCTAAAGACTCCCCCTTTTGCCGATTTCGATGAGGTGCTGGTCAGTCGACGCCAGGAAGCGGACGAATTCTACGCCGGCTTGCAGAAAGAATTGACCGACCAGGACGCTAAGTCCGTCCAACGGCAAGCCTTGGCCGGGATGATCTGGAGTAAGCAGTATTTCTACTACGACGTACGCCAATGGTTAAAAGGCGACCCTGGCCAGCCAGTTCCTCCTCCCGAGCGGAATCATGGTCGCAACCACGAGTGGATTCATTTAAACAACGCCGATGTCGTGTCGATGCCGGACAAGTGGGAGTACCCCTGGTATGCGGCCTGGGATCTGGCGTTCCATACGATCTCCCTCGCTTTGGTGGACTCAGAATTCGCCAAGGAACAGCTCCGTTTGATCACGCGGGTGTGGTACATACATCCCAACGGGCAACTACCCGCCTACGAATGGGCGTTCAGCGACGTGAACCCGCCAGTCCATGGGTGGGCGGCTTGGCGAGTCTTTCAAATCGATCGCAAGCAGCGGCGCGCCCGGCACCCGAACGATCCGGGCGATCTTGCTTTTCTGGAGAGTGTCTTTCATAAGTTGATGTTGAATTTCACCTGGTGGGTCAATCGCAAGGACGCCGCCGGGCGGAACATTTTCCAAGGCGGGTTCCTCGGACTTGATAACATCGGGGTGTTCGATCGAAGCGCCCCATTACCTACGGGCGGATACATCAACCAATCAGACGGAACCAGCTGGATGGCAATGTACTGTCTGAATTTAATGCGAATTGCTCTGGAGTTGGCAAGGCAAGACCATGTTTACGAAGATATAGCAACGAAGTTCTTCGAGCATTTTCTGCAGATTGCGGAGGCCATGACGACCGCTGGAGGGGGACTCGGATTGTGGGACGAGACGGATCAGTTTTATTACGATGTTCTGAACCTGCCTAATGGCCAGATGATCCCGCTTAAGGTGCGGTCAATGGTCGGACTGATTCCTCTCTTCGCTGTTGAGGTCCTTGAGCCGGAGTTGCTGAATCCGGTTCCGGACTTCCATAAACGGCTCGAATGGTACCTGAATCATCGTCCGCATTTAGCGGCGCTCGTGTCCCGTTGGCACATATCGGGTACCGGCGACCGGCGGTTGCTCTCGCTCTTACGCGGACATCGGATGAAAGCGCTACTGCGGCGGATGCTGGATGAAACGGAATTCCTGTCCGACTACGGGGTAAGAGCCGTCTCACGCTACCACTTGGAAAACCCGTACACGTTCTACTGGAACGGAAACTCGATGACGGTACAGTACGAGCCGGGCGAGTCTACTTCCGGTCTATTCGGTGGCAATTCGAACTGGCGCGGCCCTATTTGGTTTCCGGTAAATTACCTGATTATCGAGTCTCTGCAGAAGTTTCATTACTACTATGGGGATGATTTTAAGATCGAATGTCCGACCGGCTCGGGCCACTACTTAACTATTAACGAAGTCGCCTCTGAACTGGGCCACCGTTTGTTGCGAATTTTCACGCGGAACGAAAAGAGCCGTCGGCCTGTCTTTGGTCAGAACGAGCGGCTCCAGAGCGATCCACATTTTCGAGACTACCTTAACTTTCACGAATATTTCCATGGAGATACTGGTCGAGCAGTTGGCGCGTCGCATCAGACGGGATGGACCGGCCTGATCGCGAAAGTCATTCAGCCCCGCGCCGTTTCCTAAGAGTTGGTTCCGTAGAGCTAGCAGTCAATATGCCTATGTTGTCGATATCTGATTCAGCAGAATGGCTTGAAGCGGACGGTCTTGGGGGATTCGCCAGCGGGACGACCAGCGGGGTCCGGACTAGACGGTATCACGCATTGTTGCTTACCGCGACAACACCGCCGTCGGGTCGAACAGTTCTGGTCAACGGGCTTGACGCATGGATCGAAACAGGCCGTGGCAACTACTACCTTTCATCGCAGCGGTACGCCCCCGACATTATCAATCCCGATGGAATGACTCACCTGAAGGAGTTTCAGCTCCGACCATGGCCCAGGTTTCGATTTACATTGCACGACGATCTTATAGTCGAGCAAGAGCTTTTCGTGCCGTATGGACAATCTGCGGTCGTCCTGAGTTGGCGATTGGTCGGCAGTATCGCAGGCGCAGTGAAACTCTCGGTCAGACCTTTTCTCTCCGGGCGAAACTTTCATGGGACCCATCACGAAAATAATTCGTTTCAATTTGACCCGCAGTTCAGGAGTGATCGAGTTCGCTGGAAGCCCTACGCAAGCTTACCCGCTATCGTTGCACGCTCGGTTGGTACATATCGTCACTGCCCGGCATGGTATCGGAATTTCCTTTACGCCGACGAGCGAGCACGAGGCCTGGATTACCTGGAAGATCTGGCAAGCCCTGGTGTTTTCGAATGGGAACTGCATGACGGGCAGGCGATATTGACCTTCTCTGCGGAAGGTTTTGGCAACATCGATGAGAATGGCGAACTGGTCGAAGCCGTCGAGAAGCTTCGCGCTAAGGAGATGGCTCGGCGCCAGGAATTCTCATCTTCCCTTGAAGCCGCCGCGGACAGTTACCTCGCTCGGCGCGGCTCGGGAAAGACAATCATCGCGGGATATCCCTGGTTTGGCGATTGGGGTCGCGACACCTTTATTTCACTGCGAGGATTGTGTCTCGCTACCAACCGTCTCGAAATTGCCCGGGATATCCTGGTTGAGTGGGCCGGCACAGTCTCGAGGGGCATGTTACCGAATCGTTTCCCGGATCAGGGGCTCGAGCCGGAATTCAACTCGGTTGACGCATCGCTCTGGTATGTGATTGCCGTCCATGAATACCTGGAGGCCGCCGCCGGCAAACCGGCATTGGCAGACGCGGAGGTTTCTCGAAAGCTCGGGCAGGCGGTTGAAGCCATCCTTTCCGGCTACTCGCAGGGAACGCGGTTTCGAATAAAGGCAGATCCGGATGGTCTGCTTGCTGCGGGTGAACCAGGTCTCCAACTGACGTGGATGGACGCAAAGGTAGATGGCCACGTTGTTACGCCGCGCATTGGTAAGCCGGTGGAAGTCCAGGCTCTCTGGATCAACGCACTTTGGATTGGTCAATCGTTCTCTTCCAATTGGCAGCCGTTGTTCAAACGGGCATCTGAATCGTTTGCAACGCGATATTGGAATGATGCCAAAAGCCAACTCTACGACGTCCTTGACGTCAACCATCAACCGGGCACCGCGGATCCGACATTGCGTCCCAACCAGATCTTCGCCGTCGGCGGACTGCCGTTAGTTCTGCTTCCCGTTGAGCGTGCTGCGCAACTTGTAAAGGCTGTCGAGGCAGCGTTGTATACGCCCTTGGGTTTGAGGTCTTTGGCTCCTGGCGAAGCCGGATATGTGCCCCATTACGAAGGGGACGTTTGGCACCGAGACACGGCGTACCATCAAGGTACGGTCTGGCCTTGGCTGATTGGCCCGTTTGTTGAAGCGTGGATTCGAGTTCGAGGTAGCACGGCGGGCGCGAAAGCGATGGCTAGGCAGCAGTTTTTTGCGCCGTTGCAGCAGCATCTCGGCCAGGCCGGGCTCGGCCACGTGTCCGAGATTGCCGATGCCGAACCGCCTTTTACGCCGCGAGGCTGCCCGTTCCAAGCCTGGTCACTAGGAGAAATGCTTCGCCTGGATCGAGTAGTTTTGGCAGGGCACTAAACGCGAAAATCTCAAGAACCAAAGCGCTCGTCAGATTTTTCGCGCTATAGAGCCGCCCAGGGGGCGGCTCCGGAGTTGACGAACTGAAGCAGGGTGTTGGGCTGCTTCCCAGGTTTGTGAGCGATGTAGGCTAGCCCACGCGTTTTTAAAGTGGAGTCATCGACACACGCTGTTTAGAAGTTCCTTTATAGAAAATTGCAGTCATGAAAATCGAGTTTCGGCGCATCAACCACATAACAATCGCTGTACCGGCAGGCGAGCACGAGAAGGTTAGAGCTTTTTACGGCGGCGTACTTGGGCTCAAGGAAGTGGAGCGGCCTGACGCCCTCAACAAAGTCTATGACCTGATCTGGTACGAATGGATGGAAATTCTTCTGCATCTCGACTTCACACCACCCTGGATCAAGCCGGCGGAAAATCGTCATGTCGCTGTCGAGGTAACAGATATTCACTCTGTCCGAGACTATTTGGGGCGACAAGGAACGGAAATCCTGGAAGCCGTCCCGCTGCCTGATCGCGAGCGCTTTTATTTGCTGGATCCTTTTGGAAACTACATCGAGGTAATCGAGATGAAAAATTCTTAATTCTGAGAGCACGGCGCGGCGGCAGCCGGACGAACGAGAACGAAGGAGAGCGCGGACATTACTAGCGCGAAAATCGCTGTCCCGCCGTAAATCGTGTTAAGCTCCAACCGCGCCCAACTTTGCAGGGGGCCGACGCCAAAGGCCGCTATTCCATAGCCTATCTGGTAGAAGGCGATCAAGCCGCCCGCCACCGACGCGGCGATGGTCGTCAACTCTTCCTCGGCGAAGCTCACGGTCAGCGGGAGCAGCGCTGAACAGCCCAGGCCCGCAAGCCCAAAAGCCAGGATGCCCAGATAGGGTTTGCCCGTCGGGAGAAGGGAGATGGCAAGAAAGGCGCCCGCCACCACGAAGGGCAAAACCTCGCAGGTGCGGCGCTCCGGGAACCATTTCTCAATCGCAGCGAAAAAAATCCGGCCGGCGGTCACCGTTCCCCAAAATATCGTCAGAGCTATCGAGGCTAGTGTGGTCGTAGCTCCGAGCTTCTTCATATAAAGCGACGCCCAATTGCCATTCATGGTCTCGCAGATGCCGTACAGAAGTGCAAACGTCGCAAAGACCCAGAACCGCCCGGGGAATTTCGTGCCGCCCTTTTGGGCTTTCGCGGCACTGCTTCGCTCTGTTTCCCCAAGGGACAAACGCAAGCTGAACGAAAGCAGCAGTGCCGCCATCGCGCCGACAAGCACCGGCAGACCCCACCAAATTCCCAATCCAAGGAAGATCGCCACAAACGCCGGCGCCAGTGCCGTTCCTACCCCTAGTAAGGCATTCAGTACGAGCACCGCCCTGTCCACATTGCGTGGAAATAATGCCGCGGCTAATGTGTTTATAGCCGGTACCGTCAGCCCGAATCCGATCCCCATGCAAGTCGTCGCTATCAACAGAATACCATAGGCAAATGCGTGATTGTGCATCACGAACTGGCTTAGGACAAGGAACGTCATCGCCAGTAGATTTGCGACAAGCCCCAGCAGATAGATACGTTTGATACCAAAATTTCGGGTTAAGCCGCCGCCCATAAGCGACGAAGCGATTGCCATGATTGCCTGAGGCACAAACATCCCCCCATACTCGGTGCTGGACAGGTGAAAATACGCGGGACTGCTGAAGATGGCGCTCGCAGCCGGGAAGGTTACCAATGCAACTCCCTGGATTACGCCCGCGGAATAGACGGCCACGATTGCGTTGCGCTCGGCCATCGGGGTGCGTCCCTATTTGAGCCGTGCTAGCAGATGATCGCCGACGCGCAGCGCGTTTGCCATCGCTGTCAGAGCCGGGTTGACCGCCCCGATACTAGGGAAAAAGCTGGTATCGACGACGTAGAGGTTGTCCAGTTCGTGCGCCTTACAGTTCGTATCCAAAACCGAACTCTTCGGATCGGTGCCGAAACGGCACGTGCCTGCCTGGTGTGCAACCCCTCCGATGCTAATCTCATTTTTCATGTAGAGATTGCGCGGGATCAGATGATCATGCATATCCAGGGAATCGAGCATCGACTTCAGCTTTTCATACAGCTTCTGCTTCGGTACCTGGTTGGCGGGCGTATAGCTGAGCGTAATAGTTCCTTGTTCGTCCACGGTGATCCTGTTATCCGGGCTCGGCAGATCTTCGGTTGACAGCCAGAAGTCCACAGCGTGTAGCGCCAGTTTATCCAGCGTCCACGCCGGCGCCAGCCCGGCTTCCAGCGGTTTCTCGCCCTTATACATCGGTCCCTGCGATTTGCCGACCATCTGGATGTTGCCCATCGGGAACTCGAAGCCCGCCATACCAAAGTAGAAATCGTTGAGGCCGAGAGTCTTTTGGTACTTGGTCGGGTTGGGCTCTTTGGAGATAGCCAGCACCGCCTGGCTGTTGTGATACATGTAATTGCGTCCCACATTGTCCGAACCGTTGGCCAGCCCGTTGGGGTGTTTGTCATTGCTCGACATAAGCAAAAGCTTGGCTGAGTTCGCTGCGCCGCAGGATACAACCACGATGTTACCTCGAAAAGTTTCAGTCTGGCCACTGTGGTGTACAACCGCTTCGGTGACTGCAGTTCCGGTCGCATTTGTGTTGAGCTTGACCACCTGCGCGTTGGTCAGCAGCGTGACGTTGGGATATTGAAGCGCCGGGCGCACACCGAGGACTTCTGCATCGGACTTAGCGTGGACGAGGCAGGGAAACCCATCACAGTCCATACAACGCACGCAAGTGCTGAAGGGCATATTTTGCTCATTCAGCATGATGCCGCAAGGTGCATGGAATGGATGAAAACCGGCTCGAGCCAAGTCGTCAGACAACTTCTGTATGCGCGGTTCATGCGACACCGCCGGGAATGAATAAGGCGCGCTCGCTGGCGGCTCGGTGGGGTCTTCCCCACGCGCGCCATGAACCTGATACATCTGCTCGGCCTTGGTGTAATAAGGCTCCATCTCCTCGTAGGTGATGGGCCAGGCCGGCGAGATGCCGTCGTGGTGCTTGAGTTCACCGAAATCCTCTCTGCGCAAGCGGTAAAGCGCCGCGCCATACATCTTGGTTGCACCACCCACGAAGTAGTGGACGCCAGGCTGGAAAGGCTTGCCGTTCTTGTCACGCCAAGTGTCGCTGGAGACATAGCGGTTCTTGACGAACACCTCTTCAGCGCTCCAGTTTTCGGGTTCCCGTTTCATCCAGTCCCCGCGCTCGAGCAGCAAGATCCTCTTGCCAGAGGGAGCCAAGTGCCGAGCCAGCGTGCCACCGCCGGCGCCGCTGCCGATGATAATGATGTCATAGGTGCCATTGCTCATGAGATTTGATCCATTTTCGTTAGCTTCGCTGCAAATTTAGTGGCGGTTCACGCCGTGCCCCAAGCCATCCATGTCGTAGGCGTTATTACAGCATTAACAGGTAGATAAAGATCTTACGCTTTGTTTGGGGTAATCCGCTTAGTACGACTCTTCCGTGAGCACCACTTTGCCGCGGAAGATGTAATACACGGTGATCGTATAGGTCAGCACGATCGGTACTCCGATGATCGCCACAACAAACATGAAACCTAGCGTTTTTTCGGTCGAGGCACTGTTGTATATGTTCAGGTCATAGGCATGGTTCGGGGTCGAAAAGACCAGGGTTGGATAGACGGCGGCGCCGAATAAAAGGAAATGAACCACGAGCGCCGCGCAGGAGTTCGCGAAAGCGCGCCCAGGACGTTTTTTCCGAATCTCGCGCAGGATGTTGAAAGTCAACAATAGCCCGATGAGGAAGAGGGGGCCTAGGATCAAGGGGCGCTGGCGGAAAGCCGCCACGATGTGAGGGCAGGCGAGAAGCGTCATGGCGTTCAGCGCCACGAAGCAGGCGAGGAAGCCGGGAACCGTGAGCCTCGTCCAGGTCATGAGCTTGTCCTGCAGCGAGCCGTCCGTCTTCAGGACAAGATAGACGTTGGCGTGCATGATAAACAACACCACAGCCGTGAAGCCGGTGAAGAGTGCATAGGGATGAAGCAGCGTGAGCAAGTTGCCGTGGAACTCGAGGGCCGAGTCGAGCGGGATACCCCATACAATGTTTCCGAACGCCACGCCGAGGAGCAAAGCGGACAGCCCACTGCTGATCGCGAAGAGCACGTCCCAGGTCGTCCGCCAGCTGGTGCCCGATCGCTGGCTGCGAAATTCGATGGCGACCGCCCGGAAAATCAACGCCACGAGCAGTAGCATAAACGCGTCGTAGAAGCCGGAAAAGACTGTGGCGTAAACCTGGGGGAAGGCCGCGAACAACGCGCCGCTGCCCGTCACCAACCACACCTCGTTGCCGTTCCAGATCGGTCCGATGGCGTTGAGGAAGATGCGGCGCTCATAATCCGACTTCGCGCAC
>Ga0306920_100014638_pt1 | contig 10715 bp, 8 predicted proteins | sample flu12Cox44000170_FD_204666 | JGI IMG/M metagenome (GOLD analysis project Ga0306920, IMG submission 204666) | Lab enrichment of tropical soil microbial communities from Luquillo Experimental Forest, Puerto Rico - flux4day.12C.oxic.44.000.170 (v2)... | ecosystem: Environmental > Terrestrial >... | reverse complement strand
GGCGGCTTTTGCGGCTTTGGTGACCGGCGAATTCACCGATCCGGTCGAGGTGAAACTGCCGCGCGGCGAACGGCCGAGTTTCGCCCTGGCGATGACGCGGAAGAATGAAAACACGGCGACCGCCGGTGTCGTCAAGGACGCGGGGGACGATCCCGACGTGACGCACGGAGCGCTCGTTTGTGCCACCGTACGCTTCGGCGCGCGCGACAGCGGCGTTGTGTTCCGGGCTGGCGAAGGAGTCGGCACGGTGACGCGTGCCGGTCTTCCTATTCCGCCGGGCGAACCCGCGATCAATCCGGTACCGCGACAAATGATTCGCGATGCCATTGGCGAGGTCGCGACCCAAAGCAGACACGCTGGCGATGCTGAAGTCGAGATTTCCATCCCGGGCGGCGAGTCTCTTGCGGCCAAGACGCTCAATGGGCGGCTCGGCATTGTCGGCGGCTTGTCGATTCTCGGTACGACCGGGATCGTCGTTCCTTATTCCTGCTCGGCCTGGATTCATTCTATTTATTCGGGAATCGACGTCGCCCGCGCCGCCGGTCTCAACCACATCGTCGGCTCGACCGGCGCGAATTCGGAAGCCGGCGCACAAAAGCTCTATGGCCTGCCGGAGATCGCGCTGATCGATATGGGCGACTTCGTTGGCGGCATGTTGAAGTATCTGCGGCGTCATCCGGTGCAGCGCGTCACCATTGCCGGCGGCGTCGCTAAAATATCGAAGCTGGCGCAGGGTCTGACCGATCTGCACTCCAAGCGCGGCGAGGTCGATCTTGCGGCGCTCGCCGAGCTCGCCAAGGCGGCAGGCGGTTCGGCGGATCTGCAACACCGCATCGCGGCGGCAAATACCGCCGCGCAAGCCTTCGCGCTCGCGAGTGCCGCAGGCCTTGCGCTGGGTGACAAGATCGCGCTGGCCGCGCGAGAGACCGCGGCAAGCGTTGTCGCGGGTTGCGATATTGCCATTGAGATCACGGTGTTCGACCGCGATCAAAATCTGGTGGGCCGCGCTCCGTTTCAGGCTATCTGACTTTCTCCCGCTCACGCGCGCCAATCGGGGAAGGCGGCCGGTGAAAGATCGAAGCTGCTTTCTCATCCGCCGCCTCCGCGAAATCGGCGGCGGTAGTCGGCGTCGTAGAGCGCGCTGTCGCGGAAATCATGAGCGTCAAGTGCGCGCCCCACGATTATAAGCGCGGTTCGCTCGATCCGAGCCTCGGCAACCTTGGCGCCGATATTGGCGAGCGTCCCTGAGATGATGCGCTGCGCCGGAGCACTGGCCTGAGCCACGACCGCCGCCGGGCAATCAGCGCCGTAAAACGGCGTCAGTTCGCCGACGACAGTGTCGATGGCATGGATGGCGAGATGAATGACAAGCGTCGCTCCACTCGCAGCGAACGTCGCGAGTTTTTCACCCTCCGGCATCTGCGACGCGCGGCCGGACACGCGCGTGAGCACCACGCTTTGCGCGACTTCCGGAACCGTGAGTTCGCATTCCAGTGCGGCCGCCGCGGCGGCGAAGGCCGGCACGCCCGGCGTTATCGTATAGTGAATGTTACGCCGCCGTAGACGGCGCAGCTGCTCGGCGAGCGCGGAATAGATCGACAGATCGCCGGAATGCAGCCGCGCTACGTCTTGTCCCGCGGCGTGCGCATGAACGAATTCAGTTTCGATTTCGTCGAGCGAGAGCGGCGCGGTGTCGACAATGCGCGTACCCGCCGGGCAGAAGGTCAGGAGCTCGCGCGGCACGATCGAGCCGGCATAGAGACAAACCGGGCAACGCGCGATCAGTGCGCGCCCGCGCACGGTGATGAGATCGGCTGCGCCCGGTCCGGCGCCGATGAAATGCACGGTCATTGGACGCCATCCGAGGCGGCGAGCGCGCAGGCCGCCGCGCCGACGATAAGACGCGAAACGATCAGCCGCGCCGAAGGACCCGCCGCGGCAAGCGCCGCGGCCTCGGCGAGCGAAGGCAGGCCGATGAACGTGAGAACGCGATCGGATCGCGTCGTCGCGCGCGCGCCGGCGGCTCTGAGTTCGCCGTCCGATATCAGCATGAGTTTTACGCCAAGTTTGACCGCTACCGTTTGAATTCCGCGCTCGCCTTGTTTTGCCTCCCCAGTTGCTATCGCGGTGAGGTCGTCCGCCCCGACCCCGGCGCGCTTAAGCGCCGCATGGAGCGCGTTTTCGATGTCCTGCATCGCCGCGCCCCGCCTGCAACCGACGCCGGCGACAATCACGGCTTTTTCCATATCCATTGCGTCACCGGCATTGCCGCGTGCCAGCCTGTCTTTTGGCCGATCGGTTGCGCGCGCGAAACGGCGAGCCGGATCAATTCGCCGCCTAGAGAAGAATGTCTGCCGAGCAGCAGCGCTTCGGATTGCAGCGTCACGGCATTGACGGCGAGGCGGCCGCCCGGCCGCAGCGCGCGCGTTGCCGCGTCGAGTACGCCCGCATCGCTGGCGCCGCCGCCGATAAAGATCGCGTCCGGCACCGGCAAGCGGTCGAGCGCGGCCGGCGCCATCCCCTCGATGATCCGCAATCCCGGGACGCCGAAGGAGGCCGCGTTGCGTGCGATGCGCGCGGCGCGATCGGCGCGTGCCTCGACCGCGATCGCACGCATGACCGGGTCGGCGAGCATCCATTCGATCGCGACCGAGCCCGCGCCCGCGCCGAGGTCCCACAAGAGTTCGCCTCGGCGGGGCGCCAATGAAGACAGCGTGACGGCGCGGATTTCCCGCTTGGTGATCTGTCCGTCGTGTTCGAAAAGATCGTCCGGCACGCCGGGCGTGAGCGCCACGATACGAGCGTCCGGCGCGGCCTCGACCTCGATCGCGACAGTGTTGAGCGGTTCCACCAGCCCGAACGCGAACGCGGCCGCGCTCGTGTTTCGGATGCGCTCGCTCGGGCCGCCGAGCGCTTCCAAAATCGTTAGCCGCGAGTTGCCGAATCCGGCCTGGGTCAGGAGTTGCGCGAGTGCCGCGGGCCCGTCGCCGTCGGATGTCAAAGTCAAAATGCGCGCTCCCGGTTGCAGGTGCGGTCGAACAAGATCGAGCGTCTGGCCGTGCAGCGAAAGCAGAACGGTTTCCGGCAACGACCAGCCGAGCCGCGCGGCCGCCAGGCTAAAAGCCGACGGCGCAGGCACGACGATCATTTCGCGCGCATCGATGCGCCGAGCCAGCACCGCTCCGACGCCATAGTGGAACGGATCGCCGGAGGCGAGCACACAAACGTGCCGGCCACGATGCCGGCAGACCTCTTCCGCGGCGCCGTCAAACGGACTCGGCCACGGCCGTGTCGCGCCGCGAATGAGCGGCGCCGCTAATGCGAGGTGCCGCCGCCCGCCGAATACGATCTCCGCAGCACCGATCAGCCCGCGCGCGGCCGCACTTAAGCCGTCGATGCCGTCCTCTCCAATACCGACGATGGACAGCCAGCGCGGCGATGCGGCAGTGTCGCGGGGAAGCTTTTCGGCAAGCGGTTCGTTGGCAACGGGCATGTCACGCGTCCTTATCCTAGGCGGCACCACCGAAGCGCGCGGCTTGGCCGAGCGCTTGGCCAAGCGCGCCGATCTCGAGGTCGTGCTGTCGCTTGCCGGCCGCACCATGTCGCCGGCCCCGTTGCCCGTGCCGGTCCGCCGCGGCGGATTCGGTGGCGCTGCCGGGCTTGCGAAATATCTGATCGAACAGCGGATCGACGCGATGGTCGACGCAACGCATCCTTATGCGAACGTGATATCGGCCAATGCCAGCGCCGCCGCGCTCAGATCGGGCGTTTCCTTCATTGCGCTCCGCCGGCCGCCTTGGCTCGCCATCGATGGCGATCGCTGGAACGAAGCGGCCGATGCCGGCGACGCGGTACGCATGCTGGGAGTGCGGCCGCGCCGTGTCTTCGTTGCACTGGGGCGCAGCGAGCTCACGCCGCTGGTAAAGGCGCCGCAACACTTTTATTTGATCCGCAGCGTCGATCCGGTCGATCGGCCGCCGCCCCTGCCGCACGCGACCTATGTGCGAGCGCGGGGCCCTTTCAGCGAAGCGGATGACCGCGCGCTGCTGCTTGACCACGCTATCGATACCGTTGTCGCCAAGAACAGCGGCGGCGCGGCAAGCTACGGCAAGATCGCCGCCGCGCGTGCGCTTGGCGTCGCCGTCATCATGCTGCGCCGCCCGCCGGCGCCCGATGGGCCCGGCGTCGAGACCGTCGATGATGCGATCGCGTGGCTCGATCATACGCTTACCTCGGCCGCCGCGCGCGGCGTGTAGACAAGCGGAGGGCGTCCAGGCCGCGCGATCGTGCGGGTCTCGCGCGTGCCCACAATGACGAGCGTGGCCATGTCAGCAAGCGTGGCGTTGACTGCGCCCAGCGTCGTGATCTCGACCCGCTCATCGGGACGTCCCACGGCGCGCCCGAAAACGACCGGCGTTGCCGGCGGCAAATGACTGCGCAGGCATTCGATGGCATCGCCGAATTGCCAGGGCCGCGCGCGCGAGACCGGATTGTAGAGCGCGATCACGAAACCCGCCTGCGCGGCGGCATCGAGCCGCCGCTCGATGAGCGGCCACGGCTTGAGATTGTCCGACAACGATAGCGCACAAAAATCGTGGCCAAGCGGCGCGCCGATCCGCGCCGCGACGGCGAGCATCGCGGTGATGCCGGGAATGACAACGACGTCGAGCGCGCGCCAAGCATCGGGGCCGATCTCAATCTGCTCGCAAATCGCGGCCGCCATCGCGAACACGCCCGGATCGCCGCCCGAAACCACCGCGACGCGGCCGCCCCGCGCGGCTTGCCGAAGGGCCTCGCCCGCGCGGGCAGCTTCCTCGCGATTATCGGAAGGATGGCGGCTCTGACCGGCGCGTTCCGGAACGCGATCGAGATAGGGGCCGTAGCCGTAAATGGCGTCGGCCTCGGCCAGTGCGGCGGCGGCCTCCACAGTGAGATAGCGCTGATCGCCCGGCCCCAGGCCAATGACGGCAAGACGTCCGCTCATGACTTGCCTCGTAGCTTGGCTCCCGGGCGCTCCTGCCAGCCTGGCACCAGCACCACGGCGAAATAAGGCGCGTCGTTGTCGGGCTTGGCCGAAAGCGGAATCATTTTTTCCTCCGCCATGGTGCCGCGTTCGACATAGATGGCGCGCGGCAATCGCCCGCTGCGCTTAAGCGCGCGCCGCAATTTCGGCAGATGCCGGCCGACCTTCATCACCACGGCGGCATCGGCCTCCGACAAACGCCGCACCAGCTCTCCCTCCGGGAGCGTCGCGGGAAGCACGGTGAAAACATCGTCGCCTTGGGCAATCGCCATGCCGGCGGCGGACCAGCAGCCGGACATGCCCGTCACGCCGGCGACGATCTCGGTGGGAAAGCGCGCCGCCAGTCGTGCATGCAAGTGCATGTACGAGCCGTAGAACAAAGGATCGCCCTCGCATATCACGGCGACCACGCGCCCAGCCTCGAGGTAGTGCGTTACCTCCGCTGCGGAGCGGTCGTAAAAATCGCCGAGCGCGTCGCGGTAGGCGGCGCCGCATTTCGGCAGCTCCGTCGTCACCGGATAAGCAAGCGGCAATTCAATAACGCCGGCGCGCAGGTGCCGTTCGACGATCGTGCGCGAGTGGCTCGAATGTCCGGCTTTGGCGAAATGCGCGATCACGTCGGCTTCACGTAACGCCCGCAGCGCTTTGAGCGTCATCAGTTCCGGATCGCCGGGACCTACGCCGACGCCGATAAGCTTTCCCGCCCGCGGTGTTGTCGTGCTCATAGGCCGGGCCTCGCCAAGGCGTTGACGGCCGCCGCCGTCATCGCGCTGCCGCCGATGCGCCCGCGAACGATCAAAAACGGGACGCGTCGCGAATTGGCGGCAAGCGCTTCCTTGGATTCCGCGGCGCCGACAAATCCAACCGGAATGCCGAGGATAGCCGCCGGTTTTGGCGCGCCGGCATCGAGTATTTCGAGCAATCGGAACAATGCCGTGGGGGCGTTGCCGATCGCGACGACGGCGCCTTCGATGCGCTCCCGCCACAGATCGAGCGCTGCGGCCGACCGTGTCGTCTTGAGCTTTGCGGCGATCTCTCGAGTGCGTGAGTCGTTGAGCGTGCAGATCACCTCATTGCGCGCCGGCAGCCGTGCGCGCGTGACACCGTGCGCCACCATTTCGGCGTCGCAGAGGACCGGCGCGCTGGCGGTGAGCGCATTGCGGGCTGCTGCGACCAGATTATCGCCGAATACAATATGCTGCGCCACGTCGACCTGACCGCAGGCATGGATCATGCGCACGGCAATGTCGGCTTCGTCCGCGGTGAAGCGCGACAAATCGGCCTCGGCACGGATGATGGCGAACGACCGCCGGTAAATCGTGGCGCCGTCGCGCAAATAATCCGAGCCCTCGGAGATCGGCACTGGGCCAGACACGAACTCAGACATGGGCCGCCTCGCGTTCGCGCATGTATCGTTCGATCGCGGCGAGCAATTCGTTCACCGGCATTGCCGCGAACGGGGCGTCGCACGCCGTGCCGTTCGCGACCAAGCCGCAATCGGCGGAAGTACCGACGACGGTCAGCGCGGCCGCGGCCGGGTGCGCGCAGCCCTTGGCGCAGCCGGAAATGTGGATCGTGACATCGCCTACGAGATGCCACGCCGCGGCAGCCGCGATCCGTGGCGCTATCGCGCGCGTAGCGATGCAAGCGGAGGCGCACAGCGGCGCTCCGGCGCAGGCCAGCACATGCCGGCGCGGATCTTCGGCGCGGGTGATAAAGCCGAGTTGCTCGGCTGCTGCGACAAAGCCGGCCGCACTTTGTTTGGTTAGCCCGAGAGCGAGCAGCGTCCGGCCGGGCGCGGCGCGCAGCCCATATGCCGCTGCCGCTGCCGCGGCATCGGCCAGCCGTTCGAGCATGCCGGTATCGGCGTGGCCGAATGGCAGTCCAACCCCGCAGGCGAGCGAACCATCGCGCAACAGGTGCAGAGCGATGGCTTGACCGTCCGGGTAAAGCTGCTCGCGGTGATGTCCTTTTTTGTGCATGCCGGCGGGTGCGTGCGCCCGGCACAGAGCCGGGCGTGCCGTCAGCGCCGTGCGGAATACGGCTGTTCCCTCGGCCGCTACAATGTCGCGGGCGCGCGCATGATGGCCGCGTTCGGCCAATAGGCCGAGCAGCCGATAGGCAGTTTCAATGCCATCGTCCGGCGCGACAACACCGAGATCGGCGGCGCTCGCAGCGTCGCCGCCGACGGCAACGCGCAAGAGAATCTCATCGTTCATAGATTGCGCCGTGAGGCGGATATCAGCGGGCACGCTCGCAAGATTGAGCTTGCCTCCGCCATCGATGGCGATGGAAACTTTCGCATTGAGCAGCATCGCCGCCGATCGCCGCGTCAGGGCCCGGCGCAATTCGCAGGCAAGCGGCGTCACATCGAAGATTTCCTCGGCATCAATACCCGAAAGCGGATTGCAAAGAATTGGCGTTCCGTCCTCGGCTGCAATCTCAAGCGGCGCGATATCGGCCACGAATTGGCGCGCCGAAACGGCGCTCAGGCCGCGAATTTGAATGCTGCCGCGCGCCGTGACTTCCACGATGCCGTTGCCATGAGTCCGGGCGGCCATGCAGAAGCGTTTGAACGCGGCGAGCGCGACGGTGCCGATCGGTGTAAAGCGCGTCAGCAACCCGTCGCCTGTGGGCATCGGCGCCGAGAGACCCGGACAGGCGCCGCGTCTTTCCGGGATCGTTGCCTGCGCGGTCATGCCATTTCTCCCATAATGGCTTGCCCGCGCAACGCGGCCAAAGTCGCGTCGACATCATTGCGGCGCGGATGCCAGAAGCCGCGCCGCCGCGCTGCCTCGAATCGCTCCGCGATCGCCGCAGCGGCATCGGGATTTTCACGTAGCAGGAAGGCACGCACGCCGGGATCGCCGGCGTAAGCGGCGTGAAGGAGATCGAACAATTCGCCGGCAACGGCGTCGGTTGTTTCCGCGAAATTGACCAGCCGGTCGACTGTTTCCGCAAGTTCGGCGGCACCGCGCGGACCGTGCCGCATCTGCCCGTCAATGAAGCGCGGATTGATCGCGCGTGCCCGGACGATACGTGCCAGCGCCGCCGACAGCGCCCGCGCTCGCGGGCGCTGCGGATCGGTCATGTCCAGCATCACAAGATCGGCTGCGCGTCCCAGCATTTTCGCCGCGGCGGCAAAGCCGCCGACGAACGCTGCGTCCTCCGCGCCTTCAAGAAGATCGCGGCCAGGATCGTCGCTGACATGAATCAGCATGTCGGCACAGGCGACGCGCTTGGCGAAGGCGCCAAGCGCCGCGCCTGCCACCCCCTCGGCGCCGGCATAAACATGCGAGGCGGCGTCGAGATAGGCCATGCCGATCGTATCGGTTCCGGCGTCGCGGCCGAGCAGATCTTCGATGCCGGCGCCGTAGGTTCCGGGTGCTGTGCCGAAAATGCGGTCGAGACGTGCGCCGTTACTGTTGGCGCGCCGCGTCGCGGCGAGCGGATTTTCGTCGTCGTCCTCATCGCGGGCCGCGACGGCCTGTACGGCGGCGGCGATGAGCGCGATCTGTGCTGGAAACAGATCGCGAAACAACCCGGAAATGCGCCAAGTAACATCCACGCGCGCGCGGCCGATTGCGGCAGCCGGCAATACTTCCACACCGGTGACGCGGCCGGTGGCGTGCTCCCAGATTGGGCGGCAGCCCATCAAAGCAAGGCCCTGGGCGATTTCTTCACCGCCGGTGCGCAAGGTGGCGCTGCCCCATAAGTCGATTACCACCGCGCGCGGCATCTCGCCGTGGCCCTGGAGATGAGTGCGAACCACTTCGCTGGCGGCAAGATCGCCGAGCTCCATCGCAGTCGGTGTCGGCAGCGTGCGCGGATCGGCGGTGAACAGATTGCGCCCGGTCGGCAGCACATCGCGGCGGCCGCGCGCCAGCGAGCCCGCCGGTCCGGCTGCAATCCGGCGCGCGTCGAGTGCCGCAAGGAGAGCGGCGCGCTCCGCTTCGGCGCTGCTGCGCCACGCCGGGTCGTCGCAACCCTGGGGGACGCGGCCATAGATATGCTGGCCATCCTTGATGGCGAGATCCTTGAGATCGCACAGCCAGGTATCGATGCGCCGCAGCGCTTCATCCGGTGCCGCACTCGCGCTGACGCCGGCCTCGCGCGCCAGGCCGGTGCGCTGCGCAGTCGCGATGATCGCGCCGGCGAGCCGTTCACGCCGCCGGCGGTCGAGCCCCTCGGCCTGAGCGTATTCATCCAACAAAAGCTCAAGTTGCAGCGCGTCGCCGCTCACGCCGCCGGTTGTCAGCGGCGGCGGCAAGTGGCCTATCGTCACTGCGGCGATGCGGCGCTTCGCCAGTGCCGCCTCGCCCGGATTGCTGGCGATGAAGGGATAAATCACGGGCAGGCTTCCCGTGACGATTTCCGGAAAGCATTGCGCGGTTAGCGCTACGGTCTTGCCGGGCAGCCATTCCAGCGTGCCGTGCGCGCCCATATGGACGAGCGCGTCGGCGGCGGCGACGTGTTGCAGCCACAGCCCGAAAGCAACGAGCGCGTGGCGCGGCGGCAATTGCGGATCGTGATAGTCGGCGCGCCGGTGCGCAGTGCGTCCGCGATCGGGCGGCAGCGCCACCAGAATATTACCGAACCTTTGCGCGCGAAATCGGAAGGCGCCGTCGCGCATATCGGGATCGTCCGCCGGATCGCCCCATTCTTGGCGTATTTTTTCGGTCGCGCCGCGCGGCACGCGTTCGAGCAAATGCGCGTAACGCTCGGCGGTGAGGGAGGCGTTGTCCGACCCGCGCACAAGCGCTGCGAGAAAATTCCGTGGCGTGTTCGGCGTTCCGGTCACGGCGTAACCGGCCAAGGCAAGATCGTCGAGGGCCGCAAGCACGCTCGCCGGCACATCAAGGCCGACAGCATAGCCGGTGCGGCCCTGCATGCCCGGATAGTCGGGCAGCAAAAATGCGACCCGGCGCTCGCGGCGCGGCAGGCGAGCGAGCCGCACCAAAGCGGCGATGCGCTCCGCAGCCACGGCAATGCGATCGGGCTCGGGGCGGCTTGAAAGCGCGGTGAAGGCGAGCTCCGGTCGCGGCGGAAGCGGATTCTTGAAGGCGACGGCGCCGGCAAGCACGCGGCCATCCAGTTCGGGAAGAACGACGTGCATCGCCAGATCGGCGGTGCCGAGCCCGCGCGGGCTGTCTTGCCATGCGGCGCGCTTCGTCGTGGCGCTCACGATCTGCAATACCGGAACGCCCGGCGCGTCGAGCGGCGTATTCTCCCCGCCGCCGCGGGCAGCAAAGGCCGTCATGGTGGCGATCGCCGCGGGCTTAAGCCGGCCAAAGGCTTCGCCGAGAAAAGCCGCTGCGTCACCATCCTTCAGGCTTGTGACCATCAGCGGCGCTGCGGCCAAGCGGCGCGCTGCCAATGCCGCGCAAAGCGCGTCGACGGGCGCAGTCTCGCCGGCGAGAAGCATCGCGCGATAAAACACGGCCGGCACAACCGGACGGTCCGGCGCAAGAGCGGCAACGAGCCGGTCGAGCGTGACGGCGCCTCGGCCCGGCAGATAGCCGGCAAGGCGCGGCACCGGCGCCGGTTCGCGCAAGTCCACCGCGCCTCCGGCATGGCGTGCCAGCCGGCGCAGCAAGGCGCGCAAATTATCGGAGCCGCCTTCCCTGAAATAGCGGAGCAACGCGTGAAGCTCGTCGCCCGGCAAGGTCGAGGCTTCGGCAAGCCGCGGATC
>Ga0306920_100014637_pt1 | contig 10716 bp, 8 predicted proteins | sample flu12Cox44000170_FD_204666 | JGI IMG/M metagenome (GOLD analysis project Ga0306920, IMG submission 204666) | Lab enrichment of tropical soil microbial communities from Luquillo Experimental Forest, Puerto Rico - flux4day.12C.oxic.44.000.170 (v2)... | ecosystem: Environmental > Terrestrial >... | reverse complement strand
AAGCGGCTGCTGCCGTGGATGATCGGCGGCAGATGCAGCCAGGCCGGAATTGCTTTGTCCTTGAACGGCACCCAGACCGCCTCGACGTGATGATCCGCCAGCGCGGCGTATTTGGCGTAGCATTCGCGTTTCTTGTTGTTATAGGCGATGTTGGTGTCATCGTTTTCGTCGTAGGGCCACTGCGCCGCGCCCCAGTGCACCGCGGCCATGAAGAAATTGTCGCGCGCGGTGACCTTGCGATCGGCCTGCGCGGCCGCATTGGCCTTTGCCTCGCGGCGGCGCGCGACGGCGGCGAAGGCAGGGCCGATATCGGCCATTTTCTTGACTCGCTCGCGAATGCCGGCAAAATCGGCATTGGCCTCGATGCCGCAAGGCAAATGGAGATAGAGCGATCGCGGCTGGTCCCAATCGATGCCGTTGGCACGAATGATGTTGTCGATGAGCCAGCGCTGCTCGTCGAAACGGCGCACTCGCGGCGCACCGCGTTTGTCGAGAATGGGCGGAAAGCCTTGCTGCGGCCGGTTCATGCGTTCCCTCCGATTTGATGGCGGCCGCCTATGGTCGCTACCGCCAATCGCGCAGGGCATTATCGGCGCGACGGATGCCTTGTTGTCAACGACGGTGGCGGTATCATCTGGCCGCAGATGGCCGATTTTCGGGGTGCGAAAGCAATTTCGCTGGCCGCCGGACCGGCTGAAATGACCACTTTCGCCGGCCCGCTAAACATCCTCCCCCATCTTCCCCTCAACCACCTCCCCGCACCGCCACACCTTGCCCAAAGTGGAAATCCTGCCTGGGTCACCACCTAACAAACCGCATCTTTTGATTTCAATTAGTTAGAACCAGTTTTATCCAGTGGATTCGAGGTGCTGAACAATTTTTCACCTCTATTTGTTCTTGCCGTGGTCAATTTCATCGTTGCCTGTTCGGCAAGCCGCGATTGATTTGCGGCTCTTGTATAGCGGGACACCTCTGACACCGACTTGTGACCGGTGATAACCATGATTTCCCGTTCACTGCATCCAGCCTCGGCAAGACGCCTTGCTGCCAATACGCGAACCATGGAATGAGCATTGGGGTAATCCTGCTTCATCACAACGCTTCCTAAACCAGTTGCCAAACCCTTTGACATGGAACGGTTTGCCATGCTTGCTCACAAGGAAGGTCAAATTAGTTCGTGATGTCGCTGCTAATGCTTGCTCCAAGTCGGGATGAATGGGGATAATGAGAGGGGTAGTTGTTTTGTCTTGTCGCACTGTAATCTTGTTGCCCCGGATATGTTGCCAACCCATCCTTACTACATCCGACAATCTCTGAGCGGAGCACAACCCCAACTGCATTGCCAAATGGGCTTTGGTGCCAAGAGAATGACGAGCAAGATATTGTTTTGCTTCATCCTCAATCCATGTGTGAATGCCATCAGGATTTGGGGAGCTATAACGCTTAATTCAGCTGGATTAGATGCAACCATGCCAATGCTGACTGCATAATTCAAAAGCAATGCTTCCTTCATTTCAAAAACCATCGCTAGTCGATTGCAGCAGCAAGCCTAGCATGTAGCCCATCATCTGCCTCCTTGCTTTCTGGCGACGAAGACCATGCCCGCCATTTTGTTCGCGACGAGCTTCCGCACCCATGGTGGCGCAAAGCGCGGCTTTCGACGAACGGGCTTCAATCCACTCCGGTTCAATATGGGAGGGCGCGGACAGGTGACGCGCGAAAGTCTTCGCGACCATACGATCGATGATAGCACCAGTCATCCAGCCACTGGCAGAAGTCACGAGACCATTGGATCGGTGTCTTTGATCCCTTGTTGTAGCCAAGCCCGAGCGATCGGAGGGCGAGGGCGTAATAGATGCGGGGCGTGGTTTTCTTTGGAAACCAGTGCAGGAACGGAATGCCGCCAATGCCCTTCGCGCCACACGCCCTTGTCAGGGAAAAGACTGAGGCAAGAGCCGCCCGGCTTGAGAACGCGGGCGATCTCGTGAACCACAACATCAAGATCGGTGACGTGCTCAAGAACTTGATTGTTGATGACCAGATCGAAGCTGCCAGTCACGAAGGGCGTTCGATCGCCGTCCATCCGGAAGTGAGAACCTTGAAGGCAGTGCGATCGGCGCGGTTCGTTGCGGCGAACTGAGCGCAAAATTCAAAGTTGTTCACGCTGTACTCTCCACTCCTCGCCGACACTGCCCAGTTCGATCATCTCCTCGATGACGACCGGCACCAGTTCGTTGGTCAGTTCGCGCAACATTTTGACTGCGTTGCAGCGGCGACATCGCCGCAAAGAGGCCATCATCTGTGTCAACAAAATTACTTTACTTTGCCTTGGGCATCACTGTTTTTGAGAGGCATGGCCATAACCTCAGATTTTAATTGAAGCAAGACCACAGCCCATGGATTGGCGCTTGTGGTGTCGTCGGTCTCCGCAACTGCCCCATTGCCAAATGTAAGCACGATTTCACCAGTAGCACCATTGATGACTGCTTTTTGGACATCCGATGAAGCTTGCCGTCCCGGATATGATTTCCAATTCCTATTTCCCGGCCGAGGCCGCGGTCGAGCTCGGATTTTTTAAGAGCGAAGGGCTCGATGTTTCGCTCGAACTCATTTTCCCGGTCGACAAGGCTTACGCGGCGCTGCGTGACGGCGCGGTCGATTTCGTCGGCGGCTCGGCTCATTCGGCGCTGGCCGCGTTTCCCGAATTTCGCGGCGTCAAGCTGATCTGCGCGCAAGCGCAAGGCATGTACTGGTTCCTGGTGATGCACGCCGACCTGAAAGCGCGGCGCGGCGACATCTCCGCCGTCCGAGGCCGAAGCATCGGGGCCGCACCGTGGGTCGACAAAGGTTTGCGGGGCCTGCTTAACGAGGCCGGCATCGATATCGAACGCGATGGCGTCACGATCGCTCCGGTGCCGGGCGCGGCAGGCGCCGGGATCAATTTCGGACTAACTGCGGCCAGGGCGCTCGAGGACCTCAGGATCGACGGTTTTTGGGCGAACGGCATGGGCGCGGAGGTAGCGGTGCGGCGCGGCGTCGGCACCGTTGTGCTTGACGTGCGGCGCGGCGATGGACCGAAGCGCTGCTTCAACTATACCGCGGCGACGATCGCGGCTAACGATGTGCTGATCGGCCGCGCTCCGGACAAAGTCGCCGCCGCCGTGCGCGCCATCGTCAAGACGCAGGCCGCGTTGAAGGCGAACGTGGCGCGCGCATCCGAGGTCGGCAAAAAATTATTTCCGCCGACCGAAGCCGCGCTGATCGCCGAGCTTATCCGCCGCGATCTGCCTTACTACGATGCGGCGCTGTCGCAAGCTTTCGTAGGCGGCATGACCGAATTCGCGCGCAGCCAGGGACTGCTCGCGGGGCCGGCGTCTTACGAAGACGTTGTCGCGACGCAATTCGCGCCGCTGTGGACAAGCTGATGGGCGCCGAGCCTTCGCTTCAGCCGGCCGCGGGGCGCTCGGTGCCCCTGACGAACATCCGGTAGCCCGAGCGCACGTTCGGCCAATAATCCCAGATCGCAAAGTGCTGGGTGCAGCGGTTGTCCCAGAACGCGATCGAATGATCGGTCCAGCGGAAGCGCATGTTCCAGTGCGGCCGCGCAATATGGTCGCAGAGGAATTCCAGCATGCCGCGGCTTTCGGCCGCCGGGACTTCGTTGATGTGGCTGGTGAATTCGCGGTTGACGAACAGAAGCTTGCGGCCGCTATCCGGGTGGCGAACTACGACAGGGTGCACAGATATCGGATAGACGTCGGCATTTTTGTCGAAGCCACGGGCGCCGTCATGGGTCGCGGTCTTGCCGTCGAGATAGGCCTTCATCGACGGGCTTAATTCCTCATAGGCTTTGTAGGCAGAGGCGAACATGGTGTCGCCGCCACCATTGGGCGGAACGATCTCCTGGTAGAGCACGCTGTACATCGGCGGGATCTCGGCGCAACTCTGGTCCGAATGCCACTCTTCGCCGGAAACGCGCTTCGACCTGGCGTCGAAATATTGCTTCCAGATGGCAGGATGGCCGGGTACGCTTTTCGATGCGGTGCCTTTGCCGCCGACATGAATGTGCGGCTCACCGAAATAGCGCACAAAACGCTCGTGCGATTCGAAATCGATCTTCTGGTTGCGGAAGAAGATGACGCCATGCGCGATTATGGCGTCATGCACCTCCTGAACCTGCCGATTGGTCAGCGCCGCGTAAGGTTCACATTCCCGATCTCAGCGCCGATGTGCGGCGAACAGGGTGTGACTGTGATGGTGTCGTAACTCATGGCGCGATCTTGCTCAGCGGTCCTAATAAAGAAATCCAATATAAAGCCCGCGGTGCAGCCAAGAAGCAGTCCTGAGCTTTAGGAGTTTAATGTGAATGGTAGTTGAGAGTGGGCGGCGATGCCAGTGCGATCGGCGAAACGGTGCTAGAACGCGCCGGCATGGAATTGGAAACGCTGGGTGACGTCGTAGCTCTGCTTCGCGATCGGATAGGCGTAGTCGACGCTGATCGGGCCGAACATCGAATCCCAAACCAGCCCGACGCCGACCGACGCGCGTATCGCACTGGAATTGGCGATCTGCTGTGCCGGCGATAACGACGTTGCGAGACTCGGAACGGTCGAGGCATTGGTCGCCCACAAGCTGCCGGTATCGGAGAAGAACGCGAGTTTCAGCTGCGCATCGGGCGGAATGAACGGCATTGGCGCTTGCAGCTCGGCCGTGGTTGTCCAGTAGGCGTTGCCGCCGAGATTATCCATCGTGGTGCCGGGCGTGATATCGCGTGGACCGAAGCCGTTCGGGGCAAATCCGCGTATTAGCTGCGGGCCGCCGAAGAAACCGTCTAGCAGCGGCAATTGCTGGCCGCCCCAGGGCGTCACATAGCCGCTTTGCGCGCGGACCATGCCGACGATGTCGCCCACGATCGGATGATAGTAGCGGACGTCCTCGGTGGTTCGCGCGAATTTCGCCGCGCCGCCCAGCCCCGCGAAGTCGTTATTGGTTTGCGCCCAAATACCGCTTGAGGGATCCTTGGCATTGTCAAGCGTGTTGTAGGTTAGGCCGTTGCCGATCGACGATACCCAATACGCGCCGGCCTGCGCCGCCTGCTGAATCGGCAATGAAACTGTTCCGATCGAAGGATCGAGCGAAAGGCCTTGATTGTAGATCGAATAGTTCCAGCTCAGCCGCAGATCGTCGTTCAACGGCATGCCGGCGGAAACCTTGGCGCCATAGAGGCTGGTGTTGAACGCCTGGTACGAATTGGCGAAAGTCTGGTTGCCGAACAGTTCGCCACCGACGGCGAGGCGTTGGCCAAGAAACCATGGATCGGTGAAGGCGAGATCGAAGCCTCTAGCGTATTGGCCGTAGGTCACTGATGCCTTGGCGATGTCGCCGGTGCCCAGAAAATTAGTGTCGGTGATGCTGATCTGCGCCAATATGCCGGCGCTGGTCGAATAGCCGCCCGAAATGAAGAAATTTCCGGTCTGCTGTTCCTCCACCGCCACGTCGACTACGACACGGTCAGGCGCCGAACCGGGCTGCGCGGTGATTTTCACGGATTTGAAATAGCCGAGCGCCTTGAGGTGGCGTTCGCCCCGGTCGATGAGCGCGCGATTGTAGGCGTCGCCTTCGCCGAAATCGAATTCGCGGCGGATCACGTCGTCATGCGTCTTGATGTTGCCGTGGATTTCGATGCGTTCGATATAGATCCGCTTTCCCTCGTCGATCCTGTAGGTAAGATCGATCAGCCGCCGATCGGTGCGCCGCTCGGTGCGGGGCGTAACGCTGGCAAACGGCTGGCCGTTCTTCGCCAAGCCGATCGCCATATCGTCCACGGATTTGTCGATTGCATCCGCATCGTAGAACTCACCGCTCTGCGTATGAAGCACGCCGCGCAACCCGTTGGCATCGAAATTTTTCAGACTCGATTCGATCTCGACCTTGCCGAGACGATATTGCGGGCCTTCGTCGATCTTGAAGTTGACAATGGTGCCTTTCTTGTCCGCATCGTAACTCGCTGTGGAGAATACGCGCACGTCGGCATAGCCGTGAGCGCGATAAAAACGCCGAAGCAAATCCTTATCGTTCTCGACGCGGTCGGCATCGTAGGTGTCGTTGTCGAGAAGAAAGCTCAAGGGATTGGTGACGCCCGTCTTCACCACGGATTTGAGCTTGGTCGGTGAAAAAGCGGTATTGCCGGTGAATACGATGTCGCTGACCGCGAGCTTTTGCCCTTCCTTGATCTCGAAAACCAAATTGACCCGATCGTTTTTGTCGCTTTTCTTGGCGTCGATCGTTTTCGGCACAATGTGCGCATCGAAGTAACCGCGTTGCCGATAAAGATCGAGAATGTGGATCACGTCGCTCTGAATCAGTTCGCGTGATAGCGGTCCGCCGGCTTTCGATTGCACCAGCTTGTTCAGATCGGCGTCCTTAAGCTTTTTGTTCCCCTCGAACGCGACTACCGCGATCGTTGGATTTTCAACGACCACGACCAGCACGCGATTGCCGGCATGTGAGATCTTGACGTCGCTGAAAAGGCCGGTCGCGTAGAGTTGTTTGAGCGCGGCATCGAGTGCGGCCGGGTCGAGATGCCCGTCGGGCGCGGGATGGAAATAGGAACGAACCATGTCGGCGCCGACGTGCCGATTGCCTATCACCGTGACGTCTGCATCGGCGAATCTGGAATCCGCGGCGCCCGCGGCGGCGGTGCCGCAAGCCGCGAACGCCAGAAAAAATCCGGTGAGGAAGACAGCGATCCCCCGACAGGGCATGACGCGTAAGTTCCCAAACCTAAAGGGTAATTTGAGCCAATGGGGACGGCGGGAGCGTGTCGGATTGTGTTGAAATGTGAGGTATTCTTGGGGCGCCTGCCACAAAGATTTACGGCCGTGGCGCCGGTTCCGCAACGAGGATGCCGCCGGCTCGTGCCGGATCGCCGCTTAACACCGCCGCAACGACTAAACGCCGGGCTATAGGCTTGGCGCCGGTGTGCACCGGTGAGGCCACGGCGTTTACCGTAATTAGCAATTTGCGACGCAGGGCGCGTCCGACCGCCCTGCGACATCCAATCGCGTGGGAATAGATACGCTCGGGCAAATTATGCTTTTCTATACAGATGGATAGAACAGACTAGCCGTTTGTGCAGATCGTGCATGTCTGCAATATGTCTGCAACGGCGTTGCCGCGTCATTCAAATAAATCGAAGTCGATATTCCGAGCGTATTGCGGCGCCTGACGTGCCGGCTGTTGCCGAGAGAACATCCCAGTGCCGAGGCCCGAGCCCTTTATCATATCCAATTCCTTGCCACGATCTCGCAGCATGGTGGCGTAGCGAAGACCATCGCAAAGGTGATCACGTTCCTTAACAACTTCGCCCTTCTCGTTCACTTTGTGCTGCAGTGACAGCGCGCCGCCTCCCGCCCCCTTAGTTCATCCCAGGCCCGACCCGCCATTCGAGAAAATTCGTGTGCTAGCAGTAATGAACTTCTGACTGTTGGTCATAAACTGACGGGCGTCTTCCGAACGGGCTTTCATCTCCTCACTCAGCCATTCCTGATAAGCCGACACGACATCAGGAAGCGAACGAGATGCACCCAACCTGCGGGTAAGTTTGACGCCAAGTTCGATCTCGGCTGTCGCTCGCGACATGACCGATCGGGTCATTTCCTCGAATGTCTTGGCGAACTCTTGTGCCTGACGCGCGTTTGCATGGTCGATTTTCTTCTCTGTTTCAGCAATTTTCTTTTGAGCATTTGAAGATTCGCTCTGATGGCTCCGCATAATAGGCTCCTCGTGTTGCAAGGAACCCCGTCGCCGCCTTGCGATTACCGCACTCGCAAGGCTCACCCGCGATCAGCCTACCAAAGGCTTTTATGGAAGCATAGTGGCCCGCCACTGTGGGAGCCGCCGTTGTGTGACGGCCATCACTTCGCGCGGCCAGGGGCGCAAGTAGATTCGGCTTGTGTCTCCGACTCGCAGCAATAAAGCGGTGATGAACGAGAGCAGACATCCGTATATCATTGAGCTTCTTGTCATTAGCGACGAACCTGATGGGGATGCATTGAACGTCGAATTGAACCGGCGGATAATACAGTTTCATAAGCAGCGACACATTCGGCCGCGCTGTGGACGCAGATTTACTAATAGGTTTGCTAATAGGCAACGCGAACTTCGTTATCGTTGGTGCTTTTCCGATTTATCGATCGCTCGCGACTTTGCTGAGCAATTTGGCGGAGAGTTCTGTAAACTAGACGCTTGAATTTCGGCCAATGACACCGCCCTCCGAGAAGGCGTGGCGGATCGCGGGGAAGCAATGAGCGAACGCTGCTTTCCTTGAACTGTGACCTGCATCACAGACTGCGACCCTCGATTTTGACTAGGTTCAACAACATCCGGCGAGCGTAGAGGCGTATCGATGCGTTTATTGAAGCGAACGGGGCCTATTTCAGTATCCCTTGCGATCATATTTGCAGTAACGGCAGTTCTTTTTTACTTCAAAGACGGTCAGCAAGGCGCTCAGCATCTTGCTTTCTTTTACCTTTTACCTACGGCCTTTGTGGCGATAGTCTATGGTAGTGTGCCGTCAATGCTGTGTGCGATTGCAGCAACTCTGGCTGCAGCCTTTTTCCTCTACGAGCCGATCTTCAGCTTCTATGTATCGGATCCGCGAGAGGCCGGCGAATTGATCTTCTTTGCTGGTACCGCATTGATCGGAGCGAAGTGCACGGCGGACGTGACGCACCCGCCAGAAAAACCCGGCGCTAAGATGCTCAGCAAATAAGGCGCGGCGGATCGCTGCGAACTTTGCGAAGCTGCCGGAGCTGTTGCAGAAGTCGCGATCGTAGTGCTCCGACGCTATGCCCATTCCTTCCGGTCATTAAAGCGTCAGAGATCAGCTGCTCAATTTCACCGCCAGCATTACACCCAGGTTGTGTGTGGAATTTTTCTCGCTGTGACCAGCGTCACAGCGCCTATTGATTCGCTGTGCTCGACTACTGACGCGCCGGGGAGCGTAAATTTGAGGGGGTCCGATGTCTCCAACCAACTTGTTGGGTGTGCCCAGAAACATCTTGTTGGCTGGCGCGATTGCCGTGCTCGTGGCGGCCACCGCGCTCGCGCTCAAGATCACTCAGCCGAAGCTAACGCTGCCCCGCGCAGCGGTAGCGGCTCCTGCTCAGCCAGTCGATCCAGCGATCCTGGCCGGTCCACTTCATGGGTCGCTGCAACGATCACGGGACGTGATGGCGTTGCCCTAAGCGGCCACGAGGTCGCCGCTTCCCGCCGCCCTGGTCAGTAGGGGATATTGGTGTGAGGGACAGCGCGGACGCTGCTCCCAGTTTTGGTGGCAGGGCATCGAGCTGTCGGTTTTTCAGTAAAGCCCCCCAACGAAGTGCCATCTTCAGCCAAAATTCGCGATCACTCTTGTTGGTGGAACGCGCCGCCAAATCCGCGCATTGCTTGATCTGCGCTTCAAAAAAATCAGTTGTTTCCAGCATTGCGATAGCCGGCAAACAGTGCCCCTCAGCAAATAAACGTTTATACGCCGTTATTTGTTCCCGAAAAGTTTGAAAGAGAGGGCCACGCGCGCCACCACGCGACGGCTACGGGAGCTATTGCGGAAGCCGTGACTTCGCGCGAGGCTGATGAAGATTGGGGGACGTGAATAGTTGAATTTAACAGTTGGCCGACTCGGGAATTCTACTCCCCCTAGTCGTGCCAGTGGCCCCGACCCATTCAGCCCCCCAGCCCCAAGGTCGGGGCCACACAGGGCGATGGCGCGGAACAATTACAAGAGTCAGAAGTTGTTGCCGTTGGCTGACTTAGACAACTGAGGCTGCCCGGTTCGTGATTGTGGCCCGGCACACACCTAGCCCGTGCATCGATACCCCCGGATGGCCGGGGCCACACAGGCGCAGCGGCTGTGAGTTTATGAGTCGATTTGCGTTTCTGAGCACGATCTTGCTCGTCGCAGGCGTAGTCCTGCTGTTCTTCCATTGAGCCAAAAGGCTTTTGCCGAAACGCCGCTTGCTGGTCAGCAAAGACGAGGCGCAGCGGATTGGGCGAACTTTGCGAAGCTGCCGGAGCTGTTGTCCAAAAGAAAAAGTCCCGGGGAGTGGAGCCGTGACTTTTGAGGGTACGTAACCTTAATTTCAAGCCACGCTGGAACTAGGTCGCGGGGCTTGATCGTCTCTTGTCGGAGCAGCGCACCATGGCAGCGCTGTCTCTGGGCCTGAGAATTCATCATGCCGTTCTCGGGCTCGTGGCTCCGGATCATCGAATGCCTCAACCCGGTGGCCGGAGCCACACTGCCGGAAGCCGCCGGCCGCGCAAAAGTGATCGACGAGTGGTGAACGCCCCGTTCAAGCTACATTCATGCAACACGTATTTACCTGTTTGTACGGGCGACAATGGGAGCTAAGGAGGGTTGGCTTATGAGCTTCAAATTACTGTCGGCCGCGTCGGCCGCAATTTTGCTCTCACTCGTCTGCATCCACAGCGCCAGTGCCGAGGGTGGATGTGGTCTAGGCTTTCACCGTGGGCCGTATGGAGGATGTCGGCCTAACGGAGGACCGGTCGTAGTCGTACCGGGAGCGCCGGTTGTGGTGGCGCCGGCTGTCGTAGCGCCAGCACCGGTGGTTTGCGGCCGTGGCTTCCGCTGGCACCCGGGGCTCAGGCGATGCGTGGTCCTTTAGCAGCGCGCCGGCGACGCGCAGCCTAATGGAG
>Ga0306920_100014636_pt1 | contig 10716 bp, 12 predicted proteins | sample flu12Cox44000170_FD_204666 | JGI IMG/M metagenome (GOLD analysis project Ga0306920, IMG submission 204666) | Lab enrichment of tropical soil microbial communities from Luquillo Experimental Forest, Puerto Rico - flux4day.12C.oxic.44.000.170 (v2)... | ecosystem: Environmental > Terrestrial >... | reverse complement strand
CCGCCAAAATCGAAACCGCTTACCACAAGGCCGATGCCGCTATTCAAAACCTCGTTGATCTGGTGGCCGCCTAAGAAAATCTGAGAGACCAATTCTCAGATTCGCGCGGCTAGAACGCTAGAATCAATAGCTTGACGAACCGGCCGCGGTGGAATCATCGAGTAAGATTTGTCAGGATCGCGCTGCTTCGACACTCTCTCAGCTGGTGGCTCATCGGAGCTTTTCGGTCCGGGAGGAACTCGTTCTGGAGAACCTCGCTAAGGTTCGAATGCCAATTGATCCAGGCAATTGGCTCTTCATAAACGTATTCCCTTCTTGCTAACAGGCCAATGTGCGCGTTGAGGCGCGATGCGTATCCATTTGATTTCATAACAATGTCAGCCCCTTCGACCACCGAGTAGACTTATCGTCTGCGCGGGAAGGCTGACAACGGGCGGGGATCAACGGACAAGCGAACCGTCTGTTCACACCGGGGTGTTGGAGATAGCACGCTGAGAAAGGGTGGGGTTCCTAGGCCGGGAGGTCTCATGCGATGCCTGCGGACCACAGGCAACGGGCCGGTATATAAGGAAACCGAAAGGCGGTTTGGTCAGCTCCCTTGGCCGGCCGCTCAGGTACTTCGAATACCTGCCGTGGTGGAGAGGTGCGCTGTTGAGCGCTTTCACTTCGGCAGGCATGAAAACGGGCGTGACGCCGTCAAGCCCGTATCTGCCGAATCGCGGACAGTGCGCGGAATCGATGCTACTTCGCAGTCGCCGTGATCTCCGAGGTTGCTGATTTGCTGGGATCGGCGGTGCTGGTTGCCACCAGGTGGTACGTCCCCGGCGCTTTGGGGGTAAAGGTTGCATACAGCGAGATCGCGCCTTCTTTGGCGTACGCACCCCTGGTCTGGATTTGTCCCTTGTCGTCGCCTTCTTCCACCTTCCACGTCACTTCGCTGGTGGGGGCGCCGGTCACGGTGGCGGCAACATCAATTCCCTTGCCCGCAACCACTTTCGCGGTCAGTGGAAACATGGTGATTTCCACTTTGGACGCGTCCTTGCCCGACGCCGACATCGACGCGCGCACCATCCATACGATGCCCGCAATCGCAATCAATGCTACCAATAACGCCGCAATGAGCACCGGTGAGATTCTTCGCCGTGCCGGAGCTACGTCCGCCGCGTAGCTGGTATCGGCAAAAGGAACTGCCGTGTACGGGACTTTTGGGGGGCTCTCCACAGCCGTCGGCTGCGGGCGCACTCGTTCCCCCGAAGCGCCAGCGTTCGATCGCTGGTCATCCCGATATAGCTCACCCTGAGGATAAGCGTCGGGGGGTGCCGGTGCCGCCGTTTGCCAGCCAGAATTGCTTTCGACAACTTCAGGTTGGACCGGTGCCGGCGCCGGGTGTCGCGCGGCGTCATAAGCAAAGCCGCTCGGCTCGGTAACCACGGGTTTCGCTGCCTCAGGAAGGGTTGCCGATTCTGACTGAAATCTCTGTACTGGGGCCGGGGGAATCGCGGCGGGACCGGGCACGCGGATCGGCATGATCTCAGCCGTCGAGCGAATCGACCGCACTGCCGGGGGAGGCACGACCGCGGGCGGCTCCACCGGTCGGGCTGGCGGAGTCTGCGCCACCGGAACATCTCCTGCCGGGCGTGGAACCACCCGCCGGGTACCGCAATAGGCGCAAAATTTGGCTTCATCTGCCATCTGTTGTCCGCATTCAGTACAGAACATCCAATCCTCCCTTAAACCATCACCTTAAGCGAAATCGGCAGCTGACGCCACCTTGCGCTCAACCTATGAACCCCAGTCGTGTCCATTTATTGCGTTTCCGCTTGTTGCGTGATCACCACCACGTCGCTATTTAGCCTACCGCGCGTGATCGCCAGCTTGTCGGCTGGCCAGTTATAGGCATAACCGTACGTAATCAATTCGTTGAAGTCCGTCACCTGCGTCGGCGGCCCGCCATCCAGAGACTGCTTGACAAGGTTCGACACCCCTTTTTCCGTAATCGGATAGACGACCGCCTTCCCATCTTCCCAGTACTGTATGGAGCCCGAAATTAACGGATTTGCGTCAAGCACCTTGATGGGCGCTCCACCCTCGGCAGGGATAATCTTGATCACGATCTTGCTCTGTACCCCAGACCCCACGACGCTCACCAGTGCGATGGAATTCCCATCTGGCGAGATATCGGCCGAGTCAGCGAAATCGTCCGACAGCTGCTTGGGCTCGCCGCCCGCCCATGCCTTCCGCATCAACAAGGGCTTGCCCTTCACCAGCGTGGTGTACACGAAAAACTCGCCGTTGGGCGAACACATCGCTGACCGGTCGAACTTCCCGTCGGTCATCTGCGTCGTTCTTCCCCCGGAAATATCCAGGCGATAGACGTTGATGGCCTTGGTTTCCTTGGTTGGCGTGGCGAAGAGCGCTCGCTCGCCGCCCTGACATACGGACACCCCCAATATGGGCAAATTCGTCTGGAAGATGACGGTGCGATCGCTGCCATCGGCATTGATGGTAGCGATGTGGCCGTCAAAATCCGTCACCAGCAGGCGTCTGTCGCTCAGCCAGCTCACGCTGATGTCTCCTCGGGTATCAATCGACTGGGGTTCGCCCTTGGTTTTGGACGCCGCTGCCATCACGTACAGTCCGATGTCCGGCTGCCCCTGGATGGCCACCAGTTGTTTGCCATCTTTGGTCACCGCCAGAGACCGTGCGTTGTAATTGTTCAGGTCGTTGGTGATGCGATGAAACTTTCCGTCCCGAACGTCGATCTCGCCAATCTGCCCGTCCCATCGGGTGGCGGCATCGCGGAAGTTCATGAAGATGTAGCGCCCATCCGGTGACCATGCCAGCTTTTGCATCTGCGCAGTCGCAGCGTACAAGGTCTTCTCTTTGCCCCCGTTCACGTCGAGTGCCACGATGCGTCCCAGGCTCTTGCCGCCCGGTTCGATCAGCGCCGCCGCGATCTCTTTGCCGTCGGGTGACCACGCCGGATCGAAGTAGCCGGGTATCGGGAGCGTCGCCAGCACTCGCTCATTACTGCCATCGGCGCGGGTGATGATGAGTGTCGAGTTCGCCTCGGCCGAACTGTTGCGCACAAACGCCAGCTGCTGTCCGTCAGGCGAGAACGTGACCGCGCTGTCCACATCATCGACCAGCTTTTGCGGAGTCCCGCCTAGCACCGGTGTCTGGTAGAGGACTCCGATGTTCGGACGCTGAGGCTCAATACGCACGAAGTAAAGGTAGTTTCCGTCCGGCGAGAATGTGAGCCCGGTGTAGCGTGCTTGCGCGGGTGGCAGGATCGGAGCAAAACTGCCTGTAGCGATGTGCCGCATCCACAGACTTTCCTGCCCATGGCCATCGTCGGAAACATTGACCACGTACTTACCGTCCTCCGAAACAGTGGTCAGCGCCGATCTTCCCGAATCGGTGAGCTTCTTCATGCTCATGTTCTGGAACGGCATAGGCCCGGACGCGCGACGGCCCCACAGCGAGTACATGCCGAAGGCAGCCGCAGCCAGGATCGCCGCCACCAGAACCGTGATCATGCTGGCGCGCGCCTTGTGTAGCTTGGCGTTCGCAATCAGCACTCGGCCGCTCGAAACCTGCGCCGCGGATGTGCCCACCGCCGCCGAGTCCTGTGACGTGGGCTGCGACGCCTCCGCCGTCTCCCCTACGCCGGACTGGGGATGTCTTCCCGAGCTCCGGCTCGCGTCGCTATCCCGCTTCAGTCGTTTCAGGTCGGCGCGCATCTCGGCAGCCGATTGAAAACGCAGATCGACATCCTTCTCCAGCGCCTTGTCGATGATCTCCTCGAGCTTGGCAGGAACCGATCCATTGAGCTGCGTCGGGCGTGTAGGGGTGCCGGTGAGAATCCCCTGAAAGATGACCGCCGAGGTTTTGCCCTCGAACGGGATGTGACCTGTCGCCATCTCATACACAACGGACCCCAGAGAGAACAAATCGCTGCGGCCGTCGAGTTCATCTCCCTTGGCCTGCTCGGGGGACATGTAGGCCACCGTCCCCACCGCCGTGCCCGGGGAGGTCAATTGCGGGCGCGACAGCGTGGGAGCGTCGCCTCCCACCGTCTCCCGCGCAGCATGGCGGTCGCGGGCCAGCTTGGCAAGTCCGAAATCCAGGATCTTGGCTTGCCCGCGACTGGTTACGAAAATGTTTCCCGGCTTCAGGTCACGATGAACGATGCCCTTGCTGTGGGCTGCGTCGAGCGCATCGGTGACCTGGATGGCAATGTCGAGAATCCTGTCCAAGGGCAGCGGGATGCCTCGGATCTTCTGGTTGAGGCTCTCGCCTTCCAGCAGTTCCATAGCGATAAACGATCGCCCGTTGCATTCCTCGATGGCATAAATGGTGCAGATGTTGGGATGATTCAGCGCCGACGCGGCGCGCGCCTCCTGCTTGAACCGCTCCAGTGCAAAGCCATCTTCTTCCAGCCCTGGTGCGAGGAACTTCAGCGCCACGTGGCGGCCCAGCTTGGTGTCTTCGGCCTCATACACCACGCCCATCCCGCCAGCACCAAGCGGCTGCAAAATTGTGTAGTGAAGGATGTTCTGCCCGACAACAATGTCCAAGAATCGGTTCTCCGAAGATAAACCAACTCTATTGGCCACAGAAACTCGCGTCAAGCAGCCGGTCGCGGCGCGTCACAAACGTCGCCCTGGACAGAAGCGAGTTGCCTTAGGTGAAGTGCTGGACCGATTGGCTATCGAACCCGAGGCGATCGCAAGACTGCGCCCGAGAGACCGGGGCTCGGGTGGAACAAGCGGCCTGCTCCCCTAAAACCGCAGCCGCATAGCGGCGACATTTGTTGCTAGCCCGGAATGAAGCGGGAAATACATCCGGGCCGCGTAGCGGCGGCAAAGTTCTCACACAGACTCTTACGGACAGAGAAACCTGGACCCTAATCCCTCGCAATGTCCCAGTCTCACGCAGGGAGACCCCAAGCTGATGGCCCGGGCTTCTGCGCTGGGAAAGCCGCCCCCTGCAAAGTGATAGTGCCCTGGGCACAGCAGATCCCGCTCTATGGACCAGAGCTCCGGTCGCTGATGAGAATGCCATTGCGCGCGTAGCAATGCCGTGCAACCTCGACAAATGCAATCGTCAACTTCTCCGGATTCACATTGAGCTCCTCTTGCAGGGCCTCAGTGATCCGTCTGACCGCCCGGCGTTTTTGCTCGACGGTGCGGCCTTCCAGCAAAGTGACCTGTACGTGCGCCATAGGTTCTCCGATACGCCCCCGTTTAGCTCTCCGGGGCAATTGCAGCAGATCCTTCGACTCGGTCGTCGCAGCGACCTTGTTCAGGATGACGCAGTCAGTTTACTTCGCTATTTCAAATCCGGCGAAGAAATAGCTCAACTCGAAGCGTGCCGTGTCTTCCGCGTCTGAACCGTGAACCGCGTTCTTCTCGATGCTCGACCCCCACTTCTTGCGGATAGTTCCTTCCTCCGCCTTGGCGGGATCGGTGGCGCCCATCAGCTTGCGATAATCGGCGATGGCGTCCGCCTTCTCCAGCGCCATCACCACGATTGGCCCGCTCGACATGAAGTTGGTCAACGACTCGAAGAACGGACGGTGCACGTGCACCGCGTAAAAGCCCTCCGCCTGCGCCTTGTCGATGTGCAGCATCTTCATGCCGATAATGCGAAAGCCGTATTGCACCAGGGTATTGATAATGTCTCCAGCCGCGCCCTTCTGGACCGCATCTGGCTTAACGATGGATAGAGTGCGTTGCAGTGTCTGCATTCCCTAATGAGTCCTTATTGGTCTGTTTGAGGTTAGCGTCTGAATCTAAACGCGTTGTAATAATAGTGTCATCCTGAGCGAGGACGCGCCGAAAGGGTGCGCGTCCGAGTCGAAGGACCTGCTGTTCCGTTCCTGGCAACAGCGCTCCGTGAATCACGCCTTCGCAAACTTCGGCGCAGTCTGCACTAGCGTCTCGCCAATCTCCGCCGGAGAATTTGCCACGTGAATGCCTGCCGTCTTCATGGCTTTGATCTTCTCGGCGGCCGTACCCTTCCCGCCCGAGATGATCGCGCCCGCATGTCCCATGCGCCGTCCCGGAGGCGCGGTCTGACCTGCGATGAAGCCCACCACCGGCTTGCGCACGTTCTGCTTGATGTACTCCGCCGCGGTCTCCTCGGCGCTGCCGCCGATCTCGCCGATCATGATGATGGCTTCCGTCTCCGGGTCCGCATTGAACAGCGTGATCGCATCGATGAAGTTTGTGCCGACAATCGGATCCCCGCCGATGCCAATGGCTGTCGATTGCCCGATCCCGCGCGTCGTCAGTTGGTACACCGCCTCATAGGTCAGCGTGCCCGAGCGCGATACGATGCCGACGTTGCCTTCTTTATGAATGCTGGCTGGCATGATGCCGATCTTGCAGCGGCCCGGCGAGATGATGCCCGGGCAGTTCGGCCCGATCAGGCGCGAGTTCTTCGCCTTCAGGTACTCCCACGCCTTCACCATGTCGAGCGCCGGAATGCCTTCTGTAATGCACACGATCAGCGGAACACCCGCATCGGCGGCTTCCATGATCGCGTCCGCCGCCCCCGGAGGGGGCACAAAAATCGCCGTCGCGTTCGCGCCGGTCTTGGCCAACGCTTCGCTCACCGTGTTGAAGATGGGCCAACCTTCGTGCATCGTCCCGCCCTTGCCCGGCGTCACGCCACCCACGACTTGCGTTCCGTAGGCCTGCGAAGCCTTGGCGTGAAATGTTCCTTCACGGCCCGTCAGTCCCTGCACCACCAGTCGCGTCGATTTATCTACCAGGATGCTCACTTGACCCCCTTTGCCGCCGCGACGACTTTCTCGGCCGCGTCTTTCATGGCCTCTGCCACGATGAAATTCAGTCCGCTCTCCTTCAGAATCACGCGGCCCTGTTCGACGTTGGTCCCTTCCAGCCGCAGCACGATGGGCAACCGAATGTTGGTCTTCCGCGCTGCGCTCACCATGCCGTTAGCCAGCGTGTCCACCCGCAAAATGCCGCCGAAGATGTTAATCAGCACCGCCTTCACGTTCTTGTCGCTCAGCAGGATTTCGAACGCGTGTGTCACCTGCTCCTCGTTGGCGCCGCCGCCCACGTCGAGGAAGTTCGCCGGCATGCCGCCCGCGTACTGGATGATGTCCATGGTCGCCATCGCCAGCCCTGCGCCGTTGACCATGCAGCCCACGTTGCCGTCGAGCTTGATGTAGTTCAGCGCGTACTTGCTGGCCTCGACTTCGAGCGGGTCCTCCTCGTTCAGGTCGCGCAGCTCCTTGATGTCCGGATGCCGGTACAGGGCGTTGTCGTCGAAGTTCATCTTGGCGTCGAGCGCGAACAGCCGCCCGTCAGTCGTGGTTATGAACGGGTTGATCTCCACCAGCGACGCATCGGTATCTTCCGCCGCGCGTGCCAGCGCCATCATGAACTTCACCGCCCCGCTGATGTACTTCGCATCAAGCCCCAGCCGGAACGCGATCTTCCGTGCCTGGTAGGCCTGCAAGCCCATGCCGGGGATAATGTGTTCCTTGAAGATGGCGTCGGGGTCCTTGGCCGCGACCTCTTCGATCTCCATGCCACCCGCTGCCGACGCCATGAACACGTTGCGTCCGTTGCCGCGATCAAGCACGATACCCAGATATAGCTCGCGCGCGATGGGCAGTGTCTCTTCAATCAGCAGTCGCTGCACCTTCTTGCCCTCGGGCCCGGTCTGGTGGGTCACCAGCGTCATGCCGAGCATCTTGCCTGCCAGCTCGGCGACTTGGCGATCTTCACGCCACCACCCTTGCCGCGTCCTCCGGCATGAATCTGCGCCTTGACCACCACTCCGGTTGCGCCTTCGTGGAACAGTTGCCGGGCCGCGGCATCCGCTTCATCGCGGCTCTGGACCATCTGGCCGCGAGGCACAGCCACTCCGTACTTCGACAGGATGGACTTGCCCTGGTACTCGTGAATTTTCATGTTGGTATGACGGATGAGCCACTTAGCCCGCCGCCCTGGCTCTTCGAATCGGTCCCACGAATGAGGTTTGAACTGAATCGGATTTGAAAGGGCACGGCTTCACAGGCTGCTGAAAAACTCGCCCTGCCGGACTCCGTATCAGGGCATGACTTTAGTCGTGCTGTTAAACCCTGCGGTTTTGTCATCCCGGGCGGGCCTTGAGCCCGCGAGGGATCTGCTTTTCGCACTTTTTCAGCAGCCTCTTCAGCCGTGTCGCTCCGAGCATCGTCAAAAAAAAACCTTAATCCCTGAAGGAAATCTCTTTCCCTCACCCTGCATCATTCTTGAGACAGCTTTTAGGGCCAGTGTGTCTGCTCCTTATGAGAGTGGCGATACAACCGGAAACTGCCTAGTGTACTTGAGCAGCGAAGGATGTAGCAATGACGGGTGAACTGAGGAAGCGGGGCAGCTTTCCACCGGCCGACCATCCATTATGGCTTCCGGATTCTCCCGAAGTTGCTTTCGGCCGACGATGCTGGCTATGCTCGGTCGGTCTTGAATGCGAGCCTGAGGTAGGCATGCTCGGATGCTTGCGCCTGCGCGAGGCTCATGTGGGTGGAACCTTTGCGCCTCAGGGATCCTATATTCCTCGCGTAACAACAGATCGCTTGGTAAATAGGCCACACCCGGCCGGTGAAACATCCGCCTGTCGTGTTAGGAGCCACGCTTGAGCGGTCCACTGTTCGTGCCGACGTTCATCGCACTGATCCTTCTGAATATTGGCCCCACTACCCGCGCACAGCGCCTTGTTGATCAGGGCGTGGTAATTGAAAAGGTCACTTTGATCTCGCCTGAACGGGTCGCTCCTCTGGTGCATGCTGAGGTTGTTCTCCGCGATGGCAGGATCGCCGAAATCGGTACGAACCTGGTTCCCGGTCCACACGCCCGGCGCATTGACGGCAGGAGACGATTTCTAGTTCCTGGGCTGATCGATTCACAGGTGCATGCTGGTCACTCGGCAGCGCTGAATGACGACGCGATCGATACCCATCGAGAACTTTGAGTTGCTTATCGTGCGCAGGTTCCCCGCGCCTATCTCGCCTTCGGCTTTACGTCCATCGTTGATCTCGACCTCATGCCAAGAGACCGGGCATGGTTTGACGGCACGCCCTTGCATCCCCGCCTGTACTCCTGGGGCAGGGGAATAACGGTCGCTGGCGGATATATGGCATTAAAAGTTCCACCGGTCTCATCGCCGAGCTTCCGAACTTGGTTTATGAGCCGAAAGAAGCGGAACATTGGCCCAAATCGCTGGATCCTGGCGGCTACACGGCCGAAGGCGCGGTATCACGCGCGGCCGACGCGGGAGCAATTTTGCGTGAAGGCCTTTGTGGAATCTGGATTCGGTACGTTCAACTGGCCCCACCTGCACACCGAGACGCTGCAAAAGATCCAAGCCGCCGCGCGAGAGCGAAAATTGGTGCTCATGGTTCATGCCACAAGCGTTGACAGTTGGCGCTCGGCGCTTGATGCTCATGCTGACATCATCGCGCACGGTCTCTGGGTTTGGCCGGGCGACTTCGGCAACGCAGTACCACCTCCGGCTGCTAGCAACGTGATCGCCGCCGCCGCCGCCCGCGCCGGCACGCAGGTACGGCCAACGTTCCAGACAGTTGCTGGGGAGCGCGCGATGATTGATCCAAGTCTGCTCGACGATCCCAGACTCACCATGGCACTCCCGCTGGCCGTAATAGCGTAGTTGCGCTCGGCCGAAGGTGTGAAGACCCGCACTGCGCTGCTGGAGGAATATCGCAAAGCCTCGCCACCGCCCGGCTTCGAGCCATTGCTAAGGGCCGCAATTGAGAGAACGAGAGCCACGTTCAACGTCATGTTACAGGACCACGTTCCGCTTGTTTTCAGGAGCGACACATCCGCTGTAGACGGGTTTGGCAATCCGCCGGGGCTGAACGGGCGGCTTGAGATGCAGAATTGGGCCGACGCCGGCGCTCCCCTATCTTGGTCCTACGCGCGGCGACGCTCGACAATGCAACGGCCTTGGGACTGTCGCACGAACTAAGCTCCGTCGAGGTTGGCAAGAGAGCTGACTTGCTCCAGCTCAAGGACAATCCGCTCGTGTCCCTATCAGCGCATGACTCGATAGGAACAATCTTCCTCAATGGCGAGCCAATCGCACGGGAGGCACTGCGCGCCCACGACGAACGAACAGCGCGATCCAAAATTATGCAAGTTTGAAGCCCCAGTGACCACACTTCAGTTACGGGCGAACCTGCAGCCATCGGTGGCCGCGGTTCGGCGTGCCACTCAAAGGATGTCAAACGCGCGCGCCCGCCGGAAGCTGGCTCTTGGGGTTGTTCCGAATTTCGTTTGTGAATGGTTGCTGAAAAGGTCGGTTCTGGTCGACCCATCGGCGACCCGGAGAGTGACTCTCTACTCGGACACACCTCGTCCCCTCGCCTCCGCCACAATGCTTGCTAATCGCTAGTTGCTAATTGCTAATTGCTTCTACCATGATCCTCGACGCCCTGCGCAGAATCGCCAACCAGGCTTCTCGCTCACTCGCGACGAGGCCCGCGCCGTCATGGCCGAAGTTCTCCGCGGCGAAGCCAGCGACGCCTCACTTCCGTAGTACAGCCCAATTCGCGGTCCCATTCCGTTTCCGGAGCATCTAAGGCAACCATGAAAGCAGCATGGTATGAAAAGCAAGGCCCTGCGCGGGATGTTCTTATCGTCGGTGAGATGGACGATCCACAGCCCATCGCCGGTG
>Ga0306920_100014635_pt1 | contig 10716 bp, 6 predicted proteins | sample flu12Cox44000170_FD_204666 | JGI IMG/M metagenome (GOLD analysis project Ga0306920, IMG submission 204666) | Lab enrichment of tropical soil microbial communities from Luquillo Experimental Forest, Puerto Rico - flux4day.12C.oxic.44.000.170 (v2)... | ecosystem: Environmental > Terrestrial >... | reverse complement strand
GGCGGTCAGCGTTCTGTATTGTTCTTAACTCGTGAGGGATTAGTGGCGGTTGACCCTGTCAACGGTGAAGTCCGGTTTCACTTCCCTTGGCACTCCCGTAATCGAATGTCGGTAAATGCCGCTACACCGGTCGTCATCGATGACAATATTTTTCTCTCCGCCAGTTATGGAACCGGTGCAGTGCTGCTGCACCCTCATAAAGGGGAACTCGAAAAAGTCTGGTCCAGTGATGATCTCCTATCCAACCACTACGCCACGAGTATCGAATTCAAAGGGTTTCTCTATGGGATCCACGGCCGAACCGACCCGGGATTCAGCCCGCGCCCCAAATTAAGGTGCGTTGATCTCAAAGCTCAAAAGGTGCGCTGGGAAACCGACTCGGTCGGGGCTGCCAGCCTCGTCCGCGCCGGCAATCGACTGATTATTCTTACGGAAAAGGGCGAGCTCGTAAACGCGGTCGCAAGTCCGGAACGTTTCGAGGAGAAATCCCGCGCGCAAGTGTTCTCATCTGATGTTCGTGCTTTTCCTGCGATTGCTGACGGTTTCCTTTATACCCGCAGCAAAGACCAGTTGCTCTGCCTGGACCTACGTGGAAAAACTGAACAGAAATGATTCTCTTCAGCCCAATTCCGAGGTTCGCATTCCGAGTTTTGCTCGCCGTCTCATGGAGTTCTGGTCGATTTTCTGGATTGGCTCGCCGGGTTCTACCCGCGGCTTTGCTCGCGGTAAGTTCGACTTACCTTTGGAGCGCAGAAAATTCTGAGACCGATCCGTATAATCGCGAAACTATCACAAAAGACCTCGCAGCCCAACCATCTGCTGTCATTTACACGAAAACCAATCCGCCATCCGCTCCTCGTCTGGAGGACCTGCCCTTAAAACAGTCGGTTTCGCAGTACGGAATCACCTGGACGTTTGAACGTCCGGCCCACGTCGCGCGATTCATCAACGGCGACTGGTATGTCGTTGGCCCAGTGACCGTTATGGCAATCGATCCGAAGCCGCTTTATGGGAGCGAAATCCCCGAAAGTGAGCTTGACCAAATGGATAAAGAGCGCGCGCCGGACAAGCGGGTGCGCAATGGGTTCATGCTCAATCCTCCGGCCCAAATGAAAGTTTCCTATGATAGTGGCGTGCGGAACTGGTTTGATCCCGCGCTTATCCAGAAACTGCCGGTGACGATGAAACCCAGCGATTCGCTCGTATCGACCATCAGCATGCCTAAGGGCTTGGTCCTTCGCGCCCAGCTTCGCAATAAGATCGTGCGCGGAGTGGATGATAGCAGTCCGATACGCACTGCCGCGGTCCTAACCTGCGTGAACGCCCCGGAACCGCCAGACGCTTTTCGGCCCGCTTTCTGTGACCGCGCCCAGCACATCTACTTTGCCCACGATCTCAAGCGCGAACTACTACCATCAGTGCCGGCGACAAAAAGTTTGCCACCCCTGGACCAATACATTCGGTTTACTCAGCGTCCCTGGGTCGGCACCTGTTTCTTTGGTTTCGAAGAACCGGTCGAAAACATGCCCCAGTACGGCCTTGAGTATGGCCGCGTCGCCGGGATCTCGGCCCTGTTACTTTGCACCGACCTGCCGCGCGAACGGAAAGAGCAACTCCTGGTGAACTATGTTCAGGTGGGTATTGATTTGGGCGGGATGATCCGGGCCGGTCATCCCGGCTGGACTTGTTGGGGTGGACACGGCAGTGGTCGGAAGTTGCCAATTGTCTTCGCCGGTCTGCTATTGGGTGATGATGAATTCGCACAGATCAATAAGTCGTTTCCCAAGGCCAGTCTTGGGGAAGACGAGCAAACTGCTTACGGAAATTCGTGGACTGGCGCCAAAGTCGTTTTCGCCGGGCATTCCGGCATTGACGTTGCAACAGGTGACGGTCGCGACCGCGGCCACGGCTGGGGTCCCTACGAGCACACGCCGCCTTCTGAATGGAAGGAAGGTCAGAACACCAGCGAATCATATCGCCGTTGCTGCACGAGCATCGGTTGGGTGGCTCAGGCGTTGGCTTTGCGCCTGATGCACGCCGAAGCGAGCTGGAATCACGATGCGTTTTTCGACTATGTGGACCGGTGGATGTTCGAAGACGATGCTGCCTTCGTCAAAACCATCAAGGCAGCGACTGGTCATGATCACGACCACGATTGGTCGCGCCAAGGCCAGGCCTGGGACGCATTCGTTAACGAGATGTGGGCTGAGTACAGATCGACTCTCCCGGCGCCAACCGACGGGTGGAACAAGCCTCATGATGCGAGCTATTACCAGAACGCAATCCTGCATCGGAAGTAGTGTTATTCGCCGCGGTTTCGCTGCTTCGAAGGTCGTGATTTCTAAGCGGCTCGCGGGATTTGTTTTCAGATCGGTTACGGTTACCGTTGCTCTTACCAGCGTTGTTCTTGCGGCAGATCTTCGCGTGGCTCCTTTCTCGTGCGATGTAACTCCCCCAATAGGACATCCACTATGCGGAGGAACGATTAAACCATTGGAGGCCATCGACGAACCGCTGTTGGCAAAGGGCATTCTCCTTTCGGACCGCGAAGACCGGTATGTCATTTGCGCGGTGGATTGGTGCCTTATTCAGACTGGTGCGTACGAGATGTTTCGGCAGAAGCTCGCTAACGCTGCTGAGATTGCTCCTTCGCATGTAGCCGTGCAGACCGTCCACCAGCACAATGCGCCAGTTGCGGACGTGAATGCTCAACTCTTGCTCAATCGAGTCCAGCCAGCTCCGCCGCACCTCGATCTCAATTTTATGAAGGATGTCACTGATCGCGTTGCGGACGCCGTCAAAACGGCCCGCGGTCAGCTGCATCCCTTCACGCACATAGGTTTTGGGAGCAACCGCGTGGACCGGTTCGCTTCGAATCGGCGCGTGCGCCTCAGCGACGACAAAATCCACGCCCGTTACTCTTCGACGCAAGAAGTGAAGCTACAAGCGGCTCCCGAAGGGCTGATCGATCCCTGGCTGCGCACGATTACGTTTTTTGACGGCTCTCAGCCTCTTGTTCGGCTGCACTATTATGCCAGTCATCCTCAAAGCTATTATGGCGACGGACGTGCCACCTCGGACACAGCGGGCCTGGCTCGCCAACGGCTCGAACACGAGGAAAACGTTCCGCAGATCTATTTCACGGGTTGCGCGGGAAATATTACCGCCGGCAAATATAACGACGGCTCACCCAAGGCTCGAGTTGAACTCACGGATCGCATTTATGCAGCCATGAAGAACTCCATCGCAGCTACCAGTCGCGTTCCGGTGAGTCTGCTTGAGTGGCGAACTGCCCGATTTCGGCCCGTGCCGCGGGCGGAATCCGAGTGGCAAACAGAGACCTCCACAGGCATCATGGCTGATACAAATGCCGCGCCCTCTGCCCGGCTGGAGGCGGCCCTCAACGTTGCCTGGAGGCAACGACTGGCTCAAGACCCCGAATTGGAGCTTAGTCTTCTTAAGCTCGGACCCGTCCATCTGTTGAATCTGCCCGGGGAAGCCTTTGTCGAGTTCCAACTTTACGCCCAGAGCCTCGTGCCGGAAGGATTTGTTGCCCTAGCGGCTTACGGGGAAGGCGGGCCTGGCTATATCTGCACGGATGCTTCGATGAGCGAAGGCGGTTATGAACCAACAGACTCTCGTGTCGGGCCACCCACGGAATTTCTGTTAAAGTCGGCCATTTCGTTAGTGCTTGGGCCGCACGCGAACTTGCCGTCTCCACCGGTCTACGATGACCGACTTCATTTGCTTTCGTGGCGCGATCGCGGCGGAGCGGAGTACCCAATTAAATCCCCCGGCGAGTGGGAGAAGAGGCGAGCGGATATCCTGGCGAGCATGCAGTTGGTGATGGGGCGTTTGCCCACAGCTTCATCCAGACCGCCGCTCAATCTACAGGTCGAGAAATCCGAGACGTTGCCCAAGTTTACTCGAAAGAGGATCTCCTTTACAGCCGAACCGCATGACGTGCTTCCGGCTTTTCTGCTGGTTCCAAATGAATTGAAGGGCAAGGCGCCGGCCATGCTTTGCCTTCATCAGACCACGTCAATCGGCAAGGGTGAACCTGCGGGTCTGGGTGGTTTGGAAAATCTTCACCACGCGCAAGAGTTGGCAGAGCGCGGGTTCGTAACGCTGGCCCCTGATTATCCCAATTTTGGCGAGTACCAACTGGATGTTTATGCCAGGGGCTACGCCAGTGCTTCCATGAAGGGGATTGTGAATCACATGCGAGCAATCGACCTGCTCCAATCACTTCCCGATGTTGACCGCGAAAGGATTGGCGTCATCGGCCATTCGCTGGGCGGGCACAACGCGTTGTTTCTGGCCGCCTTCGATCCCCGGGTCAAAGCAGTTGTAACCAGCTGCGGGTTCAATTCCTTTTTTGCTTACAATGGAGGCAATCTGGCCGGATGGAGCCACCGCGGCTACATGCCACGCATCGCCTCAGTTTATGGAAATGACCCAAAGCAGATGCCCTTCGACTTTACCGAAGTCCTTGCCTCGATCGCACCGCGACCCGTGTTTATCAACGCCCCTATGGAAGACTCCAACTTTCCGGTGACCGGAGTCATGGACTGCGTCGCGGCCGCCAGGCCCATCTATAGCCTGCTTGGAGATACAAACCTATTGGTCGTTCGCTACCCTCCCGGCGGGCATGATTTTCCATCTGCAATTCGCGAGGAAGCGTATGAGTGGCTGGATCGTGTGCTACGTTCCGATTAGTTTCCAGCGCTATCTGCATTGCGCTGGCCGGGACTTCGAGACCGGAAGTTCGCAATACGATGGAATGTAAGAAAGTTCGCATCGTGCGCGCTGTGCGCTCCTCCTTGAGAATCATCGAAGGCAGTTCGGCAGGCGGCAATGATGTCGTCACCATCGATCAACCAATCGACATATTGGAATGCGTGATGCACCATGTCCGGGTGATGCAAAACAATTCCTCGGTTTTGCCAATCTTGTAGATTGGTGGAACTGAGAAGGGCAAGGGTATTGCGGATTGCGCTCGGGTTTTCCGACCGGAACTGAGGTAACACCACGGAAGTCAGGGTCCAGTAATGCTGGCTCTTAGGATCGTAACGAATCGTAAACTTCTTTGAGCCGCCGGGAAAATCGATGAACCCAGTCGTTGGATCAAATCGGCCCGACTTGCCATCCGAGCTAATGATGAGCATCGCGGCTTTTTCATTGGGTGATTTCGTCTGAACTCTGAGAAAATCCACAAGATTACCGTTAGGCCCGACCACTGCATTACCTTCGAGCCATGCCTCCATATCTCCGGAGTTCCATGAACGGTTGCTCGGAACAAACGTGCTAAAGGTCCAATTCGATGCCACCAGGAGGTCCGCATCCATTGGGACAGAAAGCATGCCTGCACCATAGTTGCTGCCCCAGCCAACCGGAGGGTCCCTTCGTTCCATTCCGCGCCAAAGCCTGCCGTTATGCTCGACCACGGGCACCGGGGCGCAGTGATATTGTGAGTTAGTTGTTAGCAGCCCTTGCGAACTGTCCACTGGGGAGGTCCAGGACTTACCACCATCGAGCGATCCGCGGATGACGACGTTGCCGTGATGCCGGTCAGTTCCCAGCAGGTAGACAGCGCCATGATGGACAAATAGCGTCGACCAAAACGCGCCTTGGATTTCGCAGGTTTTGCTCCACGTTGCACCGCGGTCGGTCGAAAGGAAAATGGCCGAACGTGCCAGTTCAAACTCACCGCTCTTCGGTCCAAAATAATCGTGCGACATGAGGTAATCGCCATTCGTCAAAATCGCTATTGAGGGCGAGCCGATGTAAAGCCCGGACGAAGCAGGCACATGGTCTACGATAACCCCCGGGACTTGCCGGGCTTGCACGCCTGAGACGGTTTCGTTTTCCCGCGCGCACAACCTAAGGCATCCGAAGCCTAACAAGATGAAAAGAAGCAAAGAAACTGGATGCACGTTTTGCTCCTTTGAGGTCCTGTAGCCGTCTTTACTGGCTGCAAATGCTATGGTGATCGCAGCCCTGCAGCCAATGCCTCCACCCGGTTGATCAGTTTCGTTTCTATCTCACCGCGGAAGGGGCCGTAGTAACCGTAATAAGTGAGCGAGGAATCGGCTTCATAGCCACCTTCCTTGATCAAACGTGCCGAAGGAATATAGCACGGTACTTCATAGGCATAGCCTATCGTCCAGGGATGGTCGCTTGCCAGAAGCCGTTTGATGCGACGGCCATAATCGACAACCATTTCGCCTCCCATTAATACGAAGGTCAGATCGTCACCAAGTCGAACAACGGCTACGGGCAACTTCACGGAGTCCGGCAGCGCTTGCTTTGCGTCGATCAGTTTCAAGTACGAATCAGCGCGCATTTTGATGGAGACATCGTCGCTTTTTGCGTCTTTTTCCAAACGTTTGCGAGACGGAGGCGGGACCAGGGGCAAATCGACCTCGTCATACGCCAGGCTAAACGAACCGTGCACCGGCCGCATTGGGCGGTTCAATACGCTCATGACCGCGCCGGCAAGTTCCAGCCCATGACGTTTGGCATCTAACAAAACCCCGCGGGGTAATGGATCGGAATCCGCGCCCATCCCCGTTACGTACATTGCTACCGCGCCGGGTAAATGCGTTTCGAGTTGCTGCCGAGCGTACGCCATGTAGTCCCCGGAGACTTTGTACCAATCCTCGCCTGTTCGAACAGAAGTGCCGTGGCACGCATAACCGAAGAGCACGGCGCGAACCGTTCCGTTAGTCCCCTTAATCCTGAGAACCGGCACCTCGTAATCGACTGGCCCATCCGGGTTATCACCAAACACGACGCTGTCGCCCTGATAAACGCGGCGGTTCATCGCAAAAGTGGCCCGGCCGATCCCCTGTTCCAACACTGCCGGTTGACAGTCCTCGAGTGCCGCTTGAACAACCTCTACGAGCCGGGTCTGCAAGAAATGGCTATACGTCGAGATATGCTCCAACTCGACGGGGGCCGGTTGACCCATGTCGGTAAGGACCTGTTCCAGAACTGGCGCCGAATGCGTGTGGCTCGACACAACAGCGACCTCTCCGCGACCCAGATGAAGCTTGTCGCTCAGCTGCTGCAACACCGGTTGCATGAAGGCGTGGCTCACTTCGCAATTATCGAGGGAGACGAGCACAAACCGTTCACCGGACCCGTTCTTGAAGGCCATCGCCTGGACGAGAAGCGGGGAGTCCACTTTTTCGGCTTCGTGTTTGCGGGCGGCATAGCCGGCAAGTCGAATGGGCAACGCCGGTGTGATGTCGCGAACGGCAATTCCGACCTCTGGACAGGAATTTGACGCCGCTACGGAGGAAGTCGCGAGCGCTACGAAGATGACCGCTACATGTAGGCGTGTCAGGCCGCGAAAAAATTTGGGCTCGGCAGGAGCCTCGCCCCACCAGCGACGAATTAACTTTCCAGAGAGTTTCATGGCTAGGCGGCCTTGGCCACTTCTGCACTGTGACTGTGGATTTTTTGAATGGCTTCGAGGATATGGTCCATGTCGCCGCGCTCGCCCAGCAACATGTTTTGAGTCATGGCGACCGTCGTTTCGCAAACTTGTTTGTTTCCTTTTAACTCCTTGAAGCTATCACGATATGCCTTAAGCCTCTCGGCACCCCAAAGCCGTTTATACCCTCGCGAGGTGATCGCCTCGTCCAGAAGGCCATCGTAATATTGTTCGTGATAGATCCCCCCACTCGGGATGCCCTCGGCAGACATGGCTTTGGCGAATTTGTCTCGCGACAAGCCGTTAAATTGCGCCGGGTCATAGCGATACGGATACAGGTGCCACACGGCCTGGCTGTTTTCCGGAAGCTTTACGGTTGTGATCCCGGGAATTTTTCCAAGATTTGCACCGAGATAATCTGCATTGGCGCGGCGAATCGCGGTTTGCTTCACCAGTTTGTCAAACTGCTGAGCCAGGATGACAGCCTGTGCCTGTGTCATTCGGTAATTGCTTCCGCGAGTGAAAAAATCTTTGCCCTTATAGGTGCCGCAGGCACGGCCGCAGTTATGGTACGAGTTGCATTTGTCGATTAATTCCTCGCTCATGCTGGTGATGGCGCCGCCCTCTCCCGAAGGGATATGTTTTGATTCCTGGAAACTGAAGCAACCGAGGTCACCGATGGTGCCACACTTGCGTCCTTTGTATTCAGCCAGCCACGCCTGGCAGGCATCCTCGACTACCGTCAGCTTGTGATTGCGGGCAATTGCGCTGATTGCATCCATTTCGCAGGGCATCCCGAAAATGTGGACCGGCATAATTGCTCGTGTCCGGTCGGTGATTTGGCTCTCAATCGATGCAGGATCGATGGTTAAGGTTGCCGGATCAGTGTCGGCAAACACCGGCAATGCCGCACGCGTGAGGATCGCGTTATAACTGGCTATAAAGGTGTAAGGCGAAACGATTACTTCATCACCCGCGTCCACATCCGCCACATGCAGGCTGACAATCAATGCCGTGGTGCCGCTCGAAGTGGCCAGGCAATGCCGGGCTCCCAGCAGTTGCGCGTAGCCTTGCTCAAAATCCTCAACGTGTTTGTCCGAGTTCCGGAACCAGCGGCCGCTGCGGAAAACCTTAAGCAGCTGAGGTTCCCATTCTTCACGCCATTGCGGCCATTTGGTCCAGCCGCCTGTGTGAGCGGGCGTGCCTCCAAGGATAGCGGGCTTGGGTGCTTCGCTTGCGAAGCAGGATGGACTGCGGTTGGAGCCCAGCCAGCCCAGTGCGAAAGAACCTGCCGCCGTTGTCCGGATAAACCGCCGCCTTGTGAATGGGAATTTTGGTTTCATGGCATGCCTCGTAATGCTGTTTGCATTTGGATGCAGAACCCCGGGTCGGGGCTCGTTGGTTTGCTGTTGTGCGAGCGTAGCTCGTTCCTGTGTGTCTGAATAGTAAAAACCCGAACCCTATCAGTTCCTCAGGTGCAAAGCCCTGACGATTCGATTCCTAATCAATCCGACAAATTCGTGCTGGCCAGTGTAGCACCAGCCCAGATGTTGGCTGCATTGTTCGCAGTGACAATACGACCACGCGTACCCCGGAAACCAGGAGTGCTCAAACGTGGGCTTTCCCACCTGTCGGCAGCCCAGGGTTTGCGAGAAGGTAATGATTTCAAATCGTAAGCCTGCCGGGTTTGTGAACGCGAATTCGTCTTTGCCGCCGTGCTGAAATCGATCTTTTTCGTTCGCGACGCGGTTAAGGCACCACGCGCACAGCCAGTCTCCTGCGTGGTCTTGAAGGGACGTGGCAGTGCGGTCGGCCAAAGCGGGTTCAAAGGTCCCGACGATCAACTGGTTGTCGCCTGTCTCTGGCCCGTTCCAGTTCATCGGCACATGATATCGCGACGGGGGCGGCTTGGTCAAACAGTGCGCATTGAGGGTTCTGGCGCCGAGGCGCTGGATAGTGTGCTCGATCAACCTTTGGCAAGCCGGTGGGGCGAGGCTCCCGCCGAGCCCTGATCAACATATTAAACCCTCCAAAAGATTTGGGCTCGGCAGGAGCCTCGCCCCACCGATTGAATCATTACAAGCCTTGACGGCGCATCCCGCGAGCCCAACCTTTTGCTCGCCCCGGTATGAACAAATCAGAAATCCCATTGCGGCGGTTGCTTAATCAAGGCCTGATCCAGGCTGATTTCAAGACACCTGCTGAAGTTGCACAATGGCTTGGTGCGGTTCAGGCGCAGGATTTTCTCGGCGCAAAATGGGGCGTGGGATTGCGTTTGAAGGACGCAACGGAGAAGCAGGTCGACAAGGCCTTCACAAGCGGTGAGATCCTTCGAACACATCTATTGCGGCCTACCTGGCATTTCGTCACGGCCAAGGACATTCGTTGGATACTGGAGTTGACCCGTGGCCGAGTCCACGCGGTCAACGCCTACATGTATCGCAAGCTCGAGCTCGATCATGCGGTTTTTAAGCGAAGCGAGACTGCGTTGCTCAAGGCGCTGCAGGGCTGTCGTCAACTGACCCGTGATGAGCTGCGGGAGGTGCTTCAGAACGCGGGCATTAATACGGAAGGTGAGCTGCGGATGGGTTATTTGATGATGCACGCAGAACTGGAGGGCCTCATTTGCAGCGCTTCGCGAATCGGTAGGCAGTTCAGCTACGCGTTACTCGAGGAACGCGTGCCGGCCGCGAAGTCGCTCACCCGCGAGGAGGCTTTGACGGAACTTGCCCGGCGCTACTTCGACAGCCGAGGACCTGCTACAGTGCAGGATTTCGCCAAGTGGTCTGGGCTGATGGTGGCCGAGGCGCGCCTCGGGCTCGAACCGTTCAAAAGCCGATTTCAAAGCGAGGTTCGTGATCGCGACGTCTATTGGTTTCCAGACACTACACCCGACGGAAAGTTGAGATCTCCAAAAGCTCTGCTGCTGTCGATCTATGATGAATATATTTCAGGATATAAGGACCGCAGAGACATCGCGGGTGCCCGGGTTTCCGAAAAGTTAATCGCGCAAGGAAATGCTTTGGGTCACGTGATTGTCATCGATGGCCAGATTGTCGGCACATGGAGCCGAACCTTCACCGCCCGAGCGGTGACGATTGAGACTAACTCCTTCAGATCATTGACCAAAGATGAAAAGCGGGCTGTCGCGGCGGAAGGCAGCCGGTACGGTGAGTTTTTCGGTTTGCCTGTGATGTTTGGCGGCACGGCTTAGCTGTGACCGAAAGTGTGAGGGCGTTAAAAGGGTTAAAAATGTTAAAAGAGTTAAACCGTTA
>Ga0306920_100014633_pt1 | contig 10717 bp, 7 predicted proteins | sample flu12Cox44000170_FD_204666 | JGI IMG/M metagenome (GOLD analysis project Ga0306920, IMG submission 204666) | Lab enrichment of tropical soil microbial communities from Luquillo Experimental Forest, Puerto Rico - flux4day.12C.oxic.44.000.170 (v2)... | ecosystem: Environmental > Terrestrial >... | reverse complement strand
TCGCGCGCGGGGCGACGCACCGGGCCGGGGCCCGGAGACGAGCATGAAACGGGGCCGACCTCCGCGGGGGCGGCCGACCGGACGGGGACACCGCGTGGCACGCGCGGCAGGGAAGAAGCAGTCGAGGCGGAATAGCGCCGGGCGGAGCGCGAGCACCGCGCGCTCCGGGAAGCCGCGCGCGGGAGCCAAGCGCCGGGCCGCAACGGGCCCGCGCTCCGGCGCCGCCGGAAAGAAGTCGGCGAAGCGCGCGAGCGCGAAGCGGACCGGAGCCCCGCTGCGCTCCGCCGGCTCGCGGGCGGGCGCCCCGAAGCGCGCTACCCGGGCTGCCACGCGGCGCGCGGCGCCGGCCCGCGGGCGCGTCGCGGCGGTCCGCACCGCCGGGCGCGTGGCCGACGTTCGCGCCGAGCGCGCCGCGCCGGTGGCCGTGACCGCGTTCGCGACGCAGCGCGCGCATGCCTCGGCGCGCGAGGAGCTGCTGTTCGAGATCGCGCGGGCGCGCGCCACGGTGAAGGCCGCGATCCAGGGCCTCTCGGCCGGCAACGCCGGCAGGCCGATCGCGCCCGGCAAGTGGTCGCCGCTCGAGATCGTGCTGCACCTGGGCGAGCGCGATCGCGTGCGGCTCGAGGAGTTCCGCCGCACGCTGAGCGGCCAGCCGCGCACGTGGGCCGGCATCAGCGAGGCCGAGCAGGACGCCCAGAACGAGCAGCATCTGGGCCCGCTGCGCGCGTTCACGTGGGACAGCGCGGTGCGGCGGCTGGACTCGCTGCGCGAGCAGCTGCTGCTCAGGCTGCACGAGGTCCCGGCGCTGCCCGACGACGTCTGGCAGCGCGGCCACGCGTTCGCGGACATGCTGTGGGGATTGCCCGAGCACGACCGGCATCACGCCGAGCAGATCAAACGCGCACGACTCGGCGAGCCGCTCGCCGTGGAGGATTGAGATGGCGGAGACCCTCGCGCCGGTGAAGCCGGGCCGGCTGATCATCGATGGCAAGGCGGTGGACGCCGCCTCCGGGGCCACGTTCACCACGACGAACCCCGCCACCGAGGAGCCGATCACCACCGTGGCCGAGGCCGGTCCCGAGGACGTGGACCGCGCGGTCAAGGCCGCCCGCGCCGCCCTGGATGGGGCGTGGGCGAAGATGAAGCCGATCGATCGCTCGCGCGTGCTGTGGAAGCTGGGCGACCTCGTGCTCGAGCACGCCGACGAGCTGGCGCGGCTGGAGACGCTCGACAACGGCAAGCCCATCTTCGAGTCGCGCCTGGTCGACATCGACATGGTGGCGCGCTGCTTCCACTACTTCTCGGGCTGGTCGACGAAGCTCTCGGGCGACACCACGCCGGTGAACCCGGCGCTGTTCACGTACACGCTGCGCGAGCCCGTGGGTGTCGTGGGCGCGATCATCCCGTGGAACTTCCCGATGATCATGGTGGGCTGGAAAGCCGCCCCCGCGCTCGCCGCCGGCAACACGCTCGTGGTGAAGCCGGCCGAGCTGACGCCGCTCACCGCGATCCGCATCGCCGAGCTGGCGCTCGAGGCCGGCGTGCCGCCCGGCGTGTTCAACGTGCTCCCCGGCAAGGGCCGCGTCGCGGGCGAGGCGCTCGTCAAGCACCCGCTCGTCGCCAAGCTCTCCTTCACCGGGTCCACCGAGGTGGGCCAGCACCTGATGCGCACCGCGGCCGACACGTTGAAGAAGCTGACGCTGGAGCTCGGTGGAAAGTCCCCGAACATCGTGTTCGCCGACGCCGACCTGGACGCGGCGCTGAAAGGGGCGACCACCGGCATCTTCTACGGCAAGGGTGAGGTCTGCGCCGCCGGCTCGCGACTGCTGGTGGAAAAGCCCATCTACGACGAGTTCGTCGCCAAGCTCGCCGAGCGCGCGAAGAAGCTCGCACCCGCCGACCCGCTGGACCCCAAGACGCGGCTCGGCTCGCTCGTCTCGAAGGCGCAGATGGAGAAGGTGCTCGGCTACGTGGAGAGCGGCGTCAAGGAGGGCGCGCAGCTCGTGGCGGGCGGGCAGCGCCAGCCGGTCAACGGGAAGGGCGCGTTCGTCCAGGCCACGGTGCTCGCGGGCGTGAACAACCGCATGCGCGTGGCGCAGGAGGAGATCTTCGGCCCCGTGCTGGCGGTGATCCCGTTCGACGGCGCCGACGACGCCGTGGCGCAGGCGAACGACGTGCCCTACGGGCTCGCCGCCGGCGTGTGGACACGCGACGTGAAGAAGGCGCATACGGTCGCGCGCCGGCTCGCCGCGGGCACGGTGTGGGTCAACATGTACAACTTCTACGATCCCGCGATGCCCTTCGGTGGGGTCAAGGGGTCGGGGTTCGGCCGCGATCTCGGCGAGGCATGCCTGCAGGAGTACACGCAGGTGAAAAGTGTATGGATGAACCTCGAGTGACGGAGTGAGGATGCGGCCATGGGGCGCCTGAGCATCGTCGTACTGTTCACGCCGGAGCTCGCGCGACAGCGCGAGTTCTACGAGAAGACGCTGGGCATGAGCGCCGCGAGCGCCGCCGCCCGCTGGGTACAGTTCGGCACGCGCGACGCCGCGCTCGCGCTGCGCGCGCTCGGCGCCGGCGAGAAGCCGCGCATCGAGCTGGGCTTCGACGTGGGCGCGCTCGACTCGCGCCTCGCGCAGCTCAAGGCGCGCGGCGTATCGCCCGCGGGCAAGCTCGAGGAGTCCACCGACTGCCGCATCGCGCGCGTCGCGGACCCCGAGGGCAACGTCATCCAGCTCGTGGAGCGCCGCAAGCCCACCGCGCCCGGCCCGTGGCCGCGGCTTTCGCACGCGATCGTGAACGCGCAGGCGTTCGACGCGTGCGCGCACTTCTATCACGACTCGCTCGGCTTCAAGATCGCGCAGGAGCGCGAGCACTGGGTGGAGTTCGACACCGGCAATGCGCGGCTGACGCTGCACGCGTGGCGCGACGCCGACGGCCTGCCCCTCTCGCCCGACCAGCGCGTGGCGTTCGCGCTCATGGACGAGGATCTCGACGCCTGGGCCGACGAGCTGCGCGAGCGCGGCGTGCGCTTCGCCACCACGCCGACCGAGGAGGAGATGGGGCGCATGGCCGAGGTGGAGGATGCCGACGGCTGGTTCGTGGTGCTGCGCGGCCCCTCGCCCGACGTGCCGATCGAGGAGTCGCTCGCCGAGGACTACGCCGACGACGAGGGCACGCGCATCGAGCAGATCCGGAAGACGGCGGACCAGGAGCCCGGCGCGCGCCCCGGCTTCGGCTCGCGCAAGCTCGCGCGAAAGAAGATCGAGCGCGTGGCGACGAAGGGCTTCGACGCCCTGCAGCGCTCGCGCGACGCCGATCGCGGCGGCTTCACGCCCGGCGGCGGAGGCGGCGCGGCCGGCCCACGCCCGTTCACCCCGCGACCCGAGGGCTCGCGTCCGTTCACGCCCCGGCCCGACCGGCCGCCCGGCGCCGGCCCGCGCCCGTTCACGCCACGCACCGACCGACCGCCACGCCCGGACGGGCCCCGTCCCTTCACGCCGCGCGAGGACCGGCCGCCGCGTCCAGAAGGCTCGCGTCCGTTCACGCCGCGCGAGGACCGGCCACCGCGCCCCGAGGGCTCGCGTCCGTTCACGCCCCGGCCCGACCGGCCGCCGGGTGCCGGCCCGCGCCCGTTCACGCCGCGCCCTCCTGGATCGGGTCCCCGACCTGCGTCAGGTCCTCGGCCGTACGACGGCTCGCGCCCCGGCGGCCCGCGGCCCGGCGGTCCGCGCCCGGGAGGCCCTCGGCCGGGAGGACGCGATGACGGCCCGCCGCGCGGTCCGCGTCGCGACGAACGCTGAGGCATCGGAACACGTCCCACCCATCTCCCGAGGAGTGACGTGATGGAGACGCGACGCGTCTACCTGGCGGGCGCCGTGCGCACGCCCATCGGCAACTTCGGCGGCGCGCTCGCCGGCTCGAGCGCCGCGCAACTGGGCGCTGCTGCCGCCGCCGCGGCGATCGAGCGCGCAGGCGTGCCGCGCGACGCGGTGGACGAGCTCGTCTTCGGGCACGCGCGGCAGGCCGGCAACGGCCCCAACCTCGCGCGCCAGGTGGTGCGCCGCGCGGGGCTCGGCGACCCGGTGCCCGCGTTCACGATCCACAAGGCGTGCGCGAGCGGCATGCAGGCCGTGGTGAGCGCGGCGCAGTCCGTCCGGCTCGGGGACGCCGACGCCGTCCTCGCGGGCGGCGTCGAGCACATGAGCAGCATCCCGTACCTGGCCATGGACGTGCGCTGGGGGAAGAAGCTCGGCGACGAGCCGCTCCTGGACGCGATGTACCGCGACGGCTACCTGTGCCCGCTCTGCAACCAGCTGATGGGCGAGACGAGCGAGACGCTGGCGAGCGAGTACGCGATCCCGCGCGAGGAACAGGACCGCTACGCGATGCGCAGCAACCAGCGCGCGGCGCGCGCGTGGGACGACGGGCGCTTCGCGCCGCGCGTGGTGCCGGTGAGCGTCGGCGAGGGCAAGCGCGCCACCGTGGTCGAGCGCGACGAGCACCCGCGCGGTGACACCACGATGGACGAGCTGGCGAAACTCCGGCCCGTGTTCAAGAAGGACGGCTCGGTGACCGCCGGCAATGCGAGCGCCATCACCGACGGCGCGGCGGCCGTGATGGTGCTCTCCGAATCGGCCGTGAGCGCGCACGGCGTGAAGCCGCAGGCCGCGCTCCTGGGCGCGGTGAGCGTGGGACTCGACCCCGCGCGCATGGGGCTCGGTCCGGTGCCGGCGACGCGCAAGCTCCTGGACAAGCACGGCCTCAAGCTCGCGGACATCGACGTCATCGAGCTGAACGAGGCGTTCGCCTCGCAGGTGCTGGCGTGCGATCGCGAGCTGAAGATGGACCACGAGCGCCTGAACCCCAACGGCGGCGGCATCGCGCTCGGCCATCCGACCGGCATGAGCGGCGCGCGCATCATCGTCGAGCTGGTGCACGAGCTCGTCCGCACGAAGGGCCGCTACGGGATCGCCACGCTGTGCGTGAGCGGCGGCCTGGGGATGGCGGTGCTCGTGGAGCGCGTTTGAGCGCTACTCGCGCTTGAGCAGCGTCAGCGCCGCCAATGTGTCGCCGGTGGCGAGCTCCGCCAGCGCGCGGTCCGTCGTCGCCAGCGCCGCCGAGTCCCGCGTCGCGATCTCGTAGCACAGCAGGTCGCGCAGCGCCCCCGAGCGCTGCCCGCTGGCAGCGCGCGCGCAGGCGCGCCAGCGATAGGCGTCCACGTACCACGGCGCATCGATCAGCGCCCGGTCGAAGATCTTCGCCAGGTCTTCGTTCGTCGCGCGCGAGATGTCGCGCAGCATGCGCTGGTACGCAGTCTGCGCGCTGGCCTTGACGTCGATCGGGACGGGCGGCGCGCCCGAGGCGGCCGCGAGGCGGAGGATGCGCTCGCGCATGACCCACTCGTTCCCGAGCGTGGGGTGGATGCCGGCGCGCTCGAGCGCGCCCGTCCATGCGTCCAGCGCGTCACGCGACTGGCCCTGGGCCTCGGCCGCGAGCGCCATGGCGAGCACGTCGGGCGTGATCGGGTCGGCGTTCACGGGCGGGTGCACGGTCACCGCGACGCTCACGCGCGAGGCCAGCGGCCGGCCGGCCCGTCGCGCCGGCTCGAACCACCACCAGTGGACGGCATCCACGGCCGCGGAATCGTACGGCGTGCCGCCGCGCTCGACCCGGGCCTGGCGCACGATCCCCAGCGTGTCGACCAGCGCGCACACGTGGACGACCGCGCTGTCCGCGGACACCAGCATGGGGGCGGTGAAGTTGAGTCCCACCCGGTCGCGCGGCCGGGCCGGCGTATCGGGCGAGGGCCCGGGGAGCGGTGCGCAGGCCGGCTCCGGGCCCGTGGGCTTGGCCTTGTAGGTGAGGCGGGCGCCCGCGACGGGGGCGATCAGCAGGAAGAGCAGCGCGAGCGCGACAGGAACCAGACGTGGGCCGGGAAGGTTCACGAGAACGGAGAGGGTAGCGCAGCCTCCGACCGTCCGATGTCACAAGGCTGAGCAGGCGCGTGATGCCGACGGCATCTTGGCCACGCACTCGGTTGAGGCACAGTGGCTTAAGACATAATGAAGCCTCGGGCTTGTCGATCCACCGGAGCGGGCAAATACTGTTTTCACGCAGGCGCCCGATGGCCTTCAAGCCACCGGGCGCTTTTCGTTGCCCGGCGCGCAGGGTCGCCCGCCCCCTTGACGCACCGAACCCCCACTCGAGCGCCGATTTACGGCAACCCGCGGGGAGCTGACCCTGACCACGGCAGGTCGCAGGGCCCCGGGTCAGCGGCTATCCTCCCGTCACCGTGAGCACCGCCCCGCGCCGCGCTCCCCAAGCGAGCAAGTGGTCGCAGATCCTCCGGCAGATCGTCCCGATCGCCGTCGTCATCCTCGTGGTGATCACGACCCAGGGATGCTCGAGTCGCTCCACCACGACCGGCGGACGCGCGGACCAGGGCCAGCGCTACGAGCGCGTGTTCAAGGTCGCGGCGGGATCCGAGAACGAGGCGGTGTTCTTCCGCGGCAAGGATGCCGACGGCAAGCCGATCGACGCCGACTTCATCCGCGAGTTCGAGGACGCGAACCACGTCTCGCTCTCGGTGACGCTCATGGGCTCGGTGGACATCATGCGCCAGGCCGAGCTGGGGACGAACTCGGACTACGACGCGCTGTTCGCCGCCTCCAGCGTCTGGCTCCAGCTCGGCAACGAGCGCGGCCACGCGCTCAAGGACATCCGCAGCGTCTACCAGTCGCCCGTGGTCTTCGCCGTGCTCAAGAGCACGGCGGAGCGCACCGGCTGGCTCAAGGACGGCCATCCCCAGACGCTCACGGTGGACGGCATCCTCAAGGCCGCCGAGAAGGGCGACGTCCACTTCGCGATGACCACGCCGACGCGGAGCAACTCCGGCAACGCCGCCTACATGTCGTTCCTCTACGCGTTCGCGGGCCACCCCGACGTGCTCACGGAAGACGCGATCCGCAGCGCCGACGTGACCAACAAGATCCGCCGCATCCTGCGCGCCCAGTTCCGGAAGTCGGGCAGCTCGGGCTGGCTCAAGAACCTCTACGTCGAGCAGGCGGAGAGGGGCACGCAGCCGTTCAACGCCATGTTCAATTACGAATCGCTGGTCATCGAGGCGAACACCGAGCTGGTCGCCCACGGCCTCGAGCCGTTCATCGTGTTCTACGTCCAGGACGGCCTCGCCATCGCCGACTCGCCGCTCGGCTACGTGGACAAGGGCGACGCGGCGAAGAAGGCCGAGTTCGACGCGCTCCAGGCCAAGCTCCTGTCGCCGGCCGTGCAGCGCGAGCTGGTGGGGCTCGGGCGCCGGCCGGCCGCGACGCTGCAGCCGGACCCGGCCCAGGTGGACCGCAACGTCTGGAACCCGGCGTGGGGCATCGACGTGCAGCGCATCCTGTCGCCGTTCCCGATGCCCGAGGCGCCGGTGATCCGGGCCGCGATGGAGCAGTACGGCCTTGCGCTCCGGCCGCCCGTGCTCCAGATCCTGGTGCTCGACTACTCGGGCAGCATGGGCAGGAACGGCGGCTTCGAGCAGCTCACGCAGGCGTGCGACGCGCTGCTCGATCCCGACAAGTCGCGCCAGAACCTGTTGTTCATCGGCCCGCACGACAAGACCGTCGTGATCCCGTTCGACGGCACGCCGCGCAACGAGGCGACGCTCGCGGACTGGACCGTGAACGGGAACGACCCCGACGCGCTCCGCCGCCTCGACCGGCGCATCGCCGAGGAGCAGCCGGGCGGCGACACCGACATGTACGCGGCCGTGCTGCTCGCGTTCCGCGTCATCCGCGACCTGGGCGCATCGGCCCGCGACTACAAGGCCTCGATCGTGGTCATGTCCGATGGGATGTCGAACAAGGGACACGACCTGGAATGGCTCGGCTCGCAGCTCGGGACGTTCGGCGCCGGCGGCGACACGCCCGTCTACACGATGCTGTTCGGCGAGGCGAGCACCACGCAGATGGACCCGCTCGCGCGCCGGTTCTCGGGGCGGATGTTCGACGGCCGGAAGGATTTCGTGGGGACGTTCCAGGAAGTGCTGAGCTACAACCAGTAGCCGGATGAGCCCGGGAGCGGATCCATCCAGCCCGCGCGGACGGCCAGCGGGGCCCGAACTTCCGGACGTCGGCAAGGAAGTGGTGGGCGTGCTGGCGGGCCTGGGGCTGTTCGGCGGCGCGCTCGCGGTGGGCATCCCGTTCGTGTTCGCCGCCGGGGCGGGGGCGGTGGCGTTCGCGGCCGGGTACGCGCTGGTGCCGCGGCGGCGCTCCCTGGCGGACCTGGTGCTGGCCCCCGACGTCACCCGGGGGATGCTCGATGAGTTCCTGCGGCGCGGCCGCGGGGCGCTGGCGCGGGTGCGCGCGTTGCGGCCGAGGCTCGAGGGGAGTCCGATGGGCAGCAAGGTGGAGACGTTGTGCGATACGCTCGGGCGGATCCTGGACAACTGTGAGAAGGACCCGCAGGACATCCGCTCCGCGCGGTCGCTGCCGTTCTACGTCGAGAAGATCGAGGAATACGTGAGCGGGTATGCCACGCTGTTCGAGGCGTCGGCGCGCGACCCTGACGTTCGCCAGCGGCTCGCGGCCACCGAGGCGATGATCGTCCGGGCCACGTCGAAGTTCGAGGAGATGCACAAGGCGATGCTCGAGAACGATCTGCGCGCGCTCGAGGCGCGCGCGGGCGCGCTGTCCATGGAGTTCGGCCGGGAGGAGGGCGACATGCCGCCCTCGGGAGGAACGGCCAAGTGAAACGGATCCTCGCTTCCGTGGCGGCGCTCGTGGTGCTGGGGGCGATCCTGTTCTTCGGCATGCGCGCCAAGCGGTCGGTGGAGATCCACAACCAGGCGTCGCGGAACGCGCCCGACCCGCACGACCTGCCGCTCGCCACGGTGAAGCTCAAGGTCGGCGGCGAAAAGATGGGCTGCCTCAAGGATCCCAAGGTGACGAAGCTGCTGCTCGACGAGTACCACCTGCAGCTCGCGCCCGAGAAGGAGGGCAGCGTCGAGATGGTGCAGGAGCCGGCCACGGGCTACGACGCGATCTGGCCGGCGTCGGAATACTGCAAGCAGATCTTCGAGGACCGCGCGCGGCGGAGCGGGCAGACGGACTACAAGACCGCCGACATCTTCAGCTCGCCGCTCGTGGTGATGTCCTGGCCGCTCATCACCGACGCGCTCCAGCGCCGCCACATCGTCCAGGACCAGGCGGGCACGCTGTTCCTCTCCGACATGCCCGCGCTGCTCAAGCTCATCGAGGCGCGCACGCGCTGGAAGGACGTGGACACCTCGCTGGCGATGATCTACGGCGCCGTGAACGTGAAGTCCACGGACCCGAGCCGAAGCAACTCGGGCTCCATGTTCATGGGGCTGATCGCCAACCTCATGAACGGCGGCGAGCCCTGCCCGCCGGACCAGATCGAGAAGTTCCTGCCGCGCATCAAGGCGATCTCGGCGCGCATGGGGCTCAAGGAGTCGTCGAGCGGCGACATCTTCCAGCACTTCATGAGCCAGGGCGTCGGCGCCTACCCGATGATGGTGGTGTACGAGAACCAGTTCCTCGAGGCGCTGGCGCTCGGGCAGCAGGGCCTGGTCGACCAGGTGCGCATCCTCTACCCGCAGCCCACCGTGTGGGCGAGCCACCCGTTCATCGCCCTCACCGCGAACGGTCGGCGCCTCATGGAGGCATTGCAGGACGAGCGGCTGCAGAGGATGCTGTGGGAGCAGCACGGATTCCGCAGCGCCGCGGCCGGGGCGATGAACGACCCCACGGTGTTCAAGGTGCGCGGCGTCCCGCAGCAGATCGTGTCCGCGATGCCCTCCCCCGAGTGGGAGGTGATGCAGCGGATCACCGAAGAGCTCACCAGCGTCCGGCCCTGAGCCGGGGAAGGAGCGTCCTCGTGGCGGAGGAGAAGAAGACGCAGGGGGCGCCCGAGAGCGCCGCGGAGTCCGCAACGACGCCGCCCGCCGCGCCGGCCGGCGCCCCGGTGGACCGCAAGGCGGTGGCGGTGCTGCCGTCGCTCGACGAGGTCAAGCGCCAGGCGCTGGCGGAGAACATGCTCACGCCGGAGGAGCTCACGAAGGCGCAGGAGATCGCGACCGCCTACGACTGGCGCGATCCCATGGCCGTGCAGCGGTTCGGCGAGATCCAGCAGAAGGACGTGAGCGGCGTCGCGCGCCAGCTCCTCGACAACGCGAAGATCGCCGACTCCGACCAGGTCGGCGACGCCGTGCTCAAGTTCCAGAGCAAGCTGCGCGAGATCGGCACCGGCGACCTGCGCGACTCCGAGATGGCCAAGGTGATCCGCCGCGTGGTCCCGTTCGCGAGCGCCGCGGAGCGCTGGTACCAGCGCATGCAGAAGATGGGCCCCGAGTTCGCGAAGATGCTCGACGCCGCCGACCAGGAGGGCGTGAAGATCCTCGAGCGCTACAAGCTCGCGGAGCAGATCGTGGCGGACTGCGACAAGATCAACAGCTCGCTCAAGGTCGACATCGTCGCTGCCCAGAAGGCGCGTGACGCCAAGTACCACGAGCTGGCGGACCTGGACGCCAAGCGCAAGAGCAGCGACGACCTCGAGACCTCGCAGAAGTACGAGGAGGCGGTCGAGGCCTACGAGACGCTGCAGCGCCGCGTCACCGACCTGATGGGGTTCCGGGTCACGCTGCTCAAGGTGCGCGGCGAGCTCACCGCGCTCAAGAAGGGGCTCCGCATCC
>Ga0306920_100014631_pt1 | contig 10718 bp, 12 predicted proteins | sample flu12Cox44000170_FD_204666 | JGI IMG/M metagenome (GOLD analysis project Ga0306920, IMG submission 204666) | Lab enrichment of tropical soil microbial communities from Luquillo Experimental Forest, Puerto Rico - flux4day.12C.oxic.44.000.170 (v2)... | ecosystem: Environmental > Terrestrial >... | reverse complement strand
GACATGGGCGCCGCTGGACTCTCGATCGAGGACAACTCGCAGGATCCCGCTGCGCCGCTCTATAAGAAACATCTGGCAGTCGAGCGCATTCGCGCGGCACGCTCTGCGATTGACGCTTCAGAAACTGGCGTGGTGCTAACCGGCCGTTGCGAAGCGTGGCTGGTCCACGATCCCAATCCATTGCGCACCGCCTTGGAACGACTCGCTGCCTACGCTGCAGCTGGCGCCGATTGCCTTTATGCACCGGGCGTCAGTGCTCCGGATGAGATTACGCAGATCGTGAAAACACTCGCGCCGAAACCAGTCAACATCCTTGTGTCCGGATTCAATCATCAGCTCTCAGTTTCTCAACTGGGTGATCTCGGTGTGCGCCGCATCTCTGTCGGTTCAGGCCTCGCGTTAGCAACGTGGGGCGCATTCCTGCGCGCCGCTAAAGAGATCAAAACAAACGGCACATTTAAAGTTCTAGCCGATAATGCTGCTTCTGCCGATTTGAACGAATTGTTTCGGGAAAAATCATGATTGCCGTTGCACGCCTGCGGTTGCCGAATTTGCGCATGGTCTCGGAGATGGATCCCTTCACTGCGTGCTTGCAAGCGCTTTGAGTCTCCTTCTTCGAAACTCCATCGCACAAAGTGCGGCGATGGTGAGCAGGTCACTGGTGATGTGGGTAGCCTTAACGCTCCCAAACGTGGCGGGCGTAAGAGTAGGCTCGAGCAGATCGCGCACTTGCTTTGACGGAATCGCCGTGGCGCCGCCAGAATCGAATTGTTTGATCGCTTCAAGCGCGGCGAAGCGTTGCGCGGTCGTATCTTTCATCGCATCGAGATTTTCATAGGCGAACAGGCCAAATAAAATGCAGACGAGTGCGGTAGTAACTGCAGCCGGCTGTTTGCGAAGAGAGGAGAACGCGAGAACACCGCTCACGATGATGACGTACAGGTTCCAATATTGCTGCATCGCGTTCGAGCGTTCGAAGTAAAGCTGAATCAGTTCGTAATAGTTCATAAGGAGTTCTCGCGACTATGAAGCTGTACCATGATCCAAGGCGAGGAGAAAAGAGTCAGTGTCACCGCGGAAACAACGAGGTCGAAAAGCGAATTCGGACAAGGCGGAGATCACTTCGGGTCGAATAACAATGGATGGTCGAGCCCGACGGATCATCGTGAATGCTTTTCCCACGGTCTTCGCTTTCCCACTCATGATTAAATAAGCGGCGACCGCGGCTGCACTTCGTGAGTAACCGATCTTACAATGAACATAAACGGCACCGTTTTGGGAGTTATTGGCGATAAATTCGCTCATCTCCACGAGCTGCGTCTGGGTGGGAGCGGTTAGGTCGAGGACGGGGATGTTTCGATAATTGACCTTGCGGAACGGTTTTGCTTCGGAAAACTCAGCGCTTAAATCGAGCACAGCCGTTACGCCGGCGCACAAAACCTTGGTCGCGGAACGAGCCCCAAGTTTGCCGCCGATCCAGATTCGCGGCGTGACCTCATCCCAAGATCGACACTGGCTGCGGTAATACAGCAGCGAGAGATATTGACCGAGCAAACAAGGCCCCAGCACAAACCGCGTGCTCCATGGTAACTTTCCTTTCGTCTTATGAAAAATGATCGGCCCCGCTCCGAAGTATGCGGTCGCCACGATACCGAGCGCGGTCGTTGGCCAAAGAAGCAAAAACCCCCATGGCCAGAAGATCGTGCTCATGAGCAAGCCGACCGCCACTCCCGCTGCGTAGTACGAACCGATGCGGCGATTCACGACAACTGGCAGCGCTAGCGAAGGCGGGCGAAAGAGGTAGAAACAATATCCCGCCAGAACAAAGCCACTGATGATATCGATGACGTGGTGTTGGTAGGTGAGCAACGGCGAGAGACCGATGAGAAAGAACCAAAGCATCGCCGCGAATAAGAAAAGCCCGCGAAGATTTCTCGCGTAGAGATCCACCAGGAGCAACAGCAGCGCGGCGTGCAACGACGGGAGAAGGTTAAAGGGCGAATCCATTCCGCGAAACCAATCAAAGATCGCGCCTAGCGATCCGCTGGCATGAGGACGCGGGAAAGCAAAGCGCAGCGGAAAAAGTAAAAAGCAAAGGCCAGCAATGAGAATTGCGGCGACGATCCGCCTTGAAAAGATCCGCAACTCCTGGTCCGTTCGACAAAAAAACGGGGCTGCGACGAAGAAGATGTCGATCGACATGTAGGGAAGAATCATGAAAGGAACAAATGGGATGGCACGCTCCGATTGAAAATAAAGCGAGGCGACTTGGCCGCGCTGACCCGTAATCCAATTGCAGCCGCTGTAAACAATCAGGAACAGGACCGACAATCCCGCAGAAACCGCTAACGCTTTAAGTCGAGAGACGTGCACGCGATGATTAAAGCTGCGAACGTCGTGCAATTGAGACAGTGAACATCCCCCACTGATCTACTTCCATCGCCATTTTCCGGAAACCGGTTACGTACACCAATTGATCGATTTCGGCCGTGGTCCGGCGGCGCATGATCCAGGGTTGCCCTTCGCGATTACGCAAAACGTGCGCAATGAACTCAACCTGCGGATGCCACGGCTGATTCGTGTAAATCAAATAACCGCCCGGCTCGATTGCTTCGGCAAGCCCGCGGAGGGAATTCAACACTGGTTCATTTCTGGGAAACAGTTCGTAAAGTCCGGACACGATCCCGATCGTTGCGCGCGGCGCAATTGCGGCTATCGAATCGCGATCGAATGCGTCGCCTCGCTCCGCCGTCACATTTTCCAGTCCGAACTCCTGAACTAATGCTCGGGCCGCATCGACATTTTCCTGTTTATAATCGCGCAGGACGACATTTGTCGAAATATCTGGAAGCTCGTGCACTGCTTCCATCACGTACCGCCCTGCGCCGGCAGCTATGTCCAAAATGCGGATGGGCCGCCCTTCGCTATGAAGCAGTTTGATTACGTTCCTCAACGCATTCTTGAGGTTTGCTTTGCGCTGCCGAATGCCGCGCCAACCGATGGTATTGAGATACGATTTATCAATCAAACGGCCGACGCCTAACGATCCACGCGGTTTGTTTTCGTAAACATAATCGAGCGAAAGTCCCGAATCGAAGCCATTCCGCCAGCCGAGATTTACGCCGTCGCTCAAGCGCCCTGCCACTCTTAGTCCAGCGCGTGCCACGGCAAACTTCATTCCGCCGCGCGACTGCAGCCGCTCATATTCATCCCGCGTGTAGCCAGCCTGATCTGCCTCCAAAAGCGAAGGCTGAGTCACCTGTTCGGCGAATCGCTCCCGAACAAACTTACGCACACGCTGCACAACCAGATGTCGATCCTGTTCATGAAAGATGGCGTGATAAGCCGCCGGATAAATCTCGATTTCCTTTAACGGCGATGAAAGCCGTTGAAAAAATTCAACCTGCCCCTTGAGGCTAACCACCCAATCACGGCCGGCTCCGATCATCAGCGTCGGTGTTTGAATTGCACCCGCGTCCGCGACCAATCGGGTAGAGGTATCGTGAAGGTCAAGCAAAATATTAACCGCAATTCGCTTGAATATAAGCGGATCTGCATCGTACTGAGCAGCTTGTATGTGGTCCCGAGTCAGAAGCCTTGATTTGACGTAACTCTTCACCTGGCCCGGGCCGAACAGTCTTTGTTTCATTCGCAGAAGCGGAACGGCGAAGGGAACGTAAAGCTTCACACGAAACGCAGCTGTGGCCAAAATCATTGCGCGGATGGACGGTGCGTAATCGTGCACCCAAGCCGCGACACTGACTGCGGCAAGGCTGTGAGCGAGAACAATCATGTTCTCGATAGGGATTTCGTAGTCCCTGGAAATATGGCGCGTAAAAGCGTCAACATCTCTGATCACGTCGGCAAAATTATTCGCGGTTCCGCGGTCGCCTGGGGATCGCCCATGCCCGCGCGCGTCCCACGCGAAAACGGCGATGTCTTTAAGCCCGAGTAGATCGACTATTTGCTGCCACCGGCCGGAATGCTCGTGGCCGCGATGGAAAAGCAAAATGGCTTTGTCGGTCGCTTCACAAGGAATCCACGCTCGATAGAACAGCTCGGCGCCGTCCCAACTGTTCATGGTGCACTCAGTCGCTTCCATTGCTTTCTCCCAATTCTTTTACCGCGTGACGCAATTCCGCTGCGATCCTGCAGATTTCGGTCTTGTTTGCCTTGCGCGACGAATAAATGTGAGGCGCTCCAATAATGAGTCGAACTTTTTTGGGACGCGGCAGATGCCGGCCCTTCGGCCACGCGCGAAAAGCGCCCTGCAAATAGCAGGGCAACACCGCGACGTCCCGTCCAGCGACGAGCGCTCCAATTCCCAATTTAAATTCCCGGGTCTCGCCCGTTTCCGATCGCGTGCCCTCCGGAAAAATGATGAGGATATTTTCGGGGTCGCTGAGAAGTTCCGAACAGATGGACAGGCTTCTGCGGACGCGAACTCGCCGTGCAAAGGGCAGCGCATTGGTAACCACGGCAGCGACGAAAGTGCGCTGCACGCTTTGGAAAAAATAATCCGCAGCAGCAGCCGGAAAAGCGCGATGCAATTTGCGCAAGGGCAGCGCGGCGAGAAGGCACAGCGTGTCGAGATGACTGGAATGATTTGCTACGATGACGAGCGATCGGTTAGTCCGAAGATTTTCGTGGCCGATGATTTCAAACCTGTGATAGACGCGCAGCCATCCGCGGATGATCAACGCGATCAGAACGCGCACGCCGTAAACCAGAATGTCGGGCTCCCGCGGAAATCGGCGCAAGCGATCAACCAACGGTTGATCGATATCGCAGTCGGAAGCGTAATCCGAGGTTTTCATCGCAAGGGGTAATAATATCCCGCCATGTGCATGAACAGTGGCGCAACATAAATCAAGCTGTCGATACGATCCAAGATTCCGCCGTGCCCCGGAATCATCGCGCCCATGTCCTTGGTTCCGATGTCTCGTTTGATCACGCTGATGGAAAGATCGCCAAGCATTCCAGCGATTCCGACGATCAGACCGGTAAGAATCAGTTGTATCGCGCCGAAAAATGGAAACGAAAATCGCAACAGCCAGGGCAAAACCATCGAAACGCCGAGCGCGCCAAGCGCACCTTCCCACGTTTTGTTCGGGCTGATTTCACTGCGAAGCGGATGCCGCCCGAACAATTTGCCAAATGTAAAAGCGCTGATGTCATTCAATTCGGTCGCGAAGATAACATAACAAAGAAATCCATAGGCGTTGGTTGCGTTCGCCAGAAAACCCAGGTGTCCGAACATCCAGCCGATGTAAATAAAGCCAATGATGCTCAACGACATCTTTTGCAGTTCGCCTCGGGCGCGGTTGCGCAGGATCGGAATAAGCAGGATCAATGCAATAGCGAATACCGGCACGGCCATAAAAAATCCGTATGAACCTGCGCCTGACCCTTCGCCGGACGGATGCGGTACCCAACACGCAATGCCGACCGCAACGATGCCGGCGTAAACGGCGCCTGTTATCCACCAGTCGCGATACAATCCAGAAGAGCGCGCGAATTCCTTGAACCCAAAAATGGAAAGCAATGTCACCCCAATAATCACCGGGACGCGTCCCGCGAAAACAACCAGCAACCCTATCGACGCCATCACAAGCCACGAGCGATAGGTCTTCCATACCACTCCCAGCTCTTTCTTTAATCCCCACTGAAGAAAACCGAGAATCGCACCACCAAGCGCGAGCGAAACGAGAACGATCAAGAGGTACGCGCGAAACACTGGGTCGTGCAGCGCGGTCTGCGCAGACATCATCGCGCCCCATCTTGAACCGCAGTCACGATTCGTTTCAAGCGAACGATTATCGTTTGCAAACAGCCCACGATTATCACCAGACAAGTCCAATCGAGAATGGTTAGCCTGCCAAAATTGTGTAACCCAGCCTGGCATGATCGACACACAAACATCGCCCAAGCTCCGAGGCTCACCGCAACCATCCGCCACGGCTTTGACATAATTCCGCCAAACTCGCGCCGCCCTCCAATCGCTTGGCCGAAAAGTCCCACATAAGCGGTGAATAAGGAAAGGATCGCCGTCCAATAGCCAATTAAAGGATTCATTAGATCGCTGTGCGCAACGCCGATGAAAATAATCACATCGGAGATCCGATCCGGCAGATCGTTCACAATCTCTCCGCGCGTACTGGCCTTCCCCGCCGCCACCGCAACCATGCCGTCCAGCATGTTGAACCAAAGCCGGAGATAACAAAACAGCGGCGCAATAATCAGCAGCCAGAGATTTCTGCCTGATTTCCAAAAACACAGCGCTGCTGCAAGCGCGGCCAGAATCGACAAGTACGAAATCGCATCGGGAGAGATGCCGAGCCCCACGCATAAGTTCGCCGCGCCTTTCCCAGTCCGACGGAATATCTGCGCGATTGGCCGCTGCGATGTCGGTTGGTATTTCCCCATTTCCTACGCTTTAGCCAAAAGCCAAGCGCATTGCGCGACAAATCAGGCGGTCTTCAAAATCCGGGGCAGATTTGCATCGCTTCAAAACTTCATCATTGGAATTTTCTATCGATCAAGCCACGATCCTTAAATGCAAATCGCCACCATCATTGCTCGCGTTCTTCTCGGGCTCATTTTCGTTGTCTTTGGTTCCAACGCTTTCCTGCGTTTCCTTCCGATGCCGCCGCTTCCGCAAGGTGTGGCCGGTGAATATTTGCATGCGTTTTTCGCCAGCGGGTACGTTTACGTGATCGGCGGGCTTCAGGTGATCGGAGCGTTGCTTCTGTTGATCGGCCGCTTTGTCCCCCTGGGCCTGACGATTCTAGGCGCCATCATAGTAAACATTTGGTGCTTCCATCTTTTGATGGCGCCCGAGGGGCTGCCTCCTGCAATCCTCGTCACTATTCTCGAATTATTTCTCGTTTGGCGATACCGCAATGCGTTCGCAGGTATTCTACGTCCTTGACCCAGATCATGAGTACACAAGGCGGCAATGGAACAGCTGACATTATCGTGCGCGGCGATGCGCGCAGTTTTAAGCAGGAGATTGTTGCCGGTAAGCATCGCCTTGTCGCTGACGAACCTTTGACCGCAGGCGGCGGGGATGCCGGGCCTGATCCGTACGATTATTTGCTGGCGAGTCTCGGCGTCTGCACGTCAATGACGGTCGGCTTCTACGCGCGCCGAAATCAATTGCCTCTCGAAAATATCACGGTTTCGCTGTGGCACTCGCGCATTCACGCAAGAGATTGTGACGAGTGCGAAACCAAGGAGGGCATGCTGGACAGAATCGATGTGGAAATCGAACTCACCGGATCATTGACTGAAGCGCAGCACGCGAAGCTGATGGAAATCGCTGCGAAATGCCCTGTGCACCGCACCCTCACATCTGAAATAAACATCAGGCTGCGAGCGGCTCCGAAATTATCTCCGCCGTAGGGCTACCGCGGACAGGCGGCTCTTTGGCTACAACTTGCGTTTAAGATGGATACGCGCGCCGCCGCAACCCTGCGCGAAACAATAGCGAGACATGCAGAGCAGGAATTGTAGCGCAACCCCGCCGGTTGCCGCATGTGTTTGCCAGGCGAAGCGCCCCCTACAAAATTCAAATAGACCGATGAGAAAGCCCTCCAAGAAATCATCGAAACGATGGTCAGCTAAAGTCACGCAGCGCAGTAACGCGCTTGATCTCGAACGGAACGTGTTTAAATCAAAAGATCCACACAAAATTGCGCTTTCGCTCAAGCGTTCGGCTGAGCGGAGCAAGCGGCGCAAAGCGAAGCCATATCAATCGGCGATGTCTATGCTGAATTTTTACATCAATCGGGCGGGCAAAAACCTGCCCCAGAAACAAAAGCGTGTTCTCGAACGTGCCAAAGACGAATTGGGAGACGTGTTTGGACGGACGTAGGCACCGCAAAAGAAACCTCGTCCGAGCCAGGAGCCACGCCGGCGAGATTTGTCATAGTTATACTGGAAGAACAAGGGCGATGCGAAGATGCATCGCCCTCTGAAAGTTTTCGCGAAACAGAGTGCGTTCGCTCAGAATTTCGCGCGAAGCGCTTTGGAGTGCGGGGCGTCCTCGCACCGCTTTTGGGACTAAGGAACGTTCTCTCTAATCCCAAGCTTCGCCAAGCAACGCGCGCGTTTCTTCCACACCCGTGCGCCAGATTTTCATCATCTCATCGTCGTCGCGCTGATATAAACCGCCATAGTTGCCGTCCTTGAGATACTCGCGCAATGATTTTGGATCCAGCCTGCGCAATTTATCCACATCACTCATCGGCTTCTGCTCACGCGGCATCTCGATGTTTGCCAAACGCGTCCAGGGAAAATTTTCCATCCACGATGCATGCGAAGCAACGGGATCGATCGCCTGCACCTGTGCCCAAACTTTCGGCGCGTTCCACCAGTTGTGAAACTTGATCCGCACGCCGGGATGATCTGCCATCCATTCGCCGATGAATCCTTGTGCCGGCGTGTTACCGCCATGGCCATTGACGATCAGGATTCGTTCAAATCCCTGCTCCGAAATCGCGTCGAGAATGTCGCGCAGGATCGACATGTACGTTTCTACCCGCAACGTGATTGTTCCTGGAAACGCACGAAAGTATGGCGTGATTCCATACGCCAGCACGGGAAAGACCGGCAACCCCAACGGCTCTGCTGCTTCAACAGCAAGGCGTTCCGCCAAAATACTGTCCACGCTCAGGCTCAGATAAGCGTGTTGTTCCGTGCTGCCCAGTGGCAAGACTGCGCGATCGTCGCGCTTCAAATATTCTTCCGCCATCATCCAATTCATTTCACTGATTCGCATATCACAAGTTCACCTACAGATTTCATTGCTTCTCAGCCGGCGCGCACAACACGCTGGTCATCAGACCCGCATAAAGTGAATTCGGGAAATTCCCCCGGATGCAAGATGCCGGCGAGGATCTCGAGGCTATCGACAATCCGCGGCCCCGGGCGCGCGAAGTACGCGCTGGCGTTCACCAGATAGATTTCGCTGCGGCGCGCAGCGGGAAGCGAATCGAATTTCGGAAAGGTCCGAAGCAGTTCATAATCGCGCCGCGCCCGATCAATGTTATAGCCGCAGAGTGCGAGCATGATTACGTCAGGCTGTGTATCAAGCACTTCCTGCCATTCAATTTGCACGGAAGGTTGCTGTTTGCGGCCTAACGGATCGTATCCACCGGCGATCTCGACAAGTTCCGGTCCCCAATGGCCGCAGCAGAACGGCGGGTCCACCCATTCCATCAGGAAGCAACGCGGCCGATGCGCAATCCGACTTGCGCGGCGGCGTACTGCTTCGATTCGATCCCATAACTGGGTAATCAGTTCATCGGCGCGCTCGTGCACCCCGCACACTTCAGCGACGCGCCGAATATCATCGAAAATATCCGCCAGGCTGGATGGCTCGAGGTTCACCACTTGAGGCGGACCGGGCAATGTTTCCGCGAGCAGCGCCACAGTGCCGTAACCGACAGCGCACACATCGCACAATTTTTGGGTCAAGATCACATCGGGGCGAAGTGTGCGCACAAGCGGCTCATCGATGGCGTAAATCGTGCTGTTCTCGCGCAGCGCGCGCCGCACCCACGCGTCCACCTCGCGACTCGTTAGGCCAGCATCGTGAACGGGACAACGGGTAACACGCGGAAGCTGGTTGGCTTCGTGTGGAAAATCGCACTCGTGCGACACGCCGACGACTTGGTCCATCAATTCCAGAGCAGCGGCGATTTCAGTCGCGGCAGGCAGGAGTGAAACAATTCGATGCACTCTCAACTAAACGCACTTTCTCTGCATCCGAGCAACGCAGTGCACGTTTCAATGCTCGGCTACTACACCTCGGTCAGCATCGAGAGACGGTCGATTTATGCTGAAGCCCTGAAACGAAAAGGTGCCGGGGATTACCGCAAGCAGCTCGCGGAGCTTCATGTCCGCGACATCATGAAACCGCAACCGCTGACTATTTCGCCTACAGCTGGGTTTTCGGAGATAGGCGAGAAATTCATCGCCACCCGATTCAATTACCTTTACGTGACCGATCACGGGCATTTTGTAGGTGGCGTCTCGCTACACGATGTCAAAAATTGCCTGAACACACCGGAGCTGGCGAAGCTCGTTAACGCACGGGACATCCTGCACGATTCCATTCCGGCCGTTCGGCCCGACACCTCACTTACTGAAGCGCTCGAGCGGTTCAGACTGCACGACGGCGAGCGGCTGCCCGTGGTAAACGATTTAGCAACCAAACGTCTGATCGGCACCATCGCAAAAACCGACGTGATTCTCGCGCTCGGCGGAAGCTATCCGCCACCATGGTCGACTCGCCGTCTTAGTAAGCGAACGGCCGAGGCGTACGTGATGCAGCGACATTGAGACAATGAAAGCGATGCGAGGACGTATCGCACTCCAAAGCACTGTGTGCGAAATTCGTTAGGAGGCTTTTCTCGTTCCGCGAAGTTTTCGGAGTGCGCACTTGTCTACGCGTCATTTTCTGAAGTGCTGATGTGATATGCATAAGTCAGGGTATGCCTTGACCGATCTAGCCCTACGCTGCTAAGCCGATTCGGATGAAACGGCTCCTTTGGATCGATATTTCAAAGGGGTTAGCGATTCTCTTCGTCGCCTACTTTCATTTTTGTTCGACCTATTTCCAACACGGCGTTCTTCCGCCGCCCGACTGGAGCAATCTCGCAGCAAGCGTACTGACGATCCTGAGACTAGTTTGGTCCAAGGTATCGGGACTC